>Ga0164242_10009310_pt1 | contig 10601 bp, 13 predicted proteins | sample OricomgcompostMG_FD_108783 | JGI IMG/M metagenome (GOLD analysis project Ga0164242, IMG submission 108783) | Miracle-Growth compost microbial communities from Emeryville, California, USA - Original compost - Miracle growth compost (MG) ... | reverse complement strand
TCGCCGTGGTCGGGGTTGCGCGGCCGCTCGACGGTCACCGTCGCGGGCAGCGCGGCGGGGTCCAGGTCGTGCTCGGCCAGCACCGCGGCGGCGGTGGTCTTGAGCAATTCGGCCAGATCGGCGGGGGTCACGGTGCCCCATCCTAGAGTCTTCCGTGGTCAGGACCCGAATCCGTCCGGTTCATCGGCTCCGGCTTTCATGCGCTAGTCTGTCAAAGCCCACATGGCGCCGTAGTACGTGCGCCCCCGTAGCTCAGGGGATAGAGCGTCTGCCTCCGGAGCAGAAGGCCGCAGGTTCGAATCCTGCCGGGGGCACTTTGCTAGATGTCATTTGATGGCACGTCACCGCATCTTTTCAAGATTGCTACAGCGGTCGCAAGAATCGGCTTACCTCTGCACTACTAATCCGGTTGGCCTGGTCAGGCCCACAGCGGCATGCAGCGAACTTACGCCCCAAACCGGGATGCCGAGGCTTTTCCAGCCGGCTGCTGTCACCCCTCCCCGCTACTCTCCGCGCCGTGCCCGCGGCCATGACGCCAGCCATGCAAATCGACACCGCTACCGCCACGTTCGGGAGTCGGGCATGATCCCGGCGGCGTATCCAGGAGAGTCCGGCGCGTCGCGAGCGGTAACAGCACTCACCCATGCACTGCCGTGGGTACTGGTCGGATGCCTGGCGATGAGGTCTCTCAGAACTGGCATGCAGTTGGACGAGCCAAACGGGTACGCGCGTACGATGTCGTTGAAATAGATCGGATTACGCGACGTCGTGTCCGAGTTAGCGGCGTTGCACAACCACTGGCGTAGGGTATCTAGCGTCAACCGTCGGAACAACTGTTCACCAGCGAATCCTGACCGACGTCGACATCTCGCGCACTGGGTACGACATCATCCGATCCATAGAGGGCGTCCGCGGCAACAATGTCGAAGCCTTCTACGTCGTAATGAACCGCGAAATGAACAGCTTCGTCGGGGAACCGGACGACAGTCGGGATACCTGGACCATCGACCAGCTCCAAGCCGCCTACGACTCGCTAGACCAGATCGGCGACCAGGTCGTTCAAACCATCAAAATGGCGATAGGAGAATAGGTTCATGGCCGCTGTCAAGATTGTCCTGAAGCATCTCAGTACTGCGATTGCCGGCCGCAAGCACCAGTGCCACCGCACCAAAGATCACGAAATTTCTCAAGGGTGAAACATCTTTGGTAGTACGGGACGGACCGCAGAGCCAAACCACCTACTGCGCGGCCTGTGCCGCGGACATCCTTGCCAAGGCAAGCCAGTCACGGTCGGAGCTATCCGCTGAACTCGGTAGGGCGCCAGCGGCCTAGTCGGCCCTTCAACAGAGGTATTTTCAGCGCGGCGCTCCCGCCGGTCTACGTGCAACCCTGCGCTACCGCACGCGCGCGGACGAGGGCACGTGGCCCGTGTCGCCTCCTTCAAATACAGTTCCCCCATGACCTCCCCCACCCTCAAGGTCACACCCGAAGGGCTGCGCTCCGCGGCGCAACGTTGTGAAGCCCTCGCGGGGGCGGTCGCACCGGCTCTGCCCACCGTGACCATCTCCGGCTGGCAGTCCACCGGCGCAGCCACGAGCGCGGTGAACGCCGGCATGAGCACCATCGGCACCGCCTGCAAGTCCCGGATGACCGCGAACGGGGGCAAGCTCACCAAAGCGGCGGGCGAATACCAAAACCAGGACGACCACGCCGCGCGGCGCCTTACCGCGGTGGGCTCGCACCCGGCCGCCGGATCGGGCGGCGACGGCCGTGCGGGCGGCCTACCGCCGGGCTTCACCCCGCTCGCGCCGCGCGGGTCAGGCATCGATGGCGGCGCAGCCGGCGGGTACGGGATAGGCCGCTAGCCCCCGATGTCTGGTTTACCCACCCTGTCCGAGGTCCGCGCTGCCAGCTGGGATCACCTGCGGACCAACGCCGCCGCCTGGCGAAACCTCGGGCGCACCTGGGAGTCGGCGTTCACCGAGGTGCACCAATCCTCTCTGTGCCCCGGCGGGGCCGACTGGACCGGTGCGGGTGCCGAAGCCTTCCGGGACCGCTCCTACCTCGACTTGGTGAAAATCCGCACGCCCGTTGACACCGCCGACACCCTCGCGGGGATCGCCGAGCGCGGCGCTGACGCTCAGGACGGCAACAAGAGTTCGGTGCTCGACACCGTCGATGGAATCGAGGGTGACAACTTCGCCGTCGGTGAAGACTGGTCCGTCACCGACACCATCACCTGGTATAGCTCCGCCGCGGAACTCGAACAACGCGAACAGGCAGCCGAGGACCACCATAGGTTCCTCATGTCCAAGGTCTACAAGCTCGTCGGCGACGAGGACGACATCGCCCGCAACCTCGCCACAGCCAGCGCGGGGTTGCACCAGTTCAGCTTCGGCGACGAGGGCGCCGACGGCTGGGCGGGAAAGAACGGCGGGCCGCCGCGTGCCAGTTCCGATCCCGCTGATCCAGCGGAGCAACGTGATCTGGCAATCGTCAACGATCCCGACGCGGACCCGACGGCGCGGCAGTTAGCGCAGGAACGCCTTGACGACTTGCGAAACGCTCAAATCGTCGGTGACTTGCCAATCGATCCGGTTCTCGGAGGCGACACACGTAGCCGCGCCCAAGCCAGACGTCAGCTTCAAGATTTTTTGGAATCCGGGCAAGCCTTTTCAGACCGCCCACCCCTAACGCCGGATCAAGCTACCCAGATGGTCGACAGGCTCGAGGCCCAGGGCCGGGAAACGGTTCTTCGCGGTTTCGCCGATCAACTGGAAGCGGCGGGCGTGTCTCCGCCCGGGATCCAGCGGGTGCTCGACGAAGTACAAAGCGGAAAGTCACCCGGGCAGGTGATCCGCGAGGCGGGAGCCGGAATAGCCGGCTGGGGCGGAGCGTTGGGCGGCGGCGCGGAGACCCACGGTGCGGCACTGCCGAACGGCAGGCATTGGGGGAGCGCTCAGGTGTGGTCGAAAGCGGATGCCCAAGCCCTCGAGATGTTCGGCCGAAAGCTTGGCTACGCTGGCATCGGACTCGACACCCTGTTGACTTTCGACAACATCGCGCATGGCGCTCCGAAAAGCGAAGAAATCGCCAAACTTGGCGGACGCACCCTCGGTGGAATCGCTGGAGGATTCGCTGCCGGCGCGGCGTGGGGCTCGTTGGTGGGACCGGAGGGGACATTGATCGTCGGACTTCTCGGGGCGGTCGCAGGCGGTATTGGCGGGGAGAAGCTCGTGACGTTGGGCCTAGGTGGTCAATAATGAGCGATTGGCTTTTCTGGGTGGTTGCCCTGTGTTTCGTTGCGGGATTTCTGCTCTCGTTCCTCAATATAAGCAGAAGTACGCAAAGGCGCCTCTACTGGAGTTTTGCATGCGCAGCAGGAGTGGCTGGCGCCATGTCGACGTATCCGACGTGGGACGGCGCGGCCACGCTGGGCATTCTGCCCGTGGCGGCAATGGTGGTGATGGCGTATGTGGCCACGCCCTATATCAAGATCGGCGGAAAGATTTACTCCCTGACGGCCGGCGCCCAGCGCCCGGACGCTGAAGTTGCGCCTCAGGGGGAAAGCGTCTCCACGGAGCCAGAAGCCGATCCGACGCCGGGTTCGTACAGCGGGCTCCTCACGGCCGCGACGATGTGGTGGATGCTCGTCGTGATAGCGGCAATCGCCGCGGGGAACGTATATGGTTCCGCCGTCGGCAAAGGGGAGGTTTGGGTCGCGATAACGGTGGCCGCACTGCTCGCATTGCTGGCTGCCGGCACCGGATACGGGGACGCGAGCTGGCGTTATCCGGTCGCACGCAGGCAGTTTGTACAGTTCGGCGTAGCGTCGGTCATCACCGTTGGCACCTTCGCTCTGGTCTATCTGACCGCCTATTACCTCGCCAAGCGCGGGCCGCTGCAACGCGCGCAGTCGATGGAACGCCGGGCCCCCCGCGCCACTGAAAGGTGAACCTTTGGAGCCCCATCCCTGATCCCAGCAACTACACGCCGATCAACGCCGAAAGCGCGGTGCGCTAATGCCACGCATACGCCTGCTTACCATCACCGTCACGCTTCTCGTTGCCCAGGTCCCGGCCGCTTGCGGGTTCGACGACGTCACGAAGGTGTCCACCCAAGACATTCCCATCGGCGACGCCGTGCGGAAGATCAACGGTGCCGCCAAATGGGCGCATCTTCCAGCATCGCTGGTCCCGTTGGAAGCCACCGCTCATCAGACCACCGCTCCGATAGAGACCGACACCAGCATCAGCCTGGCTTTCAAGGCGCCGCTAGCCGACGTCGACACCTACCTGACCGCCATGCACGCGCGCAAGGACTACACCCTGGTGCGGCCCGCGAATGACTGTCCCCCGGCGCCGAGCGGACAGACTCCGGTACGACAACCACCGCCCCCATCGGCCGAGATGTGGTCTGACTCCGGGGTTTTCGAACGCTGCGCAGCTGTTGAGCAGTGGCAGATGTACAGCGATGAATGGACCACGCGAGGAACAACGGTCGGGACCCTCTATCGCCAGGCGGGCATTCACTCAAGTAACACGGGAGCTGTCAATGTCTTTTTTACACTGAGTGGGCACAAACTGTAGCTATCGCCTGCAGCGCCACCACACCTCACGCTGCAGCTGGCATTCTGATCCGGGCGGTCGCCGGCGCTTCAGCCGTTGACCGCCCCACGCAGCACCATTTCGAAACCGCGCAGGATGGTGTCGGCGTCGCGGCGATACTGCGGGTCATCGCAGTTGTCGGCCGACAGGGCCAGGCGGGCCACATACACCGTGCCGGCCGATTCCGCGGCCACGGCCAGGACTTCGGCGTCATGCTCGCGGGCGTTGGCCCATGCCGCCTGGTGGTACCGAAACAGCATCGCGGGGTGACCGCACACCTGCAGGGCCGTCGGGCGCATATTCGACGCGCCGCCACCGTCGATCATGATCGCCCGGCCTTGGCTTTCCAGCTCGGCTTCCGGTGTCTCGGCCACGGTGATCCCGGAGTCCATGATCAGCCAGGCGTGCGCGCGGTGGCCGTCGTGGGTGGGTTTGTCCGACCACATCGAGAGCCGAATGTCTCGGAGGCGGTGGTCCTGGATTTTCCAGCCGTCCGGCAACGGCACCCACAGCAGCGGTTCGACATCGTCGCGCGGCGTGATCGGCGTCAACGGCGCCGAGACGTGCTGACATCCGGCATCGCCGATACGCACGGCACTGCCGGCCGTCGACCGGGAGCACGCCGATACGCCCGCCGCGATCAGCCCTGCCGTCATCAGTGGCATCATCAATAGCGTGGCCCGCTCCACAGCTTGGATTATTGCGCACCAGGCCCGACCTTATATCCCGTGCATGACATGATTGCGACTGAGGACAGCACCGGACTCGAACAGCTCAGCTCTGCTACTCACCCGGCGTGGGACGCCAAGGCATTCCGCCGGATCGTCGCCGCGGTGGAGTCTGTCCGGGAGGCCGATGCCGAACTGACTGCCGCGGTTCGGGAAGCCCGGAAGCGCGGCGACTCCTGGACCGCTATCGCCGTTGCGCTGGGCACCACGCGGCAAGCCGCACAGCAACGGTTCGGAAAGTTGACCGACTGATCCCCGTCTTCGCGGAGAGCGGAATCGCTACGGATAAGTCTCTACCACCCCTAGTCTCAACCGGGTGACGATTCGCCTTGGCTTCCAGATCCCCGACTTCTCCTACGGCACCGACGTTTCGAAGCTGTTCCCCACCGTCATCGCCCAAGCCCAAGAGGCCGAAGCGGCCGGGTTCGACGCGGTGTTCGTGATGGACCACTTCTACCAACTGCCCATGCTGGGCTCCCCCGACCAGCCGATGCTCGAGGCCTACACGACCCTCGGCGCGCTGGCCACCGCCACCGAACGCGTGCAGTTGGGCACGCTGGTCACCGGCAACACCTACCGCAACCCGGCCCTGTTGGCCAAGATCATCACCACCCTGGACGTCGTCAGCGCCGGCCGCGCGGTGCTGGGCATCGGCACCGGGTGGTTCGAGCTCGAACACGACCAGCTGGGTTTCGAATTCGGCACTTTCACCGACCGGTTCAACCGGCTCGACGAGGCGCTGCAGATCATCCTGCCGATGATCAGGGGTGAGCGGCCGACGTTCGAGGGCAAGTGGTACCGCACTTGGGAGGCGATGGCCGAACCCCGTTTCCGCGACCACATTCCACTGTTGATCGGCGGCAGCGGCGAGAAGAAGACGATCCCGCTGGCGGCACGCTACTTCGATCACCTCAACCTCATCACCGGATTCGACCAGATCCGCGCGAAGATGGACGTGGTGCGGCGCAGCTGCGAGGAGATCGGCCGTGATCCGGCCACGCTGGAAACCACCATGTTGCTCACCGCGCTGGCCGGCCAGAACGTCACCGCCGAGCAGATCCCCGCCGCGATGAGCCAGCGGATGGTGGCCGGCAGGCCGGAAGCGATCGCCGAGCAGATCAAGACCAAGGTGCTCGATGCCGGCGTCGGCGGGGTCACCATGAACATTCCCGGCTACACCCCCGGGGTGATCGCCGAGGTCGGCGCCGCGTTGCGCGAGGTGTTCGACGCCTGACGATAAGTGAAGTCAACCGACGTCGTTGACTTCACTTACGGCCTTAAGTGAAGTCAAACGTCACCCCAGCACGGTGCGCATCAGCATCACGTCGTAGGCGTTCCACAACGACAACGTGAAGTACACCTCCTTGCCCGTCGACCACGGGTGCATGTAGGGCGCGTAGATGCCGCCGGGAATCTGGCCGGTGGGGATCAGCGTCTGCTCGGCGCTCCACGGGCCCTGCGGCGTGGGGGCGAATCGGGCCACCACGTCGTTGCCGCCGTTGCCGTACAGCGCCAGATACTGCCGCAGGTAGGTGTTGTACTGCACCGACATCTCGCCCACCGGTCCGGGGATCACCGGGGTGGCCGCGGCCGGGTTGTTCGGCACCCAGGAGCCGCTCTCGCCGTTCCAGTACTGGTACTTGGTGACGTCAGGGATGGCGCGCTCGGGCACTCGCGACAGGTACGCTGAGCCGCCGCGAGCGGCCGGGGTTCCGTAGGAGTACAGGTAGCCGTCACCGCCGCGCAAGAACGCGCCCTGCTGGAAGTTCTCGTTGCCGGGCACATAGCGTGCCCGGGGCACGTTCTCCGGCGCCGACGAGCGCACCGTCCCGGGATAGACCCCCCAGGTCTCGCCGTTGTCGCTGGACACCGCGATCGCCGAGTAGTTGGTGGACCATTCACCGTCACGGCCCCACTGCTTGACCGACATGAAGTTCAGGTACTGATTCCCGCCGATTCCGATGCCGGCGGTGGGAATCATGCTCTCCTGGTGCGGAGCCAGTTGGACGGCGGGAAGGATCTGCTTGGAGAAGTTCGCTTGGCGCAGCGGCGAACCCGAGTATTTGTTGCCGATTCCTCCTGGGCCCACCGTGATTCCGTCGGCCAGGTTGTTGTCCGCGCTGCGGAACAGCACATTGTGCCGCCACTGGTGGCCCTGCATCCGGCAGTAGCCGAAGGTGTCGCCGAATGCGTAGAGCACCTGACGGTTGGCGGGATCGCCGTTATCCCAGGGGATTCCGAGGTCGGTGCCGGAGATGCCGAATCGCTGCAGGGTTTGGTTGGGGCTGTTGGGCCCGGTCACCCACTCCACCAGCGAGGTCTGCGATCCGGCGATCGCCCCGGCGGCGTCGGCGGTCGACAGCCCCGGATCTGCGCCGGCGTTCGGAACGGGCTGCACCGGTTGGGCCGCATTCGGCACGGCCTGACCGGCCGGGTTGGGCACCGGTGGCACCACCGCCGCCTGCTGCTTGACCGTGCCGTTCGGGTTGATCAGCGCGGCGATCAGCGGGCCCAGCTTGGGCAGCGGCGCTTGATCGTTGGTGCCGCGGGGACGGCGCCCGGTCGGCAGCTGGCCCGCCGGCGTGCTCGGAGAACCGGGCGGTGGGTCGATATTGGCCTCGGGTGCATTGCAGGTCGCTGCCATCGCCGGCGAGGCGAACTCGGTGGCCAGAACCATCCCGAGCACGACCGCCGGCACCATCGCCGCCGAGACGATTCGACGCGTCGCCGACATGTCACACCTTTCTCAGGACCCCTGCGGGCCCCTCGCCTGATGTGACGATAGTGGCGGTTGAGGCGATTATGACTATCGCATGATTGATAGCAACGCTTCCGTGACCGTGTCGCAACGGCTACGACGGGCAGCTAATCGGCCTCAGCGGCGAAACTCGGCGACCACCTCGGCGGCGCGCCGCAGCTGGTCGCGATCGGAACTGGTTGGGATCAGGTGGATCTCGTCGGCGCCCACCGCTTGGAAGCTGCGTAGCACCTCGAGGAGCTCGTCCTCGTTGCCCGCCCAGCCGGTAGTCGGGGCGATCGCCTCGACGTACTCGGCGGGAATCCAGTTCATGTAGCGCAGCAGATGTTCGCGCACCTGGTTGCGTGCGGCGTCGCGCTCACCCAGCGCGAACCAGAACGATGTCGCCAGATACGGCTTGCCGCGCCCGGCTTGCTGCCAGGCGTCGCGGGCGACGTCGAACAGCTCATTCTGCTTGGCCACGTCGAGGTCCATCGTGATGCCGGCCAGACCTTCGGCCCAGGTCGCCGCGCTGCGCACGGTTTTCGGGCCGATGGAGCCGACCACCAGCGGCGGCCCGCCGGGTTGCGTCGGCGCCGGCCCGACCGGCAGCACCGACTCGGTGAGCTTCTCCCCCGCCCAGACGCGCTTCATCAGCGCGACCCGCTCGGCCATCTCCCGCATGGTCTGCGACGCCGGGTCAGCGCCCACGGCGCGGTAGTCCTCATGGCGGCCACCCACGCCGATACCGACGGTGAGCCGCCCGCCACTGAGCAGATCCGCGGTGGCCAGCGCCTTGGCCAGCATCACCGGATCATGCAGTTGGGGAACGATGACGGTGGTCACCAGCCGCACCCGCTCGGTCCAGGCCGACAGCGCGCCCAGCAGCGTCAGGCTGTCGGGGTTGGTGAAGGCGATCCGCTCGCCCCAGCTCAGCGACGAGAACGGTCCCTCGTCTATCGCGCGTGCCCAGTCCCGCAGCAGCGTTGCGTCCAGATCCGGCTCCATCACCGGCATGGTCATTCCGACCTGCATGCCCGCGATTGTGGCACGGGCGCCGGGCACGACTGACACTGGGGGAATGAGTATTTCCTTCAATCACACCATCGTCGCCGCCCACGACAAGCGGGCCTCCGCGGCGTTTCTGGCGGAGCTGTTCGGCCTACCCGAACCGCAGCCGTTCGGTCACTTCATGGTCGTCGGGCTCGACCACGACGCCAGTCTCGATTACGCCGACGTGCCGGCTACCGAGGAGATCCCGCCGCAGCACTACGCATTCCTGGTGTCCGACGACGACTTCGACGCCATCTATGCCAAGATCTCCGCCCGCGGCATCGACCATTGGGCCGACCCGCGCGCCGAACGCCCCGGCGAGATCAATCACCGCGACGGCGGCCGCGGCGTATATTTCCGCGACCCCAGCGGTCATGCGATGGAGATCCTCACCCGACCCTATGGGTCAGGTGCGTAGCGCTCAGCTGCCGTGGCCGCGCTGGCGTTCCTGGGTGCGGTAGGCGGCGGCGAACTCGGCGACGTGCGCGGGCAGCTCGCCTGAGGCCACATCGGCCAGGCTGGTCTGCTCGAGCACCGACCGCATGCTGGCCCGCAGCGCCCGCCACACGTCGGTCAGTGCGGCGGTCGGTCCCGCATAGGGCAGATCGCCCATGCCGATGTCGCGGACGCTGGCCAGCGGCCCGTCGATGCAGCGCAGCACGTCGGCGACGCTGATCTCGGTGGCCGCGCGGGCCAGCTCGTAGCCGCCGTCACGGCCGCGCTGACTGCGCACCAGCCGGTCGGTGCGCAGATCCGACAGGATGTCGACCAGGAACTGCGCCGGGATGCCCTGAGCTGCGGCTATCTCGTCGGTCTTGACCAGGGTGCCGGCTTCGGCGGTGGCGAGCTGGACCATCGCCCGCACCGCATACTCCGCTTTGGCCGACATCCGCACCCTGGGGATTCTGCCATCTCACCGATCTGCGGCGACATCACCCGATTGCGGCGAGCACTGCTTGGGCGTATTCCGGGCGACAGACCACCAGGTCAGGAAGCAAAGGGTCCGGCCGGTTGTAGGCCAGCGGCGAGCCGTCGATGCGCGACGTGTGCAGGCCGGCGGCCCGGGCCACGGCCACCGGCGCGGCCGAGTCCCACTCGTACTGCCCACCGGCGTGCACGTAGACATCAGCGGTGCCCTGCACGACGGCGGCGACCTTGACCCCGGCCGAGCCCATCGGCACCAGCACCCCGTCGAGGCGCTCCCGCACGGTTTCGGCGACCGCCGGCGGGCGGCTGCGGGACACCGCGATGCGGGGCGGGCCGGGATGTGCGGGCGGGGCGGCCACGGTCGGCGTGGCCAAGGTGATGCCGCGTGCCGGCAAGGCGATGGCGCCAGCGACCAGTTCTCCGGCGTGCCACAGCGCAACGTGCACGGCCCAGTCGTCGCGCTCCGGCTCGGAGAATTCCCGGGTGCCGTCCAGCGGGTCGACGATCCACACCCGCTCGGCGTGCAGCCGGACCGGGTTGTCGGCGCCC
>Ga0164242_10009309_pt1 | contig 10601 bp, 11 predicted proteins | sample OricomgcompostMG_FD_108783 | JGI IMG/M metagenome (GOLD analysis project Ga0164242, IMG submission 108783) | Miracle-Growth compost microbial communities from Emeryville, California, USA - Original compost - Miracle growth compost (MG) ... | reverse complement strand
CGGAATTTTGTAGGTGAACGAAAAACCGAAATTGCCGTGAGCCGCGTTCCACAGCCATTTGCCATACATTTCCACGTAATCCTTGAAATCCGGATTCTCAATGAGACCAAATTGCTTGCGCAATGTCTCGATGGTGCCTGGTTGAATTTGTGGATTGGATTTCAGCGTGTCCAAATAATCACCCGGCGCGGCCTGCATGGCGGCAAAAGAAATGATAGTAATGCCGATCACCAAAGGAATCATCACCAACAGGCGGCGGAACAACACTTTGGTGAAGCCAAATATAATGGACAGCAACACCAAAAAGAGCAATCCCAAAAGAAGAAAGCCGGCAAAATAAACCATAAAAGTACTTTTGAAAGAAGCGCGATCTACGGCTGGTTGCGCGTGGCCTGCAACGAATAAATCTCATACTGATTCCACGTCACGCCACCCAACGAACACGGTTTGATATTACCAAACCCATCGCGCAACGCCACTAATCCATCGGGCACCACTGTGTAAATCAACGGTAATTCCGACGCGGCAATTTCCTGCCATTGATCGAACAGCTCTTTCCTTTTTGCTTCGTCCAGCGTCTGGCCGCTTTCGCGGAAAATGTCATTCACTTCTGCTTCCCACTTGGTCGCGGGCTTTTTTTGATATGGATACCATTGATGCAAATTGCCCGAACTTTGCCAGATGTTTCGTCCGTCATAAGGTTCCGGGCCGCCGGTAAAACCAAGTACGATGGCATCCCAATCATAGGGCGCGGGCGGTTTGGGATTCAATAACGACACTAATTTATTAAAATCAATCGGTGCATAAGAGACATCCAGCCCAAGCTGTTTGAGATCATTGGAAATAATAGCCATAATTGCCACGCGCTGATTATTTTCCACATTAGTCAAAATGGTGAATTTTACCGGATGTCCCTGATATTCCAATATGCCGTCGCCATTGGTATCTTTCAAACCGATTTGCGCCAGCAGGGCTTTGGCCTTATCCAAACTATAGGGATATTGCGGAACATTGGGATCATAAAACAGCGTGTTGGCTGGCGATAACGGCCCCCACATCGGCGTGGCCATTCCCAGAAAAATATCATCGGAAATGCGCTTCCGGTTGATGGCATAAGACACCGCCTGACGGAAGCGGGCATCCTGAAATAATTGCATTTTCCAAGGCGTGCGCTGGGCGACTACCGAATGGGGATTTTGGTTAAAGCATAAATAATTGTTTCCCCAGGAAGGCCCCAGATTCATGACTTTATACTGCCCCTTGGCTTCACCGCTTTTTAAGCGCGGGTAATCCTTATGTTGAATACTCAGAACGTCCGTATCACCCGCCGTAAACTTCAACTGATCGGTATTCAGATCCTGCACGATTAACGTCACGTAATGATCGAGATAAGGCAGCGGCCTGCCTTGCGCGTCCTTGCGCCAATAGAAAGGATTCCGCGCATAAACAATGCGTTGGCGCGGCACGTAAGATTGAATAATCCACGGCCCACTGCTGACCAAATCATGCACATCCACATTGACGCCCCACGCCGAATTGAACGCTGTTGAAGAAGGTTGTCCCTGTTGCCAGTATTGATACAACTTGTGTTTTGGAGCGATGGGAACACTCAGCATCTCTCGCGCCACCGCATATTTCACCGGAAATTTAAACTGCACTGTGCGGCTATCGATCTTTTTGTATTGCGGAGGAACTTGTTTATAGCCGCCTTTGCCATCCGGCACATCCACCAGCATGCCATCGCGCATGTTGGTTTGCACTTTGGGATCAAAGATCACATCCAGCGTAAAAATTACATCATCGGCGGTGATCGGCTGACCGTCGCTCCATTTTAAGTTTGGCTTCAAATGAAATGTCCAGGTCAAACCGTCTTTGCTGATTTCCGGCAGATCGGCGAGATGGCCTTCCCATTTCAATGTATATGGGTTTTGTGAGATCAACGAATCATATAAACCGCCCACAGCGCCGGTGGAAGAAGTTTCCGCAGCAACCCACAAATTAAATGTCTTGGGATCGGCAATGCTGCTATCCGTAAAAGTGCCGCCATATTTGCCGGGCTTGGATGGCGGTTCCACACTGGCTGCTTTGGTCACTCCGTTGGCGTCTGTACTTCCGCCATTGCTGGTAGCAAATTGATCCTTGCCGCAGCCGGCAAGCAATAATGCGCCAAACAACGATAATATTGCGAAGATAATTGAGCGTTTCAAAAGTACTTTTGGCATAAATCGGAGTATCCTTTTGGAGCAATTGATGGCGCTATTTTAACGCAGAAACGCGCGAACGGCAATTATAACCGGCGCGCGGAGAGGATGATAAAATTACCACACGGAAACGCAACTTCAAAAATCATGAACGACAATCTCCCGGAAATTTACAACCGCTTCGCCGTCACCTATGAAAATAATCGCGACTCCTTTGATATGAGTGAAATTTTTGAGGAATTTTACGGCAACTTGAATTTGCCTGAAGGCAATCTGCTGGATTTAGGTTGCGGCGCCGGCGAGCCGTTCGCGCGATGGTTTTTAGATCGCGGCTGGAATGTAACCGGCGTGGATTTTTCTTCTCAAATGTTGGAACTGGCGCGCCGTTACGCGCCGGAAATGAAGGCGATTTGCGCGGATATGCGCGACGTGGAATTTGATAAAAGTACTTTTGACGCCATCATTTCCATCTATAGCCTGTTCCATGTGCCGCGAGAAGCGCATCTGCATTTATTTCAAAATTGGTCACAATGGCTGCGCCCTGGCGGAAAAGTACTTTTCACCTACGCCACGCAGGAATACACCGGCCAGGAAGAATTCGACGGCAATAAAGAATTTTTGGGCGAGCAACTTTTTTATAGTCACGATAGAGAACCGGCGCTCATGGAAAAATTGCAACAAAGCGGATTGACGGTTCAATCAGCAATCAAACGAGAAATTGGTGGAGAGATATTTTTGTGGGTAACGGCAATTAACAGCTAAAAGTACTTTTCACAAACCAGCATCTATAGATATTGCATCCAGAAATTTTCAAACGCGCTTGCAATCTCCTTTCGTGCCCCATAACTTTCAAGGTCTGTAGAAATATACACAAGAAAGTTCGCGATGGCATTGCGTTGTTGGTCATTGAGGAGCGAATACCAGTATAAACATAATTCCTGTACACCTCGTTCAGGATCGAGATACCACAATACTTCGTAATTATTACGCGCAATGTCATAGATCAATCGAGCCGGGATGTAAAAGCGAAATCCCTCCGCGTCACAAAAAGAAAAATAATGGTAAACGTCCATATCCCCTATCTTCACAGCTTCCCATTGGTTAGTCTCATCCTCCTTTTTTATTCCCATGAATGACTGATGCGATAACGATTTGCCTGAAGGATCCATCCCCCAATTCTCCATGACAGTCATTTGACGCAAGCTCGGCCCATTACCAAGACGAACTCCCTCAAAAGCATCGCAAATAATATTGACTATCGGATGTGGTTGCAACGCAACGATGAGATGTCTGATTCGAAGATTGGGTCGAAAAAAAGAGCGATCTTCGTCATCATTTGCCAATTCGAGGACACGTTTCTTCGTGGCTTCAATGATGTCGAGTGACAAACCGGAATTTTGCGCGATCAACTCTTCCGGCGTGCGTCCGGCGGAAAGATTGTCCAAAATAAATATCGCCTTTGAGTCCTCATCCTCATTTTGTGGATGAGTGAAGTTTCGCCTTTTACGCATCATTACCACTCGTTCAAAAACAAAAACGGCGGAGTGAAAAGATCACTCCGCCGTTTCGACATTTTGAAAATTTAGAAGTTTTTGCCGACTTGGACAAAGAGACCAGAATTGTCACTCAGGAATTTCGATAACGCGCCTTGACGCTGGATACCGATGCTGGCTGAAAAGCCATTTTCACTTGCCATGCGCAATGATAAAGAATACGGAATTTGGCCGCCAAAGCTGTTGGCTCCAGTGTCAGCCGCGTTTTTGCTCTGCACTTCACCCACAAGGGCAAAACGTCCTTGATTGTCCAATGGCACTTCCGCACCTACATACACAGATGGCTGTGAAGAACCTTCCCCATCAATTTTGTAATGGTCATAACGCAATCCGATATGTCCCACAATATGCCGATTGGTGAACGCCTTGGATGCCACGATGTAAGCGTACAAGTTATCGTAAAGGCTTTGATCATAACCCAAACCAATGGAGGCCATACCGGTACCATCATCGCTGCGCCACATTTGATATTTGGCGCCGATAGCGAAGCCAGTGCCACCTATATCTAAAGGATCCTCCGTACTGTGCGCACCACCGGCTGCAATCCCACTGCCACTTGTAGATAGTTTCGAGACTCCAACGCTCACTTCCACGGGCAAATTACCTAACCGACCTGCGGTATATACGCCATAAACTTTCTGGCTATAATGATAACCAGGTGTTCCGCTTGTATCCAAGTTACCCAGATCGTAGTAGCTTCCCTGCACACGCCATTGCCCTTTATCGGGGATTTGCGCAGTGGGGTTCAGCGGCAAACCAACAGCGCCACCAATGGAGAGTTCGTTGCTTTTAATGACACTGGGAACTTCCTCGCCATAAGAGGTGCCCGCATATGAACCATTATAGGTATAAGCTGTGCCGCCTACCTGAGCATGAGCGATACCTACTGATCCCAAGACAACTGCAGCAGTTAAAGCCGCTTTCATATTCTTTACCATACTTGCTCCTTGTTGCATTTTGCCGTCAAACGTTATTCACCAATTATAGCCGGATAGGACAGTGTTTGTCAAATGGCATCAAGCTAAAAATAGCTTTTATTTATTATGCCACAGATCTGTGCTGAATTTACTATCTTAATCACAAGTTAAGCTAAAAGTACTTTTAAGAGCAGGTTGGCGGCGTTGGCGGAGATAACGGAGGCGCGATTCGGAACGCAAAATTATCTCCCGCAGCTACATCTGTTGTATTGACGCTAGCAGGATTCAACCATTTAACATGACCATCCACGAAAGCATAATTGGCGCCACCTGAATGACGTGTTGCATAACCAGGTGCGCAAGACCATCCAGTGATTGTTGGGTCAGTGCTACCGTCGTAAGCAGCGCCCAAATTATAATCTGTTCCCCCTGCATCTCCATCTCCAAGCAAAATCGTATTTGCTGGATAACGGACGCGCACATCGCTCAAGCTCGGCGTGATGTGATCAACTGACCATCTTGTCCACATTAATTCGGAATTAAACCAATAATCTGAAAATCCGTCCTTTGGTGAAGTACCTTCACTGGGGCACTGAAATATGCTTCCATCGCTGATCTTAATCGCCACGGTCCATCCGTCCGGGTCAGCGGCACGAACCGGCGGAAAACGCCGATCATGATCCTGCGTGTATTGCATCACAGCCAGGGCAATCTGATGTTCATTATTTGCACAATTGGTGGTCCGCGCTTTTTCTCTAGCACGAGAAAGGATTGGAAATAAAATCGCCGCGAGCAACGCGATAATTCCGATCACAACCAAAATTTCGATCAGCGTAAACGCTTTTTTCCGGGACAAGTTGCACATAATAGTTCTCCTCAATAATTGTCAAAAGTACTTTCGTATAGACGAACCACGGGGTTCAGGTTGCTGAAAATAAATCTTGTCACTTTTTGCGTCTGGGAAAAACATCGGTTTTCAAATTCGCTACGCGATCCAAAAATAATATTCCGTCCAGGTGATCAATTTCATGTTGGATGACAACAGCTTCAAAATCCCGCGCTTCCAACCGGCAAATTTCACCGTCCTGATTATAGTATTCCACATTTATCACTTCGTCACGCTCTACATTGGCGGTGAAGTCCGGTAAGGAAAGACATCCTTCGCGTCCCACACGGCGTCCTTCGGTCTTTATCAGGCTCGGATTTATCAACACCAGATAGCCGGAACTGGCGTCGCCATGCTTTTTATGGCCGCTGGTATCGACGATTGCCACGCGTCTCAAAGCGCCGATCTGCGGCGCCGCAATCCCCACGCATCCCGGACTCGCGGCGCGCGTGTCTTCCAAATCTGTGATTAAATCCGCCAGCTCGTTATTAAATTCTTCCACCGCATCGCACCTTGTTTTGAGGCGCGCATCGGGAACCATCACCACGGAACGTATCATAAAAGTACTTTTACAAAACGTCTTCTTCCATCGCGCGCAACGTCACTGTCATATCAGCGGATTGCAGTGCGATTTCTAAATCCGCCGCATTTATTGAATCGGGAATTTCCACTTCAAACAGCATCACATACAACGCGCCGGCCGATGCCAGCCGCGTTTGCACGTCGGTGATATTGACTTCATTCTCTGCCAGAATCTGCGAAATCGTGGAAAGCAACCCGGGACGATCCTGCGCATAAACCGTCAACATGTGGCGCGGCGCGGATGATTCATTTTGCGCCGTCGAAATTTCCGCTTCGTCGCAATGCACCTTCAATCCGTGCGACGATTGCAACGCGCCAAACAGCGGCTCGATCTGCGCCAACGTTTTATCCGCCGGCAATTGCACCATCAAAATCATGGCGAACTGCCCGCCCAAACGCGTCATGGCGCAATCTTCCAGATTGCACTGCTGCGCCGCCAGAATCGACGATAACGCCGCCACCATTCCCGGCCTGTCCGCGCCAACTGCGGTAATTATTATTGTGCTCATAATTTTTAATTTTACATCGATAGACAGGATAAACAGGATTATATTATTGATTTTTTCATCCTGTCCATTCTGTTCATCGATGTAAATTACATTAGAGATTCTCCCTCTTTCAGCCTCACGCCGCGCGCCCAATCGGCGGCGTTCATGCGCGCTTTGCCGGCTGGTTGCACTTCGATGAGTTCCAGCGCGTCGTGCGATTCGCCGCTATAGTGCGGCGGATTTCCCGTTGCCACCAAAACGCGATTTTCGTGAAATTGAATCTTTCCCGCTTCGCCCCTAAAAGTACTTTTAGCCGGCCGCGCCCGCCAGATTTTTAACGGTTTATCGCGAAATATTGCCACCGTTCCCGGGCGCGGATTAAACGCGTGAATTTGATGCGCCAATTGCCGCGCCGGTTCGTGCCATTCCAGTCGCGTTTCTTCCGCCTTGATCGACGGCGCAAGCGTCGCCTGCGATTCATTTTGCGGGATGCGCGACGCTTCGCCTTTTGCCACCAATCGCAACGTCTCCAAAAGTACTTGTGTGCCCAGCGGAATTAATCGTTCAAATAATTCACCCGCCGTTTCCTCGGTGCCGATTTCTATTTGCTCCGACAAAATCAAATCGCCCGCATCTAATTTCGCCGCCATGTGTTGCGTGGAAACGCCGGTCACATGATCGCCGTGTTCAATCGCACGCTGCACCGGTGCCGCGCCGCGCCAGCGCGGGAGCAGCGAATAATGCAGATTCACGCACGTTCCATGCGCATAAAATTCACGCGGCATATCCAGGATTTCCTGCGGCAAAATCTGCCCGAACGCCACCACGGCAATCGCCTCCGGCCGCACCTCACGCACGCGCGCAACGAAACTTTCATCCCGCGCCCGTTCCGGCTGCGCCACCGGAATATCATGTTCCAGCGCCCATAACTTCACCGGCGGCGCCTGCAATTCATGCCGCCGCCCGGCCGGCCGATCCGGCTGCGTGGCCACCAGTGCAATTTCATGTTCGGCCGCCACCGCTTCCAATGTTTGCGCCGCCAGAGCGGGAGTTCCCATAAAAACAATTCGCATAAAAGTACTTTTCCATTATACGAAATTCGCGCGTATACTTACCTCACTATGTTCACGGCGGAAATTCAATTTACCATTTCCGGAAGCGTCGACGACGCGGAAGATTTGATCTACAGTCTATTGGCACCGTGGCGAAAACACGGCCAAGTGCTTTCTCACGATTGGGCATTTGTCAAGAAAGGAAATAAATACCGTACGTTTTTGATAATCTTCGATGCAGATTCGCTCAACGCAAAATACGATGATAAATACGCGCGAAAGGCACGGCGAAAACTCGCAGCCATAGCGCAGGATTCTCCTCAAATAAAGATTCTTGGTGAAGACCCATTCTCTATGGAAACTTGCACCTGCAAGAAATCATCGTTCTATATTTTATTTACACATTTCCTTTCGATAGAATCGCCGATTCGTTGCGGTGATTGCTTTGGGGTGCTGCCGCAATATAAATTTCTCTCAAAGCAAACCTCATTTCATGAGGATGTCAACTTCTGGCGTGAAACATATAAAGATTGTGATAGTTTGGAGATGGGCTGCACCGTTGGCGAGCGTTTTGGGAATCGCGAAATATCTCATTTTGATAGTAGCTTATCGAAGTTAGGTATCTCAATCTGCAACGACATTACAACCGAGACAAAGATCGATACTTATTACTATTTGTACCGCGGTAATGGCCAAAGCCGCACCAGCGAACTAAAACGCAAATGTCCATCCTGCGGCGGCGATTGGTTATGGGATGAACCACTGCATATCTTTGATTTCAAATGCGATCACTGCCGGCTTTTATCAAATATCGGATTCGCTGTACGATAAAAGTACTTTTGCACAGTGACGAAATAGGCACAAATCTAACAAAAATAAAAGACCACAATTTCTTTGTGGTCTTTTATTTTAATTATTACGCTTCCACCAATTCCGCTTCACGCAGCGGCCACACTCCATCTTCGCGTATCCCAGGCGGCGTCCAGCCGCGCAGATCGTGCGAGCCATTCGGCAAACAATCATAATCGCAAATAATCGCCCAGCGCGTTTTGTCGGATTCATTTTTCGCGGATTGATGCAACACTAATGAATGGAAAATCAGTAAACCGCCGGCGGGCACCGGAACGGGAACGGCGTCGTTCAAATCAATGCGCGATTCATCCACCTGTAATTCCGCTTTCACATGCGGAATATGTCCCAATTTATGCGAGCCGGGAATGGCCCAGATGCAGCCGTTTTCTTCCGTGGCGTTGTCCATGGCAATCCAAACTGTAACTTGATTCGGATCAAATTGCCGCCAATACGCAGCGTCCTGATGCCATGGCTTGGCGCTGCCGCCGGGCGGCTTGAACATCACTTTAGAAGAATGGTAATAGATATTCGGCCCCATCAAATCTTCCATGCAATCGAGCATTTTTTCGCCGGTGAAAACATCCGCCACTTCGGGAATATGCCGCACCGCGCCCTGGATTTTGCGGAATAATCCGGCCTGCATGGCCACGGCATCCGCATTCAACGAATTGCCGCCCACTTTTTCCAGGTTAAATCCGTCATCATCTTTGGTCATGCCGGCGTGTTCCCGACAAACCTTGTCGATGCCATCGCGTGTGCGTGCCGTTTCTTCCGGGGTTAAAAAGTCATCGATGACCAAATACCCGTCTTGTTGAAAACGCTCATACTGTTCCTGTGTCAGATACTTCATGTGAACCTCCTAATTTGCTACAACTGTCAGTTATTCTCCCTAAAAGTACTTTTACGCAACAGGGTAAAATCGCTTGCATTTCTGGTGATTTCAATCATATAGTACTTTCATGCGTTCGCAAAAGGATCACCTTCAATTCGCAAATAGTGTCACGACGCGCGTCGAATCCAACTTTCCCAAATTTAACACGCTTGACGAAAATGGCGATTTAGATCGTCTCCTGCAAGCGACATCGGTCACGGCGCGCACGGCAATTTTTTATCATTGCAGCGGCCAATACGCCATGCGCGAGCGCGTCATCGGCGACGACATGTTTTATTGCATCACGCGAGGAAAAGCGGAAGTGCATGTGGATCGGCAAAAGTACTTTTTAAGCGCCGGCCAATGCGCACATTTTTCGCGCGGCGTGCGGCATGCTGCTTTCGCCGTTAAAAATGCGCCGTTTGATGTTATCGCAATGCACTACGATGCGCTGGTTTTTGGCGGATTGACATTGCCGCGACCGTTGGAATTTCCGGCGATTTTCCACTGGAACGATAAAAGTACTTTTGTCAGGACTCTTGAAGAAATGTGCCGCGTTTACGCGCTACAACCTGCCGGATGGAAAGTACTTTTGAATGCTATTACAACGCAGTTTTTGTGGAATCTTGTGGACGAGGAAATTCAATTGCAATCGCCGCAAACCACGCTTCCCTGGCGCAACATGGAACGGCTGCTGCCGGCGTTGACGTTGATGCGCGAGCAATTAAAAACGCCGCTGACGATTGAGCAACTTGCCGCCAAATGCCATCTTTCGCCCGCGCAATTTCGCCGCGTTTTTCAGGACGCGATGGGCACATCGCCATTGCGCTATTTGCAACAACGGCGACTGGAAAAAGCCTGCCAATTATTGTCGCACGGCAGCGACACGATTGAAGCAATTTCCGCGCAAGTGGGCTATGAAGACGCATCCTATTTTTCGCACACGTTCCGGCGCGTCATGGGTTTGCCGCCGGGGAAATATCGGAAGTTGAATGTGTTGTAAATTTTGCGATTGCGGCAAAAGTACTTTTACTGTTGTCAATCATCTACACTCTACAGGTTTTTACAACTCAATCTTAATTATGAAAAGTGGATTTTGCGTGTTGTGGGGCCGGCCCAATGCCGGCAAAAGTACTTTGTTGAATGCGTTGCTGGGACGCAAACATGCGATTGTGTCGGCGCGGCCGCAGACGACGCGG
>Ga0164242_10009308_pt1 | contig 10601 bp, 10 predicted proteins | sample OricomgcompostMG_FD_108783 | JGI IMG/M metagenome (GOLD analysis project Ga0164242, IMG submission 108783) | Miracle-Growth compost microbial communities from Emeryville, California, USA - Original compost - Miracle growth compost (MG) ... | reverse complement strand
TTATGTAGTAATAGTTATAATTTGACGGGGTAATATTCAGCTCCCAACAGGCAAAAAGGGCGCAATATCCACAATGCTCCATCTCAAAACTCACTAACAAAGTCAGCCAAGGAAGCGAGAGCAATAGGAATAGCAACGGGGTCGAACGCTGCCATAGTCCCCACAGCTACAAGGTTTAGAAACTTGCTGCCTACATTGCCCCCTGTGCTCCCTGACGAGGCCGACGCAGCCGATGCTCTCAAGGCCTCGTTCTCGCTCTGTAAACCTCTTACCTGGTCCTCGGTACTGTTCTGAAGGTCTCGAATCTCGCGATGGAAGCCAGCTGAGAGCACAGCATTCTGCGTGCTCATCTCCCTTAGCTGGTCCCGGAAGGCGGCAGAATCGCCCTGACGAATGCGTTCGGCCTCCAGCTGCTGCTTCTCAAGCTTACTATCGTACTCCTTCTTCAGCAGGCTGAACCTGCGCTGGTTTTCAGTCTCGATGCGGCGAATCTCTTCCCTCCGCTCCTGCCGTAGCAGCTCCTGGTCGTTGTGGAGTCGGTTAAGCTTCTGCTCCATCCTCTCGCGCTCCTTCTTTAAGATATTCTCATATTGCACATCCTTCTCTGCCAACGCGGCGGCGGTTTCTTGCTGGATTCGGTCCAGCTCGGCTAGATACTTCGCCTCGAGCCGATGGAGCTCCTCATTCACGGCATTTCCTGCGGCGGTCTCGCCGAGCGGTTTGTCCTCGTCTACGAGCTCCCGTTGGATATCTAGCGTCACTGTCGCTTTGCTCGCGAACGACATGAGAATGTCTAGCGCAGACTGCTTTGTTCCTGCAAATCGCTTGACTTGGGCACCATGCGAGATCATGTCCCCCCAGAAGTCGTCTTTCCCCATCAGTTCGGCTTCATGGGCAACGGCCTTGTCATCCTCAATGGCACCCCAGAAAGTCGACGCGATAACGACGTTCTTCATGGGCTGGTCACCGCAGAGCTTGCGGAACATCTTGAGGTTACGCATGGCGCTGCCGTCCATTCGCACGTCCGTGATGCGATGCAGGTATATGATTCCGGTCAGTTTTGCGTTCTGACGATACGTGACTTCCAGCCATTTGGCAAGATCTAGTAAAATCTCCGTGTCGGACTTGTATGTATCGTTGAAACCTGGTGTGTCGACAAGAATAATATTGTAACCGTTGGTGTTGAACTGGTATGCTGTCACTTTTTGGGTACCTAGGAACACATGCTGTCAGAATTGTCGGCATGGAGCAAGGTGATGGCTTTCCCTGCCGTGTCGAGCGGTGGTAACAGGTACTAACAAGCTTCGAGAGAGTGCCCTACAACTACATCGTCGTTGCTGCTTGCAACACGAACAAGTGTACTCTTTCCGGAGCCGGTCACCCCCATAACCCCTATCACCATTGTTGGCTGGCCCGGAATCATGGTCTGAGACTAGATACTAGGAACTGCTCTGGTTTACAAGACAGAAAGAGAATTTCTGAGTTTGCCTGTGACAGTAGGATTCGGAGCACTGTTGTAGCCTCACGCCTGTGATATGGTGACTAGAGATATCTCATCGGTGAGCCGGAGAACTTGAAGTGCTTTATTGATACTTCGCATTAGCCTGTTTCTTTGTGAACGGTCTACGCCATAATCAATGATGCGATGCTGGGAGGCCTTCCGTTTGTGCCCAGGCTCTGAGGCGTTTTACCCGATACTATGCATGGGCAGTATATCTGACCATCCAGGAAATGCCCACACCTTTCAAGCATTTTTCAACCACCCCCACTTTCTGAGACCGACGAGTACAAATCAGAGGAACCATCACACGCCACGCCGGCTGGATCCGTCGGGGAGAGCCTCAGCTGCCTCAGCCTGCCTAAGAACATTGCCGCTTGTGGGTAAACCAGTGGCCAGCCTGCTTCTACACTACTGGGTTTGCGTTGGTTATTGGACGCCTCCCTGAATCTATTGAGATATATCTCATTCAGCTACCTAATCTAGAACCAACAACTACCGGGTCTTGAATGTAGCCTGCTTCCGTTGCCACCGATGTATCTCCTTAACAATTATTTTTCTATGGCCTAGAACTTTCTCAGCCCCCTAGCCACCCCCCTAGCGAGCTGGGGTAGCGCCTCGCAGCCTCAAGCTCTTGCTCTTTCACATCCGGCCCGTCTCCACCCACCCACACACGCGCCCTCAGCCAAACCCGAGAAATGGCGCCATAGTTCTGACCCTCTTCAGTCCCGCACGCCACGATGGCGGGCTGGACCACCATGATGATGGGCTGATCGTTGTACTGCGCCGGCTGTTCCAGCTTCTGCGACTGATGCGTCTGCATAGCCCCTGGGGCTACCTTCATGGTATCCCACCGCAACCTCTTTATCTCGCCGAGGTCGAGGCAGCGCATGAAGGACCTGTGCGTCCACAACTTGGCTGACTGCTGCAGCGCTAGGTCCAGCTGTTGCTCTAAGCGCCCGAAGCAACTTTCTCGCTGTTCTGGGCTTTGCGATTTGAGCAGGAACTGCGCAGGGCCGCGCAGGAATTTGTCAGCCAGCATTCGGGCGTAGCGGGCTCGGTGCTCCAACAAGAGCTTGGCCGACTTGGGCGAGTCTTTCCTCAGCTCGGAAGGTGTAAGTCCCATGCCGTTGACGGACAGGATCCTCACGAGATGCACGCGCCACTGATGGGCGTCCTTCTCGTTGACTGGGTTTGGGTCAGCATGAAGCCTAGTGGCTGGAGGTTGAGCACTCCATCTGGTTCTCATAGTTGCTTACCATTTTTGAGAACATCGTAGAGAGTGTCCATTTGCAACCTCGTGATCTGCAGATTGGCCAATATCTCCATGACTTTATCGTCAATCCCGGTCTTGACTTCCTGGCCCACGTTTTCTTCGTCACCTGTTGCTTCAGTCATCTCGACAGCTTCATCTCCCCACCTGGGTTGAAGAAGCTTTCTAAAATTCGGGGTAAGCTCAGGGTTGGCGTCGAAGATCCACCAAGGAGACGAGAAGGCGGTATCGCAAATGAAGTTTGCCAACATGCCGTGGAGAAGGATGTAAGGTGTTCGCTTTTCTCCCTTCAGCTCCAAAGGCAGTCCTTTTTCCCCAAGTACCACGAACCTCGAAAATTCATCCCATGCCTCCGCAGGAAGATTCTCGAGCCTGCTGGGTTCCTTATGCGCAAAATCCTTGGCCCAGCCATACCAGGCTTCCTCCTTGCCGGTAAACCAGGCTTTCACCTCACTGTCAGATTCCGCGAATGACTTGTTCTGCTCCATCATCGCCTTGGCAGCCGTCTGCGCGCCGTAGATGCTTCCTTCCTGCCTTGCGTTTTCGCGTTCTAGTTGTTTGATGCGGTCGTTATATGCGTCTTCCTGCTTGCGCGATTCGCTTTGGAGTCTTGATACATCCTCTGTGAGCCTGGTTATCTGTGAGGCTCTCTGGTGGTCTGTCTCTTTCTGGCTACGCTGGAGATTCCCGATTGAGCGTTGAAGCGTACTAATGCGGGTTTCTAGCTTCCGACGCTCTGCAGTCCAAGAACGCTTATCTTTCTCGAATTGAGCCGTTAATGTTTTCCGAACTTTCTCCACTTCGTCATCGAGTGCCTTGTTTCTTGTCTCAACTGTGTCGGCTTTCTTTTTTGGTTCCGACTTTTCCCTGAGGAACCGCATCGGGTTGAGAACTGACGCTCCCCAGCTCTGCGACCCCACGACAACGTCAGTAGCGTCATAGCTACTTCTTCCAGAATTCTGCTGTGGTAATCCCAAATCGCTGATTTGTGTCTGGATAGACAATAGCGAGTTAGTCGTGCCTGAGGTCCCAGACCCGGTCATGGAAAGGCACTCACAGCTGTCTCTGAGTCTCCGGAAACTAGACTAGGGTCCAACCCAATGTTATGAGGGACGTTCGCAAACTCTGGCGTGGTAGAATTTTGAATAGCAGGACTTGGGTAGTAGGTTGTGATTTCCTTCGGCTCAGATTTGACCGCAAGATTGGGATAAGTCCGTCGAGTGGTTCCAGAGGAATACGTAGGCGGCACCATACGTTGAGTGCCTGGAGAGTAAAGCTCTGGAGAATCCTGGCTCGTATTATAATGCCTGCGCAAGTCTGTAGAAGCCTGACCCGAGGATTCCTTTTCATCCCCCCGGTTGTCTTGTGCCCGAGTAGATGCACCAAATTCACGAAGATGAGCATCCATGCTCTCGTCGTGATCCTGACTCTGGGATGCGTCCGAGCGCCTAGCCTCATGATCGTAGGAATCACCCCCAATGTCATCCTCAATACTGTCTTCGGAATCACCATCAGAATCTTTCATACTGTCCCGGGCTTCTTGGCCACCGCCGCGACGGGCCCTCTTTGTGCGAGACATATGTGCTGAGGATTCTACTCTAAGTTAACCGTTTCTACTTCTTTGAACAAAACTTGAGGGTAATGTTATAGCTGACTCACCTTTTCCCTCACAACTTGAATTTGTTTCATTTGCTTGGATCCCCCTAGCACAGGTGCTAGGGATATTTCTATTGGGGGGATGTGGGCTCATCCTTGGTTTCGCCTGTGCGGCCACGGTCTTTTGGCGGTCGACAGGCCTTGTGTTTTTTTTTTTAAAAAAAAAGAGAGATTACACGAGGGACCTTCACATATGGATCCCTGGGTATTCGGAGGAAAGAGGCCAAGTATTGAACTCAAGAAGGGCGACCGTAGGTAGTTTTGCGCACTCCAGAGATTGGTATTCATCTCCACGCGTGAGAGTCCAATAATTATGCAGCCTCGTGCGGCTGAAGCTGCGCATTTTCTGACACCAAATACGACCTGAGTCGGCTGTATACCATGTAGTGCGCCCTTTTCTGCAAGCTGTCGGACGTGGCGTAGTAGGCTTTCACACCAGTAGCTCTATCGGAGGTACCCTCCTAACACCGGCGAGCCTGCTGCGTTTCCCGATGGGCCCAGTACAAGTAACCCAACAGGTTCCTCACATGTTGTGTGTCCCGGTGCCAGCGACTGTGGCTTCTACCTCAACCATGGCAGCTTCAGAGCCAGAGAAGAAGAAGCTCATTGTCGGGGTGGACTACGGCACAACATATTCCGGTTTGTCCATCCTACTTGATTTAACCCCCCCGCCATAACTGTTCCATCTTGCTGACTAGGAGTATAAGGCGTCAGCTATGTCTGGTCAAACTCCGCTGGGATAGAGGATGTCATCCTCTTGACCAGATGGGGCAATCTAGAAGTGGCAGACGGCAGATATGGCTATGAGAAGCAAGTACCGTCCAAGATTGCCTATGACCCTAGGACTACCTGGGGCTACAACACGGAGCGCGGAGCCCTAGCCTACTGCTGGACCAAGCTGCTGCTGGACCGGTATGCCGAAGCTTCCGACTTTGATGATACTGAAATCAGAGAAGTCGAGGGCCCCGGGCTAATGCAGACACCACCCGGCAAGACACCTGAGGATGTTGTTTCGGACTACCTCACTCAGTTATATGCCCACGTTATGGCCCACCTGGCGCGCGAAATATCCGTGGCACTTCTACAAGTGACTCCCATTGAGTTTTGGTTCACTATGCCGGCATTATGGTCCGTCAGGGCTGAAAATGCTACTCGAGATGCGGCAGTGAGAGCTGGCTTTGGATCGAGAACTGGCGATACTATTCACCTGATAAGGGAACCTGAGGCTGCTGCAATTGCATGTTTGAATGATCTGATCAAAAACGGAGAAAACCCGCTTGTTAAGGTCTGTCATTAAGTACTACCGGCTTGTGCAGGTGCTGAGAGGGCTGACTATCGTCCTCACTTCAGGCCGGTAATGGCGTATTGGTGTGCGATTGTGGAGGTGGCACAGTTGTAAGTTTCCTGTGCATATCGGCTCCAACTCCAACTATCACGGCTTTCTGACTTCTCTAGGATCTTGCTTCATACAAGATCAACATCTCATATCCAAAGCTCAGCTTAGATCAAGCCTGTATAAGTGAAGGTAAAGCATTTCTCGTTTTTATACCTAAGCTTTTAACGTACCGTCTTCCGGCTGGCGCCACGTACCGATGTTCCCGGCATAGGTCGAAATACCTTTCCGTCCTCCGACGTGTACTATAGGGCCCTATAAACCTAGACTAATCAATATTTGTATAGGAGGCAAGTGCGGGTCAACGACCATCGATAGAGCCCTGCACAAGCTATTGAGAAATCGGTTCGGCAACGCTTTCACGGATCTACCGCTTGCAAAGCGAGGGGCTGGCTCGAAGCTTATGACGCAGTTCGAGTCCGCTAAACGTGATTTCGGCGTGTCTCAGTACTCAAGGACATATCGTTTCCACCTGAAGCTCCCAGGCGTGGCAGACTCGGATTGGTACGATCCTGACGACGATGAGGTCCTTTTGACAACGTAAGATACCATCCACTAACAACGGCGGCCTGAGTGTTGCCCAAGCCTTTGGCTAATGTCCTCCTAAGAGAGGATATGCAGGAACTGTTTGACCCCGTGGTCAAAAAGATCATTGGGCTTCTAGAACAACAGATTGTGGCTACAAGATCTGAGAGCAGTCTGATTATCAACGTAAGCATATTAAATCTGTTTCTGGAGGCCCATTGGAGCCTGTCACAACTAATGTAACTGATGACAAAGACGATCATTTTGGTTGGCGGTTTCGGAGAGTCCGCATACCTCTTCAGCAAGCTTAAAGAATGGTGCCCCGAGTCCGTCGACTTGATCAACCCTGCCAAATCGTAAGCCTTGCGAACATTCCACCTTGATACTTTATCGCTGACTCAGATGTTTAGATGGGAAGCCATATGCGTAGGAGCGGCTGTGCGAGGTCTCGAAGGCCCGATTGTGGTAAAAAAGAAGAGCAAGCTTCACCTTGGATCTGTCGTCGCACGAGCATTTAGGGAAGGGGTTGACGACGAATCTGAATCGTTCACCCACCCTTATGATGGAGTCAAGAAAGTCGGCGGCTACATGGACTGGATGATTGCTAGGGTGAGTTCCTTTCGTCGTTCGTTGCCGCACGGTGAAACTAAAGAACCTTGCCTAGGGTGAGATTATTACACCGGAAACTGTCAAGAGGACAGGCTACTGGCGGGCATGGCTCGAGGGGAGCGAAAAGAAGTTCACAGTGACACTTTACCAAAGCAGCGTGGCAGTGCCTCCAGAGAAGCTCAGTCATCATTGTAAGTCGTTGTCACGGTGCTTCGTAGGGATTAAAACACAAAGTTCGCTAATGCTGGCCCCAAGCCGTCAAAAGAGTGGGGGACATAGAGGTAGATTTGGCCACCGTCGATTTCGAGGTATTCGATTGTAAGCAACTGGATACGCCATACTCGTGGAGGAAGACGAAGCTCTACCAGGTCGTCTTCGAAGTAGTTACTGTGCTTGAAGACGATCTGGGATATATGCACTTTCGTGCAGTGGTTCAAGGGAAAAAGGTCGGAGAAGTAAGGCTGGCGTTTGGTAACGAGGAGGCATCGTAAGGTTTCGAAGCTTTGCACATCTGGACCACGGGACACACAAGTAACTGTTATGTTTGAGGGGAGCTGTAATTAGTAGACAGTAAGTAATAAAACTGCTTGACTTCAGTGTCTAGCGGCACAACCCGTGGGTTGTAGAGGGGAGGTTTCCACAAGTGATCAACGGAACAATGCACACGAAAAGATGTGTATGTGGAACGAGGTGACCGGTTGCATCGTCTTATGGCACTTCAGTCGCGGTCGCTACCTCTGACAATGTGATGGGTTTTGTTGGTTCGTTTACGCTAGGATGTATATGAACTCCAGAGCCATCATGTCTTTCTTACTAACTTCATATTCGAATTCGATTTTCTTTCGTTTCTCAACATGTCTCGATACACAGTGGATGATCATGTGAGCTAGACAACGTCGTGAGGGTGCAAGTTCGGTTCAACTGTTGAGAGCACTGGTATTCGTGTCAATGACCCTTGACAGAACTCAATATGCTAGAGAGTAATAGGTGCGATGAGCTTCTATCTGCGTGTTTCACGCCACACCAGGAAGGAGTGGTGCCTAGAAAAGGTCATTCAAATAATTCCCAAGCTCTGGTGGGCTCTCAGCGTACCTCGTACTCCTTCCCCACCTCTTACCTCCAACCGAGGGACCCAGGCCCGGCCCAGGGATAAGCTGGAGGAATTTATGACGGATCTTCGGACCAGTGAAAGTCGGAGATGAAATACGTCTGGTTCCTCTATCGTATAAACATAATAGAGATTGTAGAGTCAAGCTATTCTTTGTATTGGTGGTAAAATTCCCAACTGCGTTTCGCAACCTCTCAATTAACCGGAAGTGGATGTCGGACGTCCCTGCTCCGCCCTATTCCGGCTGGGTTGACAACTAAACCGCTTCAACGGCGTTAGGACCGACCGAAGGGCTGCAGAACTCGGACTACGTCCCGTCTAGGGATATTCGATGTGGCAGTAGGGGGGTATATTATGGCGGTCGGCGCCTCAGGAGCTTGTCGGATGTATTCGAATCGTCTGCCCGTTCCTTTTCCATCACCACCGACCGTGCTACTCATATTTAACGCGACACCATGCGCATCAACGGAAAAAGTGCTAGCTGGGGGTTTCTGGCTTCGTGCCTCCCTTTCAGCCAAGCGGCGTCACTTCAGCACATCACGGAGAATTTCGGCGACAACCCGACCAAGGTGGGCTTCTACATCTACGTCCCTGACGTACTTGCTAGTAACCCCCCAATCCTGGTTAACCCGCACTGGTGCCACGGTAGTGCCTCTGACGCCTATAGCGGCAGCCAATTCGCCACGCTAGCGGGCAAGCACGGGTTCATCGTCATCTACCCGGACTCGCCCAACACCGCAGACAGTTGCTGGGACGTCTCGTCCAAGCAGACCCTGACACATGACGCCGGTGGTGACAGCTTGGGCATAGTCAACATGGTGAGGTGGACGCTGGAGAAGTACAAGGCCGACAAGAGCCGCGTTTTTGTCACGGGCGTGTCATCGGGAGCCATGATGACGGACGTGTTGGTGGGCTCGTACCCGGACGTCTTCGCCGCCGGCAGCGCCTTTTCCGGCGTCCCCTTCGGGTGCTTCGCGCCGAATGGGAACAACACGAGCGTTTACGACTACTGGAGCGACGACTGCGCGAAGGGGAAGGTGAAGCGCACCTCGGCCGAGTGGGCGGCGCTCGTGGAGGATGCGTACCCGGGGTACGATAACTGGCGGCCGAAGATGCAGATCTTCCATGGAACAGCCGACGAGGTGCTAGACTACACCAACTTTGGCGAGGAGATCAAGTTGTGGACAGGCGTTTTCGGGTTGAGCGCTACTCCGACGAGCACGACGCCCAATACGCCATTATCGGGCTGGACTCGGACCGTGTACGGGTCGGATGGCTGGTTTGAGGCGTATAGCGCGGCGGGAGTCCCCCATAATATCCCTGTCCAGGAAGCCAACGTGATAAAATTCTTCGAGCTAGATTGCACGACGGACTGTTTTTCGTGGGGACGGGGAGGACCTCTGTGAGAGAATATATAGGCGGCTCCTATGCACAGCACTTCAGCTCACGCCGAAACCCACGGAAGAACAATAATATAACTGTCAACTATCAGGGGTGGAATCTTGCTGCACTGGACACCTTGAACATGCGAACCCGATTTTGGCTGTAACGGGTGCTCCTGAGACTCGACACGGTTTGGCTAGCAGGCCAATACGCCCACCTCCATTTGAGTCAAAATATCAAGCTACTCTATTATAACATCATTATCAAATTTTCTACAAAAACAATTATACTAAATAAAGCAGTGCCATGAGCTATAACTATATATATAATAGCTTTTTAACTAAGCAAAAAAAAACAAACAAAAAGTTGCTGGCTGCAGGGTTCGAACCTGCGCATCCTAGGGATAATGGTTGAAAAGTTTGAAAGTGAAGAACTTAAGACCATCGCGTTAACCACTCCGCCAAGCCAGCGGTTTAATTTAGAGCCTTAAAGACCTTTACTAAGTTGGCGAGACTAAGGAAGCACGGCCCTAGCCTCGGCCTGAACCCTTGTGAACGCTAATATCCAAAGGATGTATGTGAGCCTCGGGGTGAAGAAAAGCAAGAGTTTACATGTAAATATGCAGCTGTCAATTCAAGAAAATAAACATCCCTTTATTTGTGAGTTACTGAAGGTTGGTGATTCGAAAGGGGTTTCCCTAGTTGCATTGCACTACATGCTATTAATATTAGGGATGAGGGCAGTAAAAACCTGGTAGATGAGTCACAAGAGAAAAGTAACAAGTGGTCCAATTATTTCAGGCGGAGTTCCTTCTGAAAATAGCAGCCCAGACCTACCATTTATAGAAACCCAAACACCCCCTCTCCTGGTTACGCACACCATGCTAATCTTCCCGTGGCGAACAAGAAATCACCCATGAATGACTGAACGGCATGTCTGACACCCCGTCTTCATCGGGTTTATTAAACCACCTTACACGGATACAATGCAAGTCGGCTCTGCTGACGGTGGCACATATCCACGTTTCCCAAATTCGCCGTCCGAATCTCAACTCTCGAACCTTTTCAAGCCCTGCTCGCTAGCTTGGAGAACTTAGAAGGAAATACCGCTAAGCTTGAGCAGGACTCTCGATAAAATGAACACCAATGGGGATTCC
>Ga0164242_10009307_pt1 | contig 10602 bp, 9 predicted proteins | sample OricomgcompostMG_FD_108783 | JGI IMG/M metagenome (GOLD analysis project Ga0164242, IMG submission 108783) | Miracle-Growth compost microbial communities from Emeryville, California, USA - Original compost - Miracle growth compost (MG) ... | reverse complement strand
TGGCACGTGGAAGCGCCACAAGGCCGGCCGCTCCGACACCGTCGAGGGCCGCCTGCAACCGGGCGGCCCTCGCGTCGTTCTCTGCCGTCCCTCCTCGTACATGAACGAGGTGGGTGGCCCGGTCAAGGCGGTCGCGACCTTCTTCAAGATCGCCCCCGACCACATCATCGCCATCCACGACGAGCTGGACATCCCCTTCGACACGATGCGGGTCAAGCTCGGTGGTGGCGACAACGGCCACAACGGCCTCAAGTCGATCCGCGGCTCGCTGGGCACCGGCGACTTCTACCGGGTACGTGTCGGCATCGGGCGCCCCCCGGGTCGCCAGGACGTCGCCGACTTCGTGCTCTCCAACTACTCCACCGCTGAGCGCAAGGTGCTGCCCTTCCAGGTCGACACCGCTGCCGATGCGGTCGAGTGCCTGATCAGCGAGGGCCTGGAGAAGACCCAGCAGCGGTTCAACTCCTGACCATCGGCCGGCCGGGGTCCGGCCGGATCAGCGATCCGTAAGCCGCCACGGCGGCCAGCTGCGAGGTCACGCCGAGCTTCTGTCGTACGGCCTTCACCTGACTGCGCACGGTGGAGGGCGAGATCTGCAGCAGCGCCGCGATGTTCGCGATCGTGGCGCCGTCGTAGAGCAACATCAAGACCTCGCGCTCACGCGGGGTGAGCGCTCGGGCACGGGCCCGGAGGTCGGCGCGGCGCTCGCACAGCTCACGCCACTGGCGCTGGTAGTCCAGCCGCTGTTGGAGGCTGTCGCCGAGCCCACCCACGCCGCCCGCGCTGTCGCGCTCGGCGAGCTCGGTGAGGATCGTGACGACCTCCTCCAGCGGCGTGGTGGCCGGAACGACCAGACGGGCGTCGTGCTCGTAGACGGCACCCCACAGGGGGCCCGGCGGGGCGCTGGTGAGCACCGCCCAGGGAATGGTGCGGCGCCGCAGAGCCATGCCGGCGGCTCGGATCTGGCTCCAGTCCTGCAGCTCGCAGACCAGCAGGCCGGCGGTGTGAGCCTTCTCGGCATGCTCGAGACGTGGCGACGGCAGCGCGCTAGGCCAGGGCTCGCGGTGGCTGTCGAAGCCCGAGCTGCCCAAGGCGGCGCAGACCGCGTCGACGATCAGCGACTGCTCGGCAGCGACGACCGCATGCAGCCGCAGCGCCGGTCGATCCTGTTGAGTGGCAGCCATCCCTTACCCCGCGTCGCCTCGTCGGTGACGGCCCTCCCGATCCGTGCCATCTTGCGTTCATCCTCACGATCGGCGATGCCGGCACGGGCGAGAGAGCGCTTTCTCCCCATATTCGGGGAGGGTCCCGGTTTCTCTGGACAGGCGGATAGGACGATTGTCCGGAACGTCCCGGGCTTGCGACACAAGGAAGTAATTTCTTTCGAGGTCCGCCGACATGTCGCCAATATGCGGTATAGCGTCCCTCGTGTTGGGGACGGCCCGCAGCGACACTCCTAGCGTCGTTCGGGTTAAACGCAATGACCAGACATACGCTCCGGCGACCATACCGCCGGGTCTGGGTGTTCTCGGGGACGTGGAGGGACGTTTGCTCAGTGCGTACCTGGTTTCGCATCGGGGGCACGATGAAATTCACAAATATCCCGCGGGAGTATTGGGACTGGCGATGCACGTCATTGCTGGTCGCGATCGCCGCACTACCCATCCTCTCTTTGACATGGCTCTCCTCGAACCAGCCGCACCGGCTGGCCTTCGCGGCGGGTCTGGACAGTCTCGTACGCGGACCCGCAGCTGTGGCCGCGACGCTCTGTCTCTACATCGCCTGGCGGCTCAGCGGTCAGCGCCAGCTGGCGTGGCTCACGGCCGTGACCGGCTGTCTGGCGATCCAGTCCGTCCTGATGGCCGGGCTGCAGCTGTCCGACATCCAGCGACAGTTCGGGGCCAGCCTCTGGGGGGTGCCGTTCGACCTGCTCACGATGGTGGTGGTCGCACGGCTCAGCCTGGCGGCCGGCCGTGACCGCTACCGCGGCGATCCGATCCGGATCGCCGTCGTCTGTGGGCTCGTGCTGGGCGGGGGTCGGGTGGCGGCGATCTGCCTGTTGCCGGACGCCAGCGTCCCGCATCTGGGCGCACTGCTGACGCTGACCGGCTTCGCCGCGGTCGTCGTACCGCCGGTGATCCTGCTCGCGCTGGTGCCGGACCTGCCGCGGTGGGCCACCGGCCGGCTCGCGGCGGCGCTGTTCCTCTACGCGCTGGCTCACCTGGCCGCGCGCCTCAGCGGGACGAGCGCATCGGTCTCAGGCCGCGCGATCACGTTGGCCGCCGATCTTGCGGGAGCCGTCTTCCTCACGGCTTCGGCAATCGGTCTCCTGCGGATGACGATCGTGGCGGGCGATGCCGATCGGGATCAGCTGCGGCTGCGGGTCGGCGAGCTCGAGGCCGGAGCGCGGCTGGACCGGGCACGGATCCACGAGATCAACTCCACGATCGCCGGCCTGGTCTCGGCCAGCCGGCTGCTCCGCGACGACACCAGCATCACCGCCACCCGTCGCGCTCTGATGGAGCAGATGATCCACGCCGAGCTCGGTCGGCTGCAGCGGCTGCTGCGCGAGTCGACCCCTGGCGGTGCCGACGCGGACGCGTCGCCCGACGTGGTCGATCTCGACGACACCATCGGCAACCTGGTCCTCGCCCACGAGGTGCGCGGGAACCGGGTGAGCTGGCTGCCCAGCGGGGCCCGGGTCGCCGGGCACAAGGACGAGATCGCCGAGGTGCTCAACATCCTGCTCGACAACGCCGCCAAGCACGGCGGCGCCGGGTCGGCGGCAGGCGACACCTCGGTCACCGTCGAGGACGTCGCCGACGCGATCGAGGTGGCGGTGGCCGACAACGGCCCCGGCATCGCGCCGGAGGTGCGCCAACGACTCTTCGAGTGGGAGGCGCGCGGTCCCAGCTCGCGGGGACAGGGGATCGGGCTGCACATCGCCCAGGACCTGACTCGGCGACACGGCGGGCGCTTGACGGTGCGTGACGCAGCCCGGGGCGCGACGTTCGTGGCCCGATTCCCGAAGGCACGACGAGGCGATGATGAACCGGCCCACCTCTCGTAGCCAGATCAAGATCGTCATCCTGGAGGACCACGTCCTCTTCGCCGAGTCCCTCGAGCTGGCGCTCAGCGTGGAGGGCTATGACGTCAAGCGTGCCGAGCTGCTCGCCGGAAGCACGCCCAGCACCGTGCTCGCTTCGGTGATCCGCCAACAGCCGCGGATCGTCCTGCTCGACCTGGATCTGGGCCACTTCGGCGACGGAGTGCGCTTCATCGGTCCGATGGCTACCGCCGGGATCAACGTGGTGGTGGTGACGGCGAACCATGATCGGGTCCGGTGGGGCGAGGCGCTGCGGTACGGAGCGCGGACGGTGCAGTCGAAGGCCAACCCGCTCAACGAGATCCTCGCGGTGGTGCGTCGGCTCGGCAACGGCCAGCCGGTGATGGAGGTCGCCGAGCGGGAGTCGCTGCTGCGGCTGTGGCATCAGCGCAACGTCGAGCTGGCCGGCCTTCAGGAGAAGATCGATCGGCTCACCCCGCGCGAGGCACAGGTCCTCGGCCGGCTGATGGAGGGGATGACCGTGCACGACATCGCCGCCGCCAGCGTGGTCTCCGAGGCGACGGTGCGGACCCAGGTGAAGGCGATCCTGGCCAAGCTCGAGGTCACCTCGCAGATCGCCGCGGTCGGGCTCGCCCACCACCTGGGCTGGCGTCCGGCCGCGGTCCGGAGCGAGGCGCCTCGGCCTTCCCGGTGACGCTTCCCCAGTTTCGGGCATCCCCGCTCACGGACGGCCGCTCTCGGCACCGACTTCCGCTGGACTGGGCGCAGTCGGAAGGGGAGCGTCACCATGGCAGCAACATCGACCACGATCGTCACCGCCTCGCCGCGTCGCCCGCGTGTGGTGCGGGCGGCGGCACCCGGCGAGTGGTGGAGCCAGCCTCAGCTGGCTCCGCTGCTCGCCGCGTGCTGCCTCGTCGCCGGGGCGCTGCTGCCGATGCCGCTGTGGCTGGCCTTGGCCCCGCTCACCCTCGCCTTCCTGCTCACCGCTCCGGCCCTGGTGCGGCGCAGCGTCGCCGCGGCCAGGATGCGGATCCGGCCCGCGCGCACCCTGGTGGTCGGTCAGGACGCGGACGCCGCCGAGGAGGCGCTGGCCCTCAGTGCGCAGTCCGGGCAGCGCCTGGCGGTGGTCGGGTGGTGCGACCCGAGCGGCCTCGAGGAGGCGATGGCGCAGCACCGGCCCGATGTCGTCCTCGCCCTGCCGGGCGTCGGCCTGGCGGGCCGGGCGTTGCGACGGGTCGCCTGGCAGCTGGAGCGGGCGGGGATCCCGCTCTTCATCGCCAGCCGCCTCGATGACCTCGCGCCGTCGCGGGCGCGCGCCGTACGGGTGGGCAGCGTCGGGCTCCTCCACGTCCGCCCCGCCGCCCAGGCGCGGCTGCAGCAGCTGTTCAAGCGTTGCTGGGAGCCGGTGGTCGCGCTCCTCGGTGGGCTGCTGATCGCCCCCCTGCTCCTGCTGATCGCCCTGGCGATCAAGCTCGACTCACGCGGGCCCGTGGTCTTCCGGCAGGTCCGGGTGGGCCGCGACGGTCAGCCGTTCACGATGCTCAAGTTCCGCACTATGACCGTCGATGCCGAGACGCGCCGCGATGAGCTCCGCAACGACTGCGACGCCGTGCTGTTCAAGAGCCGGCGCGATCCGAGGATTACGAGGGTCGGCCGCGTCCTGCGGCGCTACTCGCTCGACGAGCTCCCGCAGCTGGGCAACGTGGTCCGCGGCCAGATGGCGCTGGTCGGACCGCGGCCGGCTCTCTTCACCGAGCTCGAGCTCTTCGACGCCGACGCGCTGCGTCGGTTGGCCGTGATGCCCGGCATGACCGGCCTGTGGCAGGTGTCCGGGCGCTCGGACCTGTCGTGGGAAGAGACGGTCCGCCTGGACCTCGACTACGTCGACAACTGGTCGCTGGGTCTGGACGTGCGGATCCTGGCGCGCACGGCGCGCGCGGTGTTCGGGCACAGCGGCGCCTACTGACCCGCTTGAGCGGTCAGTCGGCCGGGGCCTCCGGCACCCGGGTGCCGCTCCGGTCGACCCACCCGATCTGCCGGGCGGGCACGCCTGCGACAAGGGCGAAGTCCGGCACGTCGTGGATCACCACCGAGCCGGCCGCGACCAGCGCCCAGCGGCCGATCGTGACGGGCGCGACGCAGACCGTACGGGCGCCGATGCTCGCCCCCTCGCGCACCGTGACCGCGACCGCGTCCCAGTCCGAGCCGTCCTTCAGGCGTCCGTCCGGGGTCACCGCGCGGGGCAGCAGGTCGTTGGTGAAGACGACGGCGGGCCCGACGAAGACGCCGTCGGCGAGGACCGCGGGCTCGTAGACCAGCGCGTGGTTCTGGATCTTGCAGCGGTCGCCGACCACGACGCCCGGCCCGAGGTAGGCGCCGCGTCCGATGACGCACTGGCGTCCGACCCGTACGTCCTCGCGGAGCTGCGCCAGGTGCCAGACGAGCGTGTCATCGCCGATCGCGGCGGTGGCGTCGACGTCAGCGGACGGGTCGATGCGGGGAGCGGCCATGACAGCAACCAACCCGGCCGACCGCCGGCACGCGGCGGGCTCCACTCCGGCATACCCCATATTGGGGATGAGCGTCGCTCAGCGGATCACGGCCGGCGACCAGGCGTCGGGGAGGAAGAGCCGAGGAGCGGTCGTGCCGTCGGTGCTCAGCGCCCACACATCGGTCACCCCGTCGGCATCCTCGCGGGGCAGGCCGTAGAGCAGGGTGTCGTCGTCGAGCCACTCGATCTGGTCGTCGACGTTGCGGTTCTCCGTGGTGAGCACCGTCCGCTTCCCGGTCGCCAGGTCGAGGACGGCCGGCGTCCACCAGCTGCCCCGAGAGCGGTCGCTCCGCGCCTCCTTGAAGGCGATCTTGCTGCCGTCGGGCGACAGCGACGGGCACTCGACATGGTCCGCGATCGTGGTCAGGGTCCGGGCGGCCAGATCGCCGCGGACCAGGTAGGTGCGGCCGCCGGTCGCGACCGTGGCGTAGAAGGTCTTGTCGTCGGGCGCGAACGTGACGCCCCAGATGTTGCGATCCGGCGGCGAGACGCGCTTCCCGTCCAGGACGAGGGTGAACCGCTCGAGGTCGCCGTAGCTCGCCCCGCCGATGCGTCGAACGACCGTCCGCGTCGAGAAGCCGGTCGTGACGTAGGAGTCGCCGTTCACGAAGACGGTGGACGAGGCGAGGGTGCCGTCAGGGGAGAGGCGCGTACGGCTGGGCAGCCCGGGCAGCGGCTCGGAGGCGGTCTGCTTCCAGTCGGCGTCCAGGTCGTCCGCCTCGTAGTGCGTGACGACGCCCCGGTCCGTCTTGAGGCAGGTGGCCACGCCCGGACGGGCGTAGACCCGGTCGCAGGTGACGCCGGTGAACGCTCGCGGCCCGGCCGGATCGTCGAGCGAGACCTCCGCGACCACGCCGTACTCGGCGTCGAGGCCGGTGTGCCGGAAGACGATCCGCGGGCCGGCCTCGATCGCGGTGCGATCGGCGACAGCGACGGCGGGAGCGCGGCTCGCGTCCGCCCGGCTGTGGTGCCACTCGCCGAGGCCGTACGCGGTGCTGCTGGCCACCACCCCGACGACGATCGCGCCGAGCACGGCCGCGCGCCAGCTCATGCGGCCGGCTCCGTGCGACGCAGCGCCAGGACTCCGGCCGGCACGGCCGCCAGCAGCGCGACGCACACGGCGAGCATGGCCGACCGCGGACCGATCGCGTACCAGAGCACGCCGAAGCCGGTGGAGGCGAGCAGCCGGGCGATCGCGACGGCGCTCTGTGCGGTGGCGATGCCGGTGGTGCGGGCCTCCTGCGGCACGAGCCGTCCCGCGACTGCGGGCAGGACGCCGTCGGTGGCCGCGTAGAACACCCCGAGCAGGAGCAGTGCGATCACGGTGATGGCGAGCGTGCCCGAACCGGTCGCGGCGCAGAGATAGGCCCCGGCGAGCGGCAGGTGGCCCAGCAGCAGCACGCGGGTCCGGCCGAAGCGGTCGGCCAGGCGTCCCAGCGGGATCGCGAGGCTGAGGTAGGCCAGATTGGTCCCGACGTAGAGCACGGGGAACCACCGTGCCGCGAAGCCGCCCGTGTCGAGCAGCGTCAGGTAGATGAAGCCGTCGCCCACGGTCAGCAGGCCCAGCACGCCGACGACGACGACCAGGCGACGGAAGCCCGCGCTCTTGCTCGTCCCTCGCCGGCGCGTCGGGAGACGATCAGCCCCTTCCGACGTCCCGCCCTGGCGCCCCCGCGCGCCGCGCGACAGCTTGGGTCGCGAACCGGTGGTGATCGGTACGAAGAGAGCGAGCACCGTGACGCCGAGGAGGGCGAACCCGAGGGAGAGGACGAGGATCGTGTGGAAGCCGTCCGGGATCTGCCAGAGGATCGCGAACGCGACCAGCGGACCCAGCGTTGCGCCTACGGTGTCGAGGGCGCGGTGGACGCCGAACGCGCGCCCGAGGCGCGCGGGCGGCGAGGAGGCGGCGATCATCGCGTCGCGCGGGGCGGTCCGGATGCCCTTGCCGATCCGATCCACCGAGACGACCGCCGAGACCGAGCCGAACCCATGGGCGCCGAGCAGGAGGACCCGCGCGACCAGCGAGAGGCCGTACCCCGCCAGCGCCACCGGCTGCGGTCGACCGGTGCGGTCGGCCGCCCAGCCGGCGGCGATCCGTACCAGCGCCGAGACGCCCTGGTAGAGACCGTCGACGAAGCCGAACGCGACGGGGGAGAGGCCCACCACGGTGGTGAGGTAGAGCGGGAGGATGGCGTTCACCGACTCCGAGGCGATGTCGGTGAGCAGGCTGACGATGCCGAGGGTGACGACGACGCGCGCTACTCGCCCGTGCTTGGCCGTGTCAGCGCTCGGTGCCGTGTCGTGGATGGTCGGGGCGGCCGGCCGGTCGCTCAAGGAGAGGTACACGGCTCAGTCCTGGGCGGTGTGGAGGATGGCGAAGACGGCGTACTCGATGGTGGTGGCATCGGGGCCGGCACGGTGCGCGATGACCGTCACGGTGACGCTGTCGTCACCTCGTCGGAGGGCCGCCGTCGGCCGGTTCTCGACGCTGCCGGCCGCGGTCTCGGTGAAGCCACGGGCGCCGAGTCGTACGCGGTAGCTCCGCAGCGGGTCGCAGGGCAGCTGGCAGGTCGCGGTCAGGGCGGCCTGGAGCGCGTTCCCCGAACCGGCGACGCTGCTGACGGCGATGGTGTGCCGCGCCGGCGGAGCCAGGAGGGCGGGGTAGCCGTCGACCAGCGTCCCGGTCTTTGTCGCCGGTCGAGGCAGCGGGTCCGAAACCAGGGGCAGGGTCGTCGCCCCCACCGGCCGCAGGCCCGGCAGTGCGCCCGACGTGCGCGCCGCCGAGGACGGGGACGGCAGGATCTCGCTGCCACCATGAGCGCCTGCGACGTGGGTCGGCGCGTGGCCCTTGCCCGGATCCGAGGTGGATGCGCTGGGGGCCGTGGACGCGCGTACGGCGGCGGGATCCTGCGAGACGAGGGGAGCGGCCGGTGCTGCCGACGGACCGTCGGTGTCCGAGCCGCCACGCTCGCCGAGCGACCACCCGGTCACACCGAGGGCCAGGCCCACGACGGCCAGCAGAACGAACCACCGAAACGACAAGACAGGCTCCCGCAGCGAGACGAATTGGCGGGCCGAGCCGGATCCGATGACGTCCCGCCACCCGATGGCGCGGCCCGTCCTCAGATTCGGCCCCGGATGCCCAGCACGGGCGCGGAGTCCGGCCGCGATCCCCTCATTTGGGGATGGCTCAGTTGACGACGTCGGGGGTGAGGTCGGCCCAGTGGACGGCGGACCACTCCTCGAGGCGGTCGTCGCGGACCGCCTGCCACAGCTCGGCGTCGCGTGTCGGGGCGAGGCGCACGACGCTTTGGGCACCCTGCCTCCCGAAACCGGCCACCGGGGCGGTCAGGTACTGGATGTCGGCCGAGCGCAGGCCGCGCAGGGATGCCATCAGCTTGACCATGCTGCTGACCGACCAGCCCGCATCGACGCTGAGGTGCTGGGTCACCGTGTCGAGGAAGTCGTAGAGCACCCGGGGGTCCTTGCGCATCTCCTGCTGCAGGCTGGCCTGCATCAGCGACCGCAGGAAGGCCTGCTGACGGGCGACCCGGTCGAGGTCGCCGCCGGGCAGGCCATATCGCTGCCCGACGTAGTCGAGCGCCTGGGCGCCGTCGAGGTGCTGGCGACCGGCCTTCCACGTGATGTCACGCGCAGAGTCGCGCACCGTGGTCGGGATGTCGACGTCGACCCCGCCGACCGCGTCGGTGAGCGCGACGAAGCCGTCCCAGTCGATGACCGCGAGGTGGTCGATGTGGACGTCGGTCAGCTGCTCGACGGTCTCGACGGCCAACGCCGGGCCACCGTACGAGAGCGCGGCGTTGATCTTGCCGGAGCCGTGACCGGGGATAGCGACCCACGAGTCACGTGGGATCGACATGGCCCACGCCGACTGCCGATCGCCGGAGATGTGGACGATCATGATGGTGTCGGACCGCTGGGCGCCCGGCACCCATGCCGGTGCCTCGGCGGCCGTACCCGTCGTCGGGACGTCCGAGCGTCGGTCCGTGCCCAGCAGCAGGATGTTGACCGCGTTCGCGGCCGGTCCTGTGGAGGGCCTGCTGGGGCGATGGGCGAGCCCGTCGAAGACGCCGTCGATGCGGTGGAGATTGTGATCGAGGTGCCAGCCGACATAGAGCACCGCCCCGAGCGGGACGGCACCCAGGAAGAGCAGGCACGCCAAGAGCCAGAGCACCACCTTGGTCAGTGGGCCGCGACGGCGGCGGCGTGGCGGCCGGCTCTGCCCCGGGCCGGGTTCGAGGTCCGGCTCGGGATCGGCGGTGAGCAGATCGTCGAGGCGCGCGTGGGTGTCCAGGCTCATGACCGGATCGCACTCCGGCGCGGGACCGCGGACAGGTCCTGTCGGGCCCGCTACCCGATATTGGCGCACGCCGTACTCAATTGTGGTGACCCCCGGGCGCAACCCGGTCCGGCGGCGCCACGAGCCGGTCGGATGGCACAGGCAGAGGCAGATGCTCCCTGCTCCGCCGCTGTCCCCACCCCGTTCGAGGAGGGCCCATGCCCATGGCCGTCGCCAGCGTCGTCATCCCGGCGTGCAACGAGGCTGCCCTGCTCGGCGACACCCTGGCCACCCTGCTCGGCGACGTCGAGCCCGGTGCGCTCGAGGTGGTCGTCGTCGCGAACGGCTGCAGCGACGACACGGCGACGGTGGCGCGAGCGGTGCCGGGGGTGCGGGTCCTGGAGACGGAGAAGGCATCCAAGGCGGCCGCGGTCGCCCTCGGCGGCCGGGCCGCCGCCGCTTACCCGCGGGTGCATCTCGACGCCGACTGCGTCATCTCCGGGGCCGACGTGCTCGGCCTGGTGCGGGCGCTGGAGGAGCCGGGCGTGCTGGCCGCGGCCCCGACGCGGGTACTGCTGACCACGCGTGCCTCGTGGCTGGTGCGCGGCTACTACCGCGTATGGGAACGCCTTCCGGGTGTGCGGCAGGGCCTCTACGGCCGCGGCGTCATCGCGCTGTCGCGCG
>Ga0164242_10009306_pt1 | contig 10602 bp, 12 predicted proteins | sample OricomgcompostMG_FD_108783 | JGI IMG/M metagenome (GOLD analysis project Ga0164242, IMG submission 108783) | Miracle-Growth compost microbial communities from Emeryville, California, USA - Original compost - Miracle growth compost (MG) ... | reverse complement strand
TCAGACGGCGAAAGACACGCTGGCTACCGGCTCCCAGCAGGTGTCGCTGGCGATGACGTTGCAGGAAACCCCGCAATGGGAGTACGGCGTCAACTACATGGTCGGCGACCGTGTACCGGTCCAGTTGGCCGGGCAGCCGGTGATAACCGACTACATCCGCACAGTCGACTTCGACTTCGACCGGGAAGGTCTGATCGTGACCCCGACGGTCGGCGACTGGGCTAGCACCGAGGATGCGCCGAGCAACGCTCTCACCGAGGCTGTCGCGGCGCTGTCGAAGGTTGTCCGTACCCGGCAACGCAACTTCAAGTAACCCCGCTCTTCTTCACCCCTTGGCCCGTGTGGCTGAGGGGTGTTTTCGCCTGCCACAGAGGAGAACCTATGGCAATCACATCAATCGGCTATCCGAACACGGTCGGCGCTACGAACATCGACTGGGCTAACGCTCAGCTGGGCCTAGGGCGTGGTTACTGGACGCAGGCCGGCAGCGCCGTGCAGGTGACTCCGAAGTCTGACGGTACTCGGCAAGTGAACATCGGTGCGGGATGGTTCGGCGCTCACGGTGTAGTGGACCATAACCTGTCGACCGCAACGGTCACACTGCCGACGGTCGCATCCGGGACCCGCTGGTTCATGATCGTGGCACGCCGGAACTGGAATCCGGGAAGCATCGGGACCACGTTCACCTACATCGACGGCGGAACAAGCAACAGCACCTTGCCGTCACGGAACACGGACGGAACTGTGTCCGGCGGGTCTGGTCTGGACGATCAACCGCTGGCACTGGTCCCGCTCACCGCAGGTGACACGGTACCCGGGGCGCCTATTGATCTTCGGGCTCGCTGCTACCTGGGGGATATCTACCACGCCGCAGACGAGCGGACGCTCCAGTACATGGCTGCGTACGGCCGCGTTATCAAGGTGGGGAACACCACCTGGACGTATGGCCCGGGCGGCTGGCAGCCCGACAGCAAGTTCGTCCGCTCCGGTCCCGGTCTCGGCAACGAGCTCGGCGTCTCCTCGGCCGGCGGCGGCTGGGTGACCGTGTCGGAGTTGAACCAGAAACTGTCCATGGATGGTCGGTATCGGCAGCTGTTCCTTCAGGCCCGTAAGGCGAAGGGCGGCGACCATGTCGTGTTCTCGCCCGGCTCCGGGCATGTGAACAACACCGCTGTGCTGTCAGTCGACAACGCGGACGCGAAGCCGCCGACCGACTTGTCCGCGGTCGCGTTCGAGTACAAGGCCAACGACGGCGGTGTGTACGGCGGCGTGGCCCGGTACACGGCGGCCGGGAATTTCATCATCATCTCGGGCGCACCGGGGACGGAGATCTCCTACCGGGAATCCGATCTCGGCTCGTGGACGATCAAATGCACCCAGCTGTCCTGGGTTGACGAAAGGTAACTATGAGCGTCTGGTATGACCCGAGGGCTGCTATCAACCCTGACGGAACCGTGTCGGTCACCGATGTGGACGTGCAGTTCTTCGACGTGTCCGACGAAGCACACGCCAACCCGCTGACCGTGGAGGACGCCAACCATCTGGCGACCAACAAGTTGCAGGTGCAGAACTACATCCTGCCCGGCTTCTGGGGTCCCGATTCGGGCACCGTGGTGGCGGTCGCCGGGAATCTGGTGACGCCGGTTACGGCGGTCGCCGGGTTGCGTGACGATGCTGCTGCCTCGCGGGAAGCCGCTGAGTCCGCTGCGGCAGCCGCATCAGGCGCGGTTGCATCCGCGGTGCTGGGCGTCACCGCCGGCGCGAACGTGACCGTCGACAACACCGACCCGCAGCATCCGAAGATCTCGGCTACCGGCGGCGGGGGCGGCGGCACTGCCTTGACGTCGTATGTTGGCCAGGTTGAAACGCTCAGCGACTACCCGGAGGACTTCCCGCCGGAGGCGCACACGCACCCGATCGACGAAGTTACCGGCCTGTCGTCAGCGTTGAACGGCAAGGCGAACACGACACACTCGCACCCTGTATCGCAGATCTCCGATGCGACGTCGCTCGGCCGGTCGTTGATGCAGGTGGCTGACGCGAGTTCGGCGCGTGACCTGATCGGCGCAGGGACAGGGTCTGGTAGCTCGGACATCAGCTGGGGAACAATCCCAGGTCAGCCGGCAGTAATCGCCGCCGGTGCATCCGCTCAAGCTGCCCGGGCCGCTATCGGCGCTGGCACTTCCAGCCTGGCGCTCGGCACTGCCGCAGGTACTGCGCTCGAGGCAACCGCGACCGCTCAGGCCGCAACGAAGCTGGCTAATTCGCGCACCATCAACGGTCACCCGTTCGACGGCACCCAGAACGTGACTTTGTCCGCCTCCGACCTGTCGGCGGGAACGCTGAACTACGCGGTTGCAACGCCGGGATCGCGATTCACGATTCTTCGTGACGGGACGTCGGCATGGCCGGCACGCCCCTCTGACAGGGCCGACATCTTCTTCGACTGGGAAGGCGCCGGGGATGACCCGGCGATTGTGTCGTCGGGCACTGGCGGGATGCGCGCTGGCGACCACCGCATCGTTACAGGCGACTGACTTAAGAAGGGCTCGGGGATATGGCGTTACTGGATGCTGACCTTTGGTGGGCGGATCCTGCAACAGGATTGCTGCGGCGTCGTGGATGGCCGAGCCGTTCCGGCGCTGCCGTCAACCACGATTGGACGGACAGCAACCCGCCGTGGGCGTATACCGACACTTCGGTGTTCACGGCCGGATGGCCGACTGGCACGAAGTTGGTCGACCTGAAGACGGGCTCGGCCGACTTCTACACCAACCTGATGGCGACCGTCGACGCGGCCGGCCAGCGCTGTGTCGTTGTGCTTCCCGATGAGGTGCTGCATCTGACCCGGTTCAACCTGATCGGCAGCAGCGGCGATCCGAACTATTCGTTCGGGTTCTGGCATCCGAACCTGCAGGGCTTCCTTGGCCAGGGCGCGGACAAGACAGTCATCCAGCTGGATGCGAACAGCATGACGACAGCGCAGCTGAACGCGCTGAAGACTCTCGCCTACGGTCCGACTGGTAAGCCGAATATGATGCACTTCGGCCGGCTTGACGGTGCCAACGCAGCGTCGCCGGTACTGCTGGCGGGTGTCTGTTTCCGGGGCGCGGACCAGCAGAACCTGGATGCCGTCGACCCGTCCCTGTCTGGTGTGGTGACTGTGCCGCAGCCTGCACCGTACGCCGGGGTACAGATGTATCAGGGTGCCTACGGGAAGGTGTCGTACTGCCGGTTCCAGGCGCCTGCGCATGCGTGGTCGTCGCAACCTCCGTTCGAACACTGGTGTGTTGATACCCAGTACGCGAACGTCACCTATTCCAACTGCGAGATCGACGGGCGCCGCGCTGCTGAGGTTGACGCGGCCCGTCCGCGGCGCTGTGGGCCGTACGGCGGCAACAACGAGGGTACCTCGACACTGACGGACTGCTGGCTGCACGATTCCAATGTGTCCCGCTACGCGGTGAACGACCAGAACCGGGACACCCAGGGCGTGTACTCGCTGATCCGCACCAAGATCGAGCAGATCACCAACACGAAGAACGACGGTCACGGCGGCTACACCAACGCGGCCCTGTGTGGCTGGGAGTCCTCGAACGCGACGATCAACGTGCAGGACTGCATCATGTCGGTCGACAACCCGTACAACGAGGGCGGCAACCAGGGGCTGTCGAATCACCTCCAGTTCACCACTGTCACACGAAACCCGCGTGGCGGCCGACTGTACGTGTCGGGCAACAACATCTGGCGGAACACAGGGTTCCCAGGTATCGACGGCTATCTGACGGTCCGGGTCGCGCCCGCATCGAGCATCTACTGGAAGCTCGACGGCTACGACACGACGATGAACGTTCAGAACGCCGCGGGTACACGGCTTCAGCCGTACGTCCACACCGGAACGTGGCCGCCGTCGGCAGCCGCGCTTCAGGCCGCTGGCATCTACCCGGAAAGCCACTTCATTGTTAGGGAGAACTGATGGCCCGCTACAGCAACAGCTTTGAGGGCGGGACGGACGGGGCTGCGGTCACCGCAGCCAACTCCGGCGGATCCTCGGGCAGCGCGTTCGGCGCCGTTTCAGCCACCGGATCTACCTCTGTGGTCTACGACAACGACCACGCCGCACACGGCGGGCTGGCGGCGAAGGTGTCGCCGGCCAGTGACGGTCTCGCATCGGTCTACTGGACGACCACCGGGAGCGGCCATGTCGCGGCGCGCGTCTACATCTACCTGACCGAACACACACTGCTCGGCCGGGTCATGTTCCTGGGTGTCGGTGAGACCCGGGTACTCAGCTTGTCTGTCCAGGGCTCCGGCGCGGTCCGCGTCGAAGACAAGACGGGTGCAGCTGGGATCTTCGATTCGGCGCCGATACCGATCAACCAGTGGGTCCGGCTCGAGCTGGAAGCACAGACCGGCGCAACCGACACGACCGGGACCGTGAAGTTCGCAACCTACCTCGCGGATTCGACGACCACAGTCGACTCGTTCACTACCGCGACCGCAAACCTGGGCACTGACGCCATTACCCGCGGCCGGGCAGGGTCGTACTCGTCGGTTACGGCGTCGCCGTTCTGGATTGACGACTTCGCCTGGGACGATGCTGCAACAGGGTTTATCGGGCCAGTTCCAAGCAACACCGTACCGACAGCGAACGCTGGCCCAGACCAGTCAAGCGTCGCAGCCGGCGCCACGGTCACCCTGGACGGTTCCGCGTCTTCAGATCCTGACGGGGACCCGCTCACCTACAAGTGGACGCAGACCGCCGGCACGACAGTGACGCTGTCAAGCTCGACGGCCGCCAAGCCGACGTTCACCGCACCGTCGGTCACCGGTGGTGCGGCGTTGACGTTCTCGCTGGTAGTGAACGACGGGAAAGTCGACTCCACAGCGGACACCGTGTCTATCGGCGTCAGCGCGCCAGTCACACCCGGAACCGAGACCGCGGACCAGTGGGTCACCTACGATTCGGGCGTCGACGGAGCCGCGGTAGTTGATGGTACCGATGGTTTCGCACTGAAGTGGGCGCCGTCAACCTTCACCTACGCGGCGTCACCGGCACTGTCCGGGGCACGCTCGCTGAAGATCACCCCGGCCTCTGGAACGTATGCCACGGCGACCCGTTCCGGATTCAACACCGGCTCGTTTGCAGCGTCAGCGTCCACGTATCGGATCAGTCAGTCTGGTGCTACCGATTCGGTCCTGCACCTTCAGGACTCGTCTGGCAACCGAATCCTGTCGGTCAACCGGTACCTGTCCCACCTGATGTTGAACGACAAGGCTGGCACATCCGGCGGTGTAGCGCTGTGGATGGACTCTGGCGACTGCCCGCTGAACGAGTGGATCACTGTCAAGGTGTTCGCGCGGATCAGCGACGGCGCCGTGAAGATGCGAATCTTCAACGGGTCTGGTGCCTTGATCGGCAGTTACGACGGGACCGGCGCCAATTTGGGCTCCGCAAACATCGACCGGCTGGTGATTGGGCGGAACTACACCAACGCACCTGACGACCCGATGTACTACGACAACGTCGGCTGGAAGGTCGGCGCGTCCGGTCTGCTTGCAGACTATGACGGCAGCATGGCGAACCAGCCGCCGTCGGCAGGCACTGACCAGACCGTTGAGCCGTTCCACACTGTGACCTTGACCGGCACGGATGGGGATGGCGACACCCTCACCTGGACTCAGGTCGCCGGCAGTCCATCGGTGACCCTCGCAGGATCCGGAAACGTCCGGACCTTCCAGGCTCCTGCGGTTCGTGCAGGGACGAAGCTCACGTTCCGGGTCTCTGATGGCTCCGCCACGGACGACGTGGACATCACCGTGCTACCACAAAGCGAGTGGACGGTGTCGGGCGGCGTGCTGAAGCCGATCTGGATGCGCACGAGCTGACCCCGTAACCCGACCTACAGTAAAGGACTCACGCATGCTTCACGGTCACGACGTGTCGGCGTACCAGTCCGCGACGTACACCCCGCCGGCCTCGGATGCTTTCCTGTTCGTGAAGGCGTCCGAGGGGACCGGCTGGGTGAGCCCGCGGCATGATTCTCAGGTGTCTGTCGGCCGGGCCCGCGGCCTGGTCATCGGCCACTACCACTTCCTGCACCACGGCAGCATCACGGCGCAGGCGCAGCACTTCGTGGCCTCTTCGAAGCTGAAGAAGGGCGACGTCCTGATCATCGACTGGGAACAGCCGGGCGGGGCCGTGGCCGCCACAGCCTCGGAGGTGAAGACGTTCGCCGCGAAACTGCGGACACTCGCCCCCGGGCATCGGGTGCTCGTCTACCTGAACCAGTCGTTCCGGGCCGGGCTGGGGGACACCAAGATCGGCGACGGCTACTGGGTTGCGGCCCCGGGTGCGGCGTCGATCCCGACGAGCAGCCATCTGCTGTTCTGGCAGTACCACTTCGGCGAGCTACCTGACCGGTACGGAAACGATCCGGTCGACTGCAACTGGGCGAAGTTCGCTTCGAAGGCGGCACTGGTGAAGTGGGCCGGCGGCAGCGACACCGCGACCGAGAAGGCACCGGTGACCACTACGACGAAGACGGTCCCGGTGCATCCGACCCGGGACGCCATCCACACCGGCTACGGCGTGAAAGGCCCCTACTGGTCGAAGGGGTACCACCAAGGCGACGACTGGCACCGCAACGCCGGCGCGGCAGAGATCGGCGACCCGATCGTCGCCGTCGCTGACGGCACCGTCATCTACGCCGGCGATGCCCGCACCGACGGGGGCGGCGGCTGGGGTCCCGCGTTCGGGAAACACGTCCTGATCCAGTGGGACGAGCACGGCCGCACCTCTATTGACGCGCACATGAACAAGGTGACTGCGAAGCACGGGCAGCGCGTCAAGGCCGGCGACAAGATCGGCGAGAAAGGCATGACGGGCAACGTCACCGGGCCGCACGACCACCACGAACAGCATCTCGGCACGCGGTGGACCGATAAGGACGTGAAGCCGATCTACCCGGGCAAGAAGACGACCGTCGCAGTTGCGAAGAAGACCGAAGGAGTGCCTGTTATGGCGAAGCCGAAGAAGTGGCGGAGCGGGAAGGCGATCAGCTACAAGAAGGGGTCCGGCTGGCACATGCTCCCGCTGGATGACGACCGGAAGTCCTACAGCATGGCGTCCGGCCCCGGCACCATCTACGCAACCGTCGACCTGACCACCACGGGATCCTGCCGGGCACAGTTCCGCACCGTGAACAAGTCGAAGGCAGGGAAGGTGGTCAACGCCACCGTGTACGACGCCGTACACCTCGAGCCCGGCGGCAACCAGCTGACGTTCTTCGACACCATCGGCGGCCCCGCGAAGGGCTTCGACCAGAAGTATGTCCGCCTCTACATCTGGCCGGAAACCGACGTGACCGTGAAGAAGTCCCGTACGCGGGCAGCTAAGGAGTCCTGAACCATGAACCTGAACAACGTACTCCCCGTGAAGGTCCGCCGGGGAATCTATCTCGGTCTGGTGCTGGTCGGCCTGGCGTTCGGCGCGGTCGCTGCCGGCTACGGCCCGACCACGCCGGAATGGTACGACGTCGCATCCCGCGTGTTCGCGTTCGTCGTTGCCGCGCCGGCGACACTGGCGCTGTTGAACACCAGCAACAACGACCCGCTGTTGCAGGTTGCCCAGCCGGAGCCGGCAGACGACGGCGACGAGCTTCCCGCCGACCCCGAGGGTGTCGACGTGGACGCGGAGCCGGTCGAAGAGCCCGACTATGAGCTGGCGGCCTGACCGCGACTGTGCGCCGGTAAAAGATGCGATCTCGGCAGTCCTCGCTGGGCTGCCGAATCTGATTGCTGCCAGCTTCGCCATCGCCTACATGGCTACACACCGTGTGTTGGCGCCGGCGTCGCTGGCGGAAGTCCTGGGTGGGCCTGCGATGATCTGGACGTGGGGCGTCCTCCTGTCGCTCCTCGCCACCGGCACACTCGCCTTCTTTCAACGATCCATCGGTGCCATGACCGTGGAGCTCGGCTTCCGGTTTCTGGCCGGGATGCTTCTGGCCGGCTATTCGGTCTCCCTGATCAGTGGCGGCATGTTGATGACCGCCGGGCTAGCCCTCGGTTTCGGCGTGAAACAGTTCCAGCGCTGCTGGTATCTCCAGGCTGAACGGATCCCTGAACGACGCCTCGTGGACAGCATCACCCGGGAAGGGGAGCGTCATGGACACCGCTAACGTGATCGCGCTTCTTATGGCCCTTGGTGTGGGTGGGTTGCTGTCGCAGGTGATCCGCTGGTTCCTGGGTGGTCGGAAGGAATCCCAGACGACTGCTGCGTCGTCGCTGTCCGGGTCGGCGGCTGATCTGGCCGCGGCGTACGAGAAGTACGCGACCGGCCTGACGAAGCGGCTGGAGGCGCTGGAGGGGGAGAACGCGAACCTGCGCGCCGATGTGCGCGGCATGGAACGCAAGCTGGACCGTGTCTTGACGGTGGTCGACCGGGAACGGTCCTGGGCGGAGCGTGCGCTCGCCGACCTGACGGAGACCGGCGCCCCGTACCCGAAACCACCCATCTTTGCTTTGAACCCGTGACCTGTGGCCCCGGCTCCTTCGTGGAGTCGGGGCCTTTTCGTCGTTTCGGTGAGCAACTGCCCGGTCACTGGCCGATTCCCCTCCCAAACACACCTAGAGAGGGGAGGCCCGACATGCGCACCGGGACCTACAAGACCAGCGACGGGGAGCTTGTCCACGTCACAAGGACTGCTGGCGGCACGTTCATCGTCCGCTACCAGGACGGACATGTGGCAGTGGTGAAATGAGCCTCGTCGGCCTGTACCGGGTGCAGAACGCGAACGGTGAGGGGCCGTACTCGGCTAGCAAGTACTGCCCCCGCAGCAAGTACGAGAACGAGGTGTACAACAAGCACCTCGCGCGCCACGACGCGAGCCCGAAGCACCCAGCTGCCTGCCGGGACCTCGGCCGCTGGATGCTCTCCGATGAGCGGTGCGCGTTCGCCGATCTGAAATCCCTGCACGCATGGTTCCAGCCTGACGAGCTGGCCGCAATGGCCCGGTTCGGGTTCACCATCCACCGCGTCTGGGTGGATTCCGACACCGTCACCGCCGGCAAGTTCCAAGTCGTCTACCCGCACCCTGAATCGAGGATTCTCGCATGACAGCATCACTGGTTGGCCTGGTCGGCAAGAAGCGGAGCGGCAAGGACACGTTCGCCTCCGCGCTGGTCGACAATGGCTGGGCGCGGGTGGCGTTCGCCGATCCGCTGAAGGCGACGATGCTGGACCTGGATCCCGAGGTTCCGGTGAAGCACCTGTCGCACGGCTCGGCGATCCTGGCCGGCTACTGGCGGCTGTCGGCCCTGGTGAAGCTGGTCGGCTGGGAGGCCGCGAAAGAGGTCCCCGAGGTGCGCCGGCTGCTCCAGGCTCACGGTGTGGCGATCCGGCAGCATGTCGACCCGGACGTGTGGGTGGATGCGGCGTTCCAGGCGGTCGACCGCTTCCGGCAAGGGGACGAGATCAAGTCCTGGGATGGCACGCTGCTCCTGGACACGTCGCGTTCTGTCGTCATCACCGACGTGCGTTTCCCCAACGAGGCCGAACGAATCAAGGAGGAGGGCGGCAAGCTGGTGCGAATCGTCCGCCCCGGACTCGACACGTCTGACGAGCACATCTCCGAGACCGCACTGGATGACTTCCCGGTCGACATCACAGTGGCCAACGACAGCACCGTCAACGATCTGCGAGCGAAGGCGCTGCTGGCGCTGCACTTACCGTAACCTGAGAAGGCCCCTAGCCTGCTGTGGCTAGGGGCCTTTCTTGCGTTGACGGTGAACCGGTCCGCGTGTACCGTCTTACGCATGAGCGCCGATAGAACCGTTAATGACCTGACCCGTGAGGCTGTCGACCTGCTCCGTAAACACCGCGACGCCGACGGGGAAACCCCGGGGCTGCTCCGGCAGGTTGCGGACCTGTTCGTCGACCTCCGGCAGCTGTTCATTACGCCGAGCGGGGAACCGGACTGGACGGGCAGCACGAAAGCCTACAAGATGGCCGTCCGCGGCATCTTCAGTGATGCCGGCTACCAAGGGCAGCGTCGCGCCACCGTGCAGGCAAGCATCCGCTACCACGTGAACAACGTTCTCCGGGAACGGTTGACGCCGGAAGAACTCGACTACCTCGGCTTGCATCGTGAGTCGGCGCGGCAGCGTCATTCGGTGCAGCGCACCACACAGGCCGAGATGTTCGCGGCGATGCGGCCGACCAGCGAGCCCGTCCCGGACAGGGTGGTTGACCCGATGTGGGCACTCACCGGGGCCGCCGGGCTGCTTCAACATGTGACGTCAGAACAGGTCGCCGCGCTCGAGCCGATGGCCCGTCGGACGGCTCGCCGGCAGGTTTCGCTGGTCACCACCGAGCTGGGCAGGATCACGACAGCACTCGCAGACGCCGATGATGTGTAGGAACTGTGTGTAGGAACTTCCCGTTAAGTGTAGAAAGTGGGGGATGTCGAGCTGTTTTGACCCCTTCTCTATTACTTGTATAAGGAGGAGGTTCTTATAGGGTAATGGGAAGAGCGTGAAAACTACTCGACATCCCCCACTTTATACACTCAAGGGGTAGTTCCTACACTCAAGCGAAGTTCC
>Ga0164242_10009305_pt1 | contig 10603 bp, 14 predicted proteins | sample OricomgcompostMG_FD_108783 | JGI IMG/M metagenome (GOLD analysis project Ga0164242, IMG submission 108783) | Miracle-Growth compost microbial communities from Emeryville, California, USA - Original compost - Miracle growth compost (MG) ... | reverse complement strand
GGTGCCATCATTGAAAAAAATCGGCGACGATTTTAGCCGCTTCGTCGTCACTGATTTTTTTCTTTTTGAAAATGAGCGAATGATCTTGATTTTGAATCTCATGACAGGCCTGGGTCATCAAAGCACTGAACGAGTCGCGATAAGTATAAGCAACTCCCACGACGTTCGTGGAAAATGTCTTTTGAAATTCGGGAGCCGCATCGGTGACGGCAAGATAAGCATAAGGCGTTCCCTTATCGCAATCTCCGTCATAAATCAGATTCGCATCATCGAAATATTTTTTCAGCGACTTCTGCAATACCGAGCGAAGATTACCCTTTGTCGTCGAGACGATTTGCTGAATTACAGCAGGCGAAATTACCGAGTCCGGGATCTGATCCGCCAATGTCGAAGAATAAAGCGCCCTTTGAGCGCCATAGACTTTTTTCATCGTTTGATCAAAGACCGCCATTTTAGCCTGATCGCGAACACAGTGCAAAAACTCTGAGTCTTGATCCAGACGATAGGGTTTCGTCTTTCCGAGTTGCGAGAGCGGAAACGAACCGCACTGAGCTTCAGCTTTAGCGATCGATTCTTGATCCAATCCGCCTGCGAATTGACTCATCCACCAGTGATAAGGATTCACCGTCGTCTTCGCAAGGCCGGTCGACGGGAGCATCTTTTTCACATTAGCGAAGTTCGATTTCGACTCCTGGCAAGAAGCCTCGTCGGTGTATTCGAGTCCGTCAAAATAAACGTCCTTCATCAAACGATACGCTTCCGGGTTCCGTTTTTTCAGCTCCTGTGGGTTAAACCGATAAGCCGAGACCGTTTCGGCGAAATCCTCGCCCGGATTCGTCAGCCCGTACTTCGACACGATCCTCGAAGGCGTATGCGCAGTCCATTCGTCATTGCTGTTTCCATCTTTGTCGAGGGTGGTTTTTTTCGTCCAGTTACCGCTCAATTTTAGCCAGTCGGGATCCGAATCGGCCGAATGATTCCAAGCCGCCAGATTATGGCCGACCTCGTGCACAATCGTCATCCGCTGTTCGCCCTTGGGAAGATCGTTCCAGGGGTCGAAAATCGAGATTGCTGAATTCGCGTCGACGGCGACTCCATTGACACCGTATATTTTCAAACTATATCCGCGCGCAAAGTGAATCAATTGCTTATTCGTCTCTTGCGGCAGAAGACTCTCGGGAAAGGCCGAAAGCCCGATCAAGACCTGATCGAGTTCGTCCGTCTTCCATGCGTCGGCGTTTACGTTCGTGTATTGCGACCCGTTCATGCCATAGCGCTCGTGCATAAACAGCAACTGCGTTCCCAGCTTCTTCCCGAACACTTCTTGAACCGCGCAAAGCACCCGATGGCACGGCGACGACTTTACCGCCGTAAACGACGGCGCGTCGACGAGCTGACGAAAGGCCGTGATCAGCTTCGGATTTTCGTCTTGAAACGTAAACCCTTTGACTTCGCCTGAAACGCCGGTCGCCGCCTTTCGGTGCTCGGTCAACCACGAGGTCATTTCCTCTTCGGTAAACGGAGTCTTCCTTAAGCAAGGCGCACTCAAAACTTGAGCACTGCTAGTCGACCACCAGGTGGTCGGCGCACCGTCGTCCGCAGGCTTCGTTCCGCAGTCGGGGCAGTTTTTATTTTGGGCCTGTACCGGGATCGACATCAAAAAAAGCACCGCGAATCCGAGATATTTTTTCATTTCCGGACTCCGCTCGCCTTCGCGCCCTTGAGAGTGACCGATACCACCGGATAAGGCTTCACGTTTTTAAACTCAAACGACGTGCCGATCGAGTCGACCTTGACCGTCACCTGATTGCAGGTCGAATCGGTGTGGCGGCAGCGCGCTCCCTCGTCTAACTGATGTTGAACTCGTTTTTGATCCTCTGCCTTGAGCCCGCTCAGGAGGGTCGACGCCGTAAAGTGCCGAAGGTATTTCGAGACAGGCGAAAATTTCAGAAACGTCAGCGTGTGGTGATCAAAGCGAAGGGTCAGATCGTAGTCGAGGCCGGTCAGGTTGTAGTACCATTGATCGGCTTCTTGTTTCTTTGGCTTACCCAACGCCTTGAGTACGTCCTTTTCGGACGCAGGCTTTGCGGTCAAGGCCACGAGCGACGACGGAAGTTCTCGGTTCAAGGCCGAAAGGCTCGCCCCCCAGGTGGTTTGAGCCAAACCGAGCATGACCATGATCAGAGCCAGTTTCATCCCTCTCTCTTCGTCATTCTTTTGGCTGAACTTAACCTCAAACGAGAAGGATTCATTTTTTAAACTAAATTCATTGAAAATAACGCGACCCTTGGGACTTTCGACCGGGTTAAGCTAAAATAGTCTAGAGATGGGGATCTGGATCATTCTCTTTACGATTGCGTCCGCCGGGGCTACCCCGATGGCGTCGCCCTTAAATTGCAGCTGTCCGAAAGGTTCCAGCCTTCGGGGATGCGGGGTCCGTCCCGCGTTTCTGTCCCGCAATTCAAGTACCGTCCTGCGCGAGCTTGGGTTTGATATCCCGAAGGATCACGAGAAGGTGCCCCAAACCGTGAGTGAAGACTCGGTCTTGCGTCTGTTCGCCCGCTTTCTTGAAAACAGTGACCATGCGCGCGCGCTGAACCCCGGGTACTACACTCGCGCGGCCAAGGATGCGTCCATTCTGACCCTGAAAACGACCTTCACTCCCAAAAACCCGAACGAGACCGACGAATACTTTCGGTGCATTCTTCCGGGCGACAAATACTGTCTTTATCGCAACACGCTTCGCCCCTACCTAGGATTGGCGGCCAAGGCTTCGGGCATTCCGTATTCGTTCTTGGCGTGCCAGTCGTATGTCGAAAGCCGCTTCAACCGAAACGCCCGTTCGTCGGTCGGGGCGATCGGTTACGCCCAGATCAAAGAAACGAACGTGCGCTACCTGAACGAGGTTTTGCACCGTTCGATTCGGCGTTCGTATCGCGAGTTTTCGGGGGGTCGGAGCCTGGCCAGCGTCGATGGGTCGACCGCCGCCAACGAGGGCCCGCGCGCAACGAGAATCAAACGTGCCCAACACGAAATCGCCGACATCTGGACGGAGTTCTGGAAAGGCACGAAGAACGCGCCCAAGCGCCTCGCAAAATGCGATCTGACGTGTTACCGCCAGGTGTTTCTGGCCCAGGCGCTGTCGATCAAGACCGACATGCTGGCCTTAGCGACGAGTTCGCGCGGGCTGAAGGCCGACTACGACGAGAACGGCGACTTTCGAATCGAGAACATGGATCAGGGCGATTCGTTGTTGTTGCTGGCCGGAAGTTACAACGTCGGCGTTTCGAATATGATCCGACTCATTTCGCATTTTTGCAGTCACTCGACCAAGATCAAGGATTGCCTGGACCACATGAGGAGCGGCACCCTGCCCGATCCCGCGCGTGAACGCGCCCGCCAGCGCGACGTCCGCGCCTTCGCCGATTACATCATGCGAATCCGCGACTGCGCCCAGCGCTTCTCGGCCGAGCAGATCGACTTCGACGACGATGCCCGGTGGAGCGCCGACACCCGCACCGAAAAACAAAACGAACAGCGCGACGAAGTCGTTCAGTGCTTGGCGAATCCGTGTCCGTATCCGAGGGCGTCTGCTCAGCTCTCGGCGCCATCGCGTGCGCCGGCGAGTGCCACCGACATGGGCCAGCTTTAATGTCGGTTCTTTGATTACTTCTTATCGGCAATGAACAAGGTAATCCGCCCGTCGCAGATCGGCTTACCGTTTTGATTTTCGATTTTGACGCCCCAGACATGGGTGCTACGCCCCACGTGCACCGGGTGCGAAGTTGCCGTCAGGGTATCGCCCGGATAGGCGATGTTCAGGTGATTGGCGCTGACCTGTAAGCCCAGCGGATTTTTCGTCTTGAAATCGACCAGGCTTGCGGCGCTCATGCTTCCGACGACTTCGATCAGCACGAGCGACACCCCGCCGTTCATGATCTTGCCTGGCCGCAGGTGCCGATGATCAACTGTGAGCTCCGCCTTGAGAGAGTCCGCTCCGACTTCCGTAAACCGAATGCCCAATGTCTCGGGCAACTGGTCTTTGATGCTGACCTGGTTTAAGGCTTCGACAGTGATGGTGGCGGGGAATTGAATTTTCATCTCGGAGTCCTCATGCGTGATCGAACGCCGCTTTTAGTTTCTTGATGTCGAGCTTTTTCATCGTCCACATCGCGGCCATCATTGCTTCTTTTTTGGCCTTGTTCTTCGAGGTGTTCCATCGGTCGAACTGAGCCGGAGCCACCTGCCAGCGAACGCCGAACTTGTCGATCACCCAGCCGCACTCGACTTCTTTGCCGCCGCCCGAAGAAAGCTTCTTCCAGTAGTAATCGATTTCTTTTTGGGTTTTGCAAGGAATCACAAACGAGATCGATTCATTGAACGTCATTTCCATTTGCCCATCCAAAAGCATGATCTTCTGGCCGAGGATGGTCAAATGCGCGGTCAGCACCGAGCCTTCCTTGACTCCCATTGGGTTTTTCCCCCAATACGCAAACTTACCGACCTTGGTGCCCTTAAAGACTGATTGGTAGAACTTCACCATTTTAGCGACACTCTGATTCGACCAGATACAGGCGTAGGCTTTCAGCATTTTAAACTTTCTCCTTCTGATAGACGTTAATCAAGATCCCTGTCGGCGTCACGTCTGAACTCACGAAAGAAAAGGCACGTGGCGGAGTTCCCTCTGCAAAAAGTCGTTTGCCTTTGCCGATCAGAACCGGGTTCACGAGCAGAACCAGCTCATCTACAAGATCGTGCTCGATCAGTACGGACGTCAGCGTCGAACTGCCGACCACCATCAAATCGGGCCCTGCTGTTGCTTTGAGGCTTCGAACCCCTTCTACCAGATTCGGTCCGATGCTTTCACACGGCCCCCAAATCAAGCTTTCTGGGCGATGGGTCACAACGTATTTTGTTGCGGCATTCAACCGATCGGCCATCGGGCTTTTCGGCGCTTGCGGCCAAAACCCCGTCAACAGATCGTAAGTTCGTCGGCCGAACAATAGGTCATACTTCTCGCCGTACACCTCAAGCAACATCGCCAACCCTTCGGCGCTGCGATAAGGCGCAGTCCAATCGCCGTACGCGTAATCATCATCTCCCACGTTCGAGGTTTGAATCACTCCATCCAAGGAAATATGCTCGATGATTTTGAGTTTACGCATACTCACCTATTGATTGATTTCAGGTTCAACCAGGTTAGCCAGCTTCATGAGCGACTCGTTCCATCCGAGGTAGCACATCTCGACCGGAATCATCGAAGGGATATTTTCTTGGGTGATGTTTATTTCAGTCAAGCCCATCGTTTCGCGAAACGTGACGGTGACCAACATTTCGCCGGGAAGGTTCGGGTCATCAAAACGATCGGTATACTTAACCAATTTTTCAGGCCGCAGTTCAACGAATTCGCCGCCGAAGCTATGGCTGTGATCGTTGGTAAAGTTGGTAAACGACATTTTAAATTTACCACCGACGGTCGGATTGAACTCATGCACCTTGCAGGTAAATCCATACGGCGGGAGCCACTGCGCTTGAGCGTCGGGGTTGATAAAGGCTTTATACACCCGATTTGCGGGTGCCTTAAAAACGCGGTGAAGGCGGACGACATTTGAACTAGACATGACTACTCTCCTGGTTTGGGTGGGTTTTGGAACAGATAACGGACGTAAGTTTTTAAATGCTCGATGCTGTCGGCCGCATTTTTAGCGTCTTGGCTTGCTTTCGCCAGAATAAAAGCGCCCTGAATGACGGACTGGGTGTGCAGGGCTAGGCTTTTCACCGTCCATTTTGCGTTCGAGGCGTAAAGCTTCTTTGCTGCCAGGATATCGTCTTCAAGAATTTTGGCGTGTCCGAAGATGCTTGCGTAACAGGCCTCTCTGATCTTCGGGTTTGAATCGTGGATCTCTTGAACCAGGGTTCCGATCAGGCAAGTAAATTCTGAAATTGAGCCAGTCAGGATTTCTTTTCGAAAATCGATGTAGCCCAAAAACCGATCAAGAGGATCGGCGTGCTGATGATAAGGAGCATTTCTAAAAAACTCGTTCGTCACCAACGACCACTGCTCTGCCGCTGCGATCGCCAAGGCTTCTTTGGTTTCGAAGTAATGAAAGAAGGTGCCTTTGGTGACGCCGGCATGCGCGCAAAGATCATCCACGGTCGTAGATGAATAACCTTGCGTGCGAATCATCGCAAAAGCGGCTTCAATCAGCTTATCTTTCGCGGGTTTAGTGTTGGCGTTTTTGCTGGGGCGTCCCATATTCATTAATATACCAACCAGTTGGTATATTAATCAAGTAAATTCAGCAGCATCAATCGTTTTTTTCGGCAAGCCGCTATAGAGTGATTCCATGACTCAAGAAAACCCTGTTTGCCCGAAATGTAACTCCCCACACGCGTACCCAGACGGAAACCTTTGGACCTGCCCCGAGTGTTTTCACGAATGGAACCCCGAAGAATCTGGGGCAGAAGCATCAGATGCGGGCGGTGACGCTCCGAAGTTCTTGGACGTCAACGGAGTTCAACTCGAGAATGGCGACTCAGTCACCACCGTGAAAGACCTTTCGCTGGGTAAAGACACATTGAAGTCAGGAACCAAGGTGAAAAACATTCGTCTCTTAGATATCCCCGTCAATGGCCACGATATTTCGTGCAAGGTAGACGGACATGGATCGATCTACTTGAAGTGTTCGGTCGTAAAAAAAGTAAAATAGATATGACATCACTCGACATCAAAAGCTGATCGCCATGGACCAATCCAGCCGATTATTACTTCCTCACCAACCCGGTGTTTAAAACCGCGTCTTTAGCCAATCCCTGACTTTCTGGGGAGGCCTACCGATCACTGCGGTTCGTCCATCACTGACAATCGGTCGCTCGATCAGAATCGGAAATTGGTGAAAAATTTTCAACCACGCATCTCTCGACTGGGGCGGTTGTAGGCCGAGCTTCAGCATGGTGTATTCTTCTTCACCGCGCCTTACTAAATCTTTCGGTTCCATCTTCAGTTGTTTGAGCAATGAATCCAAAGTTTCAACACTCGGTGGATCATCCACATATTCGACCAGATCAAATTCGATATTCGCGTCTTCCAGAATTTTAAGCACTTCGTTTGATTTGCTGCATTCACTATTGTGGTAAAGCGTGATTTTTCTTGTCGGATTCATGGGTTGATCATACCGCTAGCCTAAGGAAATTAAAGCGGCCACTTACTTTCGTAAGCGTCGCTAGCTTGACGCACAATCTTCATTGGATCTTGAGTCAGGTGTAAGGCCTCGCCTCGCCCCTCCAGGCCGCCTACGGCTGTGCAATTTTGCCTTCGCGAACTACGTTCGCTTCCGTGACAAAATTGTGAACCCACTAGCATGCTTCGCATGCGCGTGACTTCAACCCTCCACCCACTCAACTTTTTAAAATAAAAAAAGCCACGTACCAAAGTACGCAGCTTTTTTTATTTTAAATTGGTGGAGGTATTTTTAATTTTATTAAAAAATCAAACAAACTACAGCATTACCAATAACTTACGCATTCATTAGAGCCATCATGGCTGACAAGAAGATGACATATTAAAATTAATTCTACCGAAATTCTCCGGCGTTACTCTGTCCTAAATATCCAATCGCCTTCTCCGCAAGCATTAGGATCGCCAAAGGCCCTCCATAATCACTGCGATTTAGTGCCTTCCCATGAAGGTCGGTAGTGTCAACAGAAATCACATTTACCACTTCGTAGATTTTATTTCTCCAATCCGGTTGAATTTTCCAAACAGGAAAAAACGGATTATGAGCATACGCATTTCGTATCATCCTTGAAATAATGGCTGAATTTTTTAACTCGCCATCGTCACTTTCAAATCTATTGGGTATAGCCTTCCCAAAAACCGCATCTATTTGGGTAACTATCGTTAGCAAAGTGGAGTGAACCAAAAACATGGCCGCATGTTCTTGGTCCTCTTTTTTTACTTCTAACTGAGAGTGGCTAAAAACATGCTTACCCCAAGACCATGAATTGGGATACATCGTCGGAACTCCATCTTTTCCGTGAGATGACTGATGGTGAATGCCAAGGGCAAACTTATACTGAAGGCTGGAGTGTCGTATTAGATTCTCTTCAGAGAAAAACGAACTGCCGCTCATTCGTCGGAATGGCTGATGATTTTTCCGTCCAGAATAGTTTCATTGAACTCAATCTGGACAAGTTTTTCGCCTCTGCGTTTAGTGCGATAGAAGCTGAAGCTAAGCTCATCACTTCCAAAAATTAACTCGGAGTCTTTATCAAAGACCTTCAAATGGTCGATGAGCTGCTGAATAGTTATTCGTACTGGCTCTTTAATTTTATTTTTCATTCTTAAATTCTCCTGACTTCAACTCGCCATTTTTTAGACTAAGTAAAGTTGCCGTCAACTCATCAAACTCTTTTTTTGTTTGCGCTAAAATTGATTCAAAACAAATTAAGCAGAATGTCTTCGGCGAAGTGAATCCATTGCTTGTTTTTGGAATCTGAAAACAATTTGCACCCATCAGAATTTCTGAGTCACAACGCTTGCAACTGCTCTTTTTTTTACAGACATGGGGAGTGGGCTTTCCGCTCGACTGACTGAAAAGGGATGGCGTTTTACCTCTTGGCTTTTTCACTAAGAATCCCTTTCCATTGACGAGTTAAGGTATTCAAAATTTCCTCAATGCTTTCATGAGCAAGCTTAAACTCTTCTGCGCTCCAGTCCTTCCGGTCCTTAGAATTATGTTTTTTTATTTCCTTATTTATCAATGTCACCGCACCGACAAAATTGTTAGTCGCAGAAACACCTCTGTTTACTAAATCTCTTCCTGCCCTCGAAATCTCAAGACGATTTAGCAGTAAATTAGCCGCTCGGTTAGGCAAGAGCAACAACCAAGAATCGATAAGGTTGAAGGCCATGCACGTTTTTTTATTGTTAGTTCGCCAGTTTTAGATAAGAAAGCTATTGAAAAAACGATTCGTTTACCCCAGCACCCATCACTGTAAAGATCGATTTAGTCGAAGCCCTCTCCCCAAAAGACACAACTTCATCGCTGCGCTTTCAAAACGAGTTTGACCAAGCCATTCGGATCGGTACCAGCCATTTGAAAAACAAAGCATTAAAGTGCGGATACTCCATGAAGCCGAAAGCCTTTCGGAAGCGATGATTCAGGAAATTCGCGTAGAATTCTTCGATGAGGTTGCACTGCTTGAGTCAATTTTGCGTCAAGCCAAAGCAACTGGTAAGGTTCCACAAAAGTTTCGCGGATTGCTCCAAAAGCAGCTGGGATTATGAATGCTTCTGGAAAAGGCCCAAAATTCAATCCAGGCCGTAAATATCGCCACGCCAGAGACGGACGTTGGACAATTGGTTCGATGAGAAGCCACCTGACCAATATTGCTTATATTGGCAAAAGAGAGGTCAATCGGAAGTACAAAAAAGAAGATCAAGACTTTCTGAAACCTTGGCAAAAATACCAAATTGTCGATGCATCATGGCCAGCGATTATTAAAGAGAGCGACTTCTGGAAGACGCAAACGCTCCTTGGTGAGAATCGCCAGAAAGAACGTGACCGGTTCAAGAGCGGTAAAGCCAAATTTTTCCTTCTATCTGGGCTACTGACTTGCGGTGACTGCGGTCGTGCTTTGATCGGTCAGTCTTCACATGGACAAGGTGGGACGTATCGTTACTACGGTCATAAAATAATCGTCGGCGAGAAGAACACTTGTAGAATCAAAAGACTTCGAGCTGAAGAAGTTGAACAAGCCGTTGTAGAGCATCTCGACGAGATTATTTTTCGCTCTGGTCACTTAGACGGAATCGAAGACCGCATTCGAAAAATTCTCGGTGGAGAATTTAAGGGAGCGCAGTCAGAAAAGGAATCTGTCGCGACCGAATTGTATGAGGTGGAAAAGGAAATTGAATCTGTGTTCCGCCTCTATGCAGAAATTGATAAAGATCCTGCTCTGATTGCGACGGTCAAAGAAAAGCTGACTAAGTTGGCCGATAGAAAGCGTGGGCTTGTCGCACGTAAAGAATCCATTTTGGCTGCCATTGAAAGACACGCAGACGCTACAGAAGCGCGCCTTGTGATTGAGAATCACGCTAAGGCATTCAAAAAGGGATGGCCTAAAGCCACTCCGCAAATAAAGAAACGTCTGGTCAGAGGGGTCTTACAAAGACTGGTTTATTCTATTGAGGGGCTATTCACTCACTATGTGACTACCAAGGAAGAAGCTTCAGAGGCTCAGGTTTATCAAATCAGAAAGGCACCGGAGTCTAACTCCGGTGCCCCTTTAAATGTGGTGTCATTGTCAAACAGGCGCACCACCCGATTTCTTGTGTCCGGTGGTGCGCCTATTGTTTTAAATGGTGGACCCGGCGAGAGTTGAACTCGCGTCCGAAAAAGATCCATCGCCCCAGTCTACAAGGTTTAGTCACAGTTTTAGATTGAATCCGCCACGCCCCGTAACCGGCTGGGCAGACCCCCCGTTGACTTTATCTTACCTTGAGCCCACCAACGACAAACTCAAAGCCAGCCCTCTGAATGGCGGTTTTCAAATCCCGAGGACTTAGACTTGAAAACCGTTGCTGCTTTTAATTAAGCGG
>Ga0164242_10009304_pt1 | contig 10603 bp, 10 predicted proteins | sample OricomgcompostMG_FD_108783 | JGI IMG/M metagenome (GOLD analysis project Ga0164242, IMG submission 108783) | Miracle-Growth compost microbial communities from Emeryville, California, USA - Original compost - Miracle growth compost (MG) ... | reverse complement strand
CTGGATACTGTCCCTGCCCATATAAGGCGCCACGGTGACGGCATCAAACTTATAGGTCTCAAAAAAGGTCCGGGCATACTGCGCGGCCGTATTGCCGATATCGCCTCTTTTGGCGTCCGCGATACTGAAATGGGTATCAGGGATATGGGCCAGCGTTTCTTCCATGATCTCCCAGCCTTTGACGCCCATGGCTTCATAAAAGGCGGTATTGATTTTATAGGCGACTGCGCTGTCCAGGGTCGCATCAATCATGGCTTTATTAAAAGTGATGATATCCTGGGTCGTACCGGATAACCCTGCCGGTAATTTGGCGGGATCTGTATCGAGACCGACACATAAAAAGGAACGTTTTTGAAAAATAGAGGTGGTCAGTTGCTGTATATTCATGGATCTTAGTTAATACGTATAAGATGCCAAAAATAAGAAAGACCGCCCTAAAAAAGGACAATCTGCCGGAGAAATTGCATCTTTGTAGCAGCGGATCCTGTATAACCAAAATGGCCTGCCAGTCAGCTGGCCATGGCAGGGACCGTCTAAAGATCAAGTCATGCAGGATAAATTCAATAAAAAGATGCGTTTCAATCGAGTCATTATGCTGGCAGCCTTGCTTATCAGTCTTAGTTGCAGGGTATTTTCGCAGCCAGCGGCGGGGTCACAGACCGGAAAAGCAAGCCTGGCGAATAAGAACAGGCCGGCCGGGGCGCAAGACACCGCCTCACTGGCAGCGGGTCCGCTTACCGTAAGCCTGCTTACCTGCGCCCCGGGCGCGGATCTTTATTCCAGTTTCGGACATACCGCCATCCGGGTCCAGGACCGGTTGTTACATACGGATTATGTCTTTAATTACGGCACCTTTCAGTTTGATCAGCCCAATTTTTATTTAAAATTCATCCGCGGGAAGCTGGAGTTTATGCTAAGTGTTGCCAGCTTTGAGGACTTCATGTATGAATATCAGGCCACCCAGCGATCTGTAACGGAGCAGGTGCTCCGTTTAAATGCCCGTGAAAAACAACAGATCCTTGATTTTTTAATAGACAATTACCAGCCATCCAAAAGATATTATAAGTACGATTTTCTCTATGATAACTGCGCGACCCGGATAAGGAATATTTTATTTACCCGGATAAAAGGAACAAGCATAAAAGGAAAGATCGTTGCGGATCATACCAGTTTCAGGGACCTTATCTACCATTACCTGGATAAAGCGGGACAGCCCTGGAGCAAACTGGGCATTGATATTCTTTTAGGCAGCCGTATTGATATTGCTGTGGATAATCAAAGCGCCATGTTCCTGCCAGATTATCTGTCAGCTGGAACCGCTGCCGCGACACTTGCAGGCAAGCCTTATGTGCAGTCAGAAAAGAAAATCATCGACCTGCCCTCTCCTATCAGCCCCAGCAGTAAATACCTGCCCTTAATGGTGATCGGTTTTATTTGCCTGCTATTGCTGGGCAGCTATTACCTTTTAAGGAATAAACCAAGGGCGCAGTTGATTCTGGACAGTATTTTGCTTTATATTACGGGTCTTTTAGGCCTATTACTATTATTTATGTGGTTCGGAACAAATCATCAGGCCTGCAAGGACAATTTTAATTTGCTCTGGGCGATGCCCCTTAACCTGATTGCCGGATTTTTTATCTGGCGCCGGCCCGACTGGCTGAGGAAATATTTTATTATCATGCTGATTGTAACGGCAGGCCTGCTGGCTTTCTGGTGGGGCCTGCCGCAGCATTTTAATATTGCCCTTTTGCCCTTTTGCATCCTGATGCTGATCCGTTATGGCGCCCTGGCCGGCAAAAAACATAAAGCCGTTAACTGAATGATTTACGATGGCGGATAAAAAGCACCGTCCAACCCTTCAGCTTAAATCGTATTGAACTATGGAACAGATTGTAAGAACCGTTCATTTTAAAGGAAAAGATATCTGTTATGGGTACTATCCAAGAAGCACCGGAAAGGATAAGGATTTTGCAAAGGAATCTCCGTCAGAAGAGATTTTGACCCTTATGCTGGTTCACGGCTTTCCTGAAAGGGGTCGTATTTTTAAGGAGCAGATAGCGGCTTTGTCACTGCGCTATAACCTGATTGTTCCGGACCTGCCGGGTTCAGGAGATTCACCTTTTAATCCTGAGCTGCATACAACGGCGGATTTTGCGGAAGCCTTAAAGACTGTAACTGACCAGGAAAACAATAAGAAACTGGTGATGATAGGCCATTCCATGGGCGGTTATATTGCACTTGCTTTTGGAGAAAAATATCCGGAAAAAATGCTGGGACTGGGTCTTTTGCATAGTACGGCTTATCAGGATAGTGAAGCGAAAAAAGCAAACCGGCTAAAAGCCATTCAGACCATGGAGCGTTATGGCGGGCCGACTTTTTTAAAATCCATGATCCCTTCTCTATTCAGTGCTGATTTTAAAGCGCAGCATCCTGAAGTAATCCAAGACCTGATCGCGGCAGGCAGTCGGTTTGAGACCCGGTCTCTGCAGCGGTATTATCAGATGATGCATGACAGAAAAGATAAAACCTGCTTATTTGATCGGTTAAAGATTCCTTATTTACTGGTAAGCGGAACGGAGGACATGGCAGCGCCAGCCGCTGATCTGAGGGAACAGGCAGCGCTCGCTGACACGGTCCTTTTGGAAATACTTCCTGATACCGGCCATATGGGCTTTATAGAAAAGCCAGAAATGGTCAATAAAATCCTTAATGCCTTTATGCATCTGGTGCAGGTCCTGCAAAAGACATAAGGCATTACCGAACAGGGGAAATATAGCAGCAGAGGCGCCAACTGGCTAAATACTGTTTGTTAAAATGCAAAGATAGGCCGAACCTATAGAAAAAAGCAGGCCTGAAAGTCTTCTGTTTCTTTCAAGCCTACTGATAGGAAATTTGCTATTCTCGTCTTTTTAATTACTTTTTACCGACTTTATAGAGCCTGCCCTGATCCGTAATAACATATAAGGCGCCATTTTTAGCCTGGGTCACTGCCCTGAAGCGTTGCCCTAAGTCCTGCATCAGCCATTCTTCTGCCACCACCCGGTTACCATCCAGCACAAGTCTTGTAAGATGTGAGCTACTGAGTCCGGCAATAAATATATTCCCTTTCCATTCAGGAATGCTATCGCTGTTGTAAAAGGCCATACCTGAAGGAGAAATAACAGGATCCCAATAATATATGGGTTGTTCCATGCCTTCTTTTTGCTGAATACCTTCGCCTACCTGCTCGCCGCTATATTCTCTGCCATAAGTAATAACGGGCCAGCCGTAATTTTTGCCAGGCCGGATAATATTGAGTTCATCACCACCTTTGGGGCCAAACTCATCTTCCCAGAGTTCGCCTGTATTAGGATTAATCGCCATCCCTTCGGGATTGCGGAGCCCATAAGCATAGATTTCCGGTAAGGCACCCTTGGTATTGGCAAAGGGGCCGCCGGGGACTGGTTTGCCATCTTTTGTCAAATGCAAAACCTTACCGATGGCTGTGCTCAGGTCCTGGGCCTTGGTGCGGATTTTTTTATCGGAGCGTTCTCCGGTGCTGACAAAGAGATTGCCATCTTTATCAAATACGATTCTGGATCCATATTGTAATGTTCCTTTCCAGGCGGGTTCTGCGCGGTAAATCACCTGTATATTTTCTAAATGTGTCTCATCTGCCGATAATTTCCCTTTGGCAACTGCCAGCAGACTTCCATTATTACCTGGCTCTGCATAATCAAAATAAACCATCCGGTTAGTACTGAAATCCGGATCAATGTTTACATCCAGCAAGCCGCCCTGGCCGTCTGCATTCACTTTGGGCAGGCCGGTGATTTGTTTATCCAGTTTACCATCAAGTGTTTCGATGCGCATGGTCCCCAGTTTTTCTGTAATGAGCAGCCTGCCATCTGGCAGATTACAGATCCCCCAAGGGAATTTAAGGGTGCTGTCAAGCAAGGTCACCTGGATCGGCACTTTTGTTTTTATGCCCTTTACCCTGGTCTGGCCGGCAAACGCAGGTTTATAATCACTGTTTGGCGCCTTGGTCTCCACGGGTGGAAGGCTATCAGTAGTGGTGCCAGCATTGGCAGTGCCCGCTTTCTGGTCTTTATTTGACTGCGAGTTGCTGTGGCAACTGATAAGTGCGCCGCCCATTAATAGACCGATGAGGGCACGCGATGTAAGGGCGTTGAACTGTTTTTTTTGCATGAGATTAAGGTTTTTCAAAGTGAATTTACTTCTTTTGAATTGTTTTATTAACGGCAGAACCGTGTTGTTAACAATACTTTGTAAATACCCCGTCTAGTTTGTCATTCTCACTCCTGCTGTTTATTGAATGCTTGCTCTGAAGTGTAGCCCATGGAATGGTTGTATGCCTGGCTCTGATTTTTGCCAATTGTCAGCGGTTGCCAGTTTGTACCACATTGCCATTTGGCCACATATACAATCTGGCCTACATGGCTGCTGTAGTGCATTAACTGCCGGATAATCGCATCATAGGCTTTCAAGGGTTCTCCTCTGATGGTTATTTCTTTTTCCAGGTCTTCCGGGGCAAGGCTTTTCAGCGTATCTAAAAAGCAATTCCAACCTTTGTTCCAACTTTCCAATAAGACTTGTCGGTTATTTTCAACGGGGGCAAATTCCTGGTCCCTGTTACGCCAGGATTTTTCTCCATCTTCTGTCAGAAAATTCGTCCAGCGGCTCAGCATATTGCCGGCCATATGCTGCATGATAACCGCGATGCTATTGCTGCCTGCAGCTACCGCTGTAAAAAGCTGGTCATCATTTAGCTGAAGGATGGCTTTATCGGCCATTTCTTTATACCCTGTCAGCCGTTGGATGGCATCTGAAAGAAAACCGGCTGCAAAATTGTTTGCTACTGTTTGTGTGTCTGTCATCTGGGATAACTTTATAGTTGTTTAATTTGTTTATCGAAACCTTTAGAGACGTGGTAACGTTTATTAAATGGGTAATGAATGCGCATCGGCACAATTTCGCTTTTTTCAAATGCATACATAAATTAAAGTACATCATGTATGCACGCTATTAACCTTATGGATCTTATAAATAGGCGGCTGAAAGATTAGACCGGTCACACGAACATTATCTGCGCACCTGAATCCTGTGCAAATTAGCAAGAAACCGATAATTTTCATCCATTTTGATGAATCAAAATCCTATCAGTGCTTCTTTGAAATAAACATTTTGAAAAAATTAAGAAAACATACTGCGTTCAAAAGCCGAAACAGCGGCATGGACACACACATATCAACCAAAAATCGTTTCCCCTTCCCATCCATACGAACCTACACCTACAGATATCCGAGTAGCAAATACATTTTCATAATGCAGAATTTTAGAAAAAGAAGATTTTGGCCTTATTGTGCTATACCGCTGATGAACCCGACGACAGGCGGGAGGTTTTCGTTATTGCTGATACGTTTTTCACTTAAACATTGCCCCATGCGGATCTGAGAATAGTTAATCGCAGCAGTTAATGCGGCGACCGCTATTAAAAATAAAAAAAATTAAGTATAAGCTGCCAGCCAATTAAAATTATTTTCCTTACTTTTACGCATGAATACGAAGAGATTCTTCCATTAATGAAAAACAAATTAAAGCGCACCTATGATGGTGATGCGATTCGGTTGCAGTTCTAAAAAATTACGTGAAGGATAGTTGGATCATCTATTAATTTCCACCATGGAAGGTATAGAAATCGTCCATGTGCCTGTTAAATAAATCCTAAGCAATCCAAAGGACCACAAAGTGCCGTCTTTGGGATAAATAACTATTGGATATTGTCGAACAGCGCCTCTTAGGTTTTGTGCAAATGAAGGATTTTGAATAATTGGGCTGCATGGATATACAGAAAAATTAAACAGAAATATATATTGAAAGGACACCCATAATTAATCAAAATAATTAACCAGACAATAAATTAGCCCATACATGTCCCGGTTAGCCTTATTGTCTACAATTTATCTTAAATATGGAAAAAGATATTGCCATGTCACAAATGCAGGAACCTACCTTCCAAGAAAATAAATTAAAATTTATAAATCTACTAACGGATTATGGTTTGGAAACTGTACTGAAAGAAAACGAAATCGCTATTGATTTCTTAAACGATGTGCTTAAGGACAAAGTGCCCCATAAAAGATATCCTCTATCTGTACAAAGAATATCCAGATCAAAAACACCAATGTACAATGCGGTTTGAATTGTTATGTAAGGATGTTCAAAACCGAAGATTCCTTGTTAAAATCCAGCGTATCCGTAAGGAATATCTTAAAGACAATTCCATTTATTTTATGAACGAACATATACAGGACAGGGCCCGCAAAGCAAACCAAGTCTTTCCGGACGGGGATTTCAGACAAAATCCAACTATCTTCATCGGCCTCCTGAATTTTGACCTGGAAGACAGCAGGCCGGATAAGTTCCGGTATGTTCTGCAAATGTGTGATATGGAGGACAAAACAGGGATGTATAAAAGACTTCGGTTTGTTTACCTTGAATTGCCAAAATTTGAACGGTTATGCGGGTCCGATTTACTTGCGAAATCTGACAATTTGACTAAATGGTTATATGCCATTACCCGCTTACATACCCTGAAAAGGGTGCCGCGTTTCCTAAGGGAGGGTGCTTTCTGTAAGCTTTTAGAAGTTGCAGAAATAGCAAAAATGACTAAAGAGGAGAAAGAAAAATATGAAAGTACCCTATGCAATGTTGCTGACGAGTATGCCTCCAATGCAATTTCATTCAGGAAAGGCCGTACAGTGAAAAAAATTGAAATAATAAAAAATCTTTTACTGATGAGAAAATTCTCTATCACACAAATCGCAAAGATGACGCTGGCCGACGAAACTTACGTGCGGGAAATAAAAAAGGAGATGGAGATGGAGAATAAAGCGAATTAAGGGAAGATAATGATGTTCTATTCTTTTCCGGTTATGCCCTATGCACCCTTCAAAATTGGCCGGCAGATTTAATTATGCCGGCCAAAAAATCAAAAAAACCAAACAGCTTCTGTTTCGTAAGCAAAGCCTGAATATTTTATGTGCTATAATGAATAGGCACTTAAATTTCCATCCGGATATGCTTCTTTTTATTTTACCGTTACTCATGAAATTCTAAGGAAACGGTATTTTTATAACCCCAACGACTTTCCGGTTCAAAATCAAAGGTAAGCACATCTTGCAATGACCCGTCCGTTTCCAGACTTCTCATATTTAACAAGTAATCCCCTGTTTCATCATGATAAACTGTAATAGCCTTGTAACGACCGATGGGAATGTCTTTTATCTCCACCTCATCGAACCAATGTGTGTCACCATAGGGTATGGTAAGGGTCTCTCCCTTTGATCCGTCAATTAACGGACCGTCCGGTTCAATAACAACTATAATCTGTTCATTATTGGGTATAATGCTTCCCGTTGCAGGACTTATTCTTATACTCCCGCCATAATAATTAAACTCGTCGTCGGGTATTTTGCCGCTCAATTTCCATTGGAAGTTACGGATACCGCCGGCGCCATCAAAGGTTTCCGTATTTTCAGGGTGCAGATCCAATGTATAGGTTTTCCCATGATATTCCTTTTTAAGGCTGCCGTATGCTTTCCATACGTTATATTCTCCACCGGGTAATTTTACGCTATATTTACCATCCTTATCGGTACTTGTGGTAATATAACTTGCATACAGCAAGGTGTTATCCAAAAGAATTTTAGCCCCGGCAACGGGTTTGCCTTGAGCGTCAACTACCTTTCCGCTGACATATCCTGCCTTTGAACCGCCATCAGGCCCAGCGCCTGTGTCCTGTTTACTACAAGCGGAAATTAAAACCAACAGTAAGCAGGCAAAAAGAGACGACGCGGATTTTAAATGGTTTGAATATTTAGTCATCATAATCTTATGTGATAATTCTAAATGTAAATGGATACCGGAAATTTTCACCTTTGGAACTTTTTACAGCCCCCAGGATGCAGTAAACGATATCTACGATCCATACCACCCAGATTAATAAAGCACCAATGAGTACGAAAACCAGCAGCAAACAGATGAAAAAGGCAATGCCGATGGTGATTTGAAAGTTAAGCGCTTCTTTTGCCTGATTGCTGACATATAAGGCACCAGGATCATTTTTGTTTGAAAGCCAAATAATTAATGCAGGAATAAATCCGAAAAAAATACCTCCGGCATGGGCCAGTATAGCCATCGTCCGGTCATTTTGGGCATCAGCCAGCGCTGTTTTTTCAAAACTTTGTTGTGATTGCGTTTCCATGTTTTTATCGTTTAATTCAAAAAAAAATAAATCCGTAAATTCTTTATGGCAATGCAGTAACCATTCAACTGGGACGCTAGATTAGCTCCGGCCCATAAAACAGAAATTATATATTTAACGCTTGACCTGTGACCCCAGATTAAGTCTTTGTACCTATAAAAACTTTAGACTTCTTAATCACGAGGTATATACCTGTTTTTACATGCTGCTTTTTACCTGATTTTAATTTTACAGCACTGGCGCACGACCAGATAAAAAGGAACCTTCGTGAAAGCAAAACGGTTATCATCTCAGAGGTATCACAAAATCAGGATTATTTAAATTCAACAAGTCAAAGGTGGGATGAATATGAATGCCAGACAATCCCGCAAAGCGGGATTTTTCAAAATACCCCAAAAAGGGGATTTTTTCCAATTGCTTGCAAAGACGAAAAATTTTACAGAATTTTGAAAAAAACAGCCATTCACAAAATTAACCATTTAAATGCCGGGCGATACTTATGGATCGCAATGCTGATCATCAGCCAGATGACGATCAGCACGCTAATTTTCGGACAGCATGGATCTTTGGATAGCCTTAAGGCGGCCTTAAAAAATAAAAACCTTAATAAAGCCCAAAGAACACGTCTGCTGATAGACATAGGCAACCAATTAACCATTGCAGACAGTATGGAGGCGCGCAGGTATTTTACCAAAGCCGGTACCCTGGCAAGCCAATTAAATAACAACTACCTGAAGGGAAGGGTGTATAACGGTATCGGTAATATTTATTACCATTATAAGCATTTAGACAGTGCCTTGATTTTTTATCAAAAAGCGGGTCAGGCATATGCAAGTTCCGATTCGAAGTATGCAAAACAATCAGCGGCCATGAATCAGGCGAATATTGCTAATTTACTGATCCATAACGGGCAATATGAGGAAGCGGTCAACACTTTTTTAAGTGGTATTACCCTGATGATGAACAGTGATGCTGAAAATAAATGGGAAGCTATCGGCTCTTTGTATAATGGTATTGCGACCGCCTATTATGATTTTGGGCAGAAAGATAAAGCTCTTTTTTATGACCTTAAATCGCTGGCGGCTTTTAGAAATTACCATAATTCTCAAATGACAGCCATAGCTGAATTAACTGTTGCAGGCGATTATGTAATTCTAGGCAATCTGGACAGTACCAGGATTCACCTGCATGCTGCCGAAAAAATTATCAGGAAAGAACACCTGACGGAACTATATTACAAATTGGATATAGCCTATGGACAGCTTTATCGAAAATTGAAACAGCCCGGCCAGGCGATTGATTATTTTCAAAGCGCCCTGGCATATGCACGAAGTCCTCAGGGAACGTCCTTTCAGTTAATGAATGTTTTACGTCTGCTGGGATTTGCCCAACGGGATAATGCAAATTATGCTGCCAGCGCAAAATACCTTAAGGAATCACTGACGCTCATTAGAAAGCTCGGATTGAAGAAACTAGAAATTGAAACTTTGCAAAAGCTGGGAGATGTTTACCTCCTCCTGAATAGAAATAGAATGGCGGCAAATTACTACCACCAATACATCATTTTAAACGACAGCTTACAAACAGCGGAAACAAAAATTAAAATCAACGAAATAGAAAATAGGTATCAGGCAAAACAAAAAGCAGATAGTATAAATGTATTAAAGCAAAATGCTGCGCTGCAGCAACTGGCTTTACTTAAAAAAAGAAATCAAAACTATTTCATTACCATTAGCGCATCCTTGCTTTTCTTACTGGGTATCCTGCTTTACCGTAACCTGATCAATAAACACCGTTTATTGAAAAAAAATGAGATCATCTATCAGCAAGAAATTAAACACCTGGAAAATGAGCGGCAGCTTATTGGCGCACAATCTCTCATGAAAGGCCAGGAAGAAGAGCGCAGCCGGTTGGCAAAAGACCTGCATGACGGCGTAGGTGGCTTATTATCAGGCGTGAAATTAAGTTTAAATTATATGAAAGGAAATGTTTTTTTGACTGAGAAGAATGCCCTTGCCCTTAACACGGTAATCGATCAATTGGACGTCTCAATAAATGAATTGAGACGGGTTTCACACAATATGATGCCAGAGGCTTTGATAAAATTTGGGCTTAAAGAGGCAGTGGAAAATTATTGCGAAAGTATAAATCAAACCGGAGCTTTAAAAATACGTTTGCAGACCTATGGATTTGAGCAACGCTTTGAACAGGATACAGAGACGATCCTGTTCAGAATGATCCAGGAACTGCTAAACAATATTGTAAAACATGCTCAAGCGCAACAGGCATTGGTACAACTCATCAAAGAGAATAGCAAGCTTTCCCTTACGGTGGAGG
>Ga0164242_10009303_pt1 | contig 10606 bp, 9 predicted proteins | sample OricomgcompostMG_FD_108783 | JGI IMG/M metagenome (GOLD analysis project Ga0164242, IMG submission 108783) | Miracle-Growth compost microbial communities from Emeryville, California, USA - Original compost - Miracle growth compost (MG) ... | reverse complement strand
CGGGTCGCCGACCGAGACGATCGCCACCATCGTGTCATGCATCCGGCCACGACCGATCCGGTCGCCGTGCCACGCCACCGAGTCGCGACCGTCGCGGTAATAGCAGCAGCCCGCCGAGACGAAGGGCTCGCCGAGCTCCTCGGCGTAGTGGGCGCTCAGCGCGTCGCGGGCGGTGTCGAGGGCGGGATGAGGGAGCGGCTGGCCCTGGAGATAGGTGTGGACCAGTCGCGGGACGTCGACCAGCCGGTCGTACATCTGACGTCGCTCGGCTCGCCACGGCACCTCCCGGACCAGGGTGTCGAAGACGCCGTCGGGGTCGGCCAGCCAGCCGCGACGGACATCGACCCATGCGCCGCGGGTCAGCGTCGTACGACTGAATCCGTCGTCGCCGAAAGGCTCCTCGGCGGCCGGGGCGAAGAGCGTCGCCTGGAAGTCCATGGGTCCACCATAACCCCACGGATCGATCATGTGTTCGAACTTCGCCATTCGCCGGACGTGGCGCGAAATCGCACCTACTGTGTGCGCCATGGAGCAGGCGGTAGCGGCTCAGGGGCGATCACTGAAGCACGTGCAGGTCCGAGAGTACGTTCGCGCACTCGTCGCCGGTGACGCCCCCGGCACGCCGGCGCCCTCCGAGCGCGAGCTGGTGACGAGGTTCGGCGTCGCCCGGATGACGGTCCGGCAGGCGATGGACGCACTCGTGGTCGAGGGACTCCTCGAACGGGTCCCGGGCCGTGGCACGTTCGTCGCCCGCCCTCGGCGGTCCCCGAGCACGGTCGTCGGTCTCACCGAGGAGATGGCACGGCGGGGCGTGATGGTCGAGTCGCAGACCCTGCTGGCGCGGCGGGAACAGGCCGGTCCCGGTGTCGCCCGGGCGCTGGGTCTGCATGAGGGTGACCCGGTCGTCCACTGGCGACGGCTGCGCCGCGTCGACGCCGAACCGCTCTGCGTCGAAGACGTCTACCTCGAGATGGGCCTGATCCCGGGGCTCCTGGACGGTACGGCGCCTAGCAGCCTCTACGCCCAGCTCACCGGCGCCGGGCTGCGCCCGACGTGGGTCGAGGATTCCGTCGCTGCCGACGTGGCCGGTCCGGAGGAGTCTGTCGTCCTCGACGTCGGCGTCGGTGCGCCGGTGCTGCGGCGACAGCGCCGGGCGCTGGCCTGCGAGCGGGTGGTCGAGGTGTCGCGCAGCGTCTTCCGCGCCGACCGGTACATCATGCGGCTCCAGCTCGGTCGCGCAGGTTGAGTCTCGCCGGCTGAGTCAGCGCCACGCGTACTGGCCGGCGGGTCAGAGCCCGCCGAGCGGTGCCACCACCTCGCCGCTCTCCTCGCAGATCCAGACCGGGTCCGGACCACCGAGGTCGGGGGAGATGCTCAACGAGTGCAGCGGTGTCTCCGGTGGGCAGGTGGTGCAGACCGGCCAGCGTTGCGGTCCCTCGCCCCGGGCGCCGTCGAACAGGGCGTCCTGGACGTCCTGGGCGACCAGGCCGGCGACGTACACGAGGCCCTCGGGCCACTGCTCGGCCCACCAGCCCCGCTCGGACATGGCCTCCTCCAGGATCGACACGGCGTCGGGGGTGGCCAGGGCGCGCGACTCGAGGTCGCGCAGCACCTTCGCGCGCGCGTCGAACAAGACCGTGGTGTCCATCGGCTCCATCGTGTCCTACCGGTCAAACTGGTCCGGTGACCGTCCTCATCGACCCGCCGAACGCGTCCGGTCATGGGCGGCTCTGGTCGCACCTGGCCAGTGACGAGTCGTACGCCGAGCTGCACGCCTTCGCCCGCGGTGTGGGGATCCCCGCACACCGCTTCGACCGGGATCACTACGACGTCCCCGCCGAGGCGTACGACGCCATGGTGGCTGCCGGCGCCACGCCGGTCGCCAGCCGGGAGCTGGTCGCCCGGCTCGTTGCTGGCGGCCTGCGGCGTCGCAAGAGCCAGGTCAGGCGGCCTTGAGCCTCGGCTCGGTGGGCTCGGTGGGCTCGGGGTCGTCAGGCACCGCCACCAGCGTCGGCCGCGAGACGCGGCGGTGGAGCAGCAGCGCGACCGTCGCCATCGCCAGCCCGCCGAGACCGCCGAGGAGCAGGCCGAGATCCCAGCCGCCGGTGTCCATGGCGCGGCCGAGCACCGGCGCGCCGAGCGCGCTGCCGAGGGTCAGCGCCGAACCGTGCCAGCCCATCGCCTCGCCACGCACCCGGGTCGGCACGAGGTGGGCCAGGTTGTCGACGGTCGCGGTGATCGTCGGCGCGCAGAAGAGCCCGCTGAGCACGATGAGGAGGGTGAACCAGGTGCGGTCGGGCGCGAGCGAGACCAGCGCGGTGCTCGCACCGAGCAGGACGAGCAGCACCGCCGCCGGCGGGTGCCGGTGGAGGGCGCCGTACACGATCGCACCGAGCGCCGACCCCGCCGCCCACAGCGCCATCACCCAGCCGAGCGATCCGGTGTGGCCGAGTGCGCGCATGGCGGCGACGGAACCGAGGTCCTCACTGGTGAGGATGAGCGAGGCCGTGAGGGCGACGAGGAGGACGACCACCACTCCTGGCGTCAGCCAGCTGCGCAGCCCCGGCTTCACGGCCTCGGCGACCGGCTCCCCGTGGCGCAACGGCGGGTTGGCGAGCCAGAGTGCGCCGCCGGCGGCGACCGACGCCAGCTGGCAGACGAGCAGCGCCACCGGGGTGGGTAGGTAGGTGGCGCCGAGGACACCCAGGATCGGCCCGAGCATGAAGGAGGTCTCGGTGACGACCGAGTCGATCGAAAGCGCAGCGGTGCGCTGGCGCGGCGGCACCGCGCCGAGCAGCACCTGCCGGACGATCGAGAAGGAGGGCACCGTGAAGAGCCCGGCGACGCCGACGATGGCCACCAACGGCCAATAGGACACCCACGGAGCGACGCTCCAGCCCACCGCCAGGACCGCGAGGGACGGCGCGACTGCACGGCGCAGCCCGACCCGGTCGAGCATCCGGCCGCGCCACGGGCTGCTCAGCGAGAGCGCGACGGCGAGGACCGTCGTGACGATCCCCGCCTCGGCGTAGGACCGGTGCAGATGGCCGACCACGTGCAAGGTGACCACCACCGAGGATGCGGTCATCGGCACCCGGAGGAAGAAGCCGAGGAGAAGGATCCGACGGACGGCGGGGAGACGGGATATCTCGGCGTACGTCGCGAACCTCACGGGAGGAATTCTCCCATGCGGCCGACGAGCGATCGAATTGTTATCCGACGGCCAGTGCCGGCTCCAGTGCGGCGAGCTCCCGCTCCAGGTTGGCCCGGGCCGGCGCCTCCCAGCGCTCGCACGCATAGGAGGTATGGAACAGGCTCTCCTTGTCCAGCAGGCTCCGCAGAACCTGGGCGCGGCCGGCCCGGAACTCCCGGTCGGTCAGGTGGGAGTACTCCACCCGCACGGCGGCGGCGTACTCGTCGTAGCGCTCCCGGCCGGAGGCGAGGATCGCCAGGTCGGCGTCGGAGAGCACGCATCCCGCCGGGTCGTCGTCGGCGGGCTCGTGGAACTCGGTCAGCCGTACCAACCGGGCGACCTCGGCCACGACCTCGGGCGAGACGTAGGGGGGCAGGGCATCCTCGGCCCAGGCCGCGGACCGCTCCTCGGCGTCCCGCTCGCCGTCGTACACGGCGTCGTGGAACCACGCCGCCAGGACCACGGTCAGCGGGTCGAAGCCCACACCCGCCGCCCGGAGCTCGTCGACGCGGGCCAGCACCTCACTGAGGTGCCGCGTGTCGTGGTAGTGCCTGCTCGGGTCGGCGTACGCCGCCAGCAGTTCGTCCTTCAGAGCCGCTGCCGTTGGCAGCGGCCAATCTTGAGGCAGCTCCATGCCGCGCAACGATAGCTCCGCGGGCCGGGTGGGACGACCCCTGTCCGGGGTACGTCTGCCGGACGTCTCCCCGACTCAGGCCGAGTAGGACCGCAGCCACATGGTGTGCGGCGAGGAACCGAGCTTCTCCAGAGTCTCTGGGGAGACCGGAGAGGCGATGTCGGTGACGACGTACCCGTGCTCGCCGTGGGTCGCGAGGTACTGCCCGGAGACGTTGGCGCCCTCGGCGGCGAGCAGGTTGTTGACCTCCGCGAGCACACCCGGGACGTTGACGTGGAGGAAGCCGAGGCGCACCCCCTCGGTCAGCGGGGGCGGCTGGACCGCGGGCAGGTTGACCGAGAGCGCGGTCGAGCCCTCACGCTGGAAGTTCTTGAGCTTGGTGGAGACGAAGTAGCCGATCTCCTCCTGGGCCTCCTGTGTCGAGCCGCCCACGTGGGGGGTGAGAATGACGTTGTCCAGGCCGCGCAGCGGCGACTCGAACGGGTCGCCCTGGGCCTTCGGCTCGATCGGGAAGACGTCGAGCGCGGCGCCAGCGATATGGCCGGAGAGGATGTGCTCACGGAGCGCCTCGTTGTCGACGACCATGCCGCGGGAGGCGTTGATGAAGAGGCTGCGCGGCTTCATCCTGGCGAACTGCTCGGCGCCGAAGATGCCGGCGTTGCCGGGGCGGCCGTCGACGTGCAGGCTGACCACGTCCGCCTCCGCCAGCAGGGCGTCCAGGCTCGGCATCCGCCGGGCGTTGCCGTGCGCGAGCCGGTCGGCGATGTCGTAGAAGATGACATACATCCCCATCGCCTCGGCGAGGTTGGAGAGCTGGGTGCCGATGTTGCCGTAGCCGACGATGCCGAGTGTGCGGCCGCGGACCTCGTGGCTGCCCTTGGCCGACTTGTCCCAGATCCCGTCGTGCATGCGCTGGTTCTTCTCCGCCAGCCGCCGGGCGAGGACGACGATCTCGGCGATCACCAGCTCCACGACGCTGCGGGTGTTGGAGAAGGGCGCGTTGAAGACCGCGATGCCCCGCTCGGCCGCAGCGGCCAGATCGACCTGGTTGGTGCCGATGCAGAAGCAGCCGATCGCCTTCAGGTCGCTCGCCGCGTCCAGCACCCGCGGAGTGATGTGGGTGTTGGAGCGGATGCCGAGCATGCCCACCCCGGGCAGCTTGGCGACCAGCTCGTCCTCGGACAGCGAATGGGTCAGCAGCTCGACCTCGAAGCCGGCCTTCTCGAGGTTCTCGACCGCGACCGCGTGGATGTTCTCCAGGAGCAGCACCTTCACCCCTCCAGCCTAGGCACGTCGTCGCAACCGCGGAGAATCGCGCCGAGGAGCGGACGGTCGACCCCGCGCGGGCTGGCGGTGGCCCTCGCGGGCGGCGAGACGGCGAGACCCGCGTCCTGCTGTGCAATACCACCCGAGGAGCCGCGGGAGGAGAACGCCCCGGAGACCCTAGACGCTCCCGGTCAGGCCTGGGGATCCTCCAGCGAGCCGAGCGACTCCGCGTCGACGATCCGGTAGGCGTAGCCCTGCTCGGCGAGGAACCGCTGCCGGTTCTGGGCGAACTCCGCGTCCACGGTGTCGCGGGAGACGATCGTGTAGAAGTGCGCAGTCTTGGTCTCCCCTGAGGCAGAGGGCGTCCCGGGGCGGAGCAGCCGGCCCAGACGCTGGGCCTCCTCCTGGCGTGAGCCGAAGGAGCCCGAGACCTGGATGGCGACCTCGGCCGAGGGCAGGTCAATGGAGAAGTTCGCCACCTTGGAGACGACGAGCAGGCCGATCTCTCCGGAGCGGAACGCCTCGAAGAGCCGCTGGCGCTCGTTCACCGAGGTCTTGCCCTCGATCACCGGCGCGTCCAGCGCGGCAGCGATCTCGTCGAGCTGCTCGAGGTACTGGCCGATCACCAAGGTCGGCCGTCCCTGGTGGGAGGCCACGATGTCGCGAACCACGTCGATCTTGTGGTGGGTGCAGGACGCCAGTCGGTAGCGCTCGTCGGCATCGGCGGTGGCATAGACCAGACGCTCCTCGTCGGGCAGCGTCACCCGCACCTCGACGCAGTCGGCCGGCGCGATCCAGCCCTGTGACTCGATGTCCTTCCAGGGTGCGTCGTACCGCTTGGGTCCGATCAGGGAGAAGACGTCGCCTTCGCGACCGTCCTCGCGGACCAGGGTCGCGGTCAGGCCGATGCGACGCCGGGCCTGCAGGTCTGCGGTCATCCGGAAGATCGGCGCCGGCAGGAGGTGGACCTCGTCGTAGACGATCAGGCCCCAGTCGCGGGCGTCGAGAAGCTCCAGATGCGGATAGACGCCCTTCCGCTTCGTCGTCAGCACCTGGTACGTCGCGATCGTGACCGGCCGGATCTCCTTCACCGAGCCGGAGTACTCGCCGATCTCCTCGGCGGTCAGGCTCGTGCGCCGGACCAGCTCGTCCTTCCACTGGCGCGCCGAGACGGTGTTGGTGACGAGGATCAGCGTCGTCGCCTTCGCGTGCGCCATGGCCGCGGCGCCGACGAGCGTCTTCCCGGCCCCGCAGGGGAGGACGACGACCCCCGAGCCGCCGTGCCAGAACGACTCGGCCGCCTCCTTCTGGTAGGGCCGCAGCTCCCAGCCGTCCTCGCGCAGCTCGATCGGGTGCGCCTCACCGTCGACGTACCCGGCGTAGTCCTCGGCCGGCCAGCCGAGCTTGAGCAGCGCCTGCTTGAGGTTGCCGCGCTCCGAGCCGTGCACGACCACGGTGTCGGCGTCGATCCGCGCGCCCAGCATCCCCTGCACCTTCTTCGCGCGCAGGATCTCCTCCAACACCGGGCGGTCCGAGGAGACCAGCACGAGCCCGTGGGTGGGATGCTTCTCGAGCCGTAGCCGGCCGTAGCGCGCCATCGTCTCCGCGACGTCGACCAGCAACGCGTGCGGGACGGCGTAGCGGGAGTACTCCAGCAGCGTGTCGACCACCTGTTCGGCGTCGTGGCCGGCGGCTCGTGCGTTCCACAGGCCGAGCGGGGTCAGGCGGTAGGTGTGGATGTGCTCCGGGGAGCGCTCCAGCTCCGCGAACGGCGCGATCGCCTTGCGCGCGTCCTGCGCACGGGGGTGGTCGACCTCCAGCAGCAGGGTCTTGTCGGACTGGACGATCAAAGGGCCGTCGTTCACGGCGTCCAAGCCTACGGGCGGGCCCCAGATCGTGAGCGTGAGCGTGGCCTCGGGCGCCGGCTGGCCCTCACGACCGACGTACGGCACGGATCCGGGAGAGCGCGAATCCGCGCGGATCCTCCGCCCCGTGCTCCCGGGCGAGGAGCTGCCCGCCCTCGGCGCGCAGCGGTGTGACGGTGAGCTCGGTCGGCACACCCCGGCCGTCGAGGTAGGTGATGGTCACGTCCCTGCCAGCGTCGATCGCCTCGCGCAGAGCCGCGAGCGAGCCACCGGGCGTGACCGCGGGCTCGGTCGGCGGCCGGTTGGCGTGAGCGCGGTCGCCGGCCCGGATCGCGGAGACCACGGCGGCCACCCGGGCGGTCTGCCGCGATTCGATCGCCCCCACAGGCCGACGCTCCCGCTCCCGCGGAGTCCGCGCCCGACGTGCTTCGGGTCGGGCGACGTGTGCCGTGCCGTGTTCGTCCTCGACCACGGGCGCGGCGCCGAGATCGCGCAGTCGGGGCAGGAGCACGTCGAGGGGAGCACTGCTGACCAGCACCGTCGGTGCGAGCCGGCGCAGCCCGAGACTCTCGGCGGCCGGATGCGCGAGCAGTTCGGCCAGGGTCGTCTCGTCGTCCGCGCGCAGGTAGGAGCCGGCGTACCCCACCCGCACCGAGCCGAAGGTCCGCGCGGTGTCGTCGACGAGGTAGCTCAGTGGCTGGGGGACCGGGGTCCGCGACACCGCCGCGAGGAAGGAGTGCAGCTCGGTCGCGGTGAAGCCGCGGTCCATGGCTCGACGTACCGACGCCTTGGTGAAGCGGTAGACGGTCGCGCCGCCGTGTGACTCGACGTCGGCGACCAGCTGCAGCCGCCGGGCGAGGTGCGACTCGAGCGGACCCGGCGCGACAGCGGTCAGGTCCGCCTGGAGCAGGACGTGGTCGACCGGCTGTGGCATCAGCTCGGTCAGCGTCGGGACCGGGTCCTCCCCGGCCAGGAGCACACGTGTGTACGACGCGGCTCCGCCGAGCGCCCCGACACCCAGCGCCTCCGCCTCCGCCAGCGTCCAGGCGACCTGCTGGGCGCGCGTCCGCGGTCGCCGCGGCCGCTCCCAGGCGAGCCGGGCGAGGGCCGCGGGAGCGCCGGTGCCGGCGGCCAGGACTTCGCCCTCCCGAAGCCCGGCGAGCAGGTCGAGGGTCATCCGCCGGGTCTCCGCCATGAACGCGCCGGACAGCTCGGGGACCAGCGCGTTCCACACCTTCCCGGCGTTGTCGCGCTGACCGACCAGCGCCGGCATACGCGGCGAGTCCAGCCAGGCACGGACCAGGACGGTCCACCGCTCGGCCGGGGACTGCTCCACCCAGGTGTCGAACAGGTCGGTGGGGATCCAGGCTGGGCTGCCGTCGGCGTCGGCCGCGGTGGCGAGGAGCCCCGCGGCGGTGGCCACCTCCACGAGGAGTGCCGCAGTCGGCTCGTCGACCTGAAGGCGCAACGCGGTCGCCTTGAGATCACGTACGCCGAGACCGCCGCTGCGCAGCGCGGCCGGCGGCGTCGCGCTCCAGCCGTCAAGGAGCAGCTCGATGCGGCGTACCGTCTCGAAGGCGGCACCCGCGGCGGCGCGGTCCACCGAGGAGGCGGCACGCGAGGTGGTCGGTATCTGCGGTGGCACGTCGACACGCCCGGTCGTCGTGCGTCCTCCTCGGAGCGCGAGGCCGACCTCGCCGGGCAGGACGAGGGCACCGGATCCACGGGGCAGCAACAGTCGCCGGGAGATGAGCTCCTCGGCGGGGCTCGCCGCCTGGTCCGGGGTGATCGTGGTGCGCGCCGCCCCGGTCGTCGCCTCGCCGCCCTGCTCGGCGACGTGCTCGAGGAGGGCGCGTGCGGCGGGGGACAGCTCGCCCAGGCGCCGCTCGACCTCGGCCGGCGGGAGCGGCTCCTTCGCCCGTAGCTGCAGGCCGCTGACGCCGGGACCGCCGCGCATCGCCTCAGCGACGCCGGTGAGTGCCCTCAGGCCGCCGACCGACCACCACGCGAGGGCGAGATCCTCCAGCCGCGCCACGGCAGCGACCGTGCTACTCGCCTCCGCGTTCACGATCGAGCACAATTCCTCGACGGTGGTTTCGCCGGCGACGACGAGGGCATCTAGCACACACAGCTCGCACCGGTTCAGCTGGTCGAGCGCACGCACCAGTGAGGATCGGGTCGCCGCCCGGGCGGCCAGCTGGCCGGAGTCGTGAGGGGCCGGAGTGGCGAGATCAGGACGGGCGAGAAGCAGCCGCACGACGCGGTCGTCCGGCCAGGCGCGTACCTGGTCGGCGAGGGATCGGAAGCCGCTGGTCATCCTCTCCACGCTAGCGTTCCCTCACGACGTCGAGGGGAGCTGCTGGTGACGAAGTTGGTCGTGCGCCACGGCGCCGCCACCGATGTGGGTCTCGTCCGAGACCTCAACGAGGACTGCCATCTGGCGGCCCCTCCGGTCTTCGCCGTCGCCGACGGCATGGGCGGACATGACGGTGGCGAGGTCGCCAGCGACCTCGCCGTACGGGAGCTCGCTCGGCTCGGCGACCGGTGCTTCGACCTCGACACCGGTCGCGCTGCGGTCGCCAGCGCGCTCGACGCCGCTCAGCGACGGATCGCGGCGTTCGTCGGGGAGCAGCGGGCCGATGGCGCCGTCGACTTCTCCTCCGGCACGACCTGTGTCGTGGCGCTCCTCGTGGAGGGGCCGTCGGGTCCCCAGTGGCTGCTCGCCAACCTCGGCGACTCCAGGATCTACCGCTTCGCAGGTGGCGAGCTCACCCAGGTCAGCGTCGACCACAGCCTGGTCCAGGAGCTCGTCGACGCTGGCAACCTCACCGTCGAGGAGGCTGCCCGCCATCCCGACCGCAACGTCGTGACCCGGGCGCTCGGCGGCCTCGCGCCCGCCGTCCCGGACTACTTCCATGTCACGCTCCCGCCCGGTGCTCGCCTGTTGCTCTGCTCTGACGGCATCAGCGGGATGATCGACGACGCCACGATCGCCCGCATCCTGGCCGAGACTCCCGACCCCGACCTGGCCGCCGGCCGGCTCGTCGAGGCCGCGCTGGCCGCCGGTGGCCATGACAACGCGACAGCGGTCGTGGTCGATGTGGTGGGATTGATCGACGACAAGCCCGACGACTCGGTGCAGCAGCACGCGGGTCAGGAGCAGAAGCTGGGAGTCCTGCCGTGAGTCAAGCCGCTGGTACGTCGTACACCCCGGGCAACTGGTTCGGGATCGTCGGTGAGAACGCCACCGTTCTCCTGCCGCCTTCGGAGAAGGCGCGCGCCGGGTCGCTGTGGGCGCTCGTCGACGACGGCGGTGGGTTCGACGAGGTGCTCGACGCTCTCGTCTCCTCGGGTCTGCGCACCCTGCCCGGGTTCGTTCTGGTCGCCGAGCAGGACGGGGTGACCCACGTCGTCGTCCGCGGCAGCGCCCGAGCGAGGTTCGAGACCGCGGAGGGCCGGGTGGAGGTCGACGGGTCGACGGCCGCGACCTGGGTCGAGCGGGCGCTGACCGCGGTCTCGTCCATGCACGTCGACCTCGGCGAGGACGCCGGCGCCACGGACCAGGCCGTCCACGTCGTCACCAGCGGCCTGGTCCGCGTCTCCTCGCTCCAGGTGCCGCCGCCCGCCGCCCCGACCGCGCCGCCGCCG
>Ga0164242_10009302_pt1 | contig 10606 bp, 7 predicted proteins | sample OricomgcompostMG_FD_108783 | JGI IMG/M metagenome (GOLD analysis project Ga0164242, IMG submission 108783) | Miracle-Growth compost microbial communities from Emeryville, California, USA - Original compost - Miracle growth compost (MG) ... | reverse complement strand
GGGCCGCCGGCCGCGGGCCGGTGCCGGCTAGCCGCCGAGGCCGCCCCCGCCGTTGCCCCAGTTGATCGCCGTCAGCGTCACCTGCTGGTTCTGCTGGAGCTGCTGGCCCTGCTGCGGGTCGGTCTGCATCACCCGGGCGTTGTCCGGTGCCGGCTGCCCGTTCTGCAGGACCGCGTTGATGTGGAGGTTCAGGTTCATCTGCTGGAGCTGGGCCTTGGCCTGGGCCACGGTCTGCCCGACGAGTCCCGGCATCTGCTGGGTCGTCGGCGTCGTCGGCTGCGGGCCGGAGGAGACCGTCAGGACGATCTGGGTGTCGAGATCCTGCGCGCCCGCGCTCGGGTCCGGGCTCTGGCTGATGACGTCGCCCTTGGCGATGTCGTCGGAGGGCTGGTCGGTGCCGCGGACCACGTTGGTGAAGCCCTGCTGCTCCAGCGCGCTCTTGGCCTGGTCGAACGGCATCTTCACCACGTTGGTCGGGGTGACCTGCTTGGGCGCCTGCGCCACCGTGAGGGTGATCGTGGAGCCCTGGGCCGCTTTGGTGCCCGGGGCCGGGTCCTCGTCGAGGACGGTGCCGTCCTTGTCGGTGGTGGACTCCTGGTACTTCCGCTTGACCTGGAAGCCCGCGTCGGTCAGCTGGCTGTAGGCGGTGTTGTACTGGTCGTTGCGGACGTCCGGGACCTCCTTGGGCGCGGTGCCCTTGGAGAGGTTGACGGTCACCGTCTTGTCGGACGGGAGGGACGCGCCGGCGGCCGGGTCCTGCTTGCAGACCATGTTCTTCTGCACGTTGTCGCAGTAGACGCTCGGGCCCTTGACCAGCTTGATGTCGACGTTGGACGCGGTGCGCTGGGCGTCGGCGTACGAGCTGTTGACGAAGTTGGGCACGGTGGTGTCGTTCGACGGGGAGTGCCCGCCGAACAGCGCCTTGCCGAGGAAGATCGCGCCGATCAGCACGAGCACGCCGGCCACCACCAGCAGCACCGTGGAGGTGTTGCTCTTCTTCTTCTGGCGCCGCCGGTCCGGCCGCTCGTCGTAGCCGTAGCCGCCGTCGTCGTCCCGCATCGGCGGGAGCATCGTGGTGTGCGACTCCTGGTGCGTCGGCAGGGCCGTGGTGGCCCCGCCGTCGCCGTAGCCCTGCGGGTAGCCGTAACCGGCCGCGCCCATCACCGCGGTGGCGCCGACCGGCTGGCCGTCGAGCGCCGCCTCGATGTCGGCGCGCATCTCGTCGGCCGACTGGTAGCGGTAGTCGGGATCCTTGGTGAGCGCCTTCAGCACGATGGCGTCCATCGCCGGCGTGACCTCGGGGTCGAACACCGACGGCGGCTGCGGCTCCTCGCGCACGTGCTGGTAGGCCACCGCGACCGGCGAGTCGCCGACGAACGGCGGCCGCACGGTCAGCAGCTCGTACAGCAGGCACCCGGTGGAGTAGAGGTCGGAGCGGGCGTCGACCTGCTCGCCCTTGGCCTGCTCGGGGGACAGGTACTGGGCGGTGCCGATCACCGCGGCCGTCTGCGTCATGGTCATGCCGGAGTCGCCCATGGCGCGGGCGATGCCGAAGTCCATCACCTTGACCTGGCCGGTGCGGGTCAGCATGACGTTGGCCGGCTTGATGTCGCGGTGCACGATCCCGGCCCGGTGGCTGTACTCCAGGGCCTGGAGGATCCCGACGGTCATCTCCAGGGCGCGCTCGGGCAGCAGCTTGCGCCCGGAGTGGAGCAGCTCGCGCAAGGTGGAGCCGTCCACGTACTCCATGACGATGTACGGGATGGAGACCCCGTCGACGTAGTCCTCGCCGGTGTCGTAGACGGCGACGATCGAGGGGTGGTTGAGAGAGGCGGCGGACTGGGCCTCACGGCGGAACCGCGCCTGGAAGGACGGATCGCGGGCGAGGTCCGCCCGCAGCGTCTTCACGGCGACGGTACGTCCGAGGCGGGTGTCATGGGCGAGGTACACCTCGGCCATGCCGCCGCGGCCGAGCACCGAGCCCAGCTCGTACCGGCCGCCGAGGCGACGCGGCTCTTCCATAGCTCTGCCCTCTCCTCATTCCCGTTCTCACCCTGAAAGCGGACCGGACCGGCCGGGGTTCCGTCAAGCCGGAGCCAAGCCCTGCCCGCGCATACGCTACCGGTCGTCCGTGGCGCAACTCCGGCCCCGCGGCGCCCCGATACCCGACCGGTACCTGCCGGGACGGCTGTCCGGCCGTGACGCTCGTCTCACGTGCCGCTGGTCACTCGGGCCGCCCCGGGGGCTTTGTCCCGGTCTGCCGAGTGGGCCCGATCACTTGTCGAGAACCGCCTCCATCACCTTCTTGGCGATCGGCGCGGCCAGGCCGCCGCCGCTGATCTCGTCGCGGCTGGCGGCGCCGTCCTCGACGACCACCGCGACCGCGACCGGGGAGCCCTGGTCGGTCTTGGCGTACGAGACGAACCACGCGTAGGGCAGGCCCTTGTTGTCGACGCCGTTCTGCGCGGTGCCGGTCTTGCCGCCGACGGTGACGCCCGGGATCCTCGCGTTGGTGCCGGTACCGGAGTTGACGACCGTCTCCATCATCGACTGGAGCTTCTGGGCGTTCTCCGGGCTGAGCGGGGTGCTCATCTGCTTCGGGGTGGTCTGCGCGATGGTCGACAGGTTCGGCGCCACCAGCTTGTCCACCTCGTACGGCTGCATCAGCTTGCCGCCGTTGGCGATCGCGGAGACCACCATGGCCATCTGCAGCGGGGTGGCCGCGGTGTCGAACTGGCCGATCGAGGACTGCGCCAGGTGGTCGGGGGTCATGTCGGTGTCGAAGTTGCTGGCGTCGGCCCGGACCGGGATGAACTGCTGCTTGTTGAAGCCGAACTTCTCGGCCTCGTCCACCATGCCCTTCAGCCCGACCTCGTCGCCGAGCTTGCCGAACACCGAGTTGCAGGAGTACTTCAGCGCGTTCCGCAGTGTCGCGTCCTTGCAGGGGATGTTGCCCTCGTTCGGCAGGGTCGTGTTGGTGCCCGGCAGCGGATACGGGTCGGGGGAGTCCGTCTTGGCGTCGATGTCGGTGCTCTTGCCGTCCTCCAGCGCGGCGGCCGCCGTGACCAGCTTGAACGTCGAACCGGGCGGGTAGGTCTGGCGCAGCGCCCGGTTGAGGGTCGGGTCGTCGGGGTCGTTGCTCTTCTGGAGCTTCTGCCAGTTCTTCTCGTCGGTGAGGGAGTTTCCGGCGAAGGACCCGGGGTCGTACGACGGGGTGCTGGCCATGGCGAGGACGGCGCCGGTGCGCGGATCCAAGGCCACGACGGCGCCCTTCTTGTCGCCCAGGCCGTCGTACGCGGCCTTCTGCGCCTTGGCGTTCAGCGTGGTCACCACGTTGCCGCCCTGCTTGTCCTTGCCGGTGAGCAGGTCGACGGTGCGGTTGAAGAACAGCCGGTCGTCGTCGCCGGTGAGGAACTTGTCCTCCACGCCCTCCAGCATCGAGGTGCTGTAGGCCTGGGAGGCGTACCCGGTGACCGGCGCCCACATCGGGCCGTCGGTGTAGGTGCGCTTGTACTTGAAGTCGTTGCCGTTGGTCTCGGTGTGCCCGGTGATCGCCTTGCCGTCGACGATGATGTCGCCGCGCGGCTGGGCGTACTGGTTGATCGCCACCCGGCGGTTGTTCGGGTCGTTCTGCAACTGGTCGGCCTGGACGAACTGCACGTAGTTCACGCGCGCGAGCAGGGCGAGGACGAGCAGACCGCAGAAGACCGCGACCCGCCGAAGGGGCTTGTTCACTGGCTGCGCACCACCTGGGTCGCTTCGGCGTCGGGTGAGGGGACGGGAGCCGGCGCGGGGCGCCGGGCCGTGTCGCTGATCCGCAGGAGGATCGCGATCAGCGCCCAGTTGGCGATCACGGAGGATCCGCCCTGGGCGAGGAAGGGCATGGTCATGCCGGTCAGCGGGATGAGCCCGGTGACACCGCCGGCGACCACGAAGACCTGGAGCGCGAAACCGCCGGACAGGCCGATGGCCAGCAGCTTGCCGAACGGGTCCCGGGCGGCCAGTGCGGTGCGGATGCCGCGCTCGATCAGCAGCGCGTACAGCAGCAGCACCGCCATCAGGCCGGCCAGGCCCAGCTCCTCGCCGACGGTGGCGAGGATGTAGTCGCTCTTGCTGGCGATGCCGCCGATCAGGCGGGAGTAGCCCTGGCCGAGCCCGGAGCCGAACAGGCCGCCCGAGCCGAACGCGTACATCGACTGCGCGGTCTCGGTGACCCCGCCGTTCTGGAGCGCCAGCGGATGCAGCCAGTCCTGCACGCGTACCTTGACGTGCGCCTCGGTGGAGCCGACCACGAACGCGCCGGCCGAGCTCAGCAGCAGACCGAAGACGATCCAGCTGGTCCGCTCGGTGGCCACGTAGAGCATGATCACGAAGAGGCCGAAGAAGAGCAGCGAGGTGCCCAGGTCGGTCTCGAAGACCAGGATGAGCAGGCTCAGCGCCCAGATCACCAGGATCGGGCCGAGGTCGCGGCCGCGGGGCAGGTACAGGCCCATGAAGCGGCGGGACGCCAGGGCCAGCGCGTCCCGCTTGACCATGAGGTAGCCGGCGAAGAAGACCGCGATGATGATCTTGGCGAACTCGCCCGGCTGGAGCGAGCCGATACCCGGCAGCCGCACCCAGATCCGGGCGCCGTACACCGGCGGGAAGAAGATCGGAAGGATCAGCAGGACCAGCGCCACGACCATCGAGATGTACGTGTACCGCTGGAGCACCCGGTGGTCCTTGAGGAAGGCCAGCACCAGGCCGAAGAGCACCATGCCGAGTGCGGACCACATCAGCTGGTTCGGCGCCATCGGCGCGCCCAGCGTGGGCTCCTGGTCCAGCCGCCAGATCAGCACCAGGCCCAGCCCGTTGAGGAGGGTGGCGATCGGCAGCATCAAAGGGTCGGAGTACGGGGCGAACTTCCGCACCAGCAGGTGCGCTATGCCGGCCAGCAGCCCGAGCCCCAGACCGTACTCGGCCAGGCCCGCCGGCACCGAGCCGTGCTTGGCCAGGCCCGCGTCGGCGAAGGCGTAGATCGGGATCGCCACCGCGAAGACGAGCAGGGCCAGCTCGGTGTTGCGCCGGTTGGGCGCGCCGACCGAGGTGATGGTCGTGGTGTTGCTGACGCTCATGACGAGCCGGTTCCTCCTGCCGCCGCTGCTACTGCTGGCCCGTGCCGCACTGCCCGGCGAGCTTCTTCTCGTCGGGCGACAGCGACGGGGCGGGCTGCGTGGTGGGGGTTCCGCCCTTCGTGTCCGTGCTGTTCTTGGTGCCGGGGGTGTCCTTGGTCTTGCCGGTGGCGCCACCGCTGCCGACCTTCGCCTCGGCGTTCTTCTCGGCCTCCTCGGCCTTCTGCGCGATGCTGCGGGCGGTGGCGACCTTCTTGCAGACGTCGGCCTGCTGCGCCAGCTCGTCGGCCTTGTCCTGCGCCTGGCTCAGGCTGCTCACCGCGATGCTGTCCTGCACCTGCTTGCGCTGGTACGCCGGCAGGTACTTGAGTTCGATGTCCGTGCGGTCGTCGTGCACCCTGGACAGGTCCAGGCCCACCAGCTTCTGGTCGAGGCCCTGGTAGACGGCGACGTGGTCGCCCTTCGCGCCGACGTAGTACTGGGTCTGCGTCCACGCGTAGGCGCCGTACAGGCCGCCAGCCACCACCGCGAGCACCACCAGGGTGATGACGCTGCGCTTGACCCACTTGCGCGGCCGCGGCTTGTCCAGGTCGGCGTCCTCGTAGGCGCCGAAGGAGCCCAGTGGGGCGCCGCCGGGCCCCGGATCGCCGCTGCCGGGCGGGCCGAACGCGCCGGACGGGCCGGCCTGGTACGGGGTCCGGCCGAGCTCGGAGGCGCGGCCGGCGGGGGTCTGGAGGTGGCGCGGGTCCTGCGTGCCCTGGTGCTCCGCGACCGCGCCGACGACCACCGGGGTGTCGTTGAGCTGGGTGGCCGGGGTGTCCCCGTCGTCGGTGTCCAGCACGTCGGCCACGATGCAGGTGATGTTGTCCGGGCCGCCGCCGCGCAGGGCGAGCTGGATCAGTTCCTGGACGGTCTCGTGCGGGGCCTGGTAGCCGGCGAGGGTGTCCTCCAGCGTCTGTTGGCTGACCACGCCGGACAGGCCGTCGGAGCAGATCAGGTAGCGGTCACCGACCCGCACCTCGCGGATGGACAGGTCCGGTTCGACCCGCTCGCCGCTGCCCAGCGCGCGCATCAGCAGGGAGCGCTGCGGGTGGGTCGTGGCCTCCTCCTCGGTGATCCGGCCCTCGTCTACCAGCCGCTGCACCCACGTGTGGTCCTGGGTGATCTGGGTGAGGACGCCGTCGCGCAGCAGGTAGGCGCGGGAGTCGCCGACGTGCACCAGGCCCAGCCGCTGGCCGGTCCACAGCAGCGCGGTCAGCGTGGTGCCCATGCCCTCCAGCTGTGGGTCCTCCTGGACCATGTGGAGGAGCTGGTCGTTGGCGCGCTGCACAGCGGTGCCGAGCGAGGTGAGGATGTCGGAGCCGGGGATGTCGTCGTCGAGCGTGACGATGGAGGAGATCACCTCGGAGGAGGCGACCTCGCCGGCGGCCTGGCCGCCCATGCCGTCGGCGATGGCGAGGAGCCGCGGGCCGGCGTAGCCGGAGTCCTCGTTGCCCTCGCGGATCATGCCCTTGTGCGAACCGGCGGCGAAACGCAGGCTCAGCGACATGCGCACCTCCCCCGTCGGTTCCGGGTACATCCGCACGCTGCCCACCCTCTCGTCGCTCGCGCGTCGTGGCTCCGCTGCCCCATTGTGCGACTACTTCCGCAGCTCGATGACGGTCTTGCCGATGCGGATCGGCGCACCCAGCGGGACCGGTGTGGGTGTCGTCAACCGGTTGCGGTCCAGATAGGTGCCGTTGGTGGAGCCGAGGTCCTCGACGATCCACTGCCCACCCTGGTCGGGGTAGATCCTGGCATGCCGGCTGGACGCGTAGTCGTCGTCGAGCACGATCGTCGAGTCGTGCGCCCGGCCGAGGGTGATCGTCTGGCCCTGGAGGGCCACCGTGGTGCCGGCCAGCGAGCCCTCGGCGACCACCAGCTTGGTGGGAGCGCCGCGGCGTTGGCGGTTGCTCTGCACAGGCTGCCGGGGCTGCACCTGCTGACGCTGTTGCGGAGGGCGGGAGCGGTCGTCCCGGCGCGCGCCGCGCTGGGTCACCCGGGTGCCGAAGAGGTCACTGCGAATGACCTGGACGGCCACGATGACGAACAGCCACAGCACGGCCAGGAAACCCAGCCGCATGACCGTCAGGGTCAGCTCTGACATTGCCCCCGCTTCACCCCTCGGCTTGCCGGTAAACGATGGTGGTGCTCCCCACGACGATGCGGGAGCCGTCGCGGAGCGTAGCGCGCTGGGTGTGCTGCCCGTCCACCACGATCCCGTTCGTCGAGCCGAGATCCTGGATCACCGAGGGAGTTCCGACCCGGATCTCGCAGTGCCGGCGGGACACGCCCGGGTCGTCGACCCGCACGTCGGCCTCGGTGGAGCGACCGAGGACCAGGGTGGGCCGGGAGATCTGGTGCCGGGTTCCGTTGATCTCGATCCAGCGGCGCATGTGCGCGGCCGGCGCGCCGGGCTGCACGCCGCTGCCGGGCAGCCGGGTGACCGAGGCGCCGCCGGCGGGGGGCGCGGGCGGCATCGGCGGCGGGCCGGACGGGCGCTGCGGCACCTCCGGACGGGCGGGGCGGTCCTGCGGCGGTGCCGGCGGGGCGGCGTAGCCCTGCGGGCTCTGCGGGTACGACGGCTGCTGGCGGCCCGCCGGGGGGTACGGGGGCTGGGGCTGGCCCTGGAACTGCGACTCGCTGGACGCCAGGGTGCGGCTGCGCACCCGGTACAGGCCCGTGTCGAGGTCGTCGGCCCGCTCCAGGTGAACCCGGATGCTGCCCATGAACGTGTAACGCTGCTGCTTGGCGTAGTCGCGCACCATGCCGGCGAGCTCGTCGCCCAACTGGACGGCGTACGGACTGAGCCGCTCGTAGTCCGGCGCGCTCAGCTCCACGATGAAGTCGTTGGGCACCACGGTGCGGTCGCGGTTCCAGATCGTGGCGTTGTTGTCGCACTCGCGCTGCAGAGCGCCCGCGATCTCGACGGGCTGCACCTCGCTCTTGAAGACCTTGGCGAAGGTGCCGTTCACCATGCCCTCCAACCGCTGCTCAAAGCGCTTCAGTACACCCATCGGGCACCTCCCTCCGCCGGGCCTCCTCAGCCGTGGCTCGTCGTGGCGGGACGTGTCCCCGCCGTTGCTTGTCGCCGCTCGTGGTGGCCGCGGTACTGCTTACTGATCGTATCCACGCGTGGGAAAAACCAGTGGTTCCCCTTTCGCGCCCGCAGGGCCGGTGTCAACTCTCACACCGGCGCCGCGCGGCCCGTACCGCCGGCCTTCCGCTCACTGCGATGGTAAGGGGGCCGCCTGGGTGGCCGTCCCCGCTTCATCCCTGCTTCACCGTCCTGCCGGCGGTCCGACGGACTGTCCCAGTGTCCCGCACCGGGAGGGCATCCCGTTGCTGCTCCGCGCGGGCCTGTGGACAGTCCGGGTGCCATCGGGGAGCTGCCCCGGGTGCGGCAGGGCAAACGGATGTGATTCCACCGCCGACGGCGTGCTAATCTTCTGCATGTCGGACGGAGCGCCGACATCGAAGAGGCCGGAAGGCCGGAGCGGTGCGCGACTCCCGAAGCAACACCCATGCGCGGGTGGCGGAATAGGCAGACGCGCTGGATTCAGGTTCCAGTGCCCGAAAGGGCGTGGGGGTTCAACTCCCCCCTCGCGCACAAGGAAGTACCGGAAAGGCGCTCCTGGCGGTGACCGAGGTCACCGGCGGGGGCGCCTTTCCGGTTTGCCCGCTCGGCTGCTGTTTTCCGAAGGGCAACGGGCTTCCCGGAATGGGAACGCGGTGCCGCAGCGCGGGGCCGGGCAGGCACGCCTGCCCGGCCGCAGCCGATGTCATGCGGTGGGCTTCTCCTCCAGGCGCGGGAAGAGGACCGCGCCCTTGGTGACCTTCGAGCCGGCCGGGAGCCCGCCCCACCGGCCCGCGTCCTGGACTCGCTGGTCCGCGAGGGCGCCCAGCGACTCCTCGGCGCCGAGCGACTCCCACAGCTTGGCGGAGGTCTCGGGCATGACCGGGTTGAGCAGCACCGCGACCGCGCGCAGCGACTCGGCGGCGGTGTAGAGGATCGACGCCAGCCGGGCGCGGCCCTCGTCGCTGGTGTCCTTGGCCACCTTCCAGGGCTCCTGCTCGGTGATGTAGCCGTTGACCTGCTTGACGAAGTCGAAGATCGCGAGGATGCCGCCCTGGAAGTCCAGCTGCTCGCCGATCCGCCGGTCGGCCTCCCGGACCGCCGTGGCCAGTCCGTCGTGGACCGCCCTCTCGGCCTCGCCGTCGGCGCCGGAGGCGGGCAGCACGCCGTCGAAGTACTTGCCGACCATGGCGGCCACCCGGGAGGCGAGGTTGCCGTAGTCGTTGGCCAGCTCGCTGGTGTAGCGGGCGGCGAAGTCCTCCCACGAGAACGAGCCGTCCTGGCCGAAGGCGATGGCGCGCAGGAAGTACCAGCGGTAGGCGTCGACGCCGAAGTGCGAGGTGAGGTCCTGCGGCTTGATGCCCGTCAGGTTCGACTTCGACATCTTCTCGCCGCCGACCATCAGCCAGCCGTTGGCCGCCACCCGGCCGGGCAGCGGCAGGCCCTGCGCCATCAGCATGGCCGGCCAGATCACCGCGTGGAACCGGAGGATGTCCTTGCCGACGAGGTGGACGTCTGCCGGGAACGTGGAGCCGAACTTCTCCTGGTTCTCGTTGTAGCCGACCGCCGTCGCGTAGTTCAGCAGCGCGTCGACCCACACGTAGATGACGTGCTTGTCGTCCCAGGGGATCGGGATGCCCCAGTCAAAGGTCGAACGCGAGATCGACAGGTCCTGGAGGCCCTGCCGGACGAAGTTCACGACCTCGTTGCGCGCCGACTCGGGCTGGACGAAGTCCGGGTTGGCCTCGTAGTGGGCCAGGAGCTTCTCGCCGTACGTGCTCAGCCGGAAGAAGTAGTTCTCCTCGCTGAGGATCTCCACCGGCTTCTTGTGGATCGCGCAGACCTTCTGGCCGGCGTACTCGCCCTGGCCGTCGATCAGTTCGCTGGGGAGCTTGTACTCCTCGCAACCGACGCAGTACGGGCCCTCGTATCCGCCCTTGTAGATCTCGCCCTTGTCGTACAGGTCCTGCACGAACTCCTGGACGCGGTCGGTGTGGCGCTTCTGCGTGGTGCGGATGAAGTCGTCGTTGGCGATCTCCAGGTGTTCCCACAGGGGTTTCCAGGAGCCGTCCACGAGCTTGTCGCACCACTCCTGCGGGCTCACCCCGTGGGCCTCCGCGGAGCGCATGATCTTCTGACCGTGCTCGTCCGTGCCGGTGAGGAACCACACCTTCTCGCCGCGCTGGCGGTGCCAGCGGGAGAGCACGTCACCTGCGACGGTCGTGTAGGCGTGGCCCAGGTGAGGAGCGTCGTTGACGTAGTAAATAGGGGTGGTGACGTAGAACGCCTTTCCGCCCTGCTTCTCGGATCCAGTGGCCGCCATGGTCGAAATCCTACTGGTAGCGGGGCAACACGATCGCCTTGATATCGGGCGCCGGCG
>Ga0164242_10009301_pt1 | contig 10607 bp, 12 predicted proteins | sample OricomgcompostMG_FD_108783 | JGI IMG/M metagenome (GOLD analysis project Ga0164242, IMG submission 108783) | Miracle-Growth compost microbial communities from Emeryville, California, USA - Original compost - Miracle growth compost (MG) ... | reverse complement strand
GGCTACCGATTACGACGCACCGCGCAAGACCGAGGAAGAGCAGAACGAGGACAGCCTCGAAGAGCTCAAGGCTCGGCGGCACGACAAGAACTCCGGCAAGGTCGACGAGGACGAGGCCGAAGCCGCCGAATCGTTCGAGCTGCCCGGCGCAGACCTGTCCCACGAAGAGCTCGCCGTCGAGGTGAAGCCGCGCCAGGAGGACGAGTTCACCTGCATGAGCTGCTTCCTGGTCCACCACCGCAGCCAATTGGCCGATGCCAAGAAGATGATCTGCAAGGACTGCGCCTGACGTCTTCGGGCACGCACCTCGCTGCGTTCTCGTCGCTTGGCGTACAAACCCGGTACGCCTGCGCTCCTCGGCCTTGCGATGCACGCACCCGAAAACGTCAGGTAGCGGTCACTTGAGCGGCAGAAGGTCGCGATGTCGCCTGGGACGCGCTATTTCTTGTCGGCGGCCAATTGGCCGGGCAGGTGGCCGGTGGACTTGACGAAGTAGTTGGCGGCGCGGCGGCTGGCCAGCATGCGAGCCAGGGCCACGGCGGTGCCACTGACGGCGGCCCAGGCGACGGCCTCCCACATCTCGACGTCGGGGTCGGCGGGGTTGGCGGGCGGCTCCTTGCCCGTCGCGGCCTTCCAGCCCGCGTTGAGCGCCTTCTTGGCGACGGTGGCGCCGGCCAGCGCCGAGGCGACACCGAAGACGGCCCAGACCCTGGAGTTGTCGCCGGCGGGCGTCGCCGCCTGCTCCTCGACCTCCTGGACCTCTCCGACCTCGTCGATCTCGGGTTGCGGAGCGCTCGCCTGATGCTTCTTCGCCATGAGCGTCACCCTACCGGGGACTACTCGGTAGTAGCCGACTCGCGGGTCTCGGAGGCGCCGTTGATGGCGGCGGCGATGGCGTGGGGGCGGCGGGTCGAGACCAGCCAGTACGGCGTCGGGTCGGCGGGGTCGAGGATCGGCACCCGGACCGCGCGCTTGAGATAGGGCCGCAGCAACAGGTACGCGCGCGCATCGGCATTGACGCCGGCGGCATCGCGCGTCGCATCGGCATCGAGCGCTTCGACGGTGCCCACGTAGCTCAGGGGGATGTGTGCGCGCCCGGCGAAGAACTGTCCCTCGTCGACAGCGACGCGTGCCGACCCCCACGCCATGAAGATCGCGACGGTGAGGGCCACCAGGGCGGCCGTCGAGCTCCAGGCGACCCAGGCCGGTGTCGCGACGATGAAGGCGAGCCAGATCGTCGCCAGGAACATCGTGGCCTGCACCCACCAACGCAGCGGCACCCGGAGGTACTCGGCGTACGAGGTAGTCGTCGTCGGCATGGTCACAGCCTCCCATCCCGCCGGTGATCCACCGCCGATAGGGTCGGGCATCGTGGTTCCCGTTCCCATCGTCGTCCCGCTCGTCAGGCTCGACCCCGAGCTCCCGGCGCCGTCGTACGCGCACCCGGGAGACGCGGGCGCCGACCTGCACGCCGCGGTCGACGTGACACTGGCTCCCGGGCAGCGTGAGCTGGTCCCGACCGGTGTCGCGCTCGCGCTGCCCGAGGGGTACGTCGGCCTGGTGCATCCCCGCTCCGGATTGGCCCACAAGCACGGGATCTCGATCGTGAACGCGCCGGGCACTGTGGACGCCGGATATCGTGGTGAGATCAAGGTCTGCCTGATCAATCTCGACCCGGAGCAGCCGGTCACGCTGCGCCGCGGGGATCGCATCGCGCAACTGGTCCTGCAAAGGGTCGAGCAGGCCGAGTTCGTCGAGTACGACGACGTCGATGCGCTTCCGCCCAGCACACGCGGTGCCGGCGGCTACGGTTCCACTGGAGGTTTCTGATGGCTTTGCTTCGCCGCAAGAGCGGTTCCGATCCCGGTGAGGAGGCCGAGCTCGAGTCGGCCCAGCCGGCTGTGGAGGATGCGCGCAAGGGTCCCTGGGACATCGCCGATGCCCAGCACCTGGTCACCGGCGAGGGGCCGGCCGAGGGCGTCGTCGACCTGGGCAGCCTGGTCGTGCCGATGCGCGAGGGCTTCGACCTGCGCCTGCAGGTCGACGAGAACAGCGGCGAGGTGCTGGCCGCGCTCGTCGTCGGCGAGGACGGCATGCTCGAGCTGCGCGCCTTCGCAGCCGCGCGCAACGACGACTTGTGGGAGGAGGTCCGGCGCGATATCGCGGCCGAGACGGCGCAGCGCGGCGGCACCGCCGACGACCGCACCGGCCCGCTCGGACAGGAGCTCTACTGCGAGGTTCCGGTCCAGATGGAGGACGGCACCGCCGGCATCCAGCCCTCGCGCATCCTGGGCTGCAATGGCCCGCGCTGGTTCCTGCGTGGCGCTCTGCTCGGACGCCCGGCGATGGAGCCGGCCACGGCGGGCCCCTGGGAGGAGATGTTCGCCTCGATCGCGGTACGCCGTGGCGAGGGCGCCATGCCTCCCGGTGAGGCCCTTCCCATCCAGCTCCCGCCCGACGCGCAACGGGTCGGCTGAGCGAGCGCCGTCATGGGGGAGAAGAGTCGTCTCCGACAGACGATCAGCCGGTGGGCCAGCCCGGAGCGGGGTGAGGCGCAGGAACTGCAGCGCGATGTCGTCCGGTCAGGCGTGCAGAAGATCGTCGACGCGCCGGTGCGGGCGCGGGTCACGGTGCAGGGAAGCCTGCGCACCGTCACCCTGCGCCCGCGCGGTGGTGTCCCGGTGCTCGAGGCGGAGCTGTACGACGGGAGTGCGACTCTCACGCTGCTGTGGCTCGGACGCCGCCGGATCGCCGGCATCCATCCCGGCCGGATGCTCCGGGTGACCGGTCGCGTCGGCGAGCAGGACGAGGACGTGGTGATGTTCAATCCGCGCTACGAGCTGCTGCCATGAGTGGGCAGGAGAGCGCCGCCCCGGCCCGCGTGGAGACGGTTGAGAAGGTCGTCCGCGACCAGTTGGCCACCGCGCTCGGCGGCGGCCGCGGCATGCTCGAGGCGGCCATCCCGACGGCCGCCTTCACGGTCGTCTTCCTGGTCAGCCGCGACATCCGGCTCTCGCTGGTCATCAGTGTCGCGTGCGCGGCCGTCCTTCTCGTCATTCGCCTGGTCGCGCGCTCAACCCCGCAGTTCGTGCTCAACTCGCTGGTCGGCATCGGCATCGGCGCCGTGTTCGCCTGGCGGGCCGCCCGTGGTGGCGGCAGTGCCGACGACCAGGCGCTCGCCTACTTCCTGCCGGGGTTGCTCTACAACGCCGGCTATGCGGTGGTGATGCTGCTGACCGTGGCGATCCGGTGGCCGCTGGTGGGCTTCGTCGTGGGCAGCGTCACCGGTGACCCGACGGCCTGGCACGAGGACCGTGCCATCGTCCGGCTCTGCTCCCGGCTCACCCTGCTCCTTGCGCTCCCGTGTGTCGTCCGGGTGATCGTCCAGGGCCCGATGTACCTCGCCGGCCGCAACGGCTGGTGGCACTCCGACACGGCCGTGGCGGCCCTGGGCGCCACCAAGCTCGCCATGGGCTGGCCGCTCCAGATCGCCGCGCTCGCTGCGATGGCGTGGCTGCTGGCTCGCCGGGGTCACCCCGTCGAGGCCGACTGAGCAGCTACTGGTGGGAGAGGGGCGCGAGCAGGCGCTCCAGCTCCTCCTCGCCCTCGGTGGGGACGACGAAGAGCAGCTCGTCACCGGACTCGACCGGCTGGTCGGCGGTGGGGGGATAGACCTGGCCGTCGCGGATGATCGTGACGAGCGCGCAGTTCTCCGGGAGCGGGATGAGGCCGGCGGGCTTCCCGACGTACGGCGAGTCCGCGGGCAGCGTCATCTCCACGAGGTTCGCATTGCCCTTGCGGAAGGTGAAGAGCCGGACCAGATCGCCGACGGAGACGGCCTCTTCGACCAGGGCCGACATGATGCGCGGGGTCGAGACGCTGACGTCGACGCCCCAGGCCTCGGTGAAGAGCCACTCGTTGTTGGGGTGGTTCACGCGGGCGACCGTGCGGGGCACGCCGAACTCGGTCTTGGAGAGCAGCGAGGCGACGAGGTTGACCTTGTCGTCTCCGGTCGCGGCGATGACCACGTCGCAGTCCTGCAGGTGCGCTTCCTCCAAGGACGACATCTCGCAGGCATCGGCCAGCAGCCACTCGGCGTCCGCGACCCGGTCAGGCTTGATCGAGGCGGCGGACTTGTCGATCAGAAGGACCCGATGACCATTGGTGATCAGCTCCTGGGCGATGGACCGGCCCACGGCACCGGCTCCGGCAATGGCGACACGCATCTGTTCAGTCCTCGTCCGGTCCTGCGGTGAACACGTCGTACACGTGGCTGGCGTTCTCCTCGCGCATCACCAGGTGCAGCAGATCGCCCTCCTGGAAGACCGTGTCGCGCGTGGGGATGGTGCCCTCGCCGAGCCGGTCGATCCAGGCGATCCGGGCGCCGGACTGCTCCTGGAAGCGGATCGACCGCTGCCCGATCCAACGGTCGTTGATCGGCATCTGGTCGAGTCGGATGGTGCCGGAGGGGTCGCGATAGTTCGGTTCGGCGCCAGCGGGCAGCAGGCGCCGCAGGACCTGGTCGGAGGTCCACTTCACCGTGGCCACGGTCGTGATCCCGAGACGCTCGTAGACCTCGGCGCGTCCGGGGTCGTAGATCCGGGCCACGACCTGCTCGATGCCGAAGGTCTCGCGGGCCACGCGCGCGGCGATGATGTTGGAGTTGTCACCGCTGCTCACCGCGGCGAACGAGTCGGCCCGCTCGATCCCGGCCTCCACGAGAACCGCGCGGTCGAAGCCGTAGCCGGTGATCTTGAGGCCGTTGAAGGACGGCCCGAGCCGACGGAAGGCGTCCGGCTCGGTGTCGATCACGCTCACCGTGTGGTTGCGGTCCTCGAGGGAGCGGGCAAGGGTCGAGCCGACCCGGCCACAGCCCATGATCACGACGTGCACATGGATGACGCTACTAGACCTCGGAGCGACTCGTGTCGCGGAGCGGCCCCGCGACACGACCCGGAGCCGGGCCGTGCTCTAGCCTGAACGCTTGTGGGTGTAGGAAACGTCTCCAAGCGAATCCTGCTCGGCCAGAAGCTTCGCAGCTCCCAACTGGGGGAGACGCTCCTGCCCAAGCGGATCGCGCTGCCGGTCTTCGCCAGCGACGCGCTGTCGTCGGTGGCGTATGCGCCGGACGAGGTCTTCATCATGCTGTCGGTCGCCGGGCTCACGGCGTACTCCTTCAGCTGGAAGATCGGCCTGCTCGTCGCGCTGGTGATGCTCACCGTCGTGGCGTCGTACCGCCAGAACGTGCACGCCTACCCCAGCGGCGGCGGCGACTACGAGGTGGCGACGGTCAACCTGGGCCAGACCGCCGGCGTGACGGTGGCCAGCGCGCTGCTGGTCGACTACGTCCTGACCGTTGCGGTGTCCATCTCCTCGGGCGTGCAGAATGCCGCGTCGGCCATCCCCTTCGTGGGCGACCATGCGGAACTGGTGGCGGTCCTGCTCGTCGTCGTGCTGGCGGCGATGAACATGCGCGGCGTCCGCGAGTCGGGCACCACCTTCGCGGTCCCCGTCTACGGCTTCATGATCGGCATCATCGGCATGGCGGTCTACGGCGCCATCCGCTATGCCATGGGCGACCTGCCGAAGGTCGAGAGCGCCCACCTGCACATCGAGCCGAAGCCCGGCTACGAGGGCCACATCGGCACGCTGGCGATGATCTTCCTGCTTGCCCGGGCCTTCTCCTCGGGATGTGCGGCGCTGACCGGCGTCGAGGCGATCTCCAACGGCGTGCCGGCCTTCCGCAAGCCCAAGAGCCGCAATGCCGCGACCACGCTGCTCCTGCTCGGCTCGATCGCGGTCACGATGCTGCTGAGCATCATCATCCTCGCGCGCGAGATGGGGCTGCGGTACGTCGACCCGACGGACCCCGAGGCGCTCGCCCGGCTGCGCGACGCGCACCTGCACCCCCTGCCGGGGAATTTCCAGGAGCACACCGTGGTGGCGCAGCTGGCCAAGGCGGTCTTCAACAACTTCCCCGTGGGCTTCTACTACGTCGTGGCCGTCACCGGGGTGATCCTGGTACTGGCTGCCAACACCGCCTTCAACGGCTTCCCGGTGCTCGGCTCGATCCTGGCCCGCGACGGCTTCATGCCCCGTCAGCTGGGCTCGCGCGGCGACCGGCTCGCCTACAGCAACGGCATCCTGATCCTGGCCGGCTTCGCGATCGTCCTGATCGTCGCCTTCGACGCCCAGCCGACCAGGCTGATCCAGCTCTACATCGTCGGCGTCTTCGTGTCCTTCAACCTCAGCCAGCTCGGCATGATCCGGCACTGGACGCGACATCTGCGCACCGAGACGAATCCGTCCGAGCGCCGGCGGATGTTCCGCTCCCGGCTGATCAACACCTTCGGCCTGTGCATGACCGCGGTCGTGTTCGTTGTGATCATGCTGACGAAGTTCCTGGCGGGTGCCTGGATCGCCGTCCTCGCCATGTTCGTCTTCTTCGCGATGATGAAGGCGATCCGGCGGCACTACGACCGCATCGCCGACGAACTGGCCATCGGGGACGAGGACCCGGTCATGCCCACACGCGTCCACGCCGTCGTCCTGGTGTCCAAGCTGCACAAGCCGACGATGCGGGCTCTCGCCTACGCCAAGGCGACCCGGCCCAACCTGCTGGAGGCGATCTACGTCGGCGCCGATGCCTCGGAGACCGACAAGCTCCTGCGTGAGTGGGACGAGATGAACATCGACGTGCCCCTCAAGGTGCTGCACTCGCCCTATCGCGAGGTGATCCGGCCGGTCGTCGACTACTGCATCGAGGTGCGCAAGGCCAATCCGCGCGGTGTCGTGGCGGTCTACATCCCCGAGTACGTCGTCGGCCGCTGGTGGGAGCAGCTGCTGCACAATCAGACCGCGCTGCGGCTCAAGGGACGACTGCTCTTCACACCGGGCGTGATGGTCACCTCGGTTCCCTACCAGCTACTCGGCAGCGAGCACGGTCGCGATCGCGAGGACCGCGATCTCTACAGGCTGCGGCCCGGCGACGTACGCCGCGGTCGGGTCGACCGATCGCACGTGAACACGGGGCCGCACTGAGTACTCCGGTCGTCGGCGACCACCTCGAATTGCTCATCGGCGCGGTGGCGCACGGCGGGCACTGGGTGGCGCGTACCGACGAGGGTCAGGTCGTCTTCGTGAGGCACACCCTCTCCGGTGAGCGCGTCCGCGCCGTGGTGACCGAGGACTCCGGTCGCTTCCTGCGCGCGGACGCCGTCGAGGTCCTCGAGGCGTCGCCGATGCGCGTCGAGGCGCCGTGCGCACTGGCGCATGCCGGCGGTTGCGGGGGCTGCGACTTCCAGCACGTGCGGCCGGCCGAGCAGCGCAGCCTCAAGGCCGGCATCGTCGCCGAGCAGCTGCGCCGACTGGCCGGCATCGAGTGGCCCGTCGAGTGCGAGGCGGTGCCGGGCGACGCTGCGTCGGATCTTGGGCAGGGCCTGCGCTGGCGCACGCGGATGCAGTACGTCGACCTCGGCTCCGGGCGGCGGGGTTTGCGCAAGCATCGCTCGCACGAGACCGTCGAGGTCGACGACTGCCTGATCGCACGGCGGGACGCTCGGGAGCCGACGCCGGGCGACGTGGTCGAGGTCGTCCGCCACCGGTCCTATCGCGTTGCCGGCGACGGCTTCTGGCAGGTGCATCCGGGCGCGCCCGAGGCGCTCGTGGCGGCGGTGCTCGCGCAGGTGGATGCCGGGGCGGGAGAGAGCGTGCTCGACCTCTACAGCGGCGTGGGACTCTTCACCGCCTTCCTGGCCGAGGCCGTGGGGGAGAGCGGCCGGGTGATCGGGGTGGAGGGCGACCGGCGTGCCACGTCGTACGCGCGGGAGAACCTCGCCGACCTGCCGCAGGCGAGCGCCGTCGGCGACCGGGTGGACCGGTGGCTGCGCCGCAATCCGGGACGGTCCGATGTCGTCGTACTCGATCCGCCGCGGGCGGGCGCCCGACGGGCCGTGGTCGAGGCGGTGGCCGCGCGCGAGCCACGCGCGATCAGCTATGTCGCCTGCGACCCCGCCGCCCTGGCGCGCGACCTCGGATATTTCGCCGATTCCGGGTACCAGCTCACTGAGCTCCGCTGTCTGGATCTCTTCCCGATGACTTCCCACGTTGAGGTCGTTGCCAAATTGGTGCGGGCTGTCGCTGATCTGCAGTGATGCGCTTGTGCCCTGAGTGCAGATCGACGCATGGGGGCCCGAGGGCCGTGGCTCCGACTGTTCGACACTCTGCTGACGGCCGCGGCGGCATCCGGAAATCCCGTTGTCTCGTACTTCAGCGGGCACAGCCTCGGCTTCTAGAACGTCCTGTTTCATAATCCTTGAAGGTCTTCTAGGATTGTGTGCATGGGGTACCTGAGCGTCGCACAGGCCGCGGAGCGGCTGGGCGTCAGCGTGCCCCGCATCCATCAGCGGATCGCCGACGGTTCGTTGTCCGCCGAACGGATCGGATCCCAGTGGGCCGTCGACGAGCGATCGCTCCTGCGGATTCAGGAGCGGAGCAAGGCTGGCCGCCCCTTGTCGGCTAGGTCTGCATGGGCGGTGGTTGCCGCGTCGGAGGATGATCGCGATCGGCTCCGTTCCAGTGGATCGGCAGCCTCCGCCCGCGCTCGAATGCAACTGAAGCGCCTGCTCGAGCCGGCCGTGGATCCTGCCGCTGGGGAGGATGCGGTCCGTGAGCTGTCGGCGTCGCTTCGGTCGATACTTCGCAATCGAGCCCAACGGCGCGTGTTGCGAGCCGCTCCTGCGGACCTTGCCGACCTCAGGGCCGACGCACGGTGGGCGGCCTTGGTCGACCTTGGGGCGAGCGGCATTGCTTCGGCCGATGTCGAGGGATACCTCGCCGAGTCGGACCTGGACCGAGTCGTGAAGGACTACCTCCTGGTCGACGGAGACCGCGATGCCAACGTCGTAATCCACGTCATCTCGGACGAGCAGCACTCGTACCCCGACTCGAGCCTTCGGCTCGCAGCGGATCTCGCCGAACATCGTGGGCCGCGCGAGGAAGCGCGGGCGGCGGAACTGCTGCACGAGCTTGCGTTGGTGTGGGCGGCGGACAAGCGATGATCGTCCTGCCGGCCATGCCTCCCGAGCAGACTGCCTCCTGGCTCGGGCTGCTCGACTTGCACGAGCGACTCCCGGACGGCTGGACGCTGATCGGCGGGCAACTCGTTCACCTGCACTGCGCCGAGCGCGGCCAGTTTCCTGTTCGGCCGACCAACGACGCTGACACGGTCATCGACGTGCGCGCCGACCCCACGATGTTGGCCACGTTCACCCGGGCGTTGACCGACCTTGGGTTCACGTCGGCTGGTATCTCGGCCGAAGGCCTCCAACATCGCTGGGTCCGGGGTGACGCCTCGATCGATGTACTCCTGCCCGACGGGATTGGCGAGCGCGCGAGTCTGCGCCCTGGAGTCACCGGGTCTCCCACCCTGCCCACGGCAGGTGGGACGCAGGCGCTGCAACGAAGCGAGACCGTCGCGGTGACCGTCGCCGACCGGGAGGGGGCGGTTCGCCGCCCCAACCTCGTCGGGGCGCTCGTCGGGAAGGCCGCTGCCCTCAGCAACACGGGGGACCCCGGCCTCGGTCGCCACCGGCGCGACTTCGTGATCCTCGCTGGGCTGCTCACGGTCCGCGATTTTCGGAGGGAGGAGCTCACGAAGAAGGATCGCCAGCGACTGCGGGCGATGATCGCGGCTGTCCGGAAGGACCGGGCACTCCTTCTGGATGTCCCGGATGCCGAGTCCTCGCTCGGCCGGATCGTCACGGCGGGGGAGTTGTAGCCATGTCGCGGCTGGTGGTCGTCGACGGAAGTTCTTCGAGGGCATGCGTGGTTCAGGTGCGTGCATCGCAAGGCGGCGGAGCGCCGGACGTGCGTCGCGCTCCTGATTCCGCGCTGACCTGCCCCAGGGGTTCTCGACATCGTGTATCTTGATATCAAGAGAGTTTCGATCGCCAAGTAAGGCAAGCCTTTCTTCCCGATCGGCCGACAGCGTGGGCAAGATGGCCACGAGAGTTCCCACAGACCAAGGAGTCGCAGCAGATGGCGAGTGTCGACAGCTTCGGTGCCAAGAGCGCCCTCGACGTGAACGGCACGTCCTATGAGATCTTCCGCCTCGACGCCGTGCAGGGCGATGGGCTCGACGTCGCGTCCCTTCCCTACAGCCTCAAGGTCCTGCTGGAGAACCTCCTCCGCACCGAGGACGGCGCCGACATCACTGCCGACGACATCCGCGCGCTCGCCGGCTGGGACGAGAACGCCCAGCCCGACAAGGAGATCCAGTTCACGCCCGCGCGCGTGATCATGCAGGACTTCACCGGCGTGCCGTGTGTCGTCGACCTGGCCACCATGCGTGAGGCGATGAGCGACCTCGGTGGCGACCCGAGCCGGATCAACCCGCTCGCGCCGGCCGAGATGGTCATCGACCACTCCGTGATCGCCGATGTCTTCGGTACGCCGGAGGCCTTCGAGCGCAATGTCGAGATCGAGTACGAGCGCAACCGCGAGCGCTACCAGTTCCTGCGCTGGGGCCAGACCGCCTTCGACGACTTCAAGGTCGTCCCCCCAGGCACCGGCATCGTGCACCAGGTCAACATCGAGCACCTCGCCCG
>Ga0164242_10009300_pt1 | contig 10607 bp, 4 predicted proteins | sample OricomgcompostMG_FD_108783 | JGI IMG/M metagenome (GOLD analysis project Ga0164242, IMG submission 108783) | Miracle-Growth compost microbial communities from Emeryville, California, USA - Original compost - Miracle growth compost (MG) ... | reverse complement strand
CACTTATCCTCTCGTTTGTCTAAAAATTACCAGTTTTCTTCTACGAGACTCTTAAGCGAACGCTTAACGTTCAATAATTTAGGACGATCTATATCGTCATCCATGTAAAAGTAAAGAATAATGGTATGTAAGGAAAATAAAATCTGAAATAATTGGTGAGATTCTTTAATTTAGCGAGTGATATTATGTATAATTGTAATAATGAATGGCTTATGACTCAGCTTTTATATAAGGATATTTATTTGGGGTATTTAAATAATGATTACAGTAATGGGAGATTTTCGAAGTAATTGTTTTAGTCTCATAGCTTATTGGTTGTGAATGATTTTTGTATTGAATTATAATTTATTATGAGTGTTATAAGTGCCTATCAAGCGAAGTATTTCGCCTATGAATTGTCTAGGAAAGCTTCAGCAGATAGTGCTGAAAAATTTGGCGCCACTTTGATGGATGCGAAAGTTGAACTAAATCCACATCAAGTAGAGGCAGCCTTATTCGCTTTTAAATCACCTTATTCGAAAGGAGCGATTCTAGCCGATGAAGTTGGTCTAGGTAAAACCATTGAGGCAGGTATCTTATTGAGTCAGAGTTGGGCAGAGCATAAAAGGCGTATTCTTATTATTTGTCCATCCTCCTTACGAAAGCAATGGGTTAATGAACTGGCAGACAAGTTTTACTTAAAGGCCGAAGTGTTAGATAGTGTAAATTATAATAGAAAAATAAAATCAGGCATTGTTAATCCTTTTGATAGTAAAGATTCTGTCAAAATATGTAGTTATCAATTTGCCCGAAGAAAAGCTGAAGAAATTCAATTAACTAGTTGGGATTTAGTCGTTTTGGATGAAGCCCACTATTTAAGAAATGCATACAAACCCGGAAATCTTACTGCCAAAACAATTCAAAGTGCTATTCGAGATTATAAAAAAGTGTTACTTACTGCAACGCCGTTGCAAAATAGCTTGGATGAGCTTTTTGGTTTGGTGTCTTTTATAGACCCTGAGATATTTGGTGAAATAAAATCCTTTCGTCGAAAATATGTTCTTGAATCTGGAGATAAGGATTTGGTTGGTTTACGAGAACGTTTAAAGCAAATTGTGCACCGTACCTTGAGACGTGATGTTAAAGAATTTGTACCCTACCGTGAACGCATTCCCTTTACTCAACAATTCTCTCCTACTGAACGGGAGCAAGAATTATACGATAAAGTCCTTGATTACTTACGTCAAGAAAATACCTACGCTTTTCCTGTAGCGCAGCGTCATTTGATGCAATCGGTTATTTTTAAACTATTAGGTTCCTCTTCATTCGCTGTTGGACGTACGCTGGAAGCTCTTGTGAAACGGTTAAATGCCCTTTTAGAAAACTCTAAAGTGGTGGAAGATGAGCTCTATGAAATGCTTTTGTCTGAATATGAAAGCTTGGAAGACGATCAAGATGAATTTGACGAGGAAGGAAATCAAGAGGAACAGGAAGATGTAGTTGAAATTACATTGGATGATAAAATAGCTATCGAGGCTGAAATTAAACAATTAGAGGAATTTTTAGTTCTTGCAAACAGTATTGAACACAACCAAAAAGGGGAAAGTTTACTTACTGCCTTGGAAAGTGGATTTACCAAATTAAAAGAATTGGGTGCTAGCGATAAGGCCCTAATCTTCACTGAATCAACGAGAACACAAAAATACTTGTTTGAGCGACTTTCTAAGGAAAAGTATGCAGGAAGAATATTATTATTCAACGGGAGTAATTCAGATCCGGTATCAAATCAAATTTACCGAGATTGGTTGGCTGACGAGAAAAACTCAGGGAAAATTGTCGGTTCTAAAGCGGTGGACATTCGTCAAGCATTGGTCGATGCTTTCAAGAGTGAGCAATATCAAATTATGATTGCAACTGAGGCCGCTGCCGAAGGAATCAACTTGCAATTTTGTAGTATGATTGTCAATTATGATCTGCCTTGGAATCCCCAGCGGGTCGAGCAGCGCATTGGTCGTTGTCATAGGTACGGACAAGAATTTGATGTTGTAGTAGTGAATTTTTTAAACGCTTCTAATGCCGTTGAAACTAGAGTGTTTGAGTTGTTGGAACAAAAATTTCAATTGTTTGACGGTGTATTTGGTTCGTCTGATGAAGTGTTAGGAACTATAGAAAGTGGTGTGGACTTCGAAAAAAGAATCATTGAAGTCTATAAGCAATGCCGCACCAAGGAAGAAATAGATGCTTATTTCAAAAAATTAAATGAAGAATTTGAAGATAAGAGAAATGAGATAATGCAAGAGGTCCAGGCCAAACTTTTTGACCATTTTGAAGTCCCAGTTATTGAGCGACTTAAAATTACTTTGTCAGAAACAAAAATTTTCCTGGAGAAATTTGAAAAATGGCTTTGGGATTTACTTCGGTTTTATTTACATCAAACAGCACAATTTATCTTTGATGATTATACGTTTACCTTAAAAGACGGAGAGCGCTATACCCTTAATAAAAAACGGGAAGACGCAAAGCGCTTATTGGTAAACGGCCCAATTGCGAAAAAGTTTATTGCTCAAGGCAAAAAGGAAGCAACCCCATTTGCCCATTTAGAGTTTGACTTTTCTGGACAATTGAAGAAGTATCGAGACATCGAAAATTTGAAATCCCAAAAAGGACTGATTAAAATTAGTCAACTAAATGTTTCATCCGTAATAGAAAATCATTCTTTATTACTTTTTTCAGGTATTACAGAAGCCAAAGAAGGCCTCAATGATGATATTTGCCGTTTTATTCTGGGGTTGAATTCTAAAGTTAAGTCTTTAGGGAAAACAGATTTGACCAGAATTGATGAAGTGCATACGTTGATTAAGCAAGAACGTTTAAAATATTTGGAAGATACTGATGCGGCTTTGATGCAGAGAGAATTTAAAAAATTCCATAACTGGGCTGATGACCGAATTGAACTTCTGGAAGGCGAATTGAAAGATGCAAAAAAGGAAGTAAAGGAAATTGATAAACAGGCAATGCAGGATGGACTTTCTGGAGCAGAGGTTCTATCGTTGCAAGAGAAGTTGGCGAAAGCAAAAAGAAAAGTAAGTCGGTTAAAGCGAGAAATGTTTGAACGAGAAGATGAGATCAACGAAGAGCGAGACCAAATGATTGTTGAGGCAAAAAATAAGTTAGACAGGGAAATTACAGAAGAAGAAGTATTTACCATTTCTTTTGAATTGATATAAATTAAAGCATTTAAATGAACAATTACGAAAACCTTCAAAAAGTTTTAAAAGAAATATTCGAGATGGATAAGGCGGATTTAGATTTTGGAATTTACCGCATTATGAATCAAAAACGTGAGCAAGTGATGGACTTCATTGACCGTCAATTGCCAAAGGATATCAAGAAGATTTTAAGCGAAGCCCAATCCAAAGACTCCGTAGGGATACAGTCTGAATTGGATCAAATGGGAAAAGCCTTAGATGCTGCAGGTGTTGCAAGAGAATCTTCTCCTAATTACATTTCATTGAAGCAAAAGCTAGAAAATGCGATTGATACCAACGCTTTAGAACAAGAAGTGTTTTCTCATTTGGGGAGCTTTTTCAAGCGTTATTATAAGGATGGTGATTTTATTTCTTTGCGTCGATACAAAAAAGATGTGTATGCTATTCCTTATGAAGGAGAAGAAGTAAAACTGTACTGGGCAAATGCCGATCAATACTACATCAAAACCTCTGAATATTTAAAGAATTATTCTTTTAAACTGATCGATGGGAAAAAAGTGCATTTTCAATTAAAGGAAGCCAGCACCGAACAAAACAATAACAAAATCCAAGGAGATGCGGAACGGCGTTTTTCTATTTTTGAAGAACAGCCCGTAGAGGTCTTAAATAATGAATTGTATATCAACTTTACTTATGAACCACACAAAAAAACTGTAAAACAAGATGATTTGACACAAAAGGCTTTTAAAATGATTCGGGAAAATAGTCCTGCCGCCTTTACATTGGCTTTTCAAAAAGTACCTGCGGAGAGAAATAAAAATCAAACTCACACTCAAACTGTTTTAGAAAAACATCTAAATGATTTTATATCTCGCAATAGCTTCGACTACTTTATTCACAAAGATTTGGGTGGGTTTCTGAATAGAGAGCTGGATTTCTACATTAAAAACGAAGTTCTTTTTATAGATGATATCAATACCGAAAATCCGGTGTTTTTTACGGCGCAACTATCCAAGATAAAAGCCTTGAAATTGGTGGCATCTAAGATTATCAACTTCTTAGCGCAAATAGAAAATTTTCAAAAGAAATTGTGGTTAAAGAAGAAGCTCGTCATTAGTACAAACTATTGCATTACACTTGACCGAATTCCAGAGAAATACTATACGGAAATTTTTGAAAACCAAGCTCAATTAGCGGAATGGAAAACATTGTTTGGCTTCGACTCCGCTGAGGCAACAAACGGTGAGCTGAGTGGAGCCGAAACGCTAAATAGTGGAGTCGATGCATTAAAAAACGAACCTTTCTTGGTTTTGGATACCAAGTTTTTTACTGAAGAATTTAAAGATAAATTATTAGCTGAGTTTGATAATTTAGACGAAGAAACTAATGGTTTATTAATTAATTCGGAAAATTTCCAAGCATTAAATTTGATTCAGGAGAAGTATAAGGAGAAAGTAAATGGCATTTATATTGACCCTCCTTATAATACTGGTTCAGATGGTTTTGTCTATAAAGACGGTTTTTCTCACAGTTCGTGGTTATCAATGATGAGTGACAGGATTAATTTATCAAATAATCTTATGTCTGATTCATCTGGAATAAATGTTAGTATAAATGAAAATGAATTGTTCAATCTTAAAGGATTATTGGATAATCATGAGTTAACTTACTTCACAACTTGTGATGTAAGAGTTAGACATGAGAATAGGATTTTAAAAGGAGATAAAGATTTTCATGAGGTTACAGAGCAATTATTGATATATGGGAAAGGTCATTTTAAACCTGGAAAGAGAATAGTAGACAACTCTTCAATTGAAAATTATAAGTATGAAGTGGTATTAAAATCTGATCCTGATTTGATTGAAAATTATGATGGAAAAGAGGTGCAAGTTTTTAAACCATCTTCATTTGAGGTAAAAGAAGTTTCACCTAATGAAAACAGTTTGCAGAAAATAAGTATTAGAGGAGGATTACGTGAAGGAAATAGTAGTGGCAGATATTATGTAGCATTTTTAGAAAACCAATTTAATACTAGAAGAGGTTTTTTGTTTAGAGTTGCTGGAATGGGAGGTGATGGTTTAGGTTATAGGTATTTTCTTATACCTGATGAACTATCAAATAGAAAAAATGCAGATTATTTTCAAGGAGTTCCAACTAATAAATCTGACTTTAAATTAGTGCCATATCCAAATTTTCTGGATTTTGAAAGATGTTTTAATAATTCAACAAATGAAGGAGGTATAGAATTTCGAAATGGTAAGAAGCCAATTGCCTTTATTAAACATATATTTAAATTATTAAATTTAGAAAAAGATGCTATGGTTTTAGATTATTTTGCCGGCAGTGGTTCAACAATGCATGCAGCTATTAGCAAAAATAGAGATAGTTTCAATATTAAATATATTGGTATAGAGGTAAATACGTATTTCAATACTGCAACCAAACCTCGCATACAAAAAGTTATTTATTCTGATAACTGGAAAAATGGTAAACCACAAGACAAAAACGGAATTTCGCACATGTTTAAGTACCAGGTTTTAGAAAGCTATGAAGATACCCTGAATAATCTTCATGTAGCATCAAAACCCGCGGATGGGTTATTGAATTTTTCTGACGAAGCAAAGGAAGAATACCTTTTAAAATATATGTTGGATGTGGAATCGCAAGAGCATTTATTCAACATCGAGATGTTCTGTAATCCGTTCAATTACCAATTAAAAGTTACAGAAAACAACGAATTGGTGTCGACTAAAGTAGATTTGGTTGAAACCTTTAATTATCTCATTGGTTTGTATGTGGACCGGATTCAGCGTGTGGGTGATATAAAGTTTGTAGAAGGAGTAACAAGAACGGGAGTGAAAACTTTGGTGATTTGGCGAAATCTTGAAACCACTAATGATGAAACAACGGCAAAACGATTTCGTAAAATTTATGATACTGTACGTTCGTTTGAATTTGATCAAATATATATTAATGGGGATCACCATTTTGATAACTATCGGACCAGCGATGATAAGTTCAAAGTGAAATTGATAGAGGAAACCTTCTTTAAAAAAATGTTTAATATCAGCGAATTGTGATGGCAAATTTTCACGAAAAACTTGTACTGAATAAGTATATGCTTTCTCTTTTTGGAATAGAAAGTATTGGGAAAAAAATTATTGGTAAAAATGGAGTTGAAATTTTTACTGAATTAAAACTTTCTACCAATGAAGGTTATACCGAAGAAGGAGATACTAAATTTTTACAATCTCTAATCAGCCATTTGTTCAATTCTGAACATCTTACGCCAACGATGTTACAAACCTACGATGAAAATATAGTTCGTTATACCAAACAAATTTCTGACAAACGAGCTGAATTGATCACCTGGAAATATTTCCAATATTTGTCATTGCTTTTTACCGAAATATATCTGGACAAGTATTTTCAAAACAAAGTAAAACTATTGGCGGAATTGAATGAATATGTTAAAAATTTCAACCTGAAAGTCGCGGAGAAAATAGCTGGAAAAAAGAGAAACAAAGGTTTGTTTTTAGCAGAACAGTTTACGCTGGAAGAATTGAATAAATTGGCTTTTTGGAATGCTACTGGGTCAGGTAAAACGTTGTTGATGCACATGAACATCAAACAGTATTTGCATTATGCTAAAATATACAGTCATGGTCATCAAAATAGAGTTTTGTTGATTACCCCAAATGAAGGATTATCTAAACAACATTTAGAAGAATTTAAGTTGTCTGACATTACGGCAAATTACTTTTCAAAAAACGATTCTGGAATGTATATTGGCCAGCATGTAGATGTTTTAGAAGTTACTAAACTAGCTGAAAGTAGTGGAGATAAAACTGTCGCCGTGGAAAGTTTTGAAACAGATAATTTGGTTTTGATTGATGAAGGGCATGGAGGAATGAGTGGAGATAGTTGGAAAAAATACAGAGATGCATTAAGTCTAACTGGTTTTGCCTTTGAATATTCTGCTACATTTGGACAAGCTATTAATGCAGCGTCTGGGGAAAAGAAACTTAAATTTACACAAGAATATGCTAAAAGTATTCTGTTTGATTATTCTTACAAATATTTCTACGAAGACGGTTATGGAAAAGATTATCGCATTCTTAATTTAAAAGAGGACGATGATAAATATCGGTCGATGTACATGACTGCTAATTTGGTGTCATTCTTTCAACAACAGCTCATATTTAAAGAACAAAAAAAATCGCTTAGAGATTTCTTACTTAGTAAACCTCTTTGGGTTTTTGTAGGAGGAAGAGTAAATGCTGTCCGAAAAGAAGGTGGGAAGGATGTTTCGGATGTTTTAGAAATTGTTTATTTCTTAACCGATTTTCTTAAAAATCCGGCTCACTCTATTCAGGATATCGATGCTGTGTTGCACAACAAAGCAGGGTTAGTGGATAAGAATGGTTTTTCTATTTTTGAAACATCATTTTCTTATCTCATCGACCAAAACATGAAGGCGGAAAGCATATTTCAGCAAATAAATGAGCTAGTGTTTAATAACACAACGATCGGTGCTAATTTGTATTTAGATAATTTGAAAGGTGCTGAAGGAGAATTAGGTTTACGGGTTGGTAATAGTGATTATTTTGGTGTAGTTAATGTAGGAGACGAGAAGAAATTATATGATTTAGCAACTAGTAACAATGTATTGGGGAATGAACGGGATTTTTCGGATTCTTTATTTAAAAGGATCAATGACGTTGATTCAACTATCAATTTATTAATTGGTTCTAAAAAATTCTCTGAAGGTTGGTCTTCTTGGCGTGTTTCATCTATGGGGTTGATGAATGTTGGAAAAAGTGAAGGTTCACAAATTATTCAATTATTTGGTCGTGGTGTGCGTTTGAAAGGATATAATTTTTCTTTGAAACGTTCTACTGGATTGGATGATTATCAAAAGCCACCGAACATTCGTGAGATTAAGTCTACATTAAAACACTTAGAAACCCTTCAAATATTTGGTGTAAAGGCTGATTATATGGAGCAGTTTAAAGAATTTTTAGAAGAAGAAGGGTTGCCGATAAATGATTCTTCATGGATAACTATCAAAATACCTACTGTTCAAAAGGAAATAGTTCAACAAAATAAGCTCAAATTAATTTCGGTCAAAGACTCGAAAAATTTCAAAAAAGAGTTTACTCTAATTCTTGAATACAAATCAAAATTATTTGATGGCAAACTGGTAGAATTAGATTGGTACCCCAAAATTGATGTTTTAGAAAAAAGAAGCCCCGGTGAGATTTTTACAAAAAATCAAGGGTACCTATCCCAATCTCATATTTCATTAATAGATTGGACGACGTTATATTTAGATATTCAAAATTTTAAAGCTGATAAAGGATATCACAACCTAGCCATTTCAATTGAAAATCTTAAAAGTATTATTCAAGAGGTTTCGTGGTATAATTTATACATTCCTGAACATATATTAGCATTTGATGAATATTCAAAAGTATGGATTTGGCAGGAACTGTGTGTAACTCTTTTGAAAAAATACATCGAACAGTTCTATTTGTTTTACATAAATGAATTTAATTCAGATCACGTACATGCAGTACAGTTATCTGGGACTGACGATAATTTTGTATTGGAATTTGATATTAGATTAAATACGGAAAAAGAAGTGGATCAATATCAGTCTAAGGTAGAACAATTGAAATCTGAAGTATTAGAACCAGCATTTTCAAATATTCAAATTGCCAACGAAGCTTCCGCATTTGATAATATTTTGCATTTGTACAAGCCATTGGTGTATTTAGGCAAGAATTATCAAGATCGAATTCAAGTTAGTCCGATTGCGTTGGATGCCTCTGAAAAGAAGTTTTTAGATGATTTACTTATGTATATCACTAAGAATTCTGAGAGTTTAAAAGGAACAGACGTTCATGTACTTCGCAATCAGAGTAAAAAAGGCTTAGGTTTCTTTACTAATGGTAATAATTTTTACCCTGATTTCATTCTTTGGGTATTGAAGGGTGATAAGCAACATATTAAATTCATTGATCCGAAAGGAATTCGAAATTCTAAAGGTATAAATGACCCTAAAATTCAATTTCATAAAGTATTGAAAGAAAGAGTTCAACCTCAAGTAGCGGAAGCGGGTATCATTTTGGACTCTTTTATCGTTTCTAATACATCATTCTTAGAAGTTCAGTGGAAAGATCAACTTACTATTGATGATTTTAATAAGAATCATGTGTATTTTCAAAAGGAAAATGTAGATAATTATATTGAGAGTATTCTTTTTTGAAATAATTAAATGAACAATTGTTGAATACTAAGTTTTGTATGGTAGTTGACGGATGTTAGGGTAAGTCTATTTTCCAAATAATCTGTGGAACAATATTAGAAAATATTTTATGAGAGGAATGAAGGCTTGGATTTTAAATTAGAAAATTGTATTTATAACTTTTAATTGCTGATAGTAATGAATTCTATTGAAGAAATATTCTTTGTTTCTAATCTTATATTTTTAGCAGACCAAAATAATAATGTTGACTTTTCTAATACTGCAATTTATAGGACATTATGTCTAAATGATAATACCAGGATTCCTTATGGTTATTTTTTTGAATTAAATGAAAAAGGAATCATTAATTATGACGAGATTGGAGAAGATGGGTTTGCCCCAATTATAATGTGTTCTATTAATGATAAAACAAAAGGTTATTTGAAATCTTTATTGAATGAACAACAAGAGCAATTAAAAAAATTGGATGGAACAATAGTTGAATTAAATAAAAAGATTACTGAAATTTTCACCTTTAATCCAAATAGATTAGCTTACGATATAAAAGAATCAAAATCTGATATAGATAATATTAGAATTCAATTAAGTTCAAATCAGTTGTTTGAACCTTTAATACCTAAAATAGATGAAATTGAAAAAAAGTTAACTAGTGTTAGTGTGGTCGTCGAAAATTATGAGGATGTATATAAGAATATAATTATTCCACTTAAAAAGGAGAGTGAATCTGGTATAAGACAAACTATTAAGTGGGCAATAATTAGTGTAATAATTTCATGTGTTATTTCTGGTATAATAAGTTGGTTATTTTAATATTTTACGTTGTTTTTTTATTCGTTTAAATATTCCTTTTGTAACTGTTTTCATTTAATAATCTAATTTGAAAAGAAACTTAATTTATGTTTAGTTTCTTTGGCTAATACAATTGGTGGATTAATGATTAATACTAAATTATATGGAAAGATTTTTACACCAAATTTACACCTGAATTATTATAATCCTATTGATAATCAGTTATTTTGTACATACTGTATTGGCAAATAAGTGTTTTCAGCTTAAATTATAGGCGAAATTTCTGGTATATTATAATGATTTTTGTTAGATTTGCACTTCGATTGCAATTGTTGGCAACTGATGTGGGCTTTCCATTT
>Ga0164242_10009299_pt1 | contig 10607 bp, 9 predicted proteins | sample OricomgcompostMG_FD_108783 | JGI IMG/M metagenome (GOLD analysis project Ga0164242, IMG submission 108783) | Miracle-Growth compost microbial communities from Emeryville, California, USA - Original compost - Miracle growth compost (MG) ... | reverse complement strand
GTGGCGCTCGGTCACGACGAAGCGTCGTGGGCGCAGAACCGCCGTGTGGACATCGTCTACCAGTAACACGTAACCGACGTATCGGATGAAGGGGCGTATGTCGCACCGTTTCTCCTGGCTGCGCCTCGCCGCAGCCGCTTCTGTCGCCGGCGTCGCCTTCTCGGCGATGCCGGCCCACGCAGGTATCTTCGATGACGATCAGGCGCGCCAGGCGATCCTGGATCTGCGCGCGAAGACGGACAATCTGGCCAGCCAGTTGTCCGCCGCGCAACGCACGATCCTCGATCAGTCGAACCGTCTCGATCAGATGAACCAGCAGGTTGCCACGCTGCGCGGTCAGAACGAAGACATGGCGAACCAGTTGTCGATGCTGCAGAAGCAGCAGAAGGACTACTACACGGATCTCGACACGCGGCTCAAGAAGTTCGAGCCGCAGCAGGAGACCGTGGACGGCGTTCAGGGCACGGTCCAGCCAGGCGAAACGGATGCGTTCAACGCCGCTTCGCAACAGTTCCGCAGCGGCGACTTCAAGGGTGCGGCGGCGGCGTTCCGCAGCTTCATCGCGAAGTATCCGCAAAGCCCGTATCAGCCGACTGCGCAGTACTGGCTCGGCAACGCGCTGTACGCGCTGAAGGACTACAAGGGTTCGACAGCGACGTGGCAGAACGTGGTGCGCAACTATCCGCAGCATCCGCGTGCGCCGGAAGCGTTGTTCGCGATCGCGAACAATCAGCTCGAGCAAGGGCAGAAGGCGCAGGCGAAGCGCACGCTCGAACAGGTCGTCGCGCAATATGGCGGCTCCGACGTCGCGCAGGCGGCGCAGAGCAAGCTGTCGCAACTGAAGTAAGCGGCGCCACGCAAAGGCCCGGGATGCGCTTCGTATTTCGGGTTTTGCCGGTTCCGCTCGCTTCGGCTTGCGTGGCTGACTGCGGTTGACGTGCAATGCCGGCCTCGCTATAATCCCGCTTCTTTCGGGTCGTTAGCTCAGCTGGTAGAGCAGCGGACTTTTAATCCGTTGGTCACTGGTTCGAATCCAGTACGGCCTACCAAGACAGTGAAGGGTTTCCGGGCAACCGGAAACCCTTTTTTCTTTTCTGCGCGCGTGAGCCGCTCTATCCCGCAGACGAACCATCGCCGCCGACGAACCATCGCAGCCGGCGCCGCGTTGCAACGGCGCGATGAGCGACGAACCGGCAAAGCGCTGGCCGTCACTGCCGATCACACTATGCAGGAGTCCCTGGGTTCGATGTCGAAGGATCCGCCCGGCACGCCGCTTGCGCGGCGACCGCCATCCCACCGACAGCGATACCGACTCCCCATACCGATCATGACGATCCGCATCGGCATCTCCGGATGGCGCTACGAAGGATGGCGCGGCGTGTTCTATCCGCCGGACCTTGCGCAGGCGCGAGAACTCGCGTTCGCGTCGCGTGCGGTCCAGACGATCGAGATCAACGGCACGCACTACTCGCTGCAATCGGTCGACAGCTTTCGCGCGTGGCATGACGCGACGCCCGACGGCTTTGTGTTCAGCGTGAAAGGGCCGCGCTATCTGACCCACATGCTGCGCTTTCGCGACGAGACCGCACGGCCCGCGCTCGCGAACTTCTTCGCGTCCGGCGTGCTCGCACTGGACGCGAAGCTCGGGCCGTTCCTCTGGCAGTTCCCGCCGACGTTCCGCTTCGACGCGGAGCGTCTCGAACGCTTCTTCGCGCTGCTGCCGACGCGCACGCAGGCGGCCGTCGCACTCGCGAAGCAGCACGACGCGCGCGTGAAGCATCCATGGTTCGACGCGCCGCACGACCGGCCGCTGCGCCACGCGATCGAGATCCGCAACGACAGCTTCTGCGTCCCCGAGTTCGTCGCGCTGCTGCGCCGGCACCGCGCGGCGCTGGTGGTGTCCGACGCGGTCGCCGACTGGCCGTATGTGGAGGACGTGACCGCCGACTTCGTCTACCTGCGGCTGCACGGCACGGAGACGCTGTACGGCGGCGCGTACGCGGACCCGGCGCTCGACCGCTGGGCCGCGCGCATCGAAGCGTGGGCGTCGGGCGGCCAGCCGGACGACGCGAAGCGCATCTCCACGGCCCGGCCACCGGCGCGCAAGCACCGCGACGTGTACTGCTACTTCGACAACGACCAGAAGGTGAAAGCGCCGTTCGACGCGCAACGGCTGACGAGCCGCGTTGCCGGCCGCTGACGCCACCGCGACGCGTCGTCCCCGCGAACCGGGAACCGCGAACCATGAGGCGAGACCCGCGAACCACTGCATATATGCATCGGCGCGCACCGGTGTGTATACTCAGCCCCTTCCCCGCTGTTCACCGCGCACCGTTCACCCGGCGCGCCGCCATCGATGAAAGCCTCCACGTTCGCCTGCGCGTTTGTCGCGCTTTTCTGGATCAGCGTGCGCGTGCACGCGCAATTGCAGCCTGCCCCGCACGAGAGCTACGAATATCTGCGCCGACTGCGCGTGCCCGATACGGTCGTCAACTGCGTGGCCGCGCTCGATCGCTGGGTGCACCAGACCTCGCGCTACGACTCGCTGCTGGTGCCCGACCGCCGCGTGCTGAACGCGCGCATCGAACCGAAGGACGACACCGAACGCGCGAGCCCGGTGCCGTCGTCGTCGGTGGCCGCCGGCGAACCGGCCACGCCGTTCGACTCGCTGATCCACATGCGCGGCTTCGCGAAGGTACGCGGCAAATATCTGTGGGTGCCGGTGAAAGCGACCTGCAGCGTGTGGCACCAGCAGATCGTCGACGTTGCGCTCAAGCCGCGCGTCGTCCGCTGACCGGCCGCGACAGCGCCCGACGGGCGCGCCCCGGCCGCGGTTGTTTAGCGTTAGTCCGCCTTCACGCCTTCCACCTGGATCTGCAACCGCGTCTGCATCTTGAAGCCGTAGTTCTTGCCGAAGTCCACGCCGAAGTCGGCGCGGTTGAACTCGGCCTTCGCGTCCGCACCGCACACTTGGCGCTTGAGCATCGGGTTGATCATGCACTTGAACGAGTCGATCTTCAGGTTCAGCGGCTTCGTCACGCCGTGCAGCGTGAACTGGCCGATCACCTCGACCGGATGGTCGCCTTCGAAGCGGATCGACGTGCCCTTGTAGGTCGCGGTCGGGAACTTCTCGACGTCCAGGATTTCCGCCGAGCGCACGTGCTTGTCGAGCGCCGCGTCGCCGGTATCGATCGACGACGCGTCGATCGTCACGTCGACCGTGCCGGTTTTCGCGGCGCGGTCGAGCACCACGGTGCCGCTCGACTTCGTGAACTTGCCGCGCCATACCGACAGGCCGCCGAAGTGGTCGGTCTCGAAACTCGGATACGTGTGCGACGGGTCGAGGTTATAGGTGACCGGCGCGGCAAAGGCGGGCGCGGCGAAGGCGGCGGCGGCGAGTGCCGCGACGGTAACGGTGGTCTTCATGCGGTTGAGGGTTCCTGTTGATTGAGCGGGTCACCGCGCCGCGGTGACGATGTGAAACTTGATCTGCACGTCGTCCGCGACGACCGACGTGTCTTTCCATTCGCCGGTGCCGATGCCGTACGTGAGCCGTTTGATCGGCAGCGTGCCGTCGAACACCTGGTTCGCGCCGTCCTTGTGGTACTGCACCGGCACGACGACGTCGCTGGTCTTGCCGCGGATCGTCAGCTTGCCGGCGACCGTATAGGCGCCGCCCGCTGCCGGCGTGATCCGCGACGACACGAACGTCGCGTGCGGAAAGTGCGCGGCGTCGAACCACTCGTCGCCGGCCACTTCCTTGTTGTAGTCCGGCGAGCCGATGTCGAAGCTCGCCACGTCGACGTCGATCTTCGCGCTCGACGCGGCAACGTTGGCCGGATCGAAATGCACGTCGGCGGCGAACTTGTCGAAGTGCCCGACGACGGGCACGTTCATCTGCCGGAAAACGGCGCTCACGCTGCTCTTTGCCGGATCGGCGGCGGCGGTCGCGTTGATGCAGAACGCCGCGCCAGCGACGAGCGCGAGTGCGGAAGCGGTATTAACAACGAAGCGTCGGTTCATGTCGGTTCGCCGGGTGCGGAAGCGATGGGGAAGACGTGGGACGGAAGCGCCATGCGGGGCCGGCCGGTCAATCGCGCGGCGAGCCGAACGGCAGCATCCGCGCGAGAATGCGTTGCCGGTCGACCCATTGATGCTTGACGACCGCAAGCAGATGCACGACGACGACCGCGAGCAGCACGTAGTCGAGCGTCACGTGCACGGTTTCGAGCACCGGCTTGAGCGTGGGATTCGGGTCGATCAGCACCGGCAGCGGCCACACGCCGAAATAGACGACCTGGATGCCGGCCGCCGAACTGAACAGGTAGCCGGACACCGGCACCGCGACCATCAGCACATAGAGCGCCGCGTGGCCGGCATGCGCGGCGAGCCGCTCCCGGTCATGCATCGACGCGGGCAGCGGCGGCGCGGCGTGGGTCGCGCGCCAGAGGATCCGCACGAGCACCAGCGCGAGCACCGTGACGCCGATCCACTTGTGCCACGCGAAGTAGCGCAGCTTCGTCGGCGTGATGCCGGGGATGTCGGTCATCACCCAGCCCAGCGCGAAACCCCAGACGATCAGCGCGGCGATCAGCCAGTGCAGCAGCATCGCGGTGCCCGTATAGCGGCGGGCGGCCCCGGCGGCGACGTTCATCGAGCGTAGACCTTGTAGACAGGAAGCGGTCACTTTACCCGGGCCGATGTATTGAAACAATCGCCCGAACGGACGATTCGCTTACGGATGATTAACGCCGGCGACCATGCATCGGAACGGCCGCGTCGGCCGCCGGGCCGGCCAGCCGCTTGCAGGGCGACGCGCGCCGGATTTCGGCCACGCCGACGCATGCGCGGCAATGCAGGTTTGCGCAACGATGTGTTGTCCCAGTGTCACCAAAGCCGGCGCCGCACGCGGCAAAACGGCGTCGCCCGTTATGCGCGATGCCGTCGGCGCGTCGAGGCACGCCGCGCGGAACTCAGGGCCGCGGCGGACGCACCGCGCCGCGCGCGGCGCCGCGCTTGCCGCGCGTCATCCTCCACAGCCCGCCGAGGATCACCGGCACGATCGCGGCCGCCGCACCGACCAGCACGATCACGTTCAGATACTGACGAATGAACGGAATGTTGCCGAAGAAGTAGCCGAGCAGCACCAGCAGCAGCACCCACATCAGCGCGCCGGCGACGTTGAAGAACTGGAAGCGCCGCATGCTCATCTGCGAGATGCCCGCGACGAACGGCGCGAACGTGCGCACCACCGGAACGAAGCGCGCGAGCACAATCGTCTTGCCGCCGTGGCGCGAGTAGAAGTCGTGCGTTTTCTGCAGCGCGGCGCGGTCGAGGAAGCGTTCGAGCCCGCGGATCCGCGTGTTGAACACCGCCGGCCCGATCGCGCGGCCGATCAGATAGTTGACCGTGTTGCCGCCGACCGCCGCGACGAGCAGCAGCACGATCAACGCGCCGAGATTCATCGAACCGGTCGCCGCGAACGCGCCGCCGATGAACAGCAGCGAGTCGCCGGGCAGGAACGGCACGACCACGAGCCCCGTCTCGCAGAACACGATCAGGAACAGCACCACGTAGACCCAGGTGCCGTACAGATGGATGAAGTCTCCGAGGAACTTGTCGATGTGCAGGACAAGATTGACGAAATGCAGCAGCGTATCCAAACGGGTTTCCTCGTTGTGGCGCGCGAACGGGCCGCGGCGCGGGGGCGAAAACAAGACGGGAAGCGGGCGAAAAAGCGGACGAAAGACCTGCCGAACGGGCGATGCGCCGACGACCGCGCCATGATACCGAAACTGTCTTACGCGGCGTAGAAAGCGGCGGGAATCGGCCGGGATCGGTGCGAATCGGCGCGAATCGGCACGGAACCGACTCGCTATAATGGCGCGCATGTCCTCGTACACCGATCCCACGCCGGCCGGCGCCGCCGACCTCGTGCCAGACGGCACGTCCGGCGCAGCGCCGGCCGCGCCGCCGCGCGTCGCGCCGCCCGCACGCGCGATCCAGCCGCTGCCCGACCAGTTGATCAGCCAGATCGCCGCCGGCGAAGTGGTCGAGCGGCCCGCGTCGGTCGTGAAGGAACTGCTCGAAAACGCGCTCGACGCCGGCGCGAGCACACTGCGCATCCTGCTCGACGAAGGCGGCGTAAAGCGCATCTCGATCGCCGACGACGGCTGCGGGATTCCCGAACCGGAACTGCCGCTCGCGCTGATGCGGCATGCGACCAGCAAGATCCGCTCGCTCGCGGAACTCGAAAGCGTCGCGACGCTCGGGTTTCGCGGCGAAGCGCTGGCGTCGATCGCGTCGGTCGCGGACGTATCGATCACGAGCCGCACGGCCGACGCGCCGCATGCGGTGAAGATCGACGCGCAGACGGGCGTGCTCGCGCCGGCGGCCGGCACGCGCGGCACGACGATCGAGGTGCGCGAGCTTTACTTCAACACGCCCGCGCGCCGCAAATTCCTGAAAAGCGAACAGACCGAACTCGGCCACTGCCTGGAGATGGTCCGGCGCGTCGCGCTCGCGCGGCCCGACGTCGCGATCTCGGTGCTGCACAACGGCCGCGCGGTCGAACACTGGAACGCGAGCGAGCCGGCGACGCGCGTCGCGAAAATTCTCGGCGACACGTTCGCGACCGCGCACCTGCCGCTCGACGAATCCGCGGGGCCGCTCGCCGTGTACGGCTGCGCGGGACTGCCGACCGCGAGTCGCGGCCGCGCCGACCAGCAGTATTTCTTCGTGAACGGCCGTTTCGTGCGCGACAAGCTGCTCACGCACGCGGTGCGGGCCGCGTACGAAGACGTGCTGCACGGCGACCGCTATCCGTCGTACGTGCTGTTCCTCGACCTGCCGCCCGAGGCGGTGGACGTGAACGTGCATCCGTCGAAGATCGAAGTGCGCTTTCGCGATTCGCGCTCGATTCACCAGTTCGTGTTCCACGCGGTGCAGCGCTCGCTCGCGCGGCACGCGGGCGCATCGCCGGAAACGACGGCCGGCGGACATGCCGCGCATCTCGAAGCGCGGCCGGCGGACGGTTCGGGCGGGGCGGCCGTTGCGCCCGGCGTCGGCGGAGCGGCGGATGCCGGCGGGTTCGGTTCGAGCCGCGGCGGTTCCGGCATCGGCGGATCGGCGTGGTTCGGCGCGGGCGGCGGCGCTGTCGCGGGCTTCGGCTCGGGATCGCGCGACGGCCAGCGCGGCGGCGGCTTCGGCGGCGCAGGTGCGGCCGGCGGCGGCTCGGGCAACGGTTCAGGCAGCGGCTCAGGCAACACCTGGCTGCGCCAGTCGCGGATGACGCAAGGCTCGTTACCGGTCGCGCAGCCGCTCGCGCTGTACGACGCGCTGTTCGGCCGCAAGGATATCGGCGCGGGCACCGCGCACGGCGCGACGCTCGCGCCGGCCGACGCCGCAGCCGCAGCCGAGGCCGCCGACGCCACCGCGCCATCGCCGTTCGCTCCGCCGCCGTCCGCACACGACGTCGGCGCCGGCGACGATCATCCGCTCGGCTTCGCGCTCGGTCAGATCCACGGCATCTACGTGCTCGCGCAGAACGCGCGCGGTCTGGTGATCGTCGACATGCATGCGGCGCACGAACGGATCCTGTACGAGCAGTTCAAGCACGCGCTCGCCGAACGCTCGCTCGCGGTCCAGCCGCTGCTGATTCCGCTCGCGATGCCGGCCAGTCCGGTCGAAGTCGGCGTCGTCGACGAGGAGAAGGCCGCGCTCGACGCGCTCGGCTTCGATCTCGCGGTGCTGTCGCCGACGTCGATCGCGATCCGCGCGGTGCCCGCGCTGCTGAAGGACGCCGACCTGCCGGCGCTCGCGCGCGCGGTGCTCGCCGATCTGCACGCGTACGGCGGCTCGCGCGTGCTGACCGAGCGCCAGCACGAGATGCTCGGCACGCTTGCGTGTCACCACGCAGTGCGCGCGAACCGGCGCCTGACGCTCGACGAGATGAACGCGCTCCTGCGTCAGATGGAGGCGACCGAGCGCGCGGACCAGTGCAACCACGGGCGGCCGACGTGGTATCAACTGACGCTCGCCGACCTCGACCGCCTGTTCATGCGCGGTCAATGAACGCGGCGACGCCTACGCGCGACGCGATGCCCGTCGCGTGCGTGCTCGGCCCCACCGCGTCGGGCAAGACCGCCGCGGCGCTCGCGTTCGCCGACGCCGCGCGCGCGCAGGGCCGCGAAGTCGAGATCGTCAGCGTCGATTCGGCGCTCGTCTATCGCGGGATGGACATCGGCACCGCGAAGCCGTCGGCGGCGGAGCGGGCGGCGGTCGCGCACCATCTGATCGACATCGTCGATCCCGCCGGTTCGTACTCCGCCGCGGACTTCCGCGCCGACGCGCTGGCCGCGACCGGCGAGATCGTCGCGCGCGGGAACGTGCCGCTGCTGGTCGGCGGCACGATGCTGTACTACCGCGCGCTCACGCATGGGCTGAGCGATCTGCCGTCGGCCGACCCGGCCGTGCGCGCGACGCTCGACGCCGACGCCGCGCGCGACGGCTGGCCCGCGCTGCACGCGCGGCTCGCGAGCGTCGACCCGGCGACTGCCGCCCGACTGGCGCCGAACGATTCGCAACGCATTCAGCGGGCGCTCGAAATTTTCCTGCTGACCGGGCGGCCGATGTCGGCGCTGGTCGCGGCGTCGTCCGCGCGCGCACCGAATGCCGCCGCGCGCTACCGCTTCGTGCCGATCGCGCTGGAACCGTCGAACCGCGCGGTACTGCACGAACGGATCGCACAACGCTTCGACGCGATGCTGGCCGCCGGCTTCGTCGACGAAGTCAAGGCGCTGCGCGCGCGCGGCGATCTGCATCCGGGACTGCCGTCGATGCGCTGCGTCGGCTATCGGCAGGCGTGGGCATATCTCGACGGCGCGATCGACTACGACACGATGCGCGACAAGGGCATCTTCGCGACGCGGCAGCTATGCAAGCGGCAACTGACGTGGCTGCGATCGATGCCGGAACGGATCGTCGTCGACTGCTGCGCGGATGACGCGACCGCGCAGACGGTCGCGGCGATCGGGCGGGTTCGCTCCATGTGAGAGCCGGCCGGCCGATCGGGGCCGATCCGGCCGGTCGGCGGTTGTGCGCTACAGCATCCCGCGCGGCTCTCGCTCTGCCGCGGAATCCTCTTCCGTCCCAGCCTGGTCTTCCCGCAATGCGCCAGGGAAACGCCCGCGCGCCGCCTTGACTTTCGATCGGCCCGATACGATCATTCGTTCAACCAGAGAGCAATTGTTCCAGCCACCACGCCGGGCCGAACGCGGTGCACAGACGCGCTGAACGTCGCCTGTCGAACGACGCATGGCGGTAAGCGGCATATTCCGGCCGGCCGCCGGCGAGCGCACCGAAGCAAGCGTTGAAGCGCCCGTGCGCACGGCCGGGAGCAGACACCCGAGGCGCCCTTCAGACCGCCCGCACCACGCGCATCGCTGGGAACAAACGCCAAAGAGCCAATCCCCCACCGCCCGCGCGACGCGCAGGGGACGGGAGCGAGCGCCGACGCGCCCGCTCCACCGACAGGAGACAGTCATGAACAGCGAATCCAGCGGCACCCACGTGATCCTCCACCTCGGCGCCGGATCGTTTCATCGCGCGCATCAGGCGTGGTATCTGCATCGCGTGAACCTGTCGCGCGCCGGCGACGAGCCGCGCTGGTCGCTGACCGTCGGCAACATCCGCGCCGACATGAACCCGGTGCTCGACGCGCTCGCCGCCCAGCACGGCGTCTACACGCTCGAAACGGTGACGCCGCACGGCGAGCGCCACTACGAAACGATCCGCTCGATCGCGCGCGTGCTGCCGTGGTCCGCCGACCTCGCCGGCCTGATCGACGCGGGCGCCGACCCGGCATGCCGGATCATCGCGTTCACGGTCACCGAGGGCGGCTATTACCTCGACGAGCACGACCGCCTCGACACCGCGAACCCCGACCTCGCGGCCGACCTGAACGGGGCGCGCACCACGATCTACGGCGCGCTCGCGGCGATCCTCGACGCGCGGATGACGCGCGGCGGCGGTGCCGTCACGCTGCAAACCTGCGACAACCTGCGCAGCAACGGCCGGCGCTTTCACCACGGCATGCGCGAATTCCTGACGCTGCGCGGCGCGGCGACGCTGCGCGACTGGTTCGACGCCAACACCGCGTGCCCGGACTCGATGGTCGACCGCATCACGCCGCGTCCGACGCCCGACGTGCGCGAGCGCGTGAAGGCCGCGACCGGCGTCGACGACGCATGTCCGGTGATGGGCGAGGCGTTCATCCAGTGGGTGATCGAAGACCGCTTTTGCGCCGGACGCCCGGCATGGGAGCGCGCGGGCGCGGAGATGGTCGAGTCGGTCGAGCCGTACGAGGAAGCGAAGATCCGCGTGCTGAACGCGACGCACAGTTGCATCGCATGGGCCGGCACGCTGGCCGGCCTGTCGTACATCCACGAAGGCACCGCCGATCCGGCGATCCGCCGCTTCGCATACGACTACGTGACCGACGACGTGATCCCGTGTCTGGCGCCGAGTCCGATCGACCTCGCGCAGTACCGCGACGTGGTGCTCGACCGTTTCAGCAATCCGTATATCCAGGACACGAACCAGCGCGT
>Ga0164242_10009298_pt1 | contig 10608 bp, 9 predicted proteins | sample OricomgcompostMG_FD_108783 | JGI IMG/M metagenome (GOLD analysis project Ga0164242, IMG submission 108783) | Miracle-Growth compost microbial communities from Emeryville, California, USA - Original compost - Miracle growth compost (MG) ... | reverse complement strand
TGATCGTGGCCGGCGCCGGGGCCACGGCCATGTGCGCCGATCTGGGTTCGCGGACCATCCGCGAGGAGATCGACGCCATGGAGGTGCTCGGCATCAACCCGGTGGCCCGGCTGGTGACTCCACGGATGCTGGCCTCGGGCCTGGTGGCCCTGTTGCTCAATTCGCTGGTGGTGATCATCGGCATCCTGGGCGGGTACATCTTCTCGGTGTTCGTCCAGGACGTGAACCCGGGCGCGTTCGCGGCGGGAATCACCCTGCTGACCGGGGTGCCCGAGGTGATCATCTCCTGCGTCAAGGCCGCGTTGTTCGGCCTGATCGCCGGCCTGGTGGCCTGTTACCGCGGCCTGACCATTTCCGGCGGCGGCGCCAAGGCCGTCGGCAACGCGGTCAACGAAACCGTCGTCTATGCCTTCATGGCGCTGTTCGTGATCAACGTGGTGGTCACCGCCATCGGTATCCGGATGACGGCGCGGTGAATTGATGGCACTCAAGCAGACCTACCCGCGGCTGGCGCGGGAGCTCAGTCGCCCGGTGTCGCTGCTGGGCCGCATCGGTGATCACACGCTGTTCTACGGCAAGGCGTTGGCCGGCATCCCGTTCGCCGCAACCCGCTACCGCAAGGAGATCGTCCGGCTGATCGCCGAGATCTCCATGGGCGCGGGCACCTTGGCCATGATCGGTGGCACCGTCGCGATCGTCGGCTTCTTGACCCTGGCCACCGGTGGCACGCTGGCCGTGCAGGGATACAGCTCGCTGGGCAACATCGGCATCGAGGCCCTCACCGGCTTCCTGTCGGCCTTCATCAACGTCCGCATCGCCGCCCCGATCGTCGCGGGCATCGGCCTGGCCGCCACCTTCGGCGCCGGCGTCACCGCCCAGCTCGGCGCCATGCGGATCAACGAGGAGATCGACGCGCTGGAATCGATGGCGATCCGGCCGATCTCGTATCTGGTGTCCACCCGGATCCTGTCCGGGATGATCGCGATCGTTCCGCTGTACTCGATCGCGGTGATCCTGTCGTTCGTGGCTTCGCGGTTTGTCACCGTGGTGCTGTTCGGCCAGTCCGCGGGCCTGTACGACCACTACTTCAACACCTTCCTGAACCCGATCGATTTGTTCTGGTCGTTCCTGCAGGCGATCCTGATGGCCCTGACCATCCTGTTCATCCACACCTACTTCGGCTATTTCGCCAGCGGCGGCCCGTCCGGGGTGGGGGTCGCCGTCGGCAACGCGGTGCGTACTTCATTGGTCGTGGTGGTCTCGGTGACGCTGCTGGTGTCGCTGTCCATCTACGGCTCCAACGGCAACTTCCACCTGTCCGGCTAGAAAGGGAACCCAGTTGACTCACAACATGGGCCCCGGCCCGATCCACCGCTCCGAGACCACCTCCAGCGCGGCGCCCGTCGCCGCCAAGGCCGGCGGTCACTTCGGCGTCGCCAAGTGGTCCCGTCCGGTTGCCGGGCTGGCCACCGTCGCCGCCATCGGCATCGTCATCGCCCTGGCGGTCGCCGCCTTCGCCGGTTACTTCAAGACCTGGGTGCCGGTCACCCTGATCTCGCAGCGCGCCGGTCTGGTGATGAACCCCGACGCCAAGGTCAAGATGCGCGGCGTCGAGGTCGGCAAGGTCGGCTCGATCGAACAACTGCCCGACGGCACCGCTGCACTGCATCTGCAGATGGATCCCGGGCAGCTGCACCTGATCCCGGAGAACGTCCGGGCCGACATCTCGTCCTCGACGGTGTTCGGTGCCAAATACGTTGACATGCAAGCGCCGGAGCATCCGGCGGCAACGCCGCTGCAGGCCGGCCAGGTGCTGCGCGGCGAGCACGTCACCGTCGAGATCAACACCGTGTTCCAGCAGCTGACCCAGGTGCTGGACAAGATCGACCCGGCCAAGCTGAACCAGACCCTGGCCGCCATGTCGACAGCGGTCTCCGGTCGTGGTGAGCAGTTCGGCCAGACCATGGTCGACTTCGACGCCCTGCTGGCCAAGCTGCAGCCCAGCCTGACCAACCTCGGCCACGACATCAAGGTGATGGCGCCGGTATCGGAGGCCTACGGCGATGCCGCGCCCGATCTGCTCAAGACCGTCAAGCACGCCACCACGATGAGTGCCACCCTGACCGACGAGCAGAAGAGCCTGGACAGCTTCCTGGTGAACATGACCGGGCTGGCGGACACCGGTAACGACGTGCTCGGCGGCAACCGGGAGAAGCTCAGCAGTGTGTTGCATCTGCTGGCTCCGACCACCGCCCTGCTCAACGAGTACGCGCCCGGCCTGAAGTGCGCCCTGGCCGGGATGAACTTCATGTCACATCAGCCACCGCAGATGAACCCCGGCGTGGTGGTCAACGTGGCGTTCACCGCCGGTATCGACCGGTACCGCTTCCCGTCCAACCTGCCGAAGGTGGCGGCGAAGGGCGGACCGCACTGTATGGGGTTGCCGTACATCGGATTCGGTAACCGGTCCAAGTACCTGGTGACCGACACCGGCGCCAACCCGTGGGTCTACGGCAACCAGGGCGTCGTGCTCAACTCCGATGGCCTCAAGCAACTGCTGTTCGGCCCGATCGACGGTCCGCCGCGTAACACGACACAGGCGGGTATGCCCGGATGAAACGTTCCAACGCCACCCTGATCAAGTTCCTGACGTTCGCCGTGGTCATGGTCATGATGACCGTGTTCCTGTTCATGGCCTTCGGTCAGTACCGCAGCGGTTCCACCTCGCGCTACACCGCGGTGTTCGCCGACGCCTCCAGGCTCAAGGGCGGCGACTCGGTGCGAGTCGCCGGTGTCCGGGTCGGCACTGTCAATGATGTTGAGCTGCAACAGGATCACAAGGTTCTGGTCACCTTCGACGCGGACAAGGACGTGGTGCTGACCACCGGGACCAAGGTCGCGGTGCGGTACCTGAACCTGGTCGGTGACCGCTTCCTGGAACTGATGGACAGCCCCGGATCCACCCGGATCCTGCCGGCCGGCTCGCGGATCGCCGAGGACCACACCTCCGGAGCGCTGGATCTGGATCTGCTGCTCAACGGGTTGCGGCCGGTGGTGCGTGGGCTCAACCCGCAGGACGTGAACGCGCTGACCTCGTCGCTGGTGCAGATCTTCCAGGGCCAGGGCGACAACCTGGACTCGTTGCTGAGCCGTACCTCGTCGTTCTCCACCGACGTGGCGAACAATGCGCAGACGGTCTCGCAGTTGATCGACAACCTGAACCAGGTGGTCAGCACGCTGTCCAAGGACGGGGACCAGTTCTCCGGTGCCATCGACAAGCTGCAGAAGCTGATCACCGGGCTGTCGCAGGACCGTAACCCGATCGGCACCGCGATCACCCAACTGGATCAGGGCACCGCCTCGATCAACAGCCTGCTGACCCAGGCGCGGCCCCCGCTGAAACAGACGGTCGACGAACTGAACCGGTTGGCGCCGTTCCTCGATGATCACAAGACCGTGCTGGACCGTGGTCTGCAGAAGGACGTGGCCTACTACCACAAGCTGGCGCGGCTGGGTTCCTACGGCTCTTGGATCATGTATTACATCTGTGGCCTGCAGATCCGGGTCAGTGACCTGCAGGGGCGAACCGCGGTGTTCCCCATGCTGCAGCAAGAAGGCGGAAGGTGTGGTGAACCCTGATGCTGAAATATCGTGGGGCACAACTGGTCAAGGCCGGTCTGTTCGGCGTGGTGCTGATCGCGATGATCATCGCGATCGGCCTGCAGCCCGAGCAGATCAAGCAGTGGGCGACCTCGGTGCGCTATCAGGCCGAGTTCACCGAGGCCGGCGGCATCATCGTCGGCAACCAGGTGACGCTGTCCGGCATCAAGATCGGCACCGTCTCGGATATCGCGCTGCATGACGGCAATGCGCTGGTGACGTTCACCGCGCTGGGTGAGTACCCCCTGGGATCGCAGACCACCGCGCACATCCGCACCGGATCGCTGCTGGGCGAACGGATCCTGACCCTGGAACCGGCCGGCAACGGCCGGATGCGGCCGGGTGATCTCATCCCGGTCAGTCGCACGTCGTCGCCGTACTCGCTGACCGATGCGATCGGTGAGCTGACGTCGAACTCGGCCGGTACCAACACCGAATCGCTGAACCAGTCGTTGGACACCCTGTCGGCGACGCTCGATCAGATTGCGCCCAAACTCGGCCCGACCTTCGATGGACTTAGCCGGATGGCCCGCTCGCTCAACAGCCGCGACGAGTCCCTGGGCAGCCTGCTCAAGAGCGCTGCGGACGTCACCAGCGTGCTGGCCCAGCGCAGCGGTCAGCTCAACACGCTGATCCTGGACGCCAATGATCTGCTCGGCGTGCTCAACGACCGCCGCGAGGCGATCGTTGCCCTGCTGGCCAACACCTCGGCGGTGTCCAAGCAGCTCTCCGGTCTGGTCAACGACAACCAGAAGACCCTGGAACCCACGCTGCGGCGGCTCAACCGGGTGACCGAGGTGCTGGAACGCAACCGCGACAACATCACCAAGATGCTGCCCGATCTGCGCAAATTCATGCTGTCCCAAGGCGAGACGCTGGCCAACGGCCCGTACTACAACGCCTACGTGCCGAACTTGAACCCGGCGCAGATCCTGCAGCCGTTCCTGGACTACGCATTCGGCTTCCGCCGTGGTGTGCACGCCGGTCAGCCGCCGGACAATGCCGGCCCCCGTGCCGAGGTCCCGCTGCCCTACAACGGAATTCCCGGAGGGTCGCGCTGATGACACGTAGCGTTCTGACCAAGGTGGCCGCGGTCGTCGCCGCCGTGCTACTGGTGATCGGCGGGGGATTCCTGGTACGCCAGTTGTTCTTTGCGCCGAGGACCTTCAGCGCGTTGTTCACCGAGGCCACCGGCATCTACCCGGGCGACGAGGTCCGGGTGGCCGGGGTGAAGGTCGGCACGATCGGCGCGATCACCCCGGAGGGCACCCAGACCCGGCTGACCCTCAACGTCGATCGCGATGTGTCCATCCCGGCGGACGCCAAGGCCGTGATCGTGGCGCAGAACCTGGTGGCGGCGCGTTATGTACAGCTGACGCCGGCGTACAAGAACAGCGGCCCGAAGATGGCCGATAACGCGGTGATCCCGTTGGATCACACCGCCGTTCCGGTGGAATGGGACGAGGTCAAGACCCAGCTGACCCGGCTGGCCACCGACCTGGGACCCAAGAGCGGTGTGTCGGGCACCTCGGTGTCCAGGATCATCGACAGCGCGGCAAATGCGTTGGACGGCAACGGCCAGAAGCTGCATGACACCATCACCGAGATGGCCGGGGCGGCCCGCGTGATGGCCAACGGCAGCGGCAATCTGGTCGACATCATCAAGAGCCTGCAGACCTTCATCACCGCGCTGCGGGACAGCAATCAGCAGATCGTCACCTTTCAGAACCGGTTGGTGAGCCTGACCGGGGTGGTCAACGACAGCCACTCCGACCTCGATGCGGCGCTCAAGGACCTGTCGAGCTCGATCGTGGAGGTACGCAACTTCGTCCACGACACCCGGGATGTGACCGCCGAGCAGGTGCGCCGATTGACCAACGTCACCCAGAACCTGGTGGACAACCAGATGCAGTTGAAAAACATCCTGCACATCGCGCCGAACGAATTCATCAACGCCTACAACATCTACAATCCGTCCACCGGCAGTGCCGTCGGCCAGTTCGTGCTGAACAACATGTCTTCGCCGGTCGACTTCATCTGTGGCGCAATCGGTGCGGTGGAGAACACCACCGCACCGGAGACCGCGAAGCTGTGCGCGCAGTACCTCGGCCCGGCCCTGCGACTGGTGAACTTCAACCACCTGCCGTTCGGCATCGACCCGTATCTGATGCCGGCGGCCAACCCCGAGGACCTCGTGTACTCCGAGCCGAGCCTGATGCCCGGTGGCACCAATGGTTCGCCGCGACCGCCCGAGGACATGACCAGCCTGTCGGCGTACAACCCGGGCCCGGCGGTGCCGCCGTTCACCGGTCGTGCACCCGGTGAAACCCCGCCGGGCGCACAGCAGATGCTGCCCAACGCGCTGCCGAACCCCGGCACCAACATGCCGCAGTCGGTGTGGTCGATGCTGGCCCCGGGTGGCCCGGCACCCGGCCCGGTCCCGGCGGGCAGCCCGCCGCCGCTGCCGGCGGAGGCCCCCGGTACACCGGCGGCTCCGGCCGGTCCCACCGGTCCGCTCGGCACCGACACCCCGATCGGACCGGGGATGACCGACGCACCGCCACCACCGCCCGCTCCGGCAGAAGGGACACCTCCGGCATGAGGGTTGTGAAAGCCGATGGTGCGCAGCGTCGTTCACCGGTGCCGCGTCGTTCATCTGCCACGCGCACGGCCAAGGCCGTGCTGGCCGCCGGTTCGGTGGTGATGCTGACCGGAACCGGCTGTGCGTTCCAAGGGGTGAACTCGCTGCCGCTGCCCGGTGCGGTCGGTCGCGGTGCGGGCTCCACGGTCTACCACGTCGAGATCGCGAATGTGGCTACGCTGGAACCGAACTCGCCGGTCATGATGAATGACGTCGTCGTCGGCAGTGTGCGCGGCATGACGGCCAAGAACTGGCACGCCGATATCGAATTCTCGGTCAAGCCCGGCGTGATGATCCCGGCCAATGTGGTGGCCAAGGTGGGGCAGACCAGCCTGCTCGGGTCCATGCACCTGGCGCTGGACCCGCCACTGGGCCAGAGCCCCAGTGGCGCACTGGCTCCCGGCGCGACGATTCCGTTGAACAACGCGTCGACCTACCCGACCACCGAACGCACCCTGTCGTCATTGGCGGCCGTGGTCAACGGCGGCGGGCTGGGGCAGATCGGCGATGTGATCCACAACTTCAGCAGCGCGATGAGTGGTCACGAGGCCCAGTTCCGGGATCTGCTCAACCGGTTGAACGATTTCATCGGCGTCCTGGATGATCAGCGCGACGACATCGTCAACTCGATCCAGGCGCTGAACCGGCTGGCGACCACGTTCGCCGGCCAGCGCGATGTGCTCACCGAGGCGCTGAAGAAGATCCCGCCGGCAATCGACGTGCTGATCAAGCAACGGCCGCAGCTGACCACGGCGATGACGAAGCTGGGCAAGTTCAGCGCCGTGGCGAATCAGTTGGCCACCGACTCCAAGGCCGACCTGGTGTCCAACCTGAAGAACCTCACGCCGGCGCTGGCGGCCTTCACCGCACTGGGGCCGGACGTGGACACGGTGCTGGAGTACCTGCCGCACTTCCCGTTCACCGGCAGCTTCATCGATCGTGCGATCCGCGGCGACTACTACAACCTGTTCGCGATCATCGACCTGACCATTCCGCGTCTCAAGCACAGCCTCATGCTGGGCAGCCGGTGGGGACAGGAGGGCACCCAGCTGGTGCCGGCGCCGGGCGATCCGGCCTACCTGAACTACACCTACGATCCGCTCAAGACCGGCGTCAACCCGCCGCCGGGCAGCTTCGTGCCGAGTTCACCGCAGCAGCCGCCGTGGGCGCCGCCGCCGGCGGTGACCGCTGAGGCCGGCCCGATCCTGCCGGTGGTGCCGCCGGCCGCCATGCCGGGGGCCCCGGCCCAGACGGCCCCGCCGCCGGGAGCGAACCAGGTGTTCGCCGGTCCGTACGGTGCCCAGCCGCCAAGTGGAGGCAACTGATGCTCACCCGATTCGTCCGGACGCAGCTGATCATCTTCACCATCGCGTCGATCATCGGCGTGGCGGTGATGGCGTTCGCCTACATGCAGATACCCATGCTGCTGGGTATCGACCGATTGACGGTCAAGGTGCAGCTGCCCGCCACCGGTGGGTTGTACCGGTTCAGCAACGTCACCTACCGCGGATCGCAGATCGGCCAGGTGACCGCGGTGAAGCTGACCCCCACGGGTGCCGAGGCGACGCTGTCGCTGGACACCTCGCCGAAGATCCCCGCGAACCTGCAGGCGCAGGTCCGCAGCATGTCGGCGGTCGGTGAGCAGTACGTAGATCTGTTGCCCAAGAACAACTCTGGGCCGTATCTGCAAGACGGCGCGGTGATCCCACTGGACAAGGTCACCATCCCGCAGCCGGTCGGGCCGATGCTCGACAAGCTCGGCGCCATGGTCGACACCATCCCGGGCGACAAGCTGGCCAAGCTGCTCGACGAGTCCTACACGGCATTCAACGGGACCGGGTACGACTTCGGCTCGCTGCTGGACTCGGCATCCAAGCTGACCAAGGACGCCAACGGGGTCTCCGACCAGATGCGCAAACTGGTCGATGATTCGGGGCCATTCCTGGACGCGCAGGCGCAGAACACCGACGGGATCCGGGCGTGGGCGGCCAACCTGGCCGGCATCACCGGCACCCTGGACAACGACGACGCGCAATTCCGCTCGATCCTGCACAACGGTCCGGGTTTCGCGCAGGAGACCTCGAAGCTGCTGCAGCAGCTCAAGCCGACGCTGCCGATCCTGCTGGCGAATCTGGGCACCATCGGCCAGATCGGTGTCACCTGGCACGCATCGCTGGAACAGCTGTTGGTACTGCTGCCACCGTTCGTGTCGCAGATCGAAACCTACGCGCCGGTGAACAATCCGACCGGTCTGCCCAATGGTGACTTCTCCCTGGGTCTGGGGGACCCGCCGTCGTGCACGGTCGGTTTCCTGCCACCGTCGGCATGGCGCTCACCGGCCGACCTGACACCCGCCGATACCCCGGACAACCTGTACTGCAAGTTGCCCCAGGACTCGCCGATCGCGGTGCGCGGTGCGCGCAACTACCCGTGCATGGATCACCCCGGCAAGCGGGCGCCGACCGTCGAATTGTGCGACGACCCCAACGGGTATCAGCCACTGGCGCAGCGTCAGCACGCACTCGGCCCGTACCCGATCGACCCGAACCTGGTGTCGCAGGGCGTGAAGCTGGACGAGCGGGCGCGCACCGATGACAACATCTACGGGCCGATCGAGGGCTCCGGGCTACCGCCAGGCGTGGCGGACCGGCCACAGGCGCCGCCGGCACCTCCGGTGCCGCCGTCCAGCTTCCCGGGGATGCCGCCGGGGCCGCTGATGCCGTACCCACCGTTGCACGTGAACCCGCCGGCGCCGGCGCCGGCCGACAGCGGGCTGCCGCAGGGACCGATGGTGCCGGACCATCCGTCCGATCAACCGCCCCCCGACGCGGCGACCATCCCTGCGCCGCAGGGGGATACGGTGCCGCAGGTCGCGCCGAGCGCATTCAAGGGATCGTCGTCGGGCCCGTCGGTGATGATCGCCCGTTATGACCCGCGCAGCGGTAAGTACATGGGCAGCGATGGAAAGCTTTATAAGCAAACGGATCTGGTGAAGCCGGCGAAGTCCTGGCAGCAGATGATGTCGTCCTGATCCCCGAGACGCCGAAACGGTATTCCAGCAGGAGAAGTCCGAGAAAGGACCTGCTGGAATACCGTTTCGGCGTAAAAGGGCGGGCCGAGGCCCGGTGAGCTAACCCGAGATCTTCTTCATGTAGAAGGGCATCCGGACCACCGGCCACTGGTTGCGGCCGCAGGATCCGCTGGGGCCGGTGGTGTGGTCCTCGCCGGTGTACTCATCGGACACGTCGGCGTAGTGCGCGTCGGGGCCGACGGGATAGATCTTGAATTCCTGCAGGCCCGGGATCGGCGTGCCGTCATCGCAGTACCGCCAGTTGGGCAGCGATCGCTTGACGAAGTAGATGCCGTCGTTGGTGTAGATCGGCGCGGTCCAGCCGTCGCTGCTCTTGACGGTGCCGGTGCAATCGGCGGGCCCGACGCATTTGGTGGAAATGACCCAGGTGGATCGCTGGCCGGGTTGTGCCTCGTAGCGCTCATTGAGCTTCGCGTAGGCGCCGTTCGACGAGGTGGCGAACGTGCCGTTGATACCCCACAGGCTGGGGTCTTCGTCGGCGAGCGCGGGTGCCGCGACCGACAGCGCGGTGGCGGTGGTGAGGAGTGCGCCGATCGTCGCTTTCATGCTCAACGTAATACCCGGCATGGGTGCGCTCCTCTGAGGTGATAGCCGCATTCTCGCTTCCGGAGAATATCAGTACCGCCAACGCGGCAGACGGTATCTGCAGTATTACCCGGTCGGCACTCAGGCGTAGGTGAGCTGCGAGATTTTCAGCCGGCCCTGATCCTTGGCCAGCGTCACCACGACCCGGAATCGCTTTGGTGCGGGGTGTGGGTCCTTGATGTTGGCCGCCTGCGACGTCGCGGCCACCAGCACCACGGCCGAGTCGTCCGATGCGGACTGGACCGCTACGGCGGTCACCGTGACGTGCGTGACCACCTTCGACTCGATGAGCTGGCGCACCAGGATGAACTGCTGGCCCTGGAATTCTTGTTTGAACTTGCCGGTGGCGTTGTCCATGATGCGCTGCACATCGTCCTCTGCATTGACGAAGTTCAGTGACATCACGTCGATGACGCCCCGGCGCGCCACGTCCGCCGCGTGCTCCCGTTGGTGCCGATGTGTCTGTGCCACATGATGACTCCACGCCATCGCGGAGCCCAGGCCGAGCAGAACGCAGAAGGTCAGTGCGGCCAGTGCGGCCGCGATCGGCCGCCGGCGCAACGTCGGCCGGGAGGGAGCCTAGGCTGCGCTGACCGCCGCCGGCGGCGCCGATCCGGTGGCCTGGCGGCGG
>Ga0164242_10009297_pt1 | contig 10609 bp, 13 predicted proteins | sample OricomgcompostMG_FD_108783 | JGI IMG/M metagenome (GOLD analysis project Ga0164242, IMG submission 108783) | Miracle-Growth compost microbial communities from Emeryville, California, USA - Original compost - Miracle growth compost (MG) ... | reverse complement strand
GGCACGACCCACACCTTGTTGGCGTCGCCCTCGGCGAGCTTGGGCATCATCTGGAGGTACTGGTAGGCGAGCAGCGCCTGGTCGGGCTGCCCGTCGTGGATCGCCTGGAAGACGGTCTGGATGGCCTGGCCCTCACCTTGGGCCTTGAGGATCGCGGACTCGCGATCGGCCTGGGCGCGCAGGATCCGTGCCTCCCGGTCGCCCTCCGCGTTCAGGATCGCGGACTGCTTGTTGCCCTCCGCGGTGAGGATGGCGGACTGGCGCTCCCCCTCGGCGGTGAGGATCGCCGCGCGCTTGTCGCGGTCGGCGCGCATCTGCTTCTCCATCGAGTCCTTGATCGATGCCGGCGGGTCGATGCCCTTGATCTCGACCCGGTTGACCTTGATGCCCCACTTCCCCGTCGCCTCGTCGAGGACGGTGGCGAGGCGGCCGTTGATCTCCTCGCGGCCGGTCAGGGTCTGCTCGAGGTCCATGCCGCCGACGATGTTGCGCAGCGTGGTCATGGTCAGCTGCTCGACGCCGGAGATGTAGCTGGCGATCTCGTAGGTCGCCGCGACCGCGTCGGTCACCTGGAAGTAGATGACCGTGTCGACGGCGACGGTCAGGTTGTCCTCGGTGATCACGTTCTGCGGCGGGAACGAGACGACCTGCTCCCGGGTGTCGATGACGTACTTGACCCGGTCGATGAACGGCACGACGACGTTGGGCCCGGCGGTCAGGGTCTTGCGGTACTTCCCCAGTCGCTCGACGATCCCCACCCGCGCCTGCGGAATGATCCGCACGGTCTTGGCCAGCACCAGGATCACCAGCACGGCCAGCACGATCAGGACGATGTACATGTAGGTCACTCACCCGTCTCTTCGGTGGGCAGTTCCGGCATGGAACCCCCGAGGCTTGCAGTGCGGAGGACGTACGCGGTCGCGCCGCGGATCTCGACGACGTCGACGACGTCGCCCGGGACGAACCGGTCCGACTCGTCGAACGCGAGCGCGGACCACTCCTCCCCGCCGATCTTGACGCGACCACCGGGGCGGGCGCTGACCGGGCTGAGCACGTGCGCTCGGGTGCCGATCAGCGCGTCGATGCCGGTCCGCAGCGACGGGCCGGAGTGGATCCGGTGCACGATGTTGGGCCGCAGGATCGCCAACAGCGCGACCGCCGTGACGAGCGCCCCGGCGATGGCGATGAGTGCGGGCAGACCGACGATCGCGAGGATCGCCCCGACGACCGCACCGCCGGCGAGCATGATCAGGACGAAGTCCATGCTCACGAGTTCGAGACAGGCCAGCACCGCCGCGGCGATCAGCCACGACTCCCATTGATGGTCCCCGATCCAGCCCACGCAGACACCCTATCCAGACGGTGCGCGTCAGCCGGTGGGGCCGAGGCGGCGGCTGGGCCGGCGGCGCGCGGCGAAGCGGCCGTCCTCGTGCGTCACGAGCAGCGAGAGCCCGAACGCCGCCGACAGCTTCTCGGCGGTCATGACCTCCTCCAGCGGTCCGGCGGCGACCACCCGCCCCTGGCGCAGCAGCAGTCCGTGGGTGAAGCCGGGCGGGATCTCCTCGACATGGTGCGAGACGAGGATCATCGCCGGTGAGGCCGGGTCGGCGGCGAGGACGGCGAGCGTCGACACGAGGTCCTCGCGGCCGCCGAGGTCGAGCCCGGCACCGGGCTCGTCGAGGATCAGCAGCTCCGGGTCGGTCATCAGCGCGCGGGCGATCTGGACCCGCTTGCGCTCCCCCTCGCTCAGCGTGCCGAAGGTCCGCTGCGTGAGATGCCCGACGCCGATCTCCAGCATCAGGTCGTTGGCCCGACCGTGGTCGAGCTCGTCGTAACGCTCGCGCCAGCGTCCGAAGACGCCGTAGGACGCGGACACGACGACGTTGTGCACGATCTCGTCCGCCGGGATCCGCTCGGCCACGGCGGCGCTCGTGTAACCGATGCGCGGGCGCAGCTCGAAGACGTCGACGGCGCCCATCGTCTCGCCGAGGATGGAGACCCGGCCCGAGCTCGGGTGCGTCTGGGCCGAGGCCAGTTGCACCATGGTCGTCTTGCCGGCGCCGTTGGAACCGAGCACCACCCAGCGCTCGTCCTCGGCCACGGTCCAGGTGACGTGGTCGAGCAGGGTGGCGCGGCCCCGCCGGACGCTGACGTCCTCGAGCTCGAGAACTGCTGCCATGTCTCCTCGATCGTCGCGGGTGCCGGTCTGCGGCAAACCTATCGTCACCGTCTAACGTTCCGGGCGTGAACCTGCCGCTTCCCCGCGCCGCGATCCTCGCCGCCTGGCTCGGTGGCTGGCTGCGCGGCGACGCCTCAGCGGACGATCTGCTCGCCCACCTCGATGCGGGACACGCCGACGCGGTGCACGTCGTGACCGCGCTCCCCTCCCGGATCGACGCCATCCCTCTCGCCCTCGCGCTCGGCGACCTGCGCGAGCGCGGGGCCACCGGGGCTGCCGTGGCGCTGCCGGTTCCCGGTGATCCGGTGGGCCTTCGCGGTCCTGCTGCGTTCAACGCCGCCGCGATCGATCAGGGTGAGGCGGTGCTCGTCGAGGGGGCCGGGGTCGGGCTCGTGCCCGTGCCTGTCGGCGGCGCGGTCGAGTGGCGCTGCCTGCCGTGCGCGCAGCCGCCGTGGCTGGACGCGGCGGAGGAGGGCCGGGCGCTGCGCCAGACCCTCCTCGACGTCACTGCGGATCTGGTCGCGCTCGACGTCGCATCGTGGCAGCCGGAGATCCCGGATGCGGTCCTCAACGTCCGGCACCGATCCCCGGCGCCGGTGCCGCGAACGATGTCCGCCCGCGACCGCGAGACGATCGACCGCGCGATGCTCTGTCTCGACGTCGTCGCTCTCGCGCGCGCCACTGCGCCAGGGGCCTTGACCGCGGCCGAGATCCGGCAGCGCGACGAGGCGATCGGCAGGCTCGATCGCGCCGCCCGGCGCGCGGTCGTCGCGATCTGCCGTTGAGGCTCAGCCGAGCGGTGCCACCCGGTGCAGTCGGCCGTGGGTCGCGTACGAGCGGTGCAGGTGAAAGCGCCGCTCCCACACCCGGCTCGGGCAGCACATCGGGTCGGAGCTCCGGTAGCCCGCGTACACGACCGCGACGACGCCACGGCGGACCGGCCGGATCGCGACCGCGGTCACCCAGCGCTCGCCCCTGTGGAACGAGCGCCCCCGGTCGAGGAGGTATCGCTCATGCCCAACCGACGTGTAGACGCCGGTGTCGGCCGGAGTCGCGGCGGTCGCCCCGACGCACGTGGTCATCGCGACCGTGAGCCGCAGAGGGGCCGCCCCGACCGGACGGGTGCGGATGCCACGTCGCGCGGCGACGATGCCCGGGTCGCAGAAGCGGTTGAGATAGGGGTGCGGCGCGGCCACGATATGCCGCTTCACCTTGGCCGACAGCGTCTCCCAGTGCCCAGCGGCCTGAGCCGGCGCAGGCACCAGGAACGCGGCGGTAAGCGCCGCGACGAGCATGGTGAGCAGGGTTGCGCGCCCGGCACCGTTCCCGAGCGCCGGTCGTACGGGTCGCAACATGTCAGTTTCCCTTCGGAGTCGATCATTCCCTTCCGCACTTGTGACGCACCGACACCGACGAAGGTTGCTTCGATAGCCTCGCCCATGACATGGCCGAGACCAGCACGCTCCTGATCACCCTCAACGGCAAGGACCGTCCGGGGGTGACCTCGCTCGTCTTCGACACGCTGGCGGGATTCGCCGTGGACGTGCTCGACATCGAGCAGATCGTGCTGCGCGGGCGGTTGATCCTGGGCGTCCTCGTCTCCGCGCCCCGCGACTGGCACGCGCTCCAGGACCGGATCACCGACGTCGCGCGGTCGCTGGACATGTCCCTGGAGATCCAGCCCGGGTCGGGTGACAACCGGCGCCGACCGCAGGGCCGCAGCCACGTGACCGTGCTCGGCGTCCCCCTCAGCTCGGCGGCGGTCGCCGCGATCGCCGGCCGGATCGCCGACAGTGGCGCCAACATCGACCGGATCGAGCGGATGGCGCGCTATCCGGTGACCGCGATCGACCTGCACGTGTCGGGCACCGACCCCGAGCGGCTGCGCCCCCTGCTCGCCGCCGAGGCCGCGCGCCAGGGCGTCGATGTCGCGGTCCAGCCGGCCAATCTGCTGCGCCGCGGGATGCGGCTGATCGTGATGGACGTGGACTCGACACTCATCCAGGGCGAGGTGATCGAGATGATCGCCGCGCACGCCGGGTGTGAGGCCGAGGTCGCTGCCGTCACCGCCCGGGCGATGAACGGCGAGCTCGACTTCGCCGAGAGCCTGCGCGAGAGGGTCGCGCTGCTCAAGGGGGTGCCCGAGAGCGCGCTCGACAAGGTCTACGACGACCTCGTCCTGGCTCCCGGGGCGCGCACCACCGTGCGTACGCTGAAGCGCCTCGGCTATCGCTTCGCCGTCGTGTCGGGTGGGTTCAGCCAGATCACGGACCGGCTCGCCGCCGAGCTCGGCATCCACTACTCGAAGGCCAACGAGCTCGAGATCGAGGACGGTGTCCTCACCGGGCGGGTCGTCGGGGAGATCGTCGACCGAGCGGGGAAGGCGGCTGCGCTGCGTGGGTTCGCCGAGCAACTCGGCCTGCCGATCGCGGCCACCATCGCGATCGGGGACGGCGCGAACGACCTCGACATGCTCAACGCGGCGGGGCTCGGCATCGCGTTCAACGCCAAGCCGGTCGTGCGCGCGGCCGCACCGACCGCGGTGAACGTGCCCTACTTCGACGCCGTGATGTATCTCCTCGGCATCACCCGCGAGGAGATCGAGGCGGCCGATGCCGCAGCGGGGATCACGACTCCGGCGCCGCCCCTGACCTGAGCTATCCCGCGCTCGCGCCGTGGCCGACGTGGAACGCCGCGATGTGGCAGGTGGCCTCGGCGAGGTCGTGCCAGGCGACCGGGACGTCGAGGATGGTGAGCGCGGCGGTCGGGTAGCCCTCGCTCATCTCGCGGAACGCGTCCTCATCGGGGGATCCGTCGTCGAGGCTGTGCGCGAGGTAGGCGACGGTCGGGTTGTGCCCGACGACGACCACGGTCGACGCGTCCAGCGGGACGGCCCGGATGCGGTCCAGCATCGCTTCCGGGCTGATCGAATAGAGCGCGTCCTCGACAGCGACCTCGGGCGCGGCCCGGAGGCCGTGGGCGAGGGCCTCCCAGGTGCCGGTCGTACGTGCGGCGGAGGACACGAGCACGTAATCCGGCTCGATGCCGGCGGCGGCCAACCACAGCCCCGCCTCGACGGCGTCGCGGCTGCCGCGTTCGGTCAGGGCACGCTCGTGGTCCGCCGCGGCGAACGCCTCCGCCTTGGCATGCCTGATGAGGACCAGCCGCCTCCCCGTTGACTGCACGGGTCAACTGTGACAGACAACCGCTTGGAACGGGGGCTCGGCGCGACGCTAGTCCGTGGACTTCTTCGCCGCCCTCCTGGGTGCGGCGGCGGTCTTGGAGGCGGCCTTCTTCGCAGGTGCGCGCTTCCCGGTCTGCTTCACCCACACCCGGCCGCTGCCCGGCCGGCCGCCGTCCCACTTGATGTCGACGTAGGGCAGGTGCGTCATCAGGTCGCTCAGCTTCGCGAACCCGTACGTACGGGGGTCGAAAGTCGAGTCGCTCTTCTGCAGTTGCTGGCCGAGGGCGGGCAGCGGTGACCAGCCGTCGTCCCCGGAAGTCGCGTGCAGCGCCTTGTCGACGCGCGAGCGCAGCCGCGGGCTGTTCACGTCCTCGACCTCGCGGGGCTCGGTCGCGGTCGGCTCGTCGAGCTGCTCCTCGGGCTCGGCGGCACCGCCGAGGTTCTCGAGGTAGATGAACCGGTCGCAGGCCTCGGAGAACGCCCGCGGTGTCTTCCTCGCCCCGACGCCGTAGACGACCTTGCCGGACTCGCGCAGGCGGGTCGCGAGCCGGGTGAAGTCGCTGTCGCTGGAGACGATCACGAAGCCGTCGAGATGGCCGGAGTAGAGCAGGTCCATCGCGTCGATGATCAGCGCGGAGTCGGTGGCGTTCTTCCCCTTCGTGTTCGCGAACTGCTGGATCGGCGTGATCGCGTTGGGGTGCAACTCGTCGCGCCAGCGCCCGAGTTGGTTGCTGCTCCAGTCGCCGTACGCGCGGCGTACGGTCAGGGTGCCGTACGTCGCCAACTCGTCGATGATGTCGCGGGCCCGGGTCGCCGAGACGTTGTCGGAGTCGATCAGCAGCGCCAATCGGGTGACGTTCTCACTCATGGGGCTCCTCCAACTCGACCGGGCCGTCCGGCTGCGCGGTGTCGATGATGTCATCCACCTGGCGCAGACCCAGCCAGGACACCACGCCGCCCAGGGCGAGGAGGACCGCGCAGATCAGCTGCGCGTGCGCGTACCCCGTGGTGAGGACGTCCGGGTGCTGGTAGTCCTCGCCGGCGAGACCGACCGCGGCCGGCAGCGCCGCGACCGCCAACAGGGAGCCCGTACGGGCCACGGCGTTGTTCACGCCGCTCGCCACACCCGCGTGCCGGTCCGGGGCGGCGGCGAGGACGGCGCTGGTGAGTGGCGCGACCAGGGTGGTGAGACCGAGCGCGAAGATGGTGATCCCGGGGAACACCTCGGTCCAGTACGGCGCGTGCCGGTCGATCGTGGCGAGCAGCGCGATCCCGATCGCACACACGACCGGGCCGGCCGACATCGGCAGCCGCGGGCCCGTCCGCTGGGCGAGCACCGCCATCCGCGAGGACAGCGTGAGCATCGCGACCGTGATCGGCAGGGAGGAGAGCCCGGCCGCGATCGGGCCGTAGCCCGCGCTCACCTGCAACTGAAGGACCAGGAAGAACAGGCTCGCCCCGAGCGCGCCGTAGACGAGGAACGTCATCAGGTTCGCCGCGACGAAGACGCGCGAGGCGAACAGCTCGAGCGGCACGAGGGCCGCGGGCCGGCGCTCGAAGGCGACGAAACCGAGCCAGAGCCCCGCCACCACGACGAGGAGCACGGGCGCGATCCACGCCAGCGTGCGCCAGGAGGTGAGCAGGTAGGTGGTCGCCGCGAGCGCCAGCACACCCGCCGCGGCGCCGCCGATGTCGAATCGCCCGGTCGCCTCGGGGTCACGGCTCTCGGGCACGTGGCGGGCGAGCGCGACGACGAGCGCGCACAACGGCACGTTGATCGCGAAGATCCATCGCCAGCCGCCGTGGTCGATCAGGAACCCGCCGACGAGCGGGCCCGCGGCGGCCGCGATCCCCGAGACCCCGGCCCAGGTGCCGATCGCCGAGGCCCGGTCCTGGGGCCGGAAGCTCGACTGCAGGATCGAGAGTGAGCCGGGCGTGAGCAGCGCGGCGAAGACCCCTTGGACGACCCGCAATCCGATCAGCTGGCCCGGGTCCTGAGCCGCCGCGCACAGTGCGCTCGCGACACCGAAACCGGCCACCCCGACGACGTATGTACGCCGCCGGCCGAGGCGGTCCCCCAAGCCGCCGCCGACGAGGATCAGCGACGCGAGCGCGAGCATGTAGCCGTTGATCACCCACTGCAGCTGCCCGAGGCTCGCGTGCAGATCGAGGCCGATCTGCTTGACCGCGATGTTGACGACCGAGCCGTCGAGCAGGGCGATCCCGGAGCCGAGGGTGACGGTCGCGAGGACGCGTCGGCCCTGCGGTGTCCCCCGGGCGAGCAAGTCACTCACGGGACCGGATCCTACGGACAGTGGGTCAGGCGCCCATCGCGTGGTAGCCGCCGTCGACGTGCACGATCTCGCCGGTCGTCGCGGGGAAGAAATCGGACAGCAGCGCGACGACAGCGCGCGCCGTCGGGGCGGCGTCCGCGTTGTCCCAGCCGAGCGGCGCCCGGTCGTCCCAGTTGGCCTCGAGGTCCTCGAAGCCGGGGATGGCCTTGGCCGCCATCGTCTTGAGCGGGCCGGCGCTGACCAGGTTGACCCGGACGCCCTTCGGGCCGAGGTCGCGGGCGAGATAGCGCGCGCACGACTCGAGGCCCGCCTTCGCCACGCCCATCCAGTCGTACGCGGGCCAGGCGACGGTGGCGTCGAAGGTCATCCCGACGACGGATCCACCCTCGGTCATCAGTGGCAGGCAGGCCTGGCTCAGCGACATGAGGGAGTAGGCCGAGACCTGCACCGCCTGCGCGACGTCGGGCCAGGGCCCGCCGAGGAACCGGCCCCCGAGCAGGGTCTCGGGATTGCCGTACGCGATGGAGTGCACCACTCCGTCGAGCCGGTCGAGATGGACCCCGAGTGACGCGGGCAACGCGGCGAGGTGCTCCTCGTCGGTGACGTCGAGCTCGATCACCGGAGGCTCGGTGGGCAGCCGCTTCGCGATCCGGCGGGTGATCCCGAGCGCGCGCCCGAAGTTCGAGATCACGACGTTCGCGCCCTGCTCCTGCGCGACCCGGGCGATCGCGAACCCGATCGAGCTGTCCATCGTGACCCCGGTGACCAGGATCGACTTGCCGGCCAGGATGCCGTCGGTTCCCATCAGTGCCCCATTCCCAGGCCGCCGTCGACGGGGATCACGGCCCCGGTGACGTAGCCCGCGTTGTCCGATGCCAGCCAGGTGACCGCGTCCGCGATCTCGGCGGTGCTGCCCATCCGCCCGAGTGGGATCTGCTCGCGATAGGCCGCCTGTTGCTCGTCGGGGAGCACGGCCGTCATGTCGGTCTCGATGAACCCCGGCGCCACCACGTTGGCGGTGATCCCCCGGCTGCCGAGCTCACGCGCGAGCGAACGCGCCATCCCGACCAGGCCCGCCTTCGTCGCCGCGTAGTTGACCTGACCCGGCGACCCCATCAGGCCGACGACGCTGGAGATGAACACGATCCGGCCGCGACGCAACCGGAGCATCCCCTTCGCGGCCCGTTTCGCCACGCGGAACGAGCCGGTGAGGTTCGTCTCGACGACGTCGTTCCAGTCGTCCTCCGACATCCGCAGGAGCAGGGTGTCGCGGGTGATGCCGGCGTTCGCGATCAGCACCTCGACCGGGCCCTGGTGTTCCTCCACCGCGTCGAACGCGGCCGCGACCGAGTCGGGGTCGGTCAGCTCGCACGCGACGGCGAACGCGCCCTCGGGCGCCTCCCCGTTGCGGCTCGTGACCGCCACCTGGTCGCCCTGGGCCAGGAACGCCTCGGCGATCGCCCGGCCGATGCCGCGATTGCCGCCGGTGACGAGGACTGATCTGCTCACCCGGGCGACGCTAGTGATTACTCGGGGGTAGGCCGAATCGGCTCACCCGATCGGCGTGGTGTCCCGCAGGAACCCCCGGGCACCGAGGAAGTCCGCGAGCGAGGCCCGGTGATCGGAGCATGCGAGCCAGACCTTGCGACGCTCCGGCGTGTGCAGCTTGGGGTTGTTCCAACCCAACTCGAACTCCGCGGGTGCGGTGCAACCCTTCGCGGAACAGACGAGCTCGTCGTTCACTCGAGCTCCTTGCGATGGTGATCCGGGCTCTCGAAAGGATCGTCGGGGATCACCGGACTGGCGCTGTTGGCCATCACGACCGCGATGTAGGGCAGCACGAAGGACGCGGCGATCAAGATCGCGCACAGCCACGGGGTCGAGCGTGCGAAGACGGCTCCGATGAAGCACAGCGTGCGGATCGTCATCGACAGTACGTACCGCCGCTGGCGGTGCGCCAGCTCCTCGCGAGGGGACCGGCCCGCGGTGGTGATCCGCGGGACCTCCTCGGTGCGATGCGCCCAGTCCATGCCTCCACAGTACGTCGCGGGTGCGGCCGTGGCAGGCTGGCCCCATGTCCAATCGCACCTACCGTGTCACAGAGATCGTCGGCACCTCCCCCGACGGCATCGACCAGGCGATCCGCAACGGGATCGAGCGCGCCTCGAAGACGCTGCGCCACATCGATTGGTTCGAGGTCACGCAGATGCGCGGCCAGGCCAAGGACGGTGAGGTCGAGCACTTCCAGGTCGGCCTCAAGGTCGGCTTCCGCCTCGAGGACGACGAGTCCTCGCTGGGTGGCTGATCCGGGCGGCTGAGCGGGGCTCACCCCCCGATCGCCGACATCGGCCTCTCCGGCTGGAGGAACCGCGGGTCGTCGATGCCGTGGCCCGCGGCCTTCGTCGCCATCGCACGCCGCCAGCGTTCGGCGATCTCAGCGTCGGTGGCTCCTGCGCGCAGTGGCGCGCGCAGGTCGGACTCCTCCCGCGCGAACAGGCAGTTGCGCACCTGGCCGTCGGCGGTGAGGCGTACGCGATCGCACGCACCGCAGAACGGGCGGCTGACCGAGGCGATCACACCGACGGTGGCGGGGCCGCCGTCGACGAGGAACTCCTCCGCGGGCGCGCTGCCCCTGGGCGCGTGCGCGGGGGTCAGTGCGAACGACGTCTGCAACCGGTCGAGGATCTCGTCGGCTGTGACCATCTCGTCGCGACGCCACTCGCCCTGGGCGTCCAGCGGCATCTGCTCGATGAACCGGAGCCGGTAGTCACGCTCGAGGCACCACGCGAGCAGTTCGGGCGCCTGCTCGTCGTTGGTGCCCCGCATCAGCACCGCGTTGACCTTCACGGGGCGAAGGCCGGCGGCGTGCGCGGCCGCCAGGCCGTCGACCACGTCGCCCAGTCGGTCGCGCCGGGTGAGCTCGGCGAACGTGTCGGCACGGACGGTGTCGAG
>Ga0164242_10009296_pt1 | contig 10610 bp, 9 predicted proteins | sample OricomgcompostMG_FD_108783 | JGI IMG/M metagenome (GOLD analysis project Ga0164242, IMG submission 108783) | Miracle-Growth compost microbial communities from Emeryville, California, USA - Original compost - Miracle growth compost (MG) ... | reverse complement strand
CTGGCCTCTTTTTTTTTGTGTAACGCCGGATTTCTAATTCATTAAATGAACTTGTTTGCTGTTCAATAGGCATTTGTTAGGTGATTTTGAATTTGAATATGAAGTTGCACGGTATATTGCGCTCATGTCATAATTGTATTAGGCAATCAGGTGGGTTGGAGGCTCTTTTAATTGGAAAGGTTTTGATGGAAAGATATGAAAGGACTATTTTGACTTACTCAATGGAGTAAGATACTGTCAATTTTGGATATTTTTATCATATACACCGAAGCATTTTGTCAGGGATCTTTTGTAATGTTGAAATCTAAAATCGAAAATATTGGCATAGAGAGACGGTATATATGTTATTTAGATAGCTGTAGAATCAAGCATTGTGGTAGACTCAACAGGTCCATAAGCCTTAGTACCGTGATCATTTTTTGGCATTCAGAAAAAACAGGATATCAAATGTATTAATAAAGGAGCGCAAAATATAGGCATTTGGCAACCTGCCAATTAGCTTAAATGCCAAACCTTTTGGTGATTTCCAAAAGCTTTTACAACCTTGATAATCGGTACATTATTCCCTTCAACAAAATTGATTACGAACAAGCGCTGGACTGGATAAGCCGATATTCTGGGCCCGTGTTTAGAGCGCTTTGATTGTCATAATGAGCTTCGTATGGCCGTATTAATTGGGGCAGTTTTCATCCCGGTTATTCAATCCTTCGTGTTCGATCTTGAATGTCAAAGTGCTTTTACCGCCCTTTGTAGTGATCTTGAAAACATAAATCATATCGTATTCATTGCCGGGCCAACTTGGTATAATTTTAGGATCAACGCCAAAATGCTTAACAAGTCTTTTAGCAAAAACGTTTTGCATGCCATGCTCCCAAGCCATGAAGATCGTTGAATTACGGTATTTTGGAAGCAGCAATTCATTTTGTAATGCCTCTATTTCCAGGTATCCATATTGTGTATTAACAGGTAGTTTAAGCCGGATGGCGGTGGGTTCAATGGTAACTAAAGGTCTGACATAAAAATATTTGGCTGCATCTACCTTTTCGGAAGGGTTGGGTGCAAAAATATATTGTGGTTTGCCGAACTTCCCAATCAGCACGTTTGGGAGCGCCAGGGCACGATTAAGCCCTTGACAACTCAATTGTCCCAGGCCCCCATGCGGCTTCTCGCCATGGCGTATAAGCACTATTGTCTCAGTTTGCACTGAATCTTCATTATTAGTTAGGTTGGCCGCCTGACTATAACTTAGATTAAATACAACCAGGGAAAAGAAAACAAGAAAAAGCTTTTTCATTATTTTAAATTTAATTAATTGCAGTAAGGTGGAATAAAAGTAGGGGATTTTGCATGAATTTTAAATACAATAACAATTGCCTTAAAGTTCACACCGATGCTCTTTAACGGATAAATTAACGTAATTATGGAGATTAAAGTGTTTGCTGATGTAGTACCTTTGTGAATAGAATGTTTAATTATTTAATTATAAAACAAATAATCAAATGAAATGTGCTACCATCTTTTGTTCATTAGGATTGCTGGCAATTATTTCTTGCGGAAGTCATGCTGATCAAAAGAAATCTAATAAAGAGACAAAATCTATTTCTGTCATTGATTCATTAAATAAAAAAGTAAATGATGGCCACGATCTGGCCATGGCTAAAATGGGCACAATCGTAAGATTGCAGAAAGCAGCCACTTCAATGGTTGATAGTCTGCAAAAACTTCAACCAGTGAACCACGCTTTTGTCAGTCAAATTCAGCAGTCAGAACATCAGTTGGAGCAAATAAAGGGTTCCATGTATACGTGGATGGATAATTTTGACTTTGATCTTAAGAATATGGATTCTGTGCAAAAAGTAAATTATTTAAAAACCAATTTAAAAAGAATCCTTGAAATCGATGATAGCACTGCACAAATCATTAGTGATGCCAGAAGCATTATGAAAGTTCAATAGGTTGGTATATGTGGATTAAAGGATGACGAGGATATGTTTGTATGGAGGTATTATCTTAACTAAGATAGTATGATTTGTCCATCGATAATAGTGATCAGTATCTGTTGGTCAGGATGATAGCGTTGGGCAGTTTGGGGATCTGTCGGTATTTTTAGGATCTCTTGATTTACAGTAATTTCAATAAGGAAGGCAGATTGGAAAGGATATACTTGGATGATTTTACCAATCAGCTTGTTTTTAGGTTGATTAGGATCTTGTGGTGTTCCTCGTAATTGATAGGCATTGCCGTTTTTTATTTCGACCAATTGATCTGCCTCACCGTAAATATCGTTGGGGTCATGAGATACCAATAAAGTGGTAAATTTTAATTCCGCCTGGAGGACTTTTAATTCAGTTCTTAATTGTTGTGCCAATGGATAATCCAGTGAGGAAAAAGGTTCATCTAATAATAGTAGGCTTGGTTTACTGGCCAGTGCACGGATGATTGCTAGTCTTTGTTGTTGGCCCCCAGATAAAGAGGCGGGTTTTCTATTGCTTAAAGCTTGCATGTCCGTTATGGTAAGCAAGCGTTGCAAATAATTTCGATCCTTTGGATTATTTGCCGCATATAATAAGTTTTCCATGACGGTCATGTTGGGAAAAAGGGCGAGATCCTGAAAAACAAATCCCAGATGCCTTTTTTGAATCGGAACATTGACCTTACTTGAATGGTTGAACCAGAATTGCTGATTCACTTCAATGATACCCTGATCTGGTTTAAGCAGGCCCGCAATCATTCTAAGCAGACTTGTTTTTCCTACGCCAGACTTTCCATAAATTACAACAAATTCGCCGGATCTGATTTCCAGGTTGACACGTAATGGCTGCTTGTACTGAATTGCAGGGATTGCTTTTTCTATGGAGATCTTGATCATAAATGAACCTGAGTGTTAAAAAGTCTTTTATTTAGGCCATAAGTAATGAGTAGTATTACAAAGGAGATAATAATCAAAACCAAAGAATAAATATGAGCGGATTTAAAATCTAGGGATTCAACCGCATCATAAATGGCTATTGAGGCCACTTTGGTGGAACCTTCAAGATTGCCGCCAATCATAAGTACCACCCCAAACTCTCCCAGTGTATGCGCAAAAGTCAGTACCATACCCGTGAGTATGGCGGGCTTTATATTAGGGAGCAGTACCTTAAACATTGTCTCTTTTCTAGATTTCCCCAAAGAGTAAGAAGCTTCTCTAAGGTTTGAAGGAAGTGCCTGTAAGCCTGCCTGGAGCGGATGGATCATAAAGGGAAGACTGTATATTAAAGAGCCCAAAACGAGACCTGAAAAAGAAAAGACGAGCCGAAGATCAAAATATGAATCGAGGAATTTTCCTATAAAATTATTAGGACTAAAGGCTACCAATAAATAAAAGCCTAAAACGGAAGGCGGTAAGACGAGTGGTAGACTGACTATCGCTTCCAGGATGGATTTGCCTTTAAAAGTCTTGAATGCTAAAAAGGAGGCGATGGGAATCCCAACTATTAAGAGTAGAGCTGTCGTGATCAGGGACAGTTCAAGACTCAAAATAAGTGGTTGGAAGTTAAAATCCATTATTGACCTTTTTAATTATTTTACGTTATAACCAAAATATTTAAATATGTCTTTTCCCTGACGACTAAACAAAAATTGATAAAATCCTTGCGCTTGATTTAACTGGGCATTCCTAGCATGTTTTAAAATAACAACACCCTGATCAATTGGCTCGTATAAATCATTGTTTATTGCCGTCCATTTGCCTTTGTGGCTTAATTCTGGACTTTTTACAATGGATAGGGCGGTAAACGCCACATCAGTAGCACCACTTAATTGGTATTGATTTACCTGAGATATACTTTCTCCAAAAACTATTTTATTTTTAATGGATGCATATATGCCTGCTTTTTTCAAGGCCGTTATGGTGGCTACACCGTAAGGCGCCGTCTTTGGACTGGCTACCGCAATGGATTTGATGGCTGGATTTTTGAGTGCATCTAAACCGGTAACAGAGAGGTCTTTTGTGGTCCATAGGACAAGTTTACCTGCTGCATATACCTTAGGCTTCGTTAAAGCATTGCCTGCATGATAAATTGCCTCGGCATACTTCATGTCGGCAGACATGAAGATATCATAAGGGGCACCATGTTCAATTTGTGCGGTTAATTTGCCAGAAGAACTAACGATAAGTTCTATTTTGGCGGGATGTAATTTTTGATAGGCGTTTTTAAGGGAATCGGTTACAAACTGTGCATTGGCGGCCACTGCAATGCGTAAGGGTTGGCCATTGGTTTTGACCAGAAAAGTAATAATGATAAGGCATAGCAAGGTGCTTAATTTAAGGAAACGGCGCATATAATTTGATTTGCTGTTTATGATGAGGCCTGAACCTTCTCAAAAATAACCTATTTTACCCTAACCGATGTCTGCAGTGCTGCGAATAGGATCCAATTTTTCAAATAATTATATTTTGAATTTGAAATTTAAATAATATATTTTTTCTTTATTCAAATGGCATTGGGGTAGTGGCTTTCAGTACAGTGGGAGACATCCTTGAAATTAAGGCTTTGTGCTTAATTTTACACTTTCCCGGCTACCAGGTTTTGAAAAACCTTTGGTAAACAAAGAAGATGGGATAGGCGACAAAGACGCTACTGTCTCGAAAGAAAAAAAGAGAAATGGCAATAGAAGAAACATATAATGAAAAACAAGGGCATTGGATGCTCGCTAGGTTGGGTAAACAAGTGCTGAGACCTGGAGGAATAGCGTTAACCCGCGTATTGTTGTCTCAATTGAAAATTAATAACCAGGACGATCTTGTTGAGTTTGCTCCCGGGCTCGGACTTACTGCAAATATGGCCTGCGCCAATCATCCACGTAGTTATACTGGCGTGGATCGTAATGAAGAGGCTGCCCGGCAAGCCAAAGCGCATATCGGTTTTGATAAAGCCAGGATTGTTGTAGGAGATGCTGCTGCTACAACGTTGCCTGATAATTATGCCTCCAAGGTGTTTGGTGAAGCGATGCTTACCATGCATCCCGTAGAAACGAAGCTTCAAATAATAAAGGAAGCTGTCCGGATTTTAAAGCCCGGAGGTTATTATGGGATTCATGAGCTCTGCATTCAACCAGCGGATATCAGTGAAGCAGAACAAAAACTGATTTTTAAGGACTTGGGTTCCAATATGCGGGTACATGCACATCCATTAACCATACCAGCATGGCGATCATTACTGCAGCAAGAAGGATTTGAGATATTAAGTGTACAGACCAGTCCAATGGCACTATTGGAATTTGGCCGACTCATTCAAGATGAGGGCATTATGCGGACCTTGAAGATTGTATTCAACGTATTAACTCATAAGACACTACGCAAACGAATTTTGCATATAAGAGAGATGTTCAGAAGGCATCAAAAAGATATTGAAGCGGTTGCGATCGTTGCCAGGAAAATTTAGCAGCAGGCCAATAAAATGATTTCCGGTATAGCCCCGCTGTAAATTAGGCATTGTACAATCCACTGGAAATGGCTCAAACTATGTAAAGGCCCTAGACCTGCTTATAGGTTTATGGTCTTGGATAGGCTGACACAGTCGGTGTCGGTGACTGAGAGACAGGCGTGCGCTTTAGCATAGAACCAATCTGGTTTACCAGATCTATTGAAGCGTTGATTTCATCTTTACGTATGGCGAGGCTTTCAATATTGAAGCCGAAAGGCACACATCTTTGCTCACAAAATTCAATAAGCGCTGCCGCATTATCTAAGCAGGCTTTCAAGGAATCCTCCAGCATATTACCGGACTGCAATAATGATTCTTTAAGCTGCTCTGGTATATGAATACCCAGCCATTCCATAAAACGAAGTGTTTTTACAGAACCGCATACGGTTAGTGTAAAAATCAAAGTTGGGGGCGTGCGTTGCTGTTTTTGACAGGTCACACAAAGATCCTCCACCATATTTTTTGCGTAATCAAGGTTAAATACACATTGCGTGATAAAATAAGAAACCCCACCAGATACTTTGTCTAATATCCGCTTATCTTCATCATGCAGTACCGCATGCCTTTCAGGGATGGTAACTGCACCAACGGCAGAGCTTTGCTGATACTTGCTCCATAACTCGTAGGCTTCCGCAAGGGTTACTTTTACCTGAAAATCAGCTGCTGGCACACCCACAAAGACAGGATAGAACTGATAATGATGTAGGTCTTCCAGCCAACTGGAAAGTTCCGCTTTGGAATATTTGCCGGCAGGCCTATAAATAATTTTTGGAACCTGAATTTTATCCAGATGATCCTTGGAAAAAGTTAAGGGGTCCAAGGCATTCATAAAGGGAAAGGGGCGTTCAGCGGACGTCCTGGCCGATTCATCCTGCACATCATACACTACGAGCGCATCTATGTCCAGTGGAATGATACGTGCCATGGTTTTCTGTGCGATCTCGGCGACTTTCTCTGGTGTTGTACCTTCTTTAGGAGGCGTAATTCCGTAGGTTAATATTCCTGACTGGCCTGATTTGATTTTTTCTAAAAACATATACCCTTTAACTAATGCTTGTTCTTTTTACCACTATTGTTTAATAAGTGCATTACAGAGATTTAAACAAATCCCTGTAATGCCCAAAGATATAAATTATAGGACAGCTTCAACACTAATTTCTTTCCTAATTTGTCTGGCTGCTTCTACCATATTTATTAAAGCGGCCTGCGTTTCCGGCCATTTTCTGGTTTTCAACCCGCAATCTGGATTCACCCAGAGATGGCGAGCTGGTAGCAGGCGCGCAGCTTTTCTCAACAGTTCAGTCATCTCTTCGGTTGTAGGTACCCGAGGGGAATGGATATCATATACACCCGGACCGATCTCATTGGGATAGGCAAAATCAGCAAACGCCTCTAAAAGCTCCATCTGTGATCTGGAAGTTTCTATGGTAATTACATCTGCATCCATCGCTGCAATGTGTTCAATGATATTATTGAACTCACTGTAACACATATGGGTATGAATCTGTGTGCTGTCCTGAACGCCACTGGCAGTAATCCTAAAGGCTTTAATCGCCCAATTCAGGTACTGAGAATGCTTTGCCTGTCTTAAAGGTAAGCCTTCGCGAAGAGCAGCCTCATCGATCTGGATAATACCAATTCCTGCTTTTTCCAAGGCCAGGACTTCATCGCGGATCGCCAGCGCAATCTGGCCGGCAGTAGTAGATCGAGGCTGGTCATCTCGTACAAATGACCATTGCAATATGGTGACTGGTCCGGTTAACATACCTTTCATAGGTTTGTTTGTTTGCCCGGCAGCAAAACTGATCCAGCGAACGGTCATGTCTCTTGGGCGACTGACATCTCCATATATAACCGGAGGTTTTACGCAGCGGCTGCCGTAGCTTTGGACCCAGCCATATTTGGTGAATAAGAAGCCCTCCAGCTGTTCTCCAAAATACTCCACCATATCATTGCGCTCATATTCACCATGCACCAGTACATCCAGGCCAATGCTTTCCTGCCATTTAATTACCTCGATGGTGGCTTTTTCCAGGGCAGCCTCATATTGGGCAGCAGTTAAATTTCCCTTTTTGAATTGAGCACGCAGCTGGCGGATATCATCAGTCTGCGGAAAAGAGCCAATCGTTGTCGTTGGAAAGGCTGGAAATTTAAAACGCTGGTGATGTAAACGCTGGCGCTCCGCAAAAACACTTAGGCGGGTCGTGTCGGCATCTGTTATGGCATTAAGACGGTCTTTGATATTTTGTTTATGTACTTTCTGGGAAGCACTTCTGCTATTAATGGCTGCTTTGTTGGCCGCTAAGAGTGAAAGGTTACCTTCATAAATTTGCTGGAGTTCCTTGACTTCCTTTAATTTCTGTTTGGCAAAAGCCATCCAGTTTTTGATTTCCGGATCGATTTCAGCTTCAAGATCAAGGTCTATTGGACTATGTAGCAGAGAGCAGGATGGCGCAATGATTACCCGGTCAGCCCCTATTTTTTCGACTGCTTTACGGATCAGGGAAAGTGATTTTTCATAATCATTTTTCCAGACATTACGGCCATCAACAACGCCCAGGGATAATTTAAGTTGTTCAGGTACTTGACCCAATACTGCTTCTAATTGTTCCGGAGCACGAACCAAATCGATATGTAGTGCACTGATTGGCAGATGAACAGCCAGGGAAGTATTGTCTAAAAGGGCATCAAAATAGGTTGCCACAAGAATCTGTAGGCCTGGAACCTGTTTTGCGATCTCAGAATAGGCAAATTCGAAGGCCGCTTTTTCTTTTTCAGACAGATCCAGCGCCAAACAGGGTTCATCCAACTGGATCCAGGTAGCACCTGCTGTTTTTAAACGGTTCAAAGCCTCTATATATACAGCCGTCAGTTTTTCAATCAGCGCAATACGTTCAAAACCTGCTTGTTTTTCCTTACCTAATAGTAAATAACTGACAGGTCCGATTAATACAGGTTTTGCCTTGGAGCCCAATATCGCTTTTGCACTGTCAAAAGATTCAAATAGCTGCCCGTCTGCAATTTTAAACTGCTGGTCATGGGTAAATTCAGGAACAATATAATGGTAATTGGTATCCAGCCATTTGGTCATTTCCATCGCTGTAATATCCAGCCCGTTTTTCTGATAACCTCGTGCCATAGCAAAATAAAGATCCATTTTCCCTTCTTCAGTCGTGTCTGATACTAGGGGGTGGTAGCGCTCAGGAATGGCGCCCAAAAGCAGACTCGTGTCCAGCATCTGATCATAAAAACTAAAATCATTGCAAGCAATCAGATCGATGCCTGCATTTAATTGTGTTTGCCAGTTTGCTTCTCTAATCTCGGTGGCGACTTCTTTTAACGCTTTCAGGGTGATTTTGCCCGCCCAAAACTTTTCAGCTGCTTTTTTTAATTGTCTTTGGCCACCTATTCTGGGGTAGCCTAGATTTTGTGTTAGCATTATTTATCGATATTTATAGGTAATCAATGAGTTATGTTCTTTTATGCTAAATCATTGCTTTGAAGATTTCCAGGATTCAATGCTGTGATAATTTGACTTATAAAACTGTGTAAAGGTAATTATGCAGATATTTTATTTGTATATAAAATAAAATAAAGATAATTATTCTTAAAAATAATTTGAATTAAGATATATGTGCTGTTTCGTTCGTAGATTTGAGTGATAAAAAGAATAATTTTCTATGAATGAACTAGATGAAACGGATTTAAAGCTTTTGCGGATCCTGGCCAGCAATGCAAAATTGACCAACAAGGAGCTGGCCCAGAAGGTTAATCTTTCTCCTTCACCGGTTTTTGAACGGATAAAAAGATTGGAAACTCAGGGTTTTATAAAAAAATACATCGCCATATTAGATGCAGAGAAGTTCAATCAGGGGTTTATCGTGTTTTGCAATATCAAACTCAAACAGCACAACAAAGATATTGGTCACCATTTTGTAGCGGATATTATGGAGATCGAGGAAGTGGTTGAATGTTATAACATCTCGGGCGATTATGATTTCATATTAAAGGTCTATGCCCGAGACATGAAACATTACCAGGATTTTGTTTTCAACAAACTGGGATCGGTGACCAGCATTGGCAGTACCCACAGCACATTTGTAATGTCCGAGATCAAAAACACACATAATATCCATTTTTAGCTAAAAAATAAGCAGCATTAATTGATATTATATTAATGGACCCTGAATTTGACCTTGTTCCAAAGCGTAACTGGCAGTGCTTTGTGATCGTGGACACTTGGAAATTTTCCAGTAACTTTAGCTTGGGCAATTCATTCAAACCAACGAACCATGAAAGACAAAACTTATTTAAACGCAAAAAGCTCGAATTTAATCCGACTGATATTAACCATTTGTATTATCCCCGTTATAAGCAATGTTGCTGCTCAATTTAGGCAAACACATCATATACCTAAGCTAGAGACAGTGGCTTCGTTTGGGAAAAGTATGGCCATTGGGCTAAGCGTAACATCTAATAACAGGGTGTTTGTATCCTTTCCAAATTATGATGGAGATGGCCATTACGGCCTGGCTGAGATAATAAATGGTAAACTTAGACCCTATCCAGATCTGAGCTGGAACAGGAAAACCTCCAAAAAGGAAAATAAAAATCATTTTTTGCGTATTCAGGATCTGTTTGTGGATAGTCAGGACTTTTTATGGGTACTCGATTCAAAACCCGCTCCGGCTGGTGATATTTTCAAGAGTGGCGGCGCAAAACAAAACAGCGGAGTCTTTACATTAATTAAAATCAATACAAAAACAAATAAAGTAGAGAAAACCTATGATTTTCCTGATTTGGATAAATCCATTTCCGCTTTAAATGACGTAAGGGTAGATCCAGGTAAACGAGTGGCTTACCTGTCAGATCCCGGACAGGCGGCCCTTGTTATTCTAGATCTATTTACTGGCAGATCAAGAACAGTACTTTCAAAATCAGGTTTTACATTGGCAGATACAATTACGCTCGTTTATGATGGACAAAAAATGATTGATCAAAAGGGCCGCCCATTTAGTTCAAATGTAAATGGTATTGCCATGACGCATGATGGGAAGTACCTTTATTTCAAACCTATTAATAAGGAAAATCTCTTTAGAATTGAGACGAGGTATTTGAGAGATAAGGCAATGTCAGAACAGG
>Ga0164242_10009295_pt1 | contig 10611 bp, 8 predicted proteins | sample OricomgcompostMG_FD_108783 | JGI IMG/M metagenome (GOLD analysis project Ga0164242, IMG submission 108783) | Miracle-Growth compost microbial communities from Emeryville, California, USA - Original compost - Miracle growth compost (MG) ... | reverse complement strand
TCACCGCCCGCGTCGACGGACACCAGATCCGCGTCGGAACCACCCAACTGGTTCCCGAGGCGCCGGCCCAAGCGGCCGGTCCGTCGGGCGCGGTGCACGTCGCGATCGGCGATGACTACGCGGGATCGGTCACGGTCGTCGACACCGTACGACCGTCGGCCCGCCAGTGCGTCGATGATCTTGGCCGACTCGGAATCCGGGTCGTGATGATCACCGGCGACAACGCTGCGACGGCACGGACGATCGGGCGGGAGCTGGGCATCGACGATGTCCAGGCCGAGCTGCTGCCGTCGGACAAGGTCTCCGCGGTCGAGGCGCTGGCGGCGGCCGGCCACCGGGTCGCCATGATCGGCGACGGCGTCAACGACGCGCCCGCTCTCGCCAGAGCGGCGGTCGGGATCGCCATGGGATCCGGCACCCACATCGCCCGGGAGACCTCCGACGTCGTCCTGATCAGCTCCGACCTGGCCGATCTGACGACCATGATCAGGATCGCCCGCCGGGCCCGCCGGATCGTCATGGTCAACTTCGTCGGCACCGTCGTCGTCGATCTGGCCGGCATGGTGCTGGCGGCCTTCGGCCTCCTCGGCCCCGTCCTGGCAGCAGTCGTCCACGTCGGCAGCGAGTCGGCCTTCATCCTCAACTCAGCACGCTTGATCCCCGGTCGGCGTGATCGAAAGAACGCCAAGCAGGACAGGAGGGATCACCGTGGACGGCCATGATCACGGAGGCGGCATGGAAGTGAACCGCCGACGGCTGCTGATCGCCTTCTCGATCAGCGCCACACTGCTGCTGATCGAGATCATCGGCGCGGCGATCACCGGATCGCTGGCCCTGATCGTCGACGTCGGCCACCTGCTCACCGACGTCGGTGGACTGGCCATCGCCCTGCTGGCCGCCGGTCTGATGATGCGCCCGGCGACCGACCGGCGGACCTGGGGCTACGCGCGGGCCGAGGTGATCGCAGCCAGCGCCCAGGCTGCGGTGCTCTTCTCGGTCGGCCTCTTCGTCCTCGTCGAGGGAATCCGCCGGCTGCTGTCACCACCGGACGTGCCCTCGGACAGCCTGCTGATCTTCGGGATCATCGGTCTGGTCGGCAACGTGATCTCGATCATGGTCCTCGCCGGCGGCCGGTCGGCGAATCTCAATCTCCGCGCGGCATTCCTGGAGGTGGTCAACGACGGCCTGGGGTCACTCGGGGTGATCGTCGCGGCCGTCGTGATCGCGCTCACCGGGTGGCAGCGGTCCGATGCGGTTGCCGGCTTGATCATCGGTGTGTTGATCATGCCCCGGGCCGTACGGCTGCTGCGGGAGGCGATCGGCGTCCTGATGGAGTCGACACCACCCGGCCTGGATCTCGACGCGGTCCGGCGGCATCTGCTCGATGTCGATCATGTGCACGAGGTGCACGATCTGCATGCCTCGCAGATCTCGACCGGACTGCCGGTGCTCACTGCCCACATCACCCTGGACGCCCAGTGTTTCTCCGACGGGCACACGCCGCAGATCCTCGATCAACTGCAGGCCTGCGTCGCCGATCACTTCGCGGTCAGCATCGAGCACTCGACCTTCCAGTTGGAGCCCTCGACGCACCGCGAACACGAGCACGTCCCGCACACCTGACGGCGGCTACCAGCTCCCGCCGCCGCCTCCACCGCCACCGCCGCCGGAGAAGCCGCCTCCGCCGGAGAAGGACGAGCCACCGCTGAAGCTGCTCCCGGATGATCCGCCGCTCGAACTGCTGGTCTGGATCGGCTCGACCGAGCTGAGCACGGATCCGGTGATGAACCCGGAGTCGAAGGAGGAGATGCTGAACCCGCCTCCGTACCAGTCCGGCGAGGCGTCGGGGATCCGGCCCAGCTCGACCAGGCGGGCGCACACCTTGGTCCACCGATCGGTCAGATCGAAGGCGATCGCCCACGGCAGGTAGGCCGAGAAGATGTCCTTGCCCTCCTCGAACTGCAACTGCTCCGCCTCGGCGGTGGCCAGGTAGCTGCGGAAACCGTCCACCTGATCGCAGATCGCCCGACCGTCCGGGGTGCGTACGCCCCGCTTGCCGATCCGGGACTGCACGACGAAGAGAGTGACCACGACCGGAAGCAGGGGAACGATCACCATCAGCAGGATCTGACTCACCCTGCCCGACGCCATGGCGTTGCCGATCAGTGCGGTAGCCGCGATCCCCAGGCAGAGGACTCCGACGATCCCCCAGGTGAGATTCTGCCGCCGGGACGACTCGCCGACCCGATCGGGCACCTTGACGAACCACTTGTGCTTGCCGACCGCACGTGCCGCCGCCTTGGCGGCCCGGTCGTCGGCCTTGGTGAGGCTGCCGCGCTGCCCAAGCCGCTTGCGCGACCGGCCCTGTTTGCCGCTGCCCTTCTTCGTGCCGAACATCGCCTCGAGCAGTGCGCTCTCATGGGGCGCCGTGGCCTTACTGCGGTCCAGCAGCACCACCTCGACATTCTTCTTCTCGCCGTCGAGCCGGACCGCGCCACGAACCGCCAGATCGACCAGGGTGGCGGCCGTGTCCCGATGCTGGAACTGCCCGTCGACCAGCAGTCCGGCCTCGCCGACCGGGATCGGCGGTGGTGTGAAGCGGACCGGGATCTCGACCTTGGGGGTCGGACCCGTTCGGGCCTGCTGGCCCGATGCCGGCACGGTCCCCGGCGGCAGATCGAGGTAGCGCTGGTCCCGTCCGCGGGATCGGTAGTAGAGGACGCCGCCGATCACCGATCCGATCAGCGTGATCACGGTGGCGATGCCGCCGATCAGCAGCATCAGCAGGCCGGTGTGGAGCACCACATGGGGTTTGTTGTCCGAGACCAGCCCCGATTTGATCTTGACGCCCATCGTCAGTTCGTCGTACGCGTCGACGCCGTCCTGGCTGATCACGGCTTTGCCGTTGCTCACCTGGGCAGACGTACAGCTGTCGGTAGATCCGATGTCTCCGGCGTAGCACCGCAGGCCCTGTACGCCCCCGGGGACGCTCACGGTGATCTTGACCTTCTTGAACGCGGCACCGTCCCAGTCGGTCCCCAGCGTGTCCCAGTAGAGTTCGTCGTAGCCGGAAGAGCTGCGCAGCGCGCCCTTGACCGTGTAAACGATCTTGTACGTCTCGTCCTGGTGCTCGACGTATTGGTCCTGGCTGCCGATCTGGACCTTGAGTTCCTTGGACCCGTCCCAGTTGGTCTCGGTCGACGTGTCGTATTCGGCCGGCGCACCGGTCGGACTGCTCACCGACTCGATGTGGTAGTCGTACTTCACGTCGTGGTGGCGGTCGTAGGGCACGCGGGTGTAGAAGTCCCGGTAGATGCCGTGCCGGTCGGTGTCGCCGAAATGGAAGTTGATCGTCTCGGTGACGGTCAGCTTGCCCGAGGTGTCCAGTGCGTAGTTGGCGTCGAATTCGTTGATCCAGTCACCCTCGTCGGCGTGCGCCGGCGAGGCTCCGCCCCAGGTGACGATCACGGCGCTGACGGCGAGCAGGAACGCGAAGAGCAGGCGGCAGCGTACGAGCACGGGCTTCATGATGGCCGAGTCCTGGTTCAAACCCGGCATCGGCTATCGGCCCGCCACGAAAAAGACCACGCCGATGACCGCATAGGTCGCGACCAGGACGATGCCCCGGCCCCGGCTGGCCCGGCCACGGCCGAGCAGGATCGCCGGCAGTGCGACGGCGGCGGCGTAGCCGACGAATTCGACCGGTCGGAAGATCATCGGCAGCGGCTGCAGCGCCAGCGAGATCAGAGCGACGGCCGGGATCACGAAGGTGGCCACCTGGGCAGCCGAGCTGAGGCCGATCTCGGTGGCCAGCGCGACGTTGCCGCGGGCGGCGACGACCACCGCGCCGCCGTGCTCGGCCGCATTGCCGACGATCGCGACGATGATCGCCGCCGTGAAGAACTGGCCGAGCCCGGTGTGGTCGGCGAAGGTCTCGATGGTGCCGGTCAGCAACTCGCTGACGATCGCCGTCGCGACGGTCGCGAGGGCCAGGATGACCAGTCCGCGGGTCATCGACCAAGCACCTTCGGCCGGACCGTCGCCCTCCTCACGGTTGAGCCGGATCGCCCGGCGGATGTGCAACGTGGTGACCACCAGGTAGAGCACCAGCAACACCGCCGCGACCACGATGGCGTACGGCGCCAGTCCGGTCCGGGAGGCGCCATCGGTGTGCAGGACGGTAGGCAGCACCGAGGTGACGCCGAAGAGCGGTGCGGCGACGGCGACCTGGCCGAGATTGGCGAAGATGGACCGCCGCGCGACCTTGGCCGTCCGACCGAAGATCAGCGCGGTACCGAGCACCAGCAGCAGGTTGCTGACCACCGAGCCGGTCAACGACGCCCGGACGACGGTGAACAGGCCCTCGTGCACCGCGAAGAGGCTGATCAGCAGCTCGGGCGCGTTGCCGAAGCTGGCATTCAGCAGTCCGGCGACCACCGGGCCGGTGTGCTCGCCGACATTGTCGGTCGCCTCGCCGATGGCGAAGGCCAGCGGGACCAGGGCCAAGGCGCTGACGATGAACAGCACCGTGCCGTGGACACCCAGGATCGCGAGCACGACATCGATCGGCACCAGGATGGTTGCGCCCCACAGGATCCGCCTCACGCCTGGTTGCTCTCCTTCATACCCGATTGCATACCCGATTGGTCTCCGGTGCTTTTCCGGATCGATCCGACGGGCGCGCTGCCCGGGCAAACTCTACGGATCTGGATCCCGCCGCCTGTCACCGCATTGACTGAGAGCAGGCTGAGCAGCCGAGCTTAGCCGACCTGCTGGGCTCACCCGACGCCGGACATGACGAAGGTCCCATCAGGTCCCGCCTTTCGGCAGATTCCCGCCCGCCGCCGCCGTACCAAGATCAGAAGCGAAGAGAACAACACAACAACCCCGGGATCCGCAGCAACGGATCACCAACGAGGGAAGGAAAGATCATGAGCGTTCAGCACGGAACGCACACCGTGGGCAGCGGCGTCGCCCGCAGCACCACAGCCACCGAACCCGTGGCCACCAAGGCACCCGGCAGCTCTGCCGTCGTGTCCGCAGAGGATGCCGGTCGCGCGGGCCTCAGCGTCGTCACCCGGCGGATCCTGGCCGTGCTCCGCTTCGCCACCGGATTCATCTTCCTGTGGGCCTTCCTGGACAAGACCTTCGGCCTCGGCTACTCCACCACCACAGCGAAATCCTGGATCAACGGCGGATCACCCACCAAAGGCTTCCTCGCCTCCGCCGACGTCGGACCCTTCACCGGCATCGCCCACGCCATCGCCGGCACCTGGTGGGCCGACTGGCTCTTCATGCTCGGCATGCTGGCGGTCGGGGTCGCCGTGATGGCCGGCATCGCCCTCCGACCGGCCGCCGTCGCAGGCTCGCTGATCCTGCTCATGATGTGGGCCACCGAATTCCCGATCGCCCGGTTCACCACCACCGGCGACCCGAGCGGCTCGACCAACCCGATCGTCGACTACCACATCGTCTACGCGCTGTCCTTGATCATACTGGCAGCCACCTCCGCGGGTCTGACCTGGGGCCTCGGCCGCTACTTCAACCGGCTGCCCTACATCCGCGATCACGCCTGGACCCACTGAACTCCTCCCCCGCTCACGCGGGTCCAGCCACCGTTCGGCGCCGGCCATCAGGGTCGGCGCCGAACCTTGCATCCGGTCGGTGAGTACATCTGCCGTCTCGTCGGCGCGACACGCCGACCAGAGCATCGCGACGAGGCACTGGGCGGCAGATGTTCACGCTCTACTTCTTGCGCAGTTCGGCGCCGAACACGGCTGCTTGGCTGCGCCGTTCCAGGCCGAGCTTGGCGAACAGGCTGGAGGCGTAGTTCTTGACCGTCTTCTCGGTCAGGAACAGTCTCTCGCCGATCTGCCGGTTGGTCAGCCCGTCGGCGATCAGGTCGAGCACCTCGCGCTCCCGCTCGGTGAGGGCGGCCAGCCGTGGATCGGTCTGGGTCGCCTGCTGGACCTTGGTCATCACCTGGCTGATCACCGAGGGATCGATCAGCGACCGGCCCAGCGCCACCTGCCGGATCGCGTCGACGAGGCCGGCGGTCCGGACCTCCTTCAACACATAGCCCGAGGCGCCGGCCATCACCGAGGACAGCACCGCATCCTGGTCGTCGTAGGAGGTCAGGATCAGGCAGTACGTCCCCGGCAGCTCGGAGCGGATGTCGCGGCAGACGTCGATCCCGCTGCCGTCCGGCAGCCGCATGTCCAGGATCGCGACGTCGGGACGGCAGGCCCGGACCCGCGGCAGCGCCTCGGCCACCGTGCCCGCCTCGCCCACCACCTCGAAACCTTCGACATCGCCCAGCAGCTCGGCGATCCCCCGCCGGACCACTTCATGGTCGTCCAGCAGGAAGATCCTGATGATCCCTGAGCCTGTCGAAGGGTCATGATCATGATCACTCATCGGGTCCTCACCCTCCAGATAGCCACTGTTCCGCCGCCGGGTCCGGCAGTCAGCACGAACGAACCGTGATGGTGACCGGCCCGGGTGCGCAGATTCGCGATCCCGCTCACCTTGCCCGGGTCACCGACCCCGACGCCGTTGTCCGCGACGTTGATCGTCAGCTCGTCCCCGGCCAGCTCCACGTCGACCGAGACGGACGTTGCGTGCGCGTGCTTGGCGACGTTGGTCAGCGTCTCCCGTACGGCCGCGATCACGTCCTGGGTCAGGGTCTCCGGCAGCTGCAGATCCAGCAGGCCGGCGAAGCTGACGCTCGGCGGGAAGCCGAGTGCCGGTGTCACGTCGCTGATCACCTCCAGAATGTTCAGCCGCAGCCCCTCCTGGCTCACCGCGAGATTGCCGCGCAACTCGAAGATGCTGGTCCGGATCCGGCGGATCGCCCGGTCCAGGTCCTCGACCCGGTTGCGCAGCCGGTCGGCCAGCGCCGGACTGGACTGCAGCTGGCCGGCGACGCCCTCGATGCTCAGGCCGATCGCGAACAGCTCCTGGATGACGTGATCGTGAAGATCCCGGGCGATCCGGTCCCGGTCCTCGAGCATGATCATCTTCTGCTCGGCGGCGCGGACGTCGGCCAGCTCCAGGGCGACACTGGCGTGCGAGGCGAACCCGGCGGCCATCGCCACCTCGGTCTCGGTGAAGTCCCGCCGGCCGCGTTTGCGGGCCAGGGTGAGCAGGCCGCGCGGCTCCTGGTTGCCGCGCAAGGGAAGCGATATCAGCGGGCCGACCTCCATCACGGTCGCCACATGCGTCGACGGCACCTGCGGATCACCGGCGATCGCGGTCACGTACGGCTCCCCGCCGGCGATCACCCGCTCCCCGATCGTGCCGGTCAGCGCGAATCGCCGGGCGACCAGTTCCGCGGCGCGTTCGCCGAACGCGAATTCGATCACGAAGCCGTCCTGCTCCGCTGTCAGCAGACCGACCGTCACCAGGTCGGCGTCGGCGATCTCGATGGAGCGCCGGGCGATGGTCCGCAGCGGGTCCTCGCCGGAGGTGCTGAGCAGCTGCTCCTGCACCTCGGCGGAGGCCTCCAGCCAGCGCTGCCGCAGCTCGGCCTCGCGATAGAGCCGGGCGTTGCTGATCGCGGTGCCGGCGGCCAGCGCGAGAGCGACGACCAACTCCTCGTCGTCGGCGCTGAATGCACCGTTCTCACTGTTGGCCAGGTAGAGGTTGCCGTACACCTCGTCGCGGACGTGCACCGGGACGCCGAGGAAGGACTGCATCTGCGGATGCCCGGGCGGAAATCCGGTGGACCGGCTGTCGTCGCTCATCTGCCGCAGCCGGATCGGCCGGGGATCGGTGATCAACGCCCCGAGCAGGCCCTTGCCCTCCGGCAGGTGCCCGATCCGCTTGGCGGTCGCGTCGTCGACCCCGACGTGGATGAACTGCTCCAGGCCGCGGTCGTGGCCGATCACGCCCAGGGCGCCGTACTGGGCGCCGACCAGCTCGCAGGCCGACTCAACGATCCGGCGCAGCACCCGCTCCAGCGACAGGTCGCCGGTGACCGACTCGATGCTCTGTAGCAGCGCCCAGACCCGTCCACGGGCGCGCTTGATCTCGTCCGCCCGCTCCAGGAACTGGTCGACCAGTTCGTCGATCTCGAGTTTGGGCACATCGGCACCACGACGCGTCGGCGGGACCCCTTCCACAGCCGACACGCTAATGCCTGGATCGTCGACCATCAGACCTCGGGCGTGATCAGCTCGCCGAGCCGCCGGCGCCGGGTCGCCGGCGATGCCGGTGCTGCGCCGATCCGCAGCAGAACGTGCGGGAAACCGTCGGTACGCAGCACCCGGCGCACCCGGGTGCGTACGGAGGGGACTTCGGCGAGCTGACTGGACAATCCGACCGCGTAACCGGATCTGGTGATCTCCAGCAGGGCCCGTTCCAGCGCCTCACCGGCTCGCAGCCAGTCGCCGGGACGATCGTGTTCGGTGATCAGCAGTGCCCAGCGCTCGGCGCCGGGGTCGCGCGCCATCGGGTCCTCGCCGGTCGCTGACTCCGGCTCGGGATCGGCCCGCCACGCCCGGAGTTCGGCACGGTAGGCCGGGTCGAGCTGCATCACCGTCAAGGCCTGTTGCACCTGAGACGCCGCGAACAACGCGTCGACCTCCGACAACGGGAGCAGTGTCGCGCCCTCCAGATCGGCGGCCTGGCTGGCCTGTTCGATCACATCGTCGGGGACCGGATCGGCGGTGAACGGGCGGGTGTTCGTACGGCGCGACTCGGCGGCCTTGTCGAGCAGGGCCATCGTCCCGTCGTCGACGACCGGTCCGCTGCCGATCGCGATCTCGGCACAGGTCAGACCCGCTCCCATCCCTGCCGGGAACCGGTCCACCGTGATCGGAATCCCGTCGGCCGCCAGGGACGCCCGAGCGTTGAACAACGCACAGCCGCAACTGATCACCAGCTGCCGTCCGGCCGGGTCGTGCACCGACAGCTGCCGGTCGCGGTCCGGGTGGAGCCTGAGCCGGGACGGCCCGAGCCGGAGCCGCCAGGGCTGGGTGTTGTAGACCGACGGCGCCAGCGTCGCCCGGACGGCGGCGCGCCGGAATGCGTCGGCCGTTCGCGCCGGATCGAGAGTCGTCATCGCACGTTCCTGCCAGCTTGAGGTTCTCTCCATGCTGCGGCGGTCCGGTGCCGTCGCTGTAGGGACTTTCGCCACTGACCCGGGGGGCTATCGGCGTGAACGCATTCGCCTCGTTCCGGCGGTCGGCCGTGTCGGGGCGGACCGACCGGGTATCGCGAAGGTCAACGAGTTCCCGAGATGCTGAGGAGAGATCTGATGCCCAGCGACACACCGTCCACCGCGACCCGGGCCCGGCACGCGGCCGTCCGGCTGTACGACGACCCGGGCCCGTTCGCCAGCGTCTATCTCGACGTCACCCGCAACACCGAGGACGGCGAGCACATCGTCGAGATCCGGGCCAGGGATGCGATGGACGCGCTGCGCGCCCAGGGCGCCCCGGACTCGGTCATCGACCCGATCCGCGAACTGCTGACCGCCAACACTCACCTGGCGGCACCGGTCAGCCGGATGGTCGTCGCCAGCGAACGCGGAGTGCTGCTCGACGACGTCATCCGGGTGCCGATCAGCCGTCCGACCACGACCTGGTCCGGGCTGCCGGATCTGAGCGCCTGGCTCAGCGACACCGACGCCGGCGACTTCGTGCTGGCGCTGGTCGATCACGAGGGTGGCGACGTCGCCGGCTTCAGCCCCGTCACGATGCAGCCCCACCACCAGTCATCCGTCGGTGAGAAGTCACCGTGGGAACACAAGATCAAAGGCGGGGCCTGGAACCAGTTGAACTTCCAGCGTTCCACCGAGACTGTGTGGGGCCGCAACGCCGACGAGGTGGTCGACGAGATCGACCGGCAGTTGCACCCCGGGGTGGAATTCGTGGTCGTCGGCGGGGACCAGGATGCTCGCAGTCGGGTGCTGGACAAGCTGCGCCAGCACGAGCGCGGCGGTCAGGTCGAGATCGTCGAGCTGACCGAGGGCAGTCGCGAGGCCGACGGCAGCGAGGACGCGATCATCACGGAGCTTCGGCAGGTCGTTGCGGCGCGCTCGGTCGCCCATCGGCTGGCCGCGGTCCATCTGCTGCGGGATCGCCTCGGCCAGGGCCACGGCGCCACCACCGGCGTGTCCGACACCGTCGACGCACTGGTCCAGGGCAGTGTCGAGACCTTGCTGCTGGACCCGGAGGCCCTATTCGATCCGGAGAGACTGTCCGATCCCGACGCCGATGAGCAGCAGATCGACCCGGCCCGCCATCCGGGCCTCGCGCTCGGCGCCGTACGGACCGACGGGCCGCAACGGGCCGATCTCGTCCTGCTGGCGATGGCCCTGCTGACCCAGGCGGAGCCGGTCATCACCCGGTCCTCGACGATGGGTGGCGCGCCCGTCGGGGCGGTGCTGCGCTGGTAGGCGTGCTGGCTAACGACCCCGGCTGCGGCCGGAGGAGCGGACCCGCCGGTGGCTCGCGTCCAACCGGACCGTCCAGCCGCGCTGATCGAGCTGCTCCAGCAGCGGAATGATCACCCGGCGGGTGCTGCCCAGCGCCTGCCGGGCCTCGCTGGTGGTGAAGGGTTGCGGCAGCTGCGCCAGGACCCGCATCGCCAGGGCCGGCGCCGTCG
>Ga0164242_10009294_pt1 | contig 10611 bp, 13 predicted proteins | sample OricomgcompostMG_FD_108783 | JGI IMG/M metagenome (GOLD analysis project Ga0164242, IMG submission 108783) | Miracle-Growth compost microbial communities from Emeryville, California, USA - Original compost - Miracle growth compost (MG) ... | reverse complement strand
GCCTTGGCCCCACTAGCCTTCCACTTCTTCAACCTCCGCGCAATGTCAGCCTCGGTCTGCTGCATCGGATTAAGCTTCCTGTCCCTCGCCATCGCCGCCGCGTTATCGCCGTGCCGCCCCGCCAACCTCTCCAGCCACTCGACCTCCGCCCTGCTCTGATGCCGCGGCCTCTTCTCCGTCGGTAGACCAGCCTGGCGCTCCAGCTCCCTAATCACAGCCGGGCGATGGGCCTCGGCTTCCTCGTCGTCCTCGTCGTCGTCAATACCGCCCCACTCCTCGGCGTCGTTGTCGCTATCGAACTGCAGTAGCGGGTCGTTGAGCGGGTTATCGTCGACGTTTCCCTCGCTCCCGCGGCCCAACACGCGCACGATCTTGCCGTCGGCGTCGAGCTCGACGCGCGCCTCCGTCACGATCTGCTGCGCCAGCGGCTTCACGGCCAGCGGGTCGCGCGCCGCGGGCCCGCCCCGTCTAGCATCTCCTCGGAAGTCGGGCTCGACGCCGCCCGTCACACGGCCGAGCTTGGCTACGAGGCCGAGGCGGCGGTAGTTCTGGGAGAGAGTCTGTTTCTTGTCCCTGGGGGGTGGGTAGGAGGGGTAGAGGTTAGCAAGGAGGGGCTCTTGGGCCTTGAGGGGGGTGCAGGGCGAGTTGGGTGTCTCTGTAATGTACTATAGTATAGCCAGAGTGGAATGCGGCAGGGAAGAGGCTTGGGCAGGGGGCGCAGAGAGAGGGTGCTTTATTACCAATTCTTCGCAACAATGCTGTTCCCCATGGGATTCAGAGGCTTCTTGTGGCTAGTGGGTTGCCGCACCGTCGCCCGCGAGGAGCGGCGTTTCCGCTTCTGGAGTTCGCGGCCCATTGTGAGAGAGCTAGAGGGTTACTCTAGGTTACTCTAGGTAAGTTGATGCTTGTACAGGTAGTAATTCTATGCCCGGAGGGATTTTGCAGGTACGTTGTGAATGTCCTCCCTTTTTGATCGTCTCGCATATCTTCGCCTCGCGAGTCTAGAAAATTCAAAGTTCATACTAATCAGACGTGACACATGCGACTCACGTGATTTACTTTCAACTTGGATGTACATGTACATTAAGTACCAGGTAATTACATGTACAGTACGGAGTACATATTATAGACTTCTAACTTCTTGGACTCTCAAGGTCTAGCAGGATCTTCATATCTTTTTCGATCCATTAGCACGTACGGAGTATGCAATCCGCGCTGCACATTTCTCAGTTGTACTCCGTAATTCCTTCGCAATGCCGCGCCGAGTGGGTGCTTAACTGGCTCCTGGTACAAATATTGCTGCTGTCTCGTAATCCGCTCTATAACTCGCAAAATTTCCCCATCCCCCTGTTGTACTGTTTCCTATCTTCTTGTGTCTTAGGAGCACTAACACTAACTCATTAATTACTCCGATCCACCTTTATGCACCTGCACCTAAGGTAGTATTTGCCTCTTGCGCAGAGATGATACTCGCCCCTGTCAAGGCGAGGTGCTGTTGCTGACAGTGGTCCCGATGAAGACAACCTCGACAGCAGCAAAACTAGATGGCAATTAGCCCCGAACCTTAGCCGGTTGAAATGTCGGGCAGCTTGGGGAGTATTGTTTACGTAGCTGTCGCAGCGAATATCTCTACCTTTCTTGCTGTGCTGAAATACGCCAGCAAGAAAGCAAAGATCGCAGTGAATACGACTGTAAGTCCGATTCTGGCATTGGTGGTACTAAGTTGGTTGAGCACAAAGATGGTCAAGACCGGCAGGATGGACGAGAGCATGGCCGCAACAATGTTGATTGCGGTGTTGATCTTCGCGTCGTCATAGGATGCCAACCTCGTCTCCTTATTGAGTTGGGTGCCAGCTTTAGTGCGTTGGCCTATGTATGTGTGGTAAGGAACGAGAATTTTGTCCTTGACGAAGTTTGTGAAAGGGTCATTTTCTGTGTTAGGAGTGTGGGCGGCGAGATAATCGGAGGGGTCCATCGAGTCCCAGGCTTCTTGCTCCTCTTCGACAAGGAAGCTCCCTCGTGTGTTGATGTTTCCAAGTTCTCCCTTGAGGGCATCAAGTTGCGGCGACCTAGGGCTCTCGGTCCTGTTAAGTTGAGAGACTAGAGTTCTTAATTGCATCCGGTGTAATCATCAAGTATGATACGTACATTGAAGTAGAAGCTCGTCTAGATATCTAACATATCAGCCATTCTGTCAACAAAGAAGTCTCTCGAGATACCTAAGGCTTACTATACTCTCGCAACAGGCCTCTTATCTCTTTAATGAGATTATACTGTCGACTGCCGCTCTCCTTGGAAAGCTTGAAATTTTCGGCAAAGCGAGTCTCGGGATCACTCCCGCGGGTATTGTCCACATGACTAACAATATAGAGTTCCTTTCGCACTTTTAAGATCTCAGCCTGCAGTTGAAGTAGACACAGAATATTGATATCGTCAAAACGACGAAAGATAGTCAGGCTTTTGTCGCGCCGAATCAAATTAGCAAGTTTATAGTAACCCCTTTCCTCATAACCCGTCATAATAGCAGAACATCCACAGATGTTTATACTTCACTCGATTGATCTGATGTCTTAGAATGAGGAGTTGTTGGAAATTATCCTGGCTAGTAGTTTACGGATGTCGAGAGTTCAAAGCGATTGACCTCACAGGAGCGATCCGACGTGAGGGTGAAGGCCTGCCATCCGCTTATTGGTCCCCTTACCCTGGGCTCAACGAGACACCGCGCCCAATTGGGGCCTAATTGACCCGACCCACCCTCAGCTGAGAAGCCTGACTAGATCTAATGTAGGGAATTCGACTACCCTCTCTTCCTTCTTTCTTTTCTTATTAGAACCTTCCTATATTCTCGGACCTACCAGTTAGCAATATCGAGTTATTTCCTTACCGCCACAAGACCGGGAGAATCTTATCTTTTTATCATGGATGCTCTTGCTAGCGCGTCTCTAGCTTCTACTATAATCATCTTTGTCGCATTCGGCGCCCTCGTGTCCACCAATGCCGTGAAGATAATGCGACATAGAGAAACGGAATTGCTCCAGGGTTCTATTCGCATCCATGAGACTCGTATTTTGCACGAGATGGGGAGAGAGTGTGAAGAAATTCTCCGAAATGCACCAGAGCCTCCTAAATCTGTCTTGGGGGCATTCAAAACGTTCCGAGATTGCGAAAGGGAGTGGTTTGCTCTCATGGAAACTCTGAAAATCGATCCGCCACACGGGTTCCTCTCATACTTGAAACATTTCTTAAAGTTGACACTTTTGGACGTGGACCGGTTGCTTGCATTCAGCTTGTATAAAGAGTCTATTATGCTGCTGAGGGATCTTTGCGCGGCGTATGTTTTACCTTGACTGTATTTAGTCTTAGATGGCCAGCTCAAGACTAACTAGTACATTGACCACTACAGACTCAAGATGGAGCAACAGTTGGTAACGGTCAGGTAACGAATATTCTCTGTTAATTACCGTGAGGTTTATTGACTCGGCAGCTAATATTTGGTAGTACGGCTATGGTCAGACTCCTTTACGACGAAGGAGATGACAAGGAGAATGGGGCGCCGGGAGTTGAAGGCAGCCGTCTTTCTTATCCTGCAGGTAGGGAAAGGAACGCAAGCGGTATCCGATCTCAACGAGCCATGCATGTCATGTCGATGGCCCTAGAGCAAATAGGCCGAAAGGAGTTCTTGATGAATGTCACGGTGGCCGTCGAGCGAAAAGCAAACCAGGGTGGGCACAGGTTTAAGTACATTCCTACAGAAGCCCAACATGCTGCTGGTCGTCTTAAGCTAGACTCAGGCTCAGACTTCGACTTAGTGTCGAGGGAATTCCTGGCATTGGCAGGCGGGCTAGATGGCTCACTCGTGGAGATCCCTCCACATGAGCGGCCGGAAATTGAGGGGTTCCAAGGGGCGAAATATCAACCAAGCTTTCGGACGCGGTTGCACTGGTTTCGAGAGGGCGACCACCGTATGCAGAGAACGAATTTTTACGTGGTAGATAACGCGCCATTCGATCTACTCCTAGGATCTAACAGGTTCGTTCCGGAAATAACAGAAATGGCGAGAGGGATGTTAGCGATCCGGCCCTCCCGAAATAAAGGTATTTTAAAGCTCATATATCATATCGTTTGGTTGGTTAGCTTACACCTACCACTATAGAAATGAAGGAACTAGAGCTGCAAAGAGATGAACGGGAACGGCAGGCACGGATCCTGTATGAGACCACGCTATTACAAGAGGAGTTGAAGAAGCGGGGAGGGCAAGGGAACGGCCAAGGTAGCACGAGGAGGAGCAGTACGGCTGAGAATGTGGCAGTTGCTGATAGGTCTGGCGATGTAGAATTAGGGAGGATGTAGTCCGGGGATTCGGAGCGCGGGCTACGGGATCTATCAGAACGACTCAGCAGTCGCCACATCGCCAGATGGTGATCGAAGTGCTCTCGCCGTCAGTAGTACCTCTGTGACCCCACAGCCACTGGCTTCATACTCAAGCTTGATTGCAAGACCCTGTCAGCGGTGGGGTTACCACTCCCCCCGGTCCCCAGCACGTCGATACTGCCGAACTTCTCCAGGAGAACGAACTTGGTGCCAGTGCCGGGCTGCATTTCAAGGGTTTTCTAGACCAGGCGATATCGACTGTCAGCCCCCATACCGTCCATGTACTTCTTTCCCGGGTGTGCTAGGCGGTCGCATGTGAGAACCAAGGAGCACAGCCCGGCTGCGGGCGCCGTGGCCACTGAGCTTCCCGTGATGATGTCCTCTGACTTGAGGAAGGGAATACCGCCGGCGGCCACCTTCCGACCCAGTATGAGGTAGTGGCAACCCTGTTCGTCGACCTCCTGGAGAGCCCTGCCGTACTCGTCACAGGCCGCCAGGACAATGAAAAATACAGCCTCTTTCTTAAAACTTACGGGGAAGGCTTTTTCAATCCTGGATCCCTCATCGTGGGTGCTGCAGGTCATCACGATGCTCTGCCGAGCGGCATTGTTGATCTCTGTCTCCAAGTCCTCGGTAGACTTCCCAATGACGAAGCTCATGGAGATAACATCGACCTGCCTTTTTCATGACGATGCGATGGCCTTTTGAGCCTAACTTCAACTCCTTGCTAGGAGGTGGTTGGGCACAGCATTCCAGGTTTGCTCCGTACCATTCTTGATTATTATTTCCACGACCTGACCGTCGATTGTCCCTCGGTCCTGGACTTGGCAAAGGAGGGTTTGCTCAACCTTCGACCAGCGGTTTTTGTGGCTAGTGTGTCTAGTCTGCTTCCTAGACTCCCAGTCATCGACGAGCTCGTCCAACTTCGCATGGCTTGCATAAGAGACTCGCTCGGCACAAAGACTTGGCCAAGCTCGGCGAGGCAAACAATGCGTCCACGACATTGAGTAGGCCACGGCCTAGAGGGTGGTCGAAGCTAGATCCAATGGTGAAGTGGCGATATCCTTAACTTCGAAAAGCCTCTTGACAGGATAGTTCATGAAAGGGAGAGGAGAAGGGAGAGGAGAAGGGAGGGGAGAAGGGAGAGGAGAAGGGAGAGGAGAAGGGCAGGGTCATGGATGAAGGTATTGATCAGAGTGAGGGCAACGGCGAGGAGACTGACAGTTCTTCCCCTTTGGTAGCGCGCCCAAGCCTCGCGGCGACGAGCATCGCCATCAGGTCTGATGGAGACAAGCTGGCGGCTACCACAGGGCAGGGTTTAATCGTCTAGGATATTCCCAGATTTCAGGAGACTGTGTGGCACGACAAGAGAGGGAACGGCGTGGGGGATGAGGAACGATCCTTGCGGTGCGTCAGGTTCTCGCCGGACGGCCGCCTCCAAGATTTCAGCGCCGGGATGCGACGACTAGGCAGGAGCTTCGCAGGCTTCTGAAACGCAGGCCACGGTGGCCGGAGGAGGCATCTAAGGAGGAGGTGACCCAGGAAGAGCAGTCCGAGGGGAAGCAGTGTCTGTGGGTTTTCGAGGAGGAAAGCCAGTTCACGTCGATGCGCATTGACGAGCATCACCCAGACATGCTGCTAACAGAGTTCGGCACTTGGAAGTTCGATATCAGCGAGGGGGAGCTGGAGAAGCTGGCGGCTGGGACGTCGTCGGAGCTCCCGCGGCGCGAGGTGCTGCCCACGTGGTCGCCGGTAGGCATAGACGAGGACGGTAGATGGATCACCTGGAACGGCCGCAAGCTGATCTTCCTGCCCGTAGAGTTCCGGCCGACAGACAGGTCGTTCTCGTGCCTGGTGCAAGGCCTCTGCGTAGTGATCGGCTGTGAATCGGGACAGGTCCTGCTTTTCAGGCTCTCGAAAGACGTGAGCCCAGACGACCCGGAACAGAGATGGTGGGGCCCTCCCTCTGGAGGCTCAGGCTTGTAGTCTGTAAGGAAGCTCTTCCCAGGGGTGTAGGTGTTGCGAGGTGGTTAACACCCCTGGGGCCCCCGCGATGTCCATATCAGTTTATAAACATGGTCAATTTTTCGTATATGAAATGTGACAAGTCGACTACTGAGATTAAGTTCGGTTCTTCGCGATAGAAAGTTCAATGGCGTCAATTATTCGAATCGGATAGCTTGGAGGTACTGCCAGGATGCCGTCGACATCAACAGTAGTAACCTTTCCAAACTCAGGCATGTGGTCATTTGTTCAGCCATTGCTGCCGAGCATCGTGGCTCCTAATGGTCCGGGGTTTTGACAGGGGCCTCCGCCAAGCTATCCTCGACTAGGCAGGTTGTTGTTGCCCGCAGCCAAATAGTACGACTTTTCGAGGGGTACTTCAAAGGAACATGCTGGGTTTTGAGTTATCTGCGGAGTCCAGGCTATTGGCCTTATCCCGGGGTCGATCCCCTCGGGGTTTGCATTCACAACAAGGGACCCTTCCGAGTTTCCTTTGGGGGGTGGGTGTTTGTTTTTGTTGGGCGCGGAAGCAAGACCAGGGGCGGCAAAGGTCGGTTTAAGAATGGCGAGATAGGGGAAATGGGGGCCGGGGGCAGGAAGACGGAGGTCGGAATCCTTGCAGTTGACACCCAAGTGTTTTGAAACACGAACCAGGGACACATTTCGGGAAGGAGGATGGTGGTGATGATGGTGATAAGAACTACCTACTAGGTTTCAAGTAAACTGCGTATAATCGTGAAGAGCGTCGGTGACGGTAACGCCGCCATCCGTGTGACCCCTAAAACCTCCAGTATGAGCCTCCAAACAAAACTCCCTCCATGCGCTTCAAACCATCGATAACCAGGGATGCTTATTGTACATCATATACATGGCGACGTATCCGTTTCCCCCGGATGTGAGAGAGACTGCGGTGTGAAAAGGAGAAAAGAGAAAATCTCTAATGTAGAGGATCAGAGAAAGAGGGAAAAGAGAAAATGCGTAATGGCCAAAAGCGGACCTCGTCCCAGCGTAAGCGTATTCAAGTCTGCCCACCCGAAAATCCCGTCCATCCCCGGGTCAGCCTTCCTCCACTTTCCTGCTCGTCGACGGCTAGTTCCGCCCTAGAACATGATCCATTCCACCTCGCCCCCTAGCCCGCCCATGTGCTTGGCCCAATTGAAGGGGGCCCGTCTCGTCATCCCGGCCATCTTGGAGCTAGGGTCCTCGTCCTTTGTCTCGCCAGCCCAGATCCGCTCGAGGATTTCGAGGGCGGCGAGGTTGTTCATGTACCCGCTGCGAGCCATGATATCGCGGCACTTGGACCGCACGATGTTTTGCTGCAGCTCGTTGATGCACTCGGATCCCGCCACGAATAGCGGCCACAGCAGGAACTTCTCCGCGCTGGAGCCGGACTCGAGGCTCGTGGCGTAGTAGACCACTTGGCTGACCAGGTTCCGGAAGTCGCTGCGGGAGCTCGGTACGCTCGGGTTGGCCAGGCGTTCCGTATAGAGCAGGGCAGCATACCGGAAAGCCTCGGATAGAGAACCCAAGTCGCGGATCTGGGAGGGCGTCGGAGCTGGCCCCGTCGCGCTGTTAGGAACGCCTGTCGACGAGGTGTTGGCACCCGGCGACAGGCCCGCTACAACGCGCTGAGTGTCAAACTCCCAGGTCTGCAGGGAGTTCCGCGCCTCCTTCCACTCCCGCCAGAAGGTGTGGCGGTGGTCGTCGAACGTCGTGGGCGAGTGCATGGGCGCCGTCGCGAACATGTCCTCCTCGTCGAGCGTCGTGCCGAAGCCGTTGCCGTCGAAGCGGCTGTTGAGATGCGAGAAGCCGTGCGTGTCGGTTTTGAGGTGGGACTGATGTTGTACGTGGTTGGGAATGTATGTGTGACCCATAGGTGCATCGAGGGGCGACTCGGAGCGCGAGGGCGCGCCGCGGGAGAGGGTGCTGTTCATGAGGTTTTGCACGGGCCGGTGCTGGGAGAGTAAGTTCAAGCGACCCAGTTTGAAGATGGTCTTGAAGAGCTCCTGGTCGCACCCGACCAGGTTCTCGGCGCCTGCTGGGAGCAGCGGCGCGTCGGGCATAACGCCGTGGAACGAGGGAGTGAGTTGAGCCTCCCGATCGTTGATACTCGCCGTGATGGCGTCAAAGTATGTGAAAATGGCTTCCATCCAGGCGGACTCTCTTGAGGGCGGGAAGGGCGATGACCTCCGCAAACTCAAGATTTTCTTTACACCGGCAAACTGGGTGTTGAACTTTGCAATACCGGATTCGGCCATCCGATAATGACATAGTAAAAGAATCGTACCAAGTACCGAGTCGTGTCTGGATTTCTCGGAATCGTTCAACTGTTCGTTTAACAGATGGACGGCCAGATTGCGGTGCTGGTACTCCTCCGATAACGACTGGTCCTCGGGGGGCTCAGACATGGAGTCTGATATAGCAGCGTCCAACCGCTTATCGCCAATTTCCCTCCCATGCTGGTTAAGGCTCAACCTCCGCTTCATCCTCAGGTTGCAGGCGGCAAGGGCGCAGATGGCGTGTTGCAGGCTCCTGCTGCCAGTCGAGAGCTGAAGGATATGGTTCCGGAAGGGATTATCAGACCAGTCAATTAGGACCATGGAGGGGCACATGGTGTTCTCGTAATAATCCATGAAGAATGGCATCCTAGATATCAGATCCGGGCTCACGGACAGGAGCTGTGAATGGAACACCGACGGCCACGGCGCAAGGTTATGCTTCTGTATGTTTTGTTGTGCGGCCGGCTCCTCCTCGGGGATGGTCGGTGCCCAGAAGGGACTATGGGACTGATTACTCGAGCTATAGATGTCAAGATCTGGAGTCCCGGGTACTGTAAAAAAAAATAAAAAAAAATTCAACATTAGCTCAGTTCGCTAGGTAGTTGGCGACCACGTAGGCCCGCCGCATGCGAGCTTGAGGAAGACTGTACTCACCCAGGGAGTCGCAGTCTTGCATCATCTTGTGGTTAAGCTGGGTGTCATAGCTGTCCACATGCGATGGGAGGCTCGAGCTAGGCTCCGAAGGAGTATAGACAAGACCGGGGCACGAGGTAGGGGCCCCCCGAGACTCAATCATTATGGCAGAAGCGGGACTCTGGGGAACGGGCGAGCCGTGACCTTGGAAGCCGTCGTACATCAGGCCGGGACTGTGTAGGAACGGGATATCATCCCGTGGGAATGAATGGGCGAGGGGAGATATATAGTCCACCTCGCTGATGGACTCAATTGAGGGGGGTAGCATGTCGCCCGTCCCGGGGACGGATAGATGCACGGGGCGGCCCTGATACCGGTGGGCGTCATTGGCAGATAGGCCGCCGGAATAGTGAATTGCCTCCCAAGGGGGATGTGTTAATACCGGCGTGGCCCCCGGCGACGTGATCTGCGAGAGATCATAGTTGCTGTTGAAGGAAGAGGGGTGGACCTGTTGCGGATGGTCGGCGGATGGCTCGACGTCTTCTCGGATGGCCCGGTCGTCCTGGTCGTTCCACGGGGCGGGTGTGGCGTTGGAGGTGGTCCGCGTCCTCGTCGGAGATTTCTTGACGCAGTTCACGGGAGGAGACTTTGCTATGGGGAGCGAAAGACCGCGGAGTTTCCCCCTGCTGGCGACGCCGACTCCCCATGTCAGTTGGGTCTTGTAGCCGGAGCAGTCGTTCCCTATCTCGAGGCATTGCGAGCAGTACGGCCTCCTCCTATCGCACTTGACGCCCCGCTTGCTGCAGGTGAAGCAGTCATCGGCGGCGCCTCCGGCGGGGGCCCTTCTCCGGCGCTTCCTGGCGGAGGCGGCATCCTTGGTTGGGGCGTTTAAAGGGGCCGTCATATCTTCTTCTTCTTCCTCGGTGAAGGCCGAGGCTGGTGGTTGATGGGTTTCGGCTATGTACGAGACGAGGCAGAGGCTCCGGAAGGGCACATGGAGAGGAGGACTAGAACCAGGACGGCGGAGGGACGGGTATCTCAAGGTGCGACCTGGGGGTTCAATGGCAAGTGTTGACTGGTTTGGGTAAATGAGGAATTAATATGGTAAAGAGGAGGACCATAGTAGGCTGGAGGACGAGACCGGGAAGCTGGGAAAAGGGACGACGGTGGCACGACGGATTGGGGGGGGGAGGAGCGCAGGAAGCGTGAGCAGGTCGAGCACTGTTTTTAATAAAAGTGGACAAGCAAGTGATCCGTTCCTACTGGCACATGCGCGAGAGCTTCGATGTACATCGAGGTACAACAATCCAATGCAAGAACGGTG
>Ga0164242_10009291_pt1 | contig 10615 bp, 8 predicted proteins | sample OricomgcompostMG_FD_108783 | JGI IMG/M metagenome (GOLD analysis project Ga0164242, IMG submission 108783) | Miracle-Growth compost microbial communities from Emeryville, California, USA - Original compost - Miracle growth compost (MG) ... | reverse complement strand
GGCTTCAACATTCGCCCGCTGGTCGGTATCATTCGCTTTCGAACGCATTGCGTCCACCGGTACCCTGTGGCGAGCTAACCATCAAATGTGTGGTCGGTTCGACGCAGACCAGTGAATACCTGTTCCATGAGCTGTGCGCACATCTGCCACTGCGGGAGCGGGTGTCAGCGCAGTGGGCCGGTCGTTCGAGCCGGGGACTCTAACCGTAGGTGGTGCTTCAGAGATGACAAGCGTGGTCGAGCTGGCGGCACGGGAATCGCGGATCTTATGACGATCGCATATCGCGCTCTCGCGGACGACCTTCGCGCGCAGCTCTTGCAAAGCCGCTTCGGGGGCGGTCAGCGCTTGCCGACAGAGGCCGAGTTGTCTGCGACGTATGGCGTCAGCCGGCAGACGGTTCGGCGCGCATTCCACGAGCTCGTCGCCGAGGGGCTCGTCTACCGCGTGCCCGGCAGTGGCACGTACCCTATGCCGCTCGATGGTCGCTATCTGCGACAGCTGGGATCAATCGAAGATCTCATGGCGTTTTCCACCGACAGCGAGCTGGAGCTCGTGGAGCCGTTGAGGACAATGGTCGATGCGCGCGCTGGAGCAGCTCTGGAACTCACGACCTCCCGGGTGATGTCGTTGTCATTCAGACGGCTAAACGATGGCGTGCCATTCTGCTCGACTCGAGTCTGGCTGCCTGTCAGCGTTGGCAAGCGTCTATCCGGGGTGTCGGAGTTGCTGACCGCTGGGATGCGGAGTTTGGCGACCGTCATCGGATTGCTCGATGATCGGCTGGCGAATCCTATTGCTACGGCACAGCAAAGCATCACCGTGGCGGAGGTTTCCACCGACGCGGGGAGAGACCTGGATTTGACTCCCGGCGAGCGGGTTTTGCAAGTCGAACGCCTTTACCGCGACGCCCGTGGCGTCCCAGTCGAGTTCGCGACTGCGTACTTTCGGCCTGATCGGTACTGCTACCGCGTGCAGCTAAGCCGCTCGACGGGCTGATTTAGCTTCAGGCCAAAGGCTGGCTGGCGCGAAACACCGCGTGCACGCCGTCACTTTCGTCAAGTCTCCATGTGCGCTCCCATGCGTCTTCCGTCCGATTGCCGAGCACAGGGCGTACCAACGACTCGAACTTCGCTCGTAACTGTTCGTTCGTCAGCGGACGATCACGGCTGCCCGACGCGTGGTCGATGTCGATGTGATGGCTGACGCCGTCGGTCGTCCGAACCGTCACCCTGCACGCGTCTTTGGGCATCGACGGATCAGTCGTGGCGCGGATCTTTTGCCGCAGTCTGACGATCGTCGCGTCGGTCGCCCGCGCATCGCTGTACTGGGCTGGGCCCGCCTCGCCATCGACGAAGCCGACCGCGAAGCAATGAAACACGGAAAACTTGCTGCGCAGTCCGGTATCCGGCTCTTTGATGCCCATAACGTCGAGAACGACCGGCCGGACCACGATCTCGACCGCCTCGATCGTGTCAGGATCCGCGATCAAGCCTCGGAATCCTATCGCCGCGTCGATCACCGGGTGGCTCACGATGCCGCAGCTGTATGGCTTGAAAGCGTTCTCTTCGATCTCCCACGTCGTTCCGAGATTGTCTAGGGCCAGAGCGAGGTTAGGAGCCGGGGCCATGAGCGCGCCTAACCCTCGCCGCCCCTCGATCGGTCGCTGCGGACCGCCGATGCCAGCAGCCGCGAGGAGCGCCGCTTCGACGCCGTCAGCCGCGGCTTTGCCGGGATGCATCGGCTTGCTCATCGTTCCCAACTGCTCTGTATGACCGGATGCCTGCGTGGCGGCTATCGCGAGCGCGTCTCGCATACGATCGGCATCGAGCCGCAGCAGCCTGCCCGCTGCCGCAGCAGCCCCGAGGTGGCCCATCGTTCCGGTGAGATGCCACCCAATATCGAAATGGCCCGCGCCCAGACCGATGCCAACCCGGCAAGCGACCTCGACCCCAGCGGTGATCGCGGCGAGCACCTCGGCCCCGTCGCGTCCGGTGAGCTCGGCCACCGCGAAAGCTGCCGGAACAATAGGTGCGCCGGGGTGAACGACCGTCCGCAGGTGCGTGTCGTCGAAATCCTCGACATGCATCGAAACTCCGTTAACGAAAGCGGCGCTGGCGATCGCAAGGCGGTCAGATCGACCGAGCACGCAGAACTTCCCGCGCATCCCGAGATCGTGCAGCGCGCTGAGCGCCGCTTCTACCGCCTCATGGCGACAAGCGTTAATAGCCAGGCCTACCACGTTGGCGACCGTGCGCCGGGCGGCAAGCTGGGCCGGGGCCGGAATATCCTGCCAGCGCAGGCCGCTCGCAAAATCTGCGAGATCGCTGCTGAGCGACAACACCTCGGTCGCCTCAAGAGTGCTCATGCGCGCCACCGGAAATAGCCGTTGCCAGTCTGGAACAAGACGATGCAGCCGACAGGTTGCGCACCGCGTCAATCACGTCGCGGCCGTGGCCACTCCAGGCGCGTTCGACAAGCATGGTCACCCTCTCGTTAAGATCGTGCTCCGGCAGGGGAGAGGTAAGCACTCCATCCGCTTTGGTGACGGCGTCGCGGAGAATCGTCCCGTCAGCCATGCACGCTTCGACGACCGCGCTGTCCGGCGTGAAATCTTCGTCGGCGATCAGGGTGGTCGATCCGCGAAGAGCACGGACGTCGGGCGCGTTCACTCGGGCATCCTCGTATTGCTCGAGCCCGACCGCGCCGTCGATGAGCGCCGCCGAAACACCGTGCGCGGTGCTGACCTGCGCGGCGAGCATCGTGCGGGGCGTCATTTCCCCCGCGAACTCGAGGACAGCCGGGTGGCAATATATGCGTGCCTCGTGGGGCTGCCGACCCGCGAGCTGGGACGACAGCCGCTCGCCCGCTTTGACGGCAGGATAGCTGACGATCTCGCAAGGGTAGATCTTTATGACCGTGTCGAGAACGTCCCATCGCTTGCCGAAGTCGGCTGTCACGCGATCCGTCTCAGCCGAGGGGCTAAGAACGCGAAAGAAGCCGCGTGGCCCCTCCAGCGACGCCAACGATCCCGTGAAACCGCGCCGCGCAAGCGCCGCTGCGAACACGCCGTTCGCCGCGGCCTTTCCCGCATGGAGAGGCGCGACAGTCGTGCCAAACGCCTCACGGTGTCCCAAGGTCATACTCGACGCGATCGCAATTGCGTTGGCCAATTCAAGCGCAGAGAGCTCCCACAGCAATCCGGCGGTCACGGCTGCGCCAAGAGGGCCGGCTGTGGCCGCGGGATCCCATCCGGCGTCGCCATGCCATGGGGCCATCGCTGACGCTATGCGGATCTGAGACTCCGCGCCCAAAGCGATTGCGTCGAGCACCTGCGCGCCGCTCAGGCGGCAATCGGAGAGCGCGCCTAGCGCAGCGCCTAGGACGACGGCGCCGGGGCGCGCCATCGTCGCGAGGTGTTCGTCATCGAAGTCATGCAGCCGCGTGGCGAATCCGGTGACAAGCGCCGCGTGCACAGGGTCAAGCCGTTCACGACGGCCCGGAACGAGGCAGCGGGTCTCTTCGCCGCCGTGACTGCGGCCGATCGTCAGCAGGGCCTCTACGGGCTCGTCGCGACACGCGCCAATGGCGGCGGCCACGGCATTCAGCAGCAACGATGTGCAGTGCTGACGAACGCCGTCCGAAAGGCCGCGCGTGAACAGTTCGGTCACAGTGTGCGCGAGATCACTTGTCATGTGCGTAGGCGTTTTCATTCTGTGCTCGCGGAAGAGTCGAGGCGTTCAACCGCTGGGCGATGCACGTTGACGCAGGGCTGCGGCGCGGCGCCGTGCCGACAAGATTCGCCACGCGAAGGTTTGTCACGCGCCTGAGCAGTCGCCCGCGCGGGGCCGCATCTACGGCCACGCGGGAGGAGACGCCGCACGGCCATACGATCGTCAATCATGCCACTCCCACGCCGCTGCGCAGCCGGCGCCCCGCGGCCGCGAGTCGTCGCACCCTCGCCGTCAAGATCAAATGTACGCACATTCGGAAAGTATAGCGAGGCTCGCGTCGGCATGTCATGCACCCGCCGAATTTGCGTGTGGGACGGGATTTACACCGGACATTGTGGTCGAGAGAGTTTGCTTCAGCCCCAAGAACCTGATCCCCAGGAGCGCCCGCACGCCTCTGCGGCACGGCGTGAGTAACAGTGCGGTCACGATGACGAGAAACGCATGCACCGTCAGCGCCGGCGCGCCGACGGCCGCGGCATGTCGGGCGCATGTGTTGAAGACGGCCGGTTGCAGCTCAAAAACTGAGCAGCAGCAGCGTTCTTGACGATGAGCGAGCGCTCGTCGTGACTCCTGCCGGTCGTCTGGTCAGGCCGTTCTTGCTTGCTGATCGACAATTCGACCCGCTTCCCGGCACGCGTCGCAGGGCCTTGACAACATCTGCGGGGCTCACTACTTTACTGGCAAATGGCCGTACCAATCGAGGTAAGAACATGATGATCGCCGGACCGGGAGTTGGCTCCAACTTGCGACGCGTAGGCAGACGGCTGTTTTCGACGGCTTGACTGGGCCGTCGGCCGGCACGAATGCCGTAGGCCAAGCGATCGCGCGCCTTCCGGTGATCATGAGCGGCGACTCATCGTCCACGCGCTTGCGGCACACGCCTCCGGCCCTGTACGGCCGCCGCAGCTTCACCGGCGGCGCGAAGATGAGCGCAGGCGCTGCCACCCGTGCCCTGATGTAGTCGCGGGGCTTGTCTGCCAGGGCGCGAGCCCCCGTCGTCGAGGCGTCGTTTTCACCCTGCCTCGCATCACCCGCTTATTTGCTCGACTTGAAAGACAGCGGGCGCCTGTATTCAGGTGCTCGTGATCGAGCGCGAATTCGACACGACCACTGGAGCCGCTAGCAATATTTCTGCCGTGCGGGCCGGCTCCTGCACGCCGCCAGACCGTGGCCGATGGAGCGGTCAAACGGGTCCATCCCTAATCAAGAGCCCGAAAGTAGGCCGGAAACCAGCATGAGAAGGAGACTCGCACCATGAGGGCGCACTCAAAGTGCCGCGTAACAAAACGATACAGAGCTCATCAGGTGACTGCGTTGGCGATCGCTCTTCTGCTCGCTGCCTCAGCATGCACGAGCACGGACACGGATAAGAAGGGCTCCGGCGACGCGACGTCGACCGCGACCGGCGCCGCGAGTCAGACCGCGCCTGCGGGTGGAAATGTGACCTTCACCTCAGCCGTGCCCGGCGTCGCCGCCGACCTGGACGGCGGAGTGTATAAAGGCGACCCCACGCGCTGGCTCGGCTTCGAGCGTGGCGGCCAGCTCCTGACCTATGACGCCGCATCGCTCCCGGGCGCTGGTTGCGACGCGCTCGCCACGGCGACAGACCTCAAAGGCGAGGTGGCCAAATCGTGGGAAGTCTCGAACGGCGGCCACACCATAACGATGCACCTGCGCGACATCACGAGCCCGTATGGCAACAAGGTCACCGCGAACGACGTGAAGTGGACCTTCGATCGCACGCTGGCGCTCAAAGACTTCGCGTCGTCGCTCCTGACGACTATCGCCAGGTACGATCCGAAGAATCCTGTGACCGTGATCGACGACAACACGTTCCAGCTCAATATCCTCAGCCCTGGATCGGTCGACCTGGCCGCGTTGACGTGGTACGGCCTGTCGATCATCGACAGCACCGAGGCAAAGAAGCACGCGACCGCCGATGACCCTTGGGCGACAGCGTGGTTGAAGGACAACAGCGCTTCGTTCGGTCCGTTCACGGCCAGCGGCAGTGACATGGTTTCGACGCAGCAGGTGCTGCTCCACGCGAACCCCGGCTACTCGCTTCCACGTGGGAACGTCAGTGATTTGCTGCTCAAGGCAGTGCCCGACGCCGCCACCAGAACGCAGCTTCTTCTCTCTGGACAGGTCGATGACGCGCGGAGCCTTTCTTACCAGGACTACAAGAAGCTCTCTGGCGAAAATGGGATCGACGTCAAGAGTTGCGCTTCGGCGAACCGTGTCATGTTGATCCTCAACCAGAAGGACAAGCGTTTCGCTGACCCGCGCGTCCGCGAAGCCATCTCGCTCGCGGTCAACCGGCAGGCTCTGGTCGACGGCGCATACTTCGGATTCGCGAAGCCTGCGCTGACGGGTCTTTCTCAGAACTATGGATTCAAGATCCTCCCTGACAACGAGTACAAGCTGGATCCTGCCAAAGCGAAGGACCTCTTGAGCCAGGCCGGTTACCCAGACGGCTTCAGCTTCACCATCACCTACAGCCCGACAAGGCCAGGGCCCGAAGCCGAGCAGCTTGCGATCCTCCTCAAGTCACAACTGGCCGCAATCGGCCTGAAAGTCGACCTCAAGGTGATACCTGGCGCCACCCAGTTCAGTGACGCGTTCCAGCAAAGCCAGTATCAAGGGCTGCTCTTCCTAGAGCCTCCTGCGATCGCTGATCCGTACTACTCAATGGTGTTGTACAACGCCCCTGGCGCCTTCCAAAACACCTTCGGTTACAACAACCCCGAATACACCACGCTTCTTGAGAAGATGCGGACCACCAGCCCCGGGCCTGCCCGAGACCAGCTGATCTCACAAGTCGCCGACTTCATCGCCAAAGACAACCCGGTCATCTACTTGGTCGACCAAGAGTTCGTCCACGCCTTCTCTTCGAAGGTGTCCGGGTATGTCAATGCGCCGAACGGCGAACTGCATGTGGTGAATATGTCAGTGAAGTAGCACCCGGCATGAGGGAGTCGCCCCTAACCCTGCTGGCGGCGGCTCCCTCACCGCGGCCCGCCGGCCGAGTGCGTGGTGTCGCTAGTGACGACAGCACCGTGTCGCGCCAGGCCGGCGGGCCGACTCTTGTGAAAACGAACCGAACGATCGTAGAAGCGAGGAGGTTAGTGTGCCCGGCCGAAGTCAGCGAAGACGCGCTCTCACGAAGCTCATTCTGAAGCGCCTCGCGATGCTGCCTCTCTCAGTCATCGTCGTCGTCACCGGGAGCTTTCTGCTCATCGGCCTGATGCCAGGTGATCCTGCAGTGTCGCTCGCTGGCCCGTATCCGAGCGAGGAGAGGGTCGCGGCGATCAGGGATCAGCTAGGCCTAGACCATTCGTTTGCCGAGCGATACTTCACGTACCTCAACCATCTTGTTCACTTCGATCTAGGCAACTCCTTCTTCACAGGTGTCCCTGTCACCAACGAGCTGGGACGCTTCTTGCCGGCTACGGTCGAGCTGCTCATCTTCTCGTTCGTGATCGCCGCTGTTCTTGGCATCGCGATCGGCACCTGGTCGGCGTACCGCGCGACCAGATGGGGCGGCAAGGTCGGCCGAGCGCTCACCAACCTCCTCCAATCAATCCCTGACTTCCTTCTGGGCCTCGTGCTCATCTACCTGATCTTCTACAGGTTTCACCTGGCGCCTGCGCCGGTTGGCCGCGTCTCTCTCCTCGAGAATCCACCACAGCACATCACCGGCCTCTTCACACTGGACAGCCTGCTTCACGGCAGCCTCTCCGGTTTCTGGTCCGCGCTTCGCCACTTGGCGCTGCCCAGCCTGGCAGTCGGGCTTGTCTACTCTTCTTACTTTGCCCGCATAACCAACGGCACGATGATGGAGGCGCTTGCCTCCACGCAGGTCGAGTATGCGAGGGCCTGCGGGCTGTCCGAATGGCGTGTGCTGCGCTACGCCTTCCTTGTGGCAAGGGCGCCAGTCATCACCTATGGCGCGATCCTCTTTGGCGCCTTGGTCGGTGGCGTCGCGATCGTTGAGACTGTGTTTGCTTGGCCGGGCGCCGGTCAATGGGCGCTGACCGCCATCCTGCGGCTGGATATTCCTGTGATCCAAGGATTCATCGTCATGCTGGGCGTGCTAACTGTCGTGATCTACCTCTTGCTGGACGTCGTCGTCGCACTACTTGACCCACGGGTGAGCTATGAGTGAGGCAATGGGCACCGCCCTCCGTGCCGTCGGCAGACACCGTTCGCTCTTCGTCGGCCTCGCGATGTTGTGTCTCTTCCTTGTGGCCGGCTTCCTTCTTCCGCTGCCCTACGTGCCGACAGAGCCGAACGTGAGCGCGCAGCTCGCCGGCCCGTCTGCGCAGCACTGGTTCGGCACGGACGCATCCGGCTTCGACGTCTTCTCGCGTACGATCGCGGCCGCCCGGAGGGACTTGCCGGTCGCGTTGGCCGGCGGCCTCGTATCGCTCGTGCTGGGCGTGCCGCTTGGCTTGCTTGTCGGCGCGAAGAACCGTTGGAGTGAGCACGCGATGCGCGTGCTCGACGTCTTCCAAGCCTTTCCCCTCGTCATCCTGTCGATCGCGGTCGTCACCATCCTCGGCGACAACCTGGGGAACGTCGTCGCCGCGATCGCCCTGATCAACATCCCGCGGTTCATGCGCCTCATCCGGAGCGAGGTCTTGAGTCTGCGTGAGAAGCGCTTTGTGGAGGCCGCGCGGGCAATGGGCGCGTCCAACGGCCGGGTCATCTTCCGTCATCTCCTCCCAAACGTCATGGACGTCGCTCTCGTCCAGTTCTCGATAGCCACGGCTAACGCGCTGATCGTCATCGCCGCGCTCGGATTCCTTGGAGTCGGGGTATCGCCGCCCACTCCCGACTGGGGTCTCATGATTCAGCAGGGCGCTCAGCAGATGACCACCGGGCAGTGGTGGACCGTCGTGTTCCCAGGCCTTGCCATTCTGGCCGCCGTCACCTGTTTCAACGCGATCGCCGCGGGCCTGAACCCGTCGAAGAGATAGGACGGAGACGCGTCGTATGTTGGTCCTTGACAATCTCTACACTGAGTTCGTCACGCCAAACGGTCATGTGCATGCCGTGAACGGGGTCGATCTTCAAGTCAAGCAGGGCGAGATCTTAGGCCTGGTGGGGGAGAGCGGATCCGGGAAATCCGCGACTATCCGCTCGGTTCTTCGGCTCCTGCCGCCCAGCGGACAGATCGTGAAGGGATCGATTCGGCTCGGCGACACGGAGCTGACCACCCTTTCGGCGTCGGGACTGCGCCAAATCAGAGGGCGCCGCGTCGGCTTCGTCGCCCAGAGCCCGTTTGGCGCGCTCAACCCGATCCTGCCGTTGTGGAAGCAGTTCAGAAACGTCCTCCGCTCGACCGGCGAACGAGTCGACCGCGCCACGGTATTCGAGATCGGCGAAGAGCTCCTAGGCTCTGTCGGAATCACGGATCCGAAGAGGGTTCTCTCCGGGTACGCGCACGAGTTGAGCGGCGGAATGGCCCAGCGAGTCGTGATCAGCATGAGCTTGCTTCTGAAGCCTGATCTGGTGCTCGCCGACGAGCCGACGACCGCGCTCGACGTCACGGTGCAAAAACAGATCCTCGAGCTCTTGCGGCACCGAGTGCAGGTTCTCGGAGCGGCGTGCGTGCTCGTCACTCACGACCTCGGCGTGGTCGCGAACTACTGCGACCGGATCGCGGTGATGTACGCGGGCAAGATAGTCGAGGCCGGCACAGTCGCCGACGTCTTCGACGAACCGGCCCACCCATACACGCTCGCTTTGCTCAAGTCGGTGCCGCAGCTCGGCAGGCCGGTCGCTTCGCTCCCTGGTGGGCCACCCGAGCTCCTCACTTACCCGACGGGCTGCCCGTTTCTGCCGAGATGCAAATTCGCGATCCCTCTGTGCGCGTCGGAGGCGCCACCGTCCGAAGATGTGTCGGCCGGGCATACTTCGGCGTGTCATCGCAGAGCTGAGATCGCGACGCTCCGACGCGCGGAGGTCGATACCTGATGGCTTTGCTGGTTGCCGACAACATAACCAAGACGTTCGCCCTGCCGAACGGTCGCCGTCTGCGGGCGGTCGACGAGGTCAGCTTCACCCTTGAGGCCGGCCAGACCCTTGCTCTGATCGGTGAAAGCGGCTCAGGCAAGACCACGGTCGGACGCTGTGTGCTCGGCTTGATCCCACCCGACAGCGGCTCTATCGAGATCGGCGGGGTGTCCGTGCCCGGCGCTTCGCGTCGTGCCCGGAAGGCGCTTCGGAAGGATATCTCCGTTGTATTCCAGGAGCCGTACGAGTCGCTGAACCCACGCATGCGGGTGAAAAACATCATCGCCGAGCCGTTGCTCATCCACCGCCCGGATATGCCTTCCGCCGAGCGCCTGGAGACCGTCGCGCACATCGCGAATGAGGTAGGCCTACCCGACCGAGTTCTCGACCGATTCCCACGGGAACTGAGTGGAGGCCAGCAACAAAGAGTGGGGATCGCTCGAGCCGTCGTCACCAATCCACGCGTCATCGTGCTTGACGAGCCCACGTCGTCCCTCGACTTGTCCGTCCGCGGGCAAATACTCAACCTGCTTGCCACACTGCAGGCTACCCACCAGACCTCCTATCTCTACATCTCCCATGACCTCGCGACCGTGGGCCACATCGCGACGAACATCGCTGTGATGCGGGGAGGGTGCATTGTCGAGCAGGGGCCCACGCAAGACGTGCTCAACAGCCCGCAGCACGAGTACACGCGCAACCTGCTAGCGGCAGTGCTTCGGCTTCCTACCTTGTATTAGCCGAGACGAACTTATACACAGATTCCACAGACGATCCGAGGCGAACAGAGAAATGCACCTGCTCAACATCCAGATCCAACATCTTGATGGGCAAACCGAAACGGCAGAGATCGAATACCGCCGAAT
>Ga0164242_10009290_pt1 | contig 10615 bp, 5 predicted proteins | sample OricomgcompostMG_FD_108783 | JGI IMG/M metagenome (GOLD analysis project Ga0164242, IMG submission 108783) | Miracle-Growth compost microbial communities from Emeryville, California, USA - Original compost - Miracle growth compost (MG) ... | reverse complement strand
TCTGGTGTGGCTGGCGTGTCTTTGGATGGCTATGTTTGTGCATTGGGGCTGGGCGGAAGGCGGGCGTTATCTGGTGGCGTCGCTGGTGGGATTGGCGGTTTTCGTGGCTTATGGCTGGTATTGTCTGTTGGGTTCCGCGCGCTTGCGGCTGGCAATTGGCGTCTGGTGTGTGCTGGGCGCCGCTTTAAATTCATTGACGATTTACTGGCTTTTGGCCTTCCTCAATCCCACCTACGGAACTCACTGATGATTGATAATATCTGTGTCGTAATTCCCACCCTCAATGAAGCTGCCACCATCGAACAAACCATTGATCAAGTGCGCGCGCATTGCAACACGATCATCGTTATCGACGGCGGTTCCACGGATGACACCGTGGCGCTCTCGCGGAAAGCAGGCGCGGATGTAAAAGTACTTTTAGAGCGCGGCAAAGGGCGCGCCTTGATTCACGTTTTGCAATATGTGGATCATCCTATTACGATATTCATCGACGCCGACGGCTCACATGATGGCAACGACATTCCGGCGTTAGCACAACCCATTATTGACGGCAAAGCAGACATGGTGATCGGTTCGCGCTGGGCTGGCGGCAGCGATGAACTGCATGGCGATATGAACAAATGGCTGCGCCGTTCGGGATCTATTGTTTTGACCACATTGGTGAATTGGCGATTCGGCGCACATCTCAGCGACATCCAAAACGGCTATCGCGCCTTTCGCACGGAGATCGGCAGAAATATCGGCTTGGAAGAAACCGGCTTCACTATTGAGCAGGAAATGGTGATGAAATTCCTGGCGGGAAAATTCCGCGTCATCAATGTTCCTTCGCACGAATACGCGCGACAAGGCGGCACCGCCAAACTCAACCTGGGACAGGTGTGGTTTAAATTCGGCACTGTCGCACTGCGACATTTATTCGGACTTACAAAACCCAAAATTAAACGCGGCGACAAGTTTGATGCATGATTCAGAACATTCGTTATTGTTAAAACTTCCGTCCTGAGCACAAAAAAACCAGCCCTGATACAGCTCAGGACTGGTTGCAAACTGGCATATACTGGCTGCCCTTGGGATAGTTATGTCGAACCATACTGTTTGATTGTGCCAGTTATAAAAGATACTGTGATGCAATTACGAGAATCATTATTTCAAAGTGCAACTGTATAGTCTGTCGGCCAGTCAAATGCTAAGCTGTTTTACTCTGTAAATAATGCAATCCAGAAAGACAGCATTATGTATGTTGAATAAGAAGCCCTTGGGAGCGTTACCATGATAGTGCATCGTGACAACCGCCGCATAATCGGTGATGGCCAAGGAATGATTCAAAATCGAGAATGGATATCCAGGATACTTTTGCATTTGAATAATGATAGTCAAAGATTTCTTAAGCATTGGAATTCCGCACTTTTTCGCTTTTTAACAACCGCAACCCATTTGCCACTACGAGTAAACTCACTCCGGTATCGGCAAAAACAGCCATCCACAGATTTGCGTAACCAAACAATGCCATCGCAAAGAAAAGTATCTTTATTCCAATAGCCATGCCGAGATTGACTTTTAGAATACTCATGGCGCGGCGTGACAGACGCAAAAATTCCGGCAAGGCAGAAAGGTCGTCCGCCATTAACGCTACATTTGCGGTTTCTATGGCAGTGTCACTGCCGGCTGCTCCCATGGCAAAGCTGATGTCTGCTTTGGCTAGCGCGGGTGCATCATTGATGCCGTCCCCCACCATACCTACCAAGCCGTATTTCTCTTGCAGACTGGCTATTTTGTGTAATTTATCTTCGGGCAATAGTTCACCATAAGCATCGCTTATCTTCATTTGCTGTGCCAGTGCCTGAGTGGTTTTTTGATTATCGCCGCTGAGCATGACCAGTTGCACTCCCATTTTGCGCAATTGGTCGAGTGCCCCCAAGCTTGTTTGGCGAATGGTATCGGCCACTCCCAGAACTGCGATAGAATGTTGGCCGTTGGTAAGCACAACGGAGGTTTTTCCTTGTTTTTCAATCTGAGAAAGCACTTTTTCCACATGCGCGCTACAGACTTTGTTTTCTTCGGCAAGGCGGTGATTGCCGATGAAAAACTGCTTACCATTAATGTGCGCAGTAGCGCCACGACCGATAAGCATCTGGTAATTTTCGGCAGGCAACAGCTGTATTCCATTCGTGGCCGCAAGCATCGCATCAGCCACAGGGTGATGCGATGCGGCGTTGATACTGGCGGCATAGAGAAGTACTTTTTCGTGAGTCCAATCAGTAAGAGGAACCACATCCGTCAAGCTGGGAATGCCCTGCGTGAGAGTGCCTGTTTTGTCCAATGCGAGGCAACGCAGACGGCTTCCTGCTTCCAGATAGACGCTACCTTTGATCAAAATGCCACGTCGCGCCGCCGCCGCTAATGCACTGACTAAGGTAACGGGTGTAGAGATCACAAAGGCACATGGGCATGAAATAACCAACAACACCAATGCGCGGTAAAACCATAAGCTCCAACTTTGTCCGAATAACAACGGCGGCAAAATTGCAAAAGTGATGGCGCATACCACCACAGCGGGAGTGTAATAATGCGCAAAGCGATCGACCATGCGTTCCACTGGTGCACGCTGTGTTTGAGCCTCTTGCACCGCTTGTACGATGCGGGCGATAGTGCTGTGCGCAGCATCGCCTTGTGCACGAAATTCCAGCACGCCGGAACCGTTTATGCTGCCCGCGAATAGCATGTCGCCAAGAGTTTTTTCCACCGGCATACTTTCGCCGGTAATAGGTGCCTGGTTCACCGTCGAAGCGCCGCTGATGACTTCGCCGTCCAGAGGAACAGATTCGCCGGGACGCACCCGCACTTTTTGCCCTTCCTTGATTGTGGCGACTTCTGTTTCCCGCCATGTTCCGTCAATTTGTTCCACCTGAGCATTTTGGGGTGCCAGTGAAAGCAAGTCCCCGATGGCTTTTCCGGCGCGTTCTTGTGATACATCTTCTAACATTTCCGCCAGACTGAATAAGAAGGCAACCATGGCAGCCTCGGCAAAATGGCCGGTGGCAAATGCGCCAATAATTGCGAGTAGCATCAAAAAATGAGTGTTGAGCGAGAAACTGCGTACCGCCCGCCAAGCTGGAGGAAAGATTTCCTTTGCACATGCGGCGATGGACAAAATTGCCAGAATTACTATCCATCCGGAAAGCTGGTGGGGCAAAAACCAGTCCGCTAATTCAGCGCCCACCGCGAATAATGCCGAAATCCCTAAAAGTACTTTTGTGGTCAGTGTTATACCATGGTGTTGAATTTCTGCAACAGTTTTTTCTTTAAAGTCCGCTTCCAATCCTAATGCGCGAATGCGTTCTATCAATAAAACAGGGTCATCCAATTGGTGCATGACGGTTACTTGTCGTTGCAGGTAATCGAAGGACAGTTCGCTAATTTGAGACAAAGAAGATAGATGTCCCCTGATTAACTTTTCTTCGCTGGGACAACATAAGCCTGGGATTTTGATAACAGTTTGCATGATGCCTTTATAAGTGCATTTTATTTCATTTTAAATAAGTTTCCACGATTGATTTGGAGATACAATACTTATGAATATAGTATACCTCAGTATATTAATTGAAACAAAAAAATGATTCTTTTTAGAGAAAGGTTGCCTTATGCTATTTGTCATTTATTCATTTTAAATTCTGTTTGCGTGTCCTCAATTAATTTTTTAGCGTTATTCACACTTTCGCCATGAGGAAATTTCTTGATGTATTCTTTCCAGACAGTCACGCCTTTTTGTGGCTGTTTTAACATTAATACATATATCGCTCCTTGATTAAATAAGCTGTTTTCGTGTTTGGGATCCATTATTTGGGCGCGTTGATACTCTTTCAGGGCCATTTGTGCATTACCGGAAAAGCGATAGGCACTGCCAAGATCAGTGCGCACGTCGGCGTTGTCGATACCTAGTCCCACGGCAGTTTCATATTTGTCGATGGCTTTTTGCCAATTCTGATGATCAAAATACCAATTGCCAAGCGCTAAGGCCGCCTGAGGCGATGGCATGTTGCCAGCCAACATTGGTGGCGGCTCGTCATTGATGGAGGGAGGCGTTGAGGGAGGCGAATTCTTACCGGAATCCAATGTTCCCTTAAATAGGTTAGCTGTGGGATTAATTTTTGAATTTGCTATATTGGTCGGAGCCACTTTGCGACTGGTTTCATGGTTGATAATAAATAGGGCAACGCCACTACCGGCAAAACCCGCCAAAGCGATAACGATAAGATAGTGAAACCAGGCCCGAATTGGAGGAAGAGTAGGCTGAGACATGTGATGTTAACCTGTAAAATATTTTTTAGGGGCTCTTATTTTGAGAACCCATGAGTAAATCGGTAAAGGCGGAAAGTGTAGTATCCAGTACTTTCATACTAATAAGAATGTCATGGCCCGCAGGTCTTCAGTTTGTGCGGCATTCATAAGTGCCGTGAAGAAATTAGCAACTTAACGAGAAACGAACGTAGGCGAAGAATCCCCGAAATTCAACGCATTGCGTTGAATTTCGGGCAGTTCCAATCAGAATGACGTTGTGTTCATTTTTTCAGGATGACAACGTGTCTATCTCCTCCTTTACATCCCGTTCAAACCAGTTGTAAAGCGTCGGCAACACAAACAACGTCAGCAGAGTACTTGTAATCAGTCCGCCGATCACAACCGTTGCCAACGGCTTCTGCACCTCCGCGCCCGCGCCGTGAGCCAGGGCCATTGGAATGAAACCGATGCTCGCCACCATCGCCGTCATCAAAACCGGACGCAAGCGAGTTTCACAACCACGCTGGACAGCTTCGCGCAGCGGCACGCCTTCTTCGCGCAGTTCGTTAATGAATGTCACCAGCACCACGCCATTGAGCACGGCCACACCGAATAAAGCGATAAAGCCAATCCCTGCCGACATCGAAAAATGCAGCCCGCGCAGGAACAGCGCGAGAATGCCGCCGGTGATGGCGAAGGGAATGCCGGTGAAGACAAGCGCGGCCTGTTTCAAACTGCCGAGTGTGGTGAATAACAGCAGAAAAATAACAGCGAAAGTGATGGGCACCACGATCATCAAGCGGGCGCGGCCACTTTGCAATTTTTCGTAAGTGCCGCCGTATTCCAGACGGTAGCCGGGCGGTAGCTTCACTTCCTGCTCAACCCGTTTTTGCAGTGTTTGAACGACGGTGCCCAAATCGTTGCCGCGTACGTTCATTTGAATCACGTTGCGGCCTTCGCCGTTTTCGCGCGAAAGCTGCACCGGGCCGACGGTCGAAACGATGTCAGCTACTTGCGCGAGCGGCACATCCGAGCCGCCCGGCGAATGAATCAGAATGCGTCCGATGGATTCCGCATCGGCGCGATATTCCGATGCCAATCGCACCACGAGTGGAAAACGCCGATTGCCTTCAATGATGGTCGAGGCTTCCTTGCCGCTCAGTGCGATTTCAATCACGTCGTTGACGTCACCCACGCTCAAGCCGTGCCGCGCCACTTCGTCGCGATCGATACGAATATCGAGTAGCGGCAAACCGGCGACAGTTTCCACGCTCACATCTACAGCGCCTTTGACTTGGCGCGCGATGGCGGCAATTTCATCAGCGAGCTTTGCGCGCACATCGCGGTCGGGACCAAACAGCTTAATGCCGACATCGCCGCGAATGCCTACGCCTTCGATGAGTTCATTCATCCGCATCTCAATCGGCTGTGACATCGAAGTGCCCACGCCTGGTAATTTCTCCAGCACTTCCGACATCTTTTCGACAAGCTCTTCTTTGTTATCTGCTTCCTTCCAGCCGTCAGCGGGTTTGAGCGAAACCAAGATATCGGCTTGCGAAACCAGCATTGGATCGGTGGCCAGTTCGGGGCGTCCGATACGACTTACGATGTCGTCTATTTCGCTGGGAAAACTTTTCTTAAGAACGCTTTCTAAAACCTTTTGACGGCGTACCGTTTCTTCGAGCGAAATGCTGGGCGGATAGACACCCGAAATCGCAATCGAGCCTTCATCCAGCTTGGGAATGAACTCGCTGCCCAGCAGCGGAAAAATCGCCATACACGCGACGAAGAAACCGATCGCACCAGCCACCGTGAGTACTCGCGCATCCATCACGCGTCGCAATGCCAAAGCGTAAGCGCGTCCGATGCGGTCAACGACTGGGTTGTGCTTTTCTTCCTTAACATTAAGAAATAGCGAGCAGAGTGCGGGAATCAAAGTTAGTGATAGCACGATCGCGCCCAACAGTGCGATGATGACAGTTTGCCCCATCGGGCGAAACATTTTGCCTTCAATGCCCACCAGCGTCAGAATCGGAATGTAGGCCGCAATAATGATGAAGGTGCCGAAAATCGCCGGTTTGAGCACTTCGACGGCGGCCTGTTGGATTACTATGTCACGTTCTTCCCTTGATAGATCATGGCCCTTTTCTTGTCTTCGTTTACTTAACAATCGAATGGTGTTTTCAACGATAATGACCGCACCATCCACAATAAGGCCAAAATCCACCGCGCCCAAACTCATTAAGTTGGCGGAAATGCCAAAGTAATTCATGCCGATCAGCGCGATCATCATCGCCAGAGGAATCGCGCTGGAAACGATGAGTCCGGCTCGCAGTTGCAGTAGGAATAAAAATAATACGGCAATAACCAGCAATCCGCCTTCGATCAAGTTGCGCTGCGCGGTGCCAATGGCGCGGCCAATTAGTTCGGAGCGATCGAGAAAGCTGTTTAGCTTCAAGCCTGGCGGCAAAGTTTTTTGAATCTCCGCGACTCTGTCCTTGACGTCATTGACCACGACGCGCCCGTTTTTGCCCAGCAACAACAGCGTGATGGCGTAAACCTGCTCACCTTCGCCGTTGCGCGTAATAGCACCCTGACGAACCGACGCACCATAGCCGACTTCAGCCACATCGCGGATTTTGACCGGCACGCCATTTTCAGCTTTGATGACGATGTTGCGAATATCGTCGAGACTTTTGACCAGACCCGAGCCGCGAATCAGTTGTTGTTCGGCACCTTTGGTGATGTAAGCGCCGCCAGCGTTCTGGTTGCCGCGTTCGAGAGCTTCGAGGACTTCACGCACATCAATATCGCGACCCGCCGCTTTTGCGGGATCAACCGCGACTTGATAATTTTTGGCCAATCCGCCAAAAGTGTTGACTTCAGCCAAGCCGGGCACCGTTCGCAGTTGCGGCGCCACCAGCCAATCCATCAGAGTGCGCCGCTCCATCAACGAGTACTGCTTCTCGCTGCCCGGCACATTGTCGAGCGAAACGTAATATATCTCACCGAGGCCAGTGCTAACCGGTGATAAATCAATGCCTGCGCCTGGGGGCAACTCTTCGCGCACTTCATTGATGCGCTCGTTGACTAACTGACGCGCGAAATAAATATCAACGCTGTCCTCAAAAATGACCGTAACCTGTGACAAGCCGAACTGAGAAATCGAGCGTGTTTCCAGACGTTGCGGCAAACTGGACATGGCGATTTCGAGTGGAAAGGTAATTTGCCGCTCAATGTCTTCCGGCCCCAATGCAGGCGCCTTGACGTTGATTTGCACCTGCTTGTTGGTAACGTCCGGCACAGCATCAATCGGTAATTGAGTTGCCGAATAAATACCGTAAGCAAGCAACAATACTGCGGCGATCACCACGAAAATACGTTGGCGAATGGAAAAGCGTAGTATGTGTTCAATCATGATTATTCCTCCGCCAATTCGTCTTTCATCGCCTGTGATTTCACTACAAACGCGCCCTCACTAACGATTTTATCGCCTGGTTTTAACCCGCTTTTAATCTCAATAAAATCTTTCGTTTTGGCCCCGGTCTGCACTTCGCGCGCGACGTATTTATAATCGGCATCTGTCGCTGCGAAGATGACGGTTTTATCTTCCATGGTTTGAATTGCATCAATCGGCACGGTTACTACGGAACGCGTTTCTGCAGTGGAAATTTCGCCACGGGCAAACATGCCCGGGCGCAATGAGCCGGGATTGTCGATCAAAGCACGCGCCGTGAGAGTGCGCGTTTCAGGATCCAGCGCTGATCCCAGAAACGTAATACGTCCGGTGAAGACGTGATTCTTTAACGCGTCCACGCGAATGGTCACTGGCGTTCCGATGCGAATTGCCGCGATGTCTTTCTCATAAATGGCCGCTTCAAGTGCCACTGTTTTTAAATTGGTAATCGTCATCAATTCCTTTTCTGCGGTGATGATTTGGCCCAGGGTGATTTTGCGTTCACTTACCACGCCGCCGATGGGTGCGCGTACGGGGATGGAAGCTTTTCCACTAGGACTACTTTTGAGTAACGAAAGTGCAGTACGCGCAGATTTTAAATCGGCCTGCGCCGCGCGATATTCCGCTTCTGCGGATTGCAGTTGCGAAATGTCATTGAGGTTTTGTTTGGCGATGCGTTGTTCGCGCGCCAAGGCGGCGGCGGAAAGTACTTTTTGCTGGCGTGCTTTGGTGAGCGACGTTTGCGCTTGTTCCAAACTAGCGCGCGCTGTTGAAACCTCGCGGCGGTTGGCAATGTTTTGTGCGTAAATCACTTGTTCACGCTTGAGCGATGCGTCTGCTAATTTGAGCGCATCTTGCGCACGTTGCGTTTCGGCGCGGCGGGTTTTGGTGGCGGCTTCGGCGTCCGTAAGTTGTGACTTTGCAGCATTAACTTCTGCCGTTCCCGCGACATTCGTGGAGGCGATTTTTTTCTCGCGATCCCAGTTTTGCTGCGCAGCCGTCACTTCTGATTGTGCCGCTTCAAGATGCGCTTGCGCCTGTTCGTAAGTGAGATTTGTATTGTCCGCCTCACGTTGCGAAATCAACCCTTCGGCCAAAAGTGCTTTAGTGCGTTGCCAATTAGTGCGCGCTGCGGAATGTTCGCTGCGCGCTGCGCTTAATTGTGCCTGCGCGGTGGAATGCGCTCGACGCGCTTCTTCCACTGGTTTTTGGCCATAAGTGCCCGCAGCAGCCAATTGCTGACGTCTGGCCAATTCAGCTTCGGCAGATTCCAGTTGATTCTGCGAACGGCTCAATTCGGCATTCGCAGCAGCCAGCGCTTGCTTGGCGGAATGTTGCGCGGTTTTGGCAGCTTCCAACGCCGGGCTGGAAAATGCACCTGCTTTTGCCTGTCGTACGATGTTTTCCAAAGCGATGCGCGCTTGACGTAGCGCGCTTTCACTCTCGCGCACATTTCCGGTTGCATCGACGTCAATTTTGCGTGCAGCTTCCACAGGTCCGCGCGAAAAAACGCCGGCTTGCGCCTGCTTTCGCACTACCGATAAATGCGTTTTGGCGTTCTGATGACGCGCTGTCGCTTGAGCAAAAGCTGATTGTGCTTCGCCGATGGCGCGGCTTTCGATGACGGCCAGCGTTTGTCCTGCTTTAACTTTATCGCCCTGCGAAACCAGCAATTGCGTCACGCGTCCCGGCACCAACGATGCAACCTGCGCCACGGCGTTGGGATCGGCGGCGATCTGTCCGTTAAAAGCAATACCGGTCGCGAGTTTGCCCAATTTTACTTCAGTCAGTTTGATGCCCGCAAGCTTGGCTGACACCTCGTCGAATTGAATGGTGTGTCCAGCTTCTTCTTCATGTTCTTCTGCAACGATGGTCTTTTCCGTGTTGGCTGATCGATTGCGCCAGGCGGTGAATCCCGCTAATAAGCAGACGGCCAACACGATAGCGATCCCAATAGGAACCCAGCGTTTTCGTATTTTAATTTCGTTCATTTTCATTGATTGTTTACTTCCGTAAGTTTTGATGAAGCCAGTGAGGACAGGCCTCCGTGCCTGTTAATAAAAGTACTTTTCCTCTTTGCTGTTTTTAAAAAGAGTCAGCAGGTTGACAAATTATAAGCAGGCACGAAGGCCTGCCCCCACTGAGAATTGGGTTTTGTGCGATTATTTTTCATCAATAATCTGATTTGAAAAGGGAGACTTATACGCTGTGCCAAGCGCGCTTTCCAGCGCTGTTTCGCTGGTCAATGTTCCCGCCAACGCTTGCAGATATTCGTTTTGCACCTGGCGTAATGTGCGTTGCGCTTCCAGCATTTCCAAATAAGAGGAGGCTCCTTGCTCATAGCCGATTTGGGTTTTGCGCACTAAATCCAGCGTTTGCGGCATGATGCCCGAACGAAAATGTTGCACGTTTTGCCATTGTAGTTGTAATTGCAATAATGCTTGTTCTACTTGCGTAGAAATTTGTGTGCGCTTCAGCGCAATAGCTGCCTCTTGCGCATCCGCTTCTGCTTGCGCGGCGCGGCGTTCGTGTTTGATGGAGCCAAAATCGAAAATCGGCATTGACACTACCGCGCGCAAAGCATAGGAACCGTCGTCACCGAAGAAAGAACTGCGCCGCGCTTGCAATTTGATATCCGGCAAACGTTCTTTGCGGATTACATCAACTTGCGTCTGAAGAGCTTCTAATTCTGCTTTTGCCATTAACAGATCAGGCCGATTTTTGAGCGCATCCGCCAGAAGTTGATCGCGCTTTTTGGGCGTTAATTTACCGGCATCAAAATTACTGTCAGTCATTTCGGGCAACGCCACGCGAAGTGGCGTTTTGGGCGTTTGCCCCACCAATTGATTGACGGTTGCCAGTTGTGATAAACGCGCCGAC
>Ga0164242_10009289_pt1 | contig 10615 bp, 8 predicted proteins | sample OricomgcompostMG_FD_108783 | JGI IMG/M metagenome (GOLD analysis project Ga0164242, IMG submission 108783) | Miracle-Growth compost microbial communities from Emeryville, California, USA - Original compost - Miracle growth compost (MG) ... | reverse complement strand
AGCGGTCGTCGTGGTCGCCGCGGTCGCCTCCGTGGTCACCTGGACCCACGAGGACTCCCAGGGCCACAGCGACGGTGGCCTGCGGGCCGAGCCCGGCACCGAGGTGTCGACGCCGGCCGACCAGCAGTCCTCCGCCTCGCCCTCCGATGCGCCGAGCGCCGCGGCCAAGCCGGTCGTGCTCACCGTGAAGCCCCAGCAGGGCCGCTGCCTGCTGCCGAGCCCCGACCGGCTGAAGGACAGTGCGGCCCTCGCGTTCGAGGGCACCGTCGCCGAGATCGACGCCGCGAGCCACACGGCCGTGCTCGACGTGACGACGTGGATCTACGCCGACGGCTTCGGCGGCACCGACACCGTCCGGGTCCAGCTCCCGGCTGCCGGCACCGAGTCGACGCCCACCTTCAAGCGGGGCCACCACTACCTCGTGGCCGCGACCGGGCACGGTCAGGTGATGGGCTGCGGGTTCACCGGCGAGAAGACCGGTGACCTGTCCACCCTCTACGGCCGCGCCTTCGTGTGAGCCGCCGATGACGCTCCACGGACTCCTCCTCGCCGCCGGCGCCGGCACTCGGATGGGTCGCCCCAAGGCGCTCGTCGACGACTGGCTCACCAGGTCCGTCGCGGCGCTGCGCGAGGGCGGCTGCCACGAGGTCACCGTCGTCCTCGGCGCCTCCGCCGACGAGGCCCTCGCGCTCCTGCCCGGCGACGAGCGCGTCGTGATCGCCGCCGACTGGGCGACCGGCATGTCCGCTTCCCTGCGGGCCGGCCTCGACGCGCTGCTCGCCCGCACCGAGGACGGCGACGCGGCGCTCGTCCACCTCGTCGACCTGCCCGACGTCGGGGCCGACGTCATCGCCCGGGTCGGGCGGCTCGCGGCCCCTGACGCGCTCGCACGGGCGGCGTACGCCGGACGGCCCGGCCACCCCGTGCTGATCGGGCGTCAGCACTGGGCAGACGTCGTCGAGACCCTCGTCGGCGACGAGGGCGCGAAGGGCTACCTCCAGGCGCACGGCGCCGCCCTGGTGGAGTGCGGCGACCTCGCGGGCGGCCAGGACGTCGACAGCCGGACGCCGTGACCACAGCCGGGCGTAGGTCCGGCCTCAGCCGCCGGTGACCTCGGCGAGGTGGACGGTCGCCGGCCGGCCGGCCCCGCCGGTGACCCAGGCAAGGTCGCGCCCCGAGGCGGCGCTCCGGATGCTGACGCTGCCCTTCGGCAGCATCACCGTCGCGTCGGTCGACAACGACCGGACGACCCGCCGGCCGTCGGGATCCCAGGAGACGAAGCCGTCACCGGCGAGCAGCGGCGAGGAGAGGACGTAGCCCTGGTGGAGCCGGGTCGCCCGGCCTCCCGAGAGCGGCTGCGACCAGACGGTGTAGGGGTCGTCGAGGAGCCCGAGCGCAGGCATCTTCGCCGTGTCGGGTGCGATGTGCTGGCTCCAGGTGAGGACGTCGCCGGCGGCGGCGCAGCCCATCGCCAGCGCCGAGTGGGTGAGCGGCTCGGGCGTCCCGCCGGTGACGGGGACGCTCCAGCAGTCGCCGCCGACGGTGTGGCCCCTGGAGGCGGTCGCGGCCGGTCCGAGGTAGACCAGCCGGTCGCCGCTCACCGACTCGCTGCCCGGCGTCATCTCGACGTGTCGCAGGAGGTCGGTGGGGGCGTCGTCGCCCGGCTTCCAGATCTGCTCCCGGGCGGTGCGGTCGGTCTCCGCGCGGGTCCAGAAGAACCAGCCGTCCTGGCCCAGCACGATCGGGACGTAGGGGTCGGCCCGGCGGCCGTTGGACGCGAGCAGCACCTTCTGGTTCGTCGTCGTGTCGAGCGCCCACACGCGCCACAGCACCTTCGGGGTCGCGTCGCTCTGCTCGGCGGACTGGTCGACCCAGGCCACCCAGTCGCCGTCGGCGGCCACCCAGTTGACCAGGCCGTGCGGCCACTGGCTCCGCGCCACGGTCGTCGGGGTGCGGTCGCCGGCATGCATCAGCCCGACGCGCGTCCATCCGGCCGCCGGGTCGGTGGCGAAGGGGAAGACCACCGCGCCGCCGCCGACCCGGAGCGGCCCGACGTTGCCGCTCGGCACCGCAACGCTGCCCACCTCGTGCACTGCGAGCGGGCCGGAGGGCGTCCCCGACGCCGAGCCGGTGGGGGCGGTGCTCGACGCGGCCGACCCGCCCGGCGGCGTACGTGTGGCCGACGGGTCGCCGGAGCCGCAGCCGGCCAGCGCGAGGCCCAGCCCCACCGCACCGGCGACGAGCGCGGCGGCGAGCGCTGCGACGGCGCGAGTCGGTGCGCTCAGGCTCACGCCACGATCCCGTGGATGCTGGTGTGGCTGATCGCCTGCCAGACGTTCCAGAGCTGCTCGCGGTGCTTGCCGTAGGGGTTGCCGTAGGAGCTCTGCCCGTAGATGAAGATCGGGTCCCACTCCTCGCCGACGTAGACCATCCGCTTCGCGCTCTTGGTGTTGTCGTAGCCGTAGGCGAAGTCGAAGTGGTTGAGCGCCTTGCCGTTGAAGAACGAGTAGTACTCGGTGTCGACGTTGAGGATCACCGACTGGTGGTAGTCGTGGGTGTCCTCCGCGATCGTCCCGAGCAGCGCGAATCGGTCGGCCGGCCGCCAGGTCCGCCACACGCCGAACGCCGAGAAGTGGTTGTTGAGCGTCGCCGCGATGTTGGCGCGGGCGGTGCCGTTCCTGGTCGTCCCCTCCCAGGTCGCGAACTGGCTCTCGCTGATGTTCTTGTAGGTGCCGTCGCGGTGCTTGTACATCGCCGCCACCATGTTGCGCGTGGCCGCCGGCCCGCAGGTCCAGCTCTTCTTCCCGTTGCCCTGACCCTCCTTGAAGATGGTCATGCCCGCCACCTCGGCCATGCTGAAGTTGCGGACCGGGACGCTCGACGCGGTGGCGGTGAGCCTGGCGCTCCGGCTCTGCTCCTTCGCAGCCAGTTGCCGCCGCTGTGACGCCGTCAGCGGCACCGTCGCCACCGGCCTCGCGCAGGTGCCCTGCTCGGTCGTGTAGCCCGCCGGGCATCCGGTGGTCTGCGCGGTGGCCTGCGCCGTGGCCTGGGCGGGGCTGGTCGTCGCGGAGGTGGAGCCGGGCGCAGCCGCTGCTGCGTGCGGCAGCAGGAGTACGGCGCCGAGCGCTGCCGCGGTGAGTGACGCGGCCGTCGTACGGATGTGCATGTGATCCCCCGAGATCCCGAGATGGAGGCCGGCCGGTCGACCGGCTTGTCCGCAGGGTTGCCGGGTCGACCGGAGCCCAAACGCGGACCCGTCGAAGCAATTCGAAGCAAGGCGAGCACTGGATGGAAGCCCAACCGTGATCCAACGCACACCCGGTTAGGCTCGGAGGCATGGAGGACCTAGATCCCGGCACCGTGACCGAGCGGCTGGGGGCCACCGGCTATCTGAGCGACCCGGAGCTGGCGACGGTCGTCTTCCTCGCCCTGCGGATGCAGCGCCCGCTGCTGCTCGAGGGCGAGCCCGGGACCGGCAAGACCGCGCTCGCCGAGGCGATCGCCCAGGCCTACGGGCTGCCGCTGGTCCGGCTGCAGTGCTACGAGGGGATCGACGCCACCCAGGCGCTCTACGACTGGGACTTCCCGCGACAGATCCTCCACCTGCGCGCCCTCGAGGCCGCCGGCCAGGCGGCGCGCGACGGGCAGAGCGTCGAAGAGGCCGAGAAGAGCCTGTACGACGAGCGCTTCCTCCTCGCCCGACCGGTCCTCGCCGCGCTGCAGCAGAGTCCCGCGGTGCTGCTCGTCGACGAGGTCGACCGCGCCGACGACGAGTTCGAGGCGTTCCTGCTCGAGGTCCTCTCGACCTATCACGTCTCGATCCCCGAGCTCGGGACGGTCGCCGCGGCGGTCCCGCCGGTCGTCGTCCTCACGTCCAACCGGACCCGTGAGCTGCACGACGCGCTCAAGCGGCGCTGCCTCTACCACTGGATCGACCACCCTGGCCTGGAGCGGGAGGTCGCCATCGTTCGCAGCCGCGCGCCCGAGGTCTCCCGCGAGCTCGCGGAGCAGGTGGTCGCCGTCGTCCAGCAGCTGCGCGGCGACGGCCTGCAGAAGCCACCCGGTGTCGCGGAGACGCTCGACTGGGCCCGTGCGCTGCACCACCTCGGCACCCAGCGGCTCGACCTCGCCACCGCCGCCGCGACGCTCGGCGCCCTGGTGAAGTACCGCGAGGACGCCGATCGCGTCCGCGCCGCCCTCGATCGGATGTTGGCATGAGACCCGAGGACGCTGACCGTGTTGGTCTCGACGCGCTCGCTGGCGCTCGCGGCTCGACCAACGGCCTCGAGCACGAGGCCGACGAGGTGTTCCTCGCCTTCACCCGCGCGCTCCGCGCCGCCGGGGTGCCGGTGACCCAGGACCGCGCCCAGGGCTACCTCGAGGCGGTCTCGATCGTCGGTGCCGGCGACCCGACCGCGACGTACGCCGCCGGGCGCGCGACCCTCTGCGCCGGCCCCGACGACCTGGCCCGCCACGACCAGGTGTTCGAGGCCTGGTTCGGGGTACCTCACGGCCTCCCGAGGCCGCAGCCCGTCCCCACCGTGACCACGCCGGCGCAGCTTCCCGAGACCGCCGGGACCAGTGACGAGGGGGCTGGTCCCGACGGTGATCCGGTCCGGGCCCGGGCCAGTGACGCCGAGGTGCTCCGCCACCGCGACGTCGCCGGCCTGGACCCGGCCGAGCGCGCCCAGCTCGCCGCGATGATGGACCGTCTCACCGTGCGCCCGCCCCGGCGGCGTACCCCTCGCCAGCAGCCCTGGCGCCGCGGCCGCGTCGACCCCACCCGCACTCTCCGGGCGAGCCTGCGCCGGATGGGGGAGCCTGCCGACATCCGCTGGCGCCGGCGCGGGAGCCGCCCGCGCCGGGTCGTCGTCCTGGCCGACGTGTCCGGCTCGATGAGCGCGTACGCCGACGCGGTACTGCGCGTCGCCCACCGGATGGTGTCCTCGGCGTCGCGGTCGGCGCAGACCAGGGTCGAGGTCTTCACGCTCGGCACCCGTCTCACCCAGCTCACCCGCCCCCTCGGCCTGCGCGACGCCGACCGCGCGCTCGTGGCCGCCGGCGACGCGGTGCCGGACTGGTCCGGCGGCACGCGCCTGGGGGAGACGCTGCAGCGCTTCCTCGACGTCCACGGCGGGCTCGCGCGCGGCGCCGTCGTGGTCGTCATCAGCGACGGCTGGGAGCGCGGCGACGCGAGCCTCCTCGGGGAGCAGATGGCGCGGCTTCACCGCCTCGCCCACCGGGTCGTCTGGGTCAACCCTCACCGTGGGAAGGACGGCTACGAGCCGGTGCAGGCCGGCGTCCTCGCCGTACTCCCGCATGTCGACGACTTCCTCGCCGGGCACTCCCTGGCGACGTACGAGGACCTCATGGAGGTGATCTCACGTGCGTGACGTCCTGGACGAGCTGGTGAAGTGGTGGGACTCGGGCGAGACCGTGGGCGTCGGGACGGTGGTCGCGACGTTCCAGTCCGCGCCCCGTCCGCCCGGCGCCTCGATGCTGGTCGGCCCCGACGGGTCGGCCGTCGGGTCGGTGTCGGGCGGCTGTGTGGAGGGTGCGGTCTACGAGCTCGCGAAGGAGGTCGTCGAGTCCGGGACGCCCGTCCTCGAGCGGTACGGCGTCTCCGACGACGACGCCTTCGCCGTCGGCCTCACCTGCGGCGGCATCCTCGACGTCTTCGTCGAGAAGGTGAACAAGGAGACCTTCCCCGAGCTCGGCGAGATCGCCGCCGACATCCGCGCCGGCCGGCCGGTCGCGCTCGCGACCGTCATCGAGCATCCCGACCCCGAGGTGCTGGGGCGGCGGATGATCGTGAGGCCCGGCGACCGGGAGGCCGGGACGTCGACCGTGACCGGCTCGCTCGGCAGCGCGCGCATGAACGACGCCGTCCACGACGACGCCCTCGGCCTGCTCGCCCAGGGCACCAACGCGACGCTGACCTACGGCACCGACGGCGAGCGTCGGGGCGAGGGGATGCGGGTGTTCGTCTGGGGGTTCGCGCCGAAGCCACGGATGCTGGTCTTCGGGGCGATCGACTTCGCCGCCGCCGTCGCGCGGGTCGGGTCCTTCCTCGGCTACCACGTGACCGTCTGCGACGCCCGTCCGGTCTTCGCGACCCACTCGCGCTTCCCCGACGCCGACGAGGTGGTCGTCGACTGGCCCCACCGCTTCCTCACCACCGAGGTCGACGAGGGCCGGATCGACCCGCGGACCGTCATCTGCGTGCTCACCCACGACCCGAAGTTCGACGTACCCCTCCTCGAGGTCGCCCTCCGCATCCCGGACGTGGCCTACATCGGTGCCATGGGCTCGCGGCGCACTCACGAGGACCGCCTCGCCCGCCTTCGGGAGGCCGGCGTGACCGACGAGGAGCTCGCCCGCCTCTCCAGCCCGATCGGGCTCGACCTCGGCGCGCGGACGCCCGAGGAGACCGCCATCTCCATCGCCGCCGAGATCATCGCCGGGCGCTGGGGCGGGAGCGGCGAGCGGCTCGCGTCGACTCGGGGGCGGATCCACCGCGAGGTCGCGCTGCCGTGAGGCTCCGGGTGTCGTGAACCGCTGGGCGGGCGGGGTCGCGGGGACGCTGCTCCTCGTCCTGGCCGCCTGCGGCGGGTCTCCGAACGCCGGCCCGGCGACCCGGTCTCCGACGCCCTCCGCGGCGTCGCCCGCTGGAGGTGTTGGTCTCGACACGTCGTCGCGCGTCCCTCGCGGCGGCGGCTCGACCCGCGGCGGCTCGGCGAGCGCGGCTCCCGCGCTGCCACAGGTGACGTCGGCGTACTCGCTCCCGGCGCTCATGCGGGCGTCGTACGACGGCGGGCGGCTGCGGGTCGTGCGGCGGCTCGCCGTGACGGACGCCTACACCCGCTCCGAGGTGACCTACCGCTCCGGGCGGCTCACGATCAGCGGCGTACTCCTCCGTCCCCACGGGCGCGGGCCGTTCCCGGCGGTCGTGCTCGCGCACGGCCACATCGATCCGTCGATCTATGTGACCGGCCAGGGGTTGGCGCGCGAACAGGACCGGCTGGCGCGGGAGGGGTTCGTCGTCCTCCACACCGACTACCGCGGCCACGCCGACTCCGACCCCGCCGGTCCGATCGACGTCGAGACCCGGATCGGTTACGCGCGCGACACCATCAACGCGGTGAGGACCCTCCAGCGGCAGCCGTACGTCGACCCCGGCCGCCTCGCGCTCCTCGGCCGCTCGATGGGCGGCGGCGTGGTGCAGGACGTCCTCGTCGCCCAGCCGGGGCTGGTGAGGGCCGCGGTGGTTTACGCGTCGGTGAGCTCGTCGTTCCTCGACAACCTGCGGCGCTGGACGCTGCCCGAGCGCCCCGCGGACGCGAAGGCGCTCTTCGACCGCTTCGGCACCCCACAGCGCAACCCGGGGCTCTACCGCGCCCTGTCGCCGCGGACGTACTTCGACCGGATCACCGAGCCGGTCCTGATGTTCCACGGAACCAGCGACGACTCCTGCCCGGTCGCCTGGTCGCGCACCACCTACCACCTGCTGAGGCAGGCCGGCGTCGACGCGCGACTCGTCGTCTATCCGGGCGAGGAGCACGCCTTCGTCCCGCGGTGGGAGGACTCGATCCGCCGGACGGTCCTCTTCCTGCGGCGGGAGCTCGACGTCTGATTCGGGCTCGTGCGGTCCTGCGCGCGGCTTCTAGGTGCGTCGGTGGAAGCGGTAGTCGCCGTTGGGGAGGCGTTCGTGGGTGTAGGTGGGGTCGTGGGCGCGGCGGTGGTGGTGGCCGCAGAACAAGACGCCGTTGGCCAGGTCGGTGCTTCCGCCTTCGGCCCAGGGTTGGAGGTGGTGGGCGTCGCACCACTCGGCGGGGGCGGTGCAGCCTTCGGCGCGGCAGCGCTTGTCCCGCAGTCGCAGGGCCTTGCGTTGGGCGGGGGTGAAGAGCCTCTGGGCCCGCCCCAGGTCGAGCGGCTGCGACTGGCCGTCGAGGACGGCGGGCAGGATCTTGGCGGTACACGCCAGCCGTCTTGCTTCGGCGGCGGTGATCGGCACCCCGCCGCCCAGCTCCGCGGTGGCGAGGTCGCGGGTGAGCTTGTCGTGGTCGATGGTCACGATGACGGTGGTCGCGTCCCCGCCCTGGGCGGGCACCCGGTCGGGATCGATCGTCTCGAGCAGCTGGCCGAACGCCTCGGCCAGCACCCGGGACCGGGGCAGCCTCTTGCCGTCGGCCTCCAGGGCCGCGACCCGGGGTTGGGCGTAGGCCTCCACCGCGAGCCGGAGCCGCTCACCCACCGCCTCCGGCACCAGCCCGTGGATGCGGGTGAGGCCGTCGCCGGCCGGGGTGATCGAGAGCGACTGCCGGCGCTGGGCGCGTTCCTCGAGCCGGGCCAGGGCGCGGGCGTCCGCGGCGTCGGCGACCTCGGGGGCGACCACCTCCAGCAGGTGCGCCGCCAGTCGCCGCAGCTCCCGCGGCCCATGCGTGGCGGCGAGCTCGACCAAGTGCGCCTCGGCCCGTGACAGCACCTCCGGATCGACGGCCGGATCGACGGCGAGGGCGTCGAGCGCCTGGACGATCACCCGGGCCTGCTCGACACTCACCAAGCCCTGCGCCATCGCGACCCGGGTGGCCTCCCGCCGTTCGAGCGCCTGCGCGAGCCGCAGCTGCCCGTGTGCGGCACGCGCCTCGACCGGCGCCGAGGCGGCCAGCCACGCCGCCACATCCCGGGCACCGGACTCCTCGGCCAGCGCCTGCGCCGGAGCCGAGCCCATCACCCGCAACACCAGCTCGGCGATCTGCGCCGAGACGCGCTGCAACGCCAGCAGCGTCTCCCCGACCTGGGACGGCGACAGAAAGGCGGGATTCAGGTCGGCGGCCGACCTCAATGCCACCTCCAGCGACGCCAGCACGCCGCTGAACTGGTGCTTGCCGGATATCTCGGTCACCCACGGGCCTCCTCCCGCACGACAGACCCACCGCTGCCGCGGCGGGGCGACGTACGCGGGCCCACACTTGGACACCTACCCACGAACCATCTGGCCAGGCGAACTCCGACCCTCCAACCCGGACGAACTCACGAGCGGACCGGCTACAACCACGACCTACCGTCATCGTACACCTGTTCGAACATTCTGTGAATCCCGTTTAGCGCCCGAGCTCACGTACGTGTACCAGTGAACGAAGGCCGAGAGGTCGACGATGACCCGGCGTCTCGAGGGCGTCGACGATCACTGCTGCTCCCAGCCAGCTCGCACCGGACTCGTCCACCAGCGTCTTTGCCGTCAGCGCTTGCCCACCGGTGGCGATCCAGTCGTCGACGAAGAGGACGCGATCTCCTGCTTTGATCAGGTGCCGTCGGAAGCCAAGGAGGAGATGTCGGTCCCGGTAGTCGGGCGGTGACGTTCTGATCCGCATTTCGTCGCTGTCCGAACTCCTGCCGGAGTTCTTGCGTAGCTCGACCAGGCCGACGCCGAGGTGCGCCGCCACAAGAGAGCCGATCAGCAGCCCGCGGGACTGCGGCGCCAGAACGACCGTCGGCGTTGCCGGGACGAGGCTGGCCAACGCGGGACCGAGTCGCCCGAGGGTCTCCGGATCGCGCCACCACCCGGTGACGTCGGCGCGGAGATCGGGATCGGTCCGGTCGCCGACCCAGCGAAACCTCGACTTCAGGGACTCGCGGACGTCGGACACGCCAAAGCATCGCACGGGCACACCCGCGCTGCACCCGGATAGCGGTTCGCTCCCGGGCGGACGCTGCCACCCACTGGAACACCCTGTCGACACTCCATGCCTCGCCCGTTGTGATGGGGGTCACATCTAGCTCGGGAGGCATCGATGGCACGCAGATGGAGGCACGTCGTCGCGACGGCGGCAGGACTGGCGAGCGCACTGACGCTCGCGGTGGGATCCCCGGCACTCGCTCATTCCTCCGGCAGCCACACGCCCGCGAGCCACCCGACCAAGAGTCATCCGACGACGGGTCACCCGACCAAGCCGAACCACGCCGCGACCCTGACCGAGCAGCGCTGCGAGGCGCTCGCCGACCTCGGCGTCCCGGCGCGCCGGATCGGCCTGCCGACCAGCGGCGCGGAGATCGAGTCGGCGACGTGGAGCAGCAGTGGCGGGACGGGCGGCGGGGCGACGTACTGTCAGGTCGTCGGCTGGATCCGCCCGGTCCACGCGGGCTCGCCGTCGATGCAGTTCGAGGTCAACCTCCCGGCGGTCTGGAACCTGCGGACGCTGCAGATGGGCGGTGGTGGGTACGACGGCAGCCTCGTCACTGGGCTGGACCCCTACACCGCCCAGCCGGCGGGAGAGGAGACGCCGCTGCAGCAGGGCTACGTGACGCTCGGCAGCGACGGCGGCCACCAGGGCGGACCGGGCTTCGACGGGACGTTCGGGCTCGACGACGAGGCGCTGCTCAACTACGGCAAGGAGTCGGTCAAGAAGACCCACGACGCGGCCGCGGTCGTCATCAGGGACGCCTACCGCCGCATCGCGGCGTACAGCTATTTCATCGGCGGCTCGCAGGGCGGCCACGAGGCCCTCGACGCGGCCGCGCGCTACCCGAAGGACTACGACGGGGTCATCGCCAACTACCCGGCCTACAACGTGACGATGATGCACGAGGGCGCGGTCAACTTCCGTGACGCGCT
>Ga0164242_10009288_pt1 | contig 10616 bp, 13 predicted proteins | sample OricomgcompostMG_FD_108783 | JGI IMG/M metagenome (GOLD analysis project Ga0164242, IMG submission 108783) | Miracle-Growth compost microbial communities from Emeryville, California, USA - Original compost - Miracle growth compost (MG) ... | reverse complement strand
GTTGCTTCCACTTGTTGAAGCCGGGGTTCGCGGGTTCAAGGGTTTTCTTATCGAGTCCGGAGTAAGTCTGCGCCTGTGTGCTCAAGCCCAACCCTAGCGCGTTGAGCTGACTCGAGATTTAGGTCGAAGAGTTCCCTGCCGTCTCATCACAGGATATTGCACTTGCAATGAAAACACTCAACGGCACGCCGACCACACTCATGTTCCATGCCGAGATGATCCCGCCGATCACAGACTCCGTGGGAGACGATGTCCAGTCATCTCTGCCACCCCTCGCACCACATGGCAGCCTCACCTCGTACAACACCTTCCTAGAATCACGCCCACCTGCCTTTGAGACTTACGCCGTAGAGGAGATCCTCGCGCTCGCACACCTTGCCCCTCAGCTCCATCTGCACATCGTGCACCTCTCGGCGATAGAATGCATACCCATCCTCAAGACCGCTCGCAAGTCGGGCATCAACATCACCGCCGAGACGTGCTTCCACTACCTCGGCCTTGCATCCGACGACATCGGGGACGGTGACACCCGGCACAAGTGCTGCCCCCCGATCCGGAACCGAATCAACCAGGACGGCCTGTGGGCCGAACTTACCGCCGAGGACAGCTGCATCCGTACCGTGGTATCAGACCACTCTCCTTGTACGCCGGAATTGAAATTGCTACCGGATCACCTCCAACACACACATAACGAGGGGTGCGGATGCGACGAAAACGCCGGTCCATTACCTCACGCCCGATTCGCCGATTCGGGCATCGACATAACGGTGCCAGCCTCGGAGCCCACCGGAACCAGCGTGCTGGCGACCAAGCCCGAAGAGGTCGAAGCCCCCGGCGATTTCTTCGCCGCGTGGGGCGGCATCTCGTCGGTGGGGCTGGGCCTCCCGATCCTGCACGCCGCGGCCGCCGCGCGGGTCTCGCGCGGCGAGCCGGCGCCGTCGGTCGTCGACATGGTGCGGCTCTGCAGCCAGGCGACGGCGCGGCAGGTCGGGCTGGCGGACCGCAAGGGCGGGCTGCGTGTGGGCTTGGACGCCGACGTGTGCGTGTTTGACGACGGGATGGAGTGGGCGCTGCGGACGGGGGACATGCGGTGGCGGAACCGCTGCTCGCCGTGGGAGGGGCGGGTGTTCGGGGGGAGGGTCGTGCAGACGTGGTTGCGTGGTAGGAGGGTGTTTGAGCTTGGGGGTGCGAATGGAGGGTTCGTTGGTGGAGCGCCAATTGGGGAAGCGATTGTGGAGAAGAGGTTGGTGTGAATGCTTGGGTTGGTTAGGCGGGAGAGCGAGACATGTGAAGGGACTGTGTATCGTCTCTTGGAAATGAAGAAGTGCAAGCTGATTATAATGCTGCTAGCGAGTAGTCTCTCAATGCATCAAACTCAACATAGACCCTATGGCCTTATATCATCTTGAGTGCCAGTATATCTTCTAACGCCACCCATGTACCCTCCCAAAACAGGACAAGAAATAAATTATTAGTTTGTGTCGTAAGGCTTCATGCAACCATCCCGCAAACGGTCCCCTATGCGTAACCGTAGCCTCCCCTTTTGTCTCCTCATTACCTTGATGCTTGACATTCGTATTAACTTAACCCCCCACTCATAGCAACATAAACGCCACAAAAAGCACAAATACTGAAGCCCAACCGGCCCTTGCCAATCCCTCTTCCTTGAACGTCGTGGCACCCGCTGTAACAGGTATCAGCCCCTGAGGTGGCCCTAGGGGTGGCGGGCCCCCACTGTGTGGGCCGAGCCCAGTATCGGAATCGGTGCCATTTTCTGGGCTGCCGGGGCCATGAGCACTGCCAGTGCCGGCATCACCGGCCTGTCCGTCGCCGCTCCCGAACCCGTCGACCCCGGTGGCTCTTGGAGCGGAGCACTCGGTCCTGGTGACAACGAGGATAGAAATGCTGGTAATAATGTGTGGCGGTGAAGAGGGTACGTGTGTTCGGAACGGGGAGAAGCAGGTTGGGCATACCGTGCTCGATGTCGAGTTGTGGTGATGTGTGGGTGTGGATGTCGAGTTGTGATGATGTGTGGGTGTGGATGTCGAGTTGTGGTGATGTGTGGGTGTGGATGTCGAGTTACGGTGATGTGTGTGTGTGGTCGCGGAGGAATTTGTGAGGCTAAAAGGTGTCCATGTGAGAGCCGGGACTGGCGCGGACGGGGAGCTAGATTCCAGGACGGGTGCAGAACCAAAAGCGGATATGAACGTAGACGATGAAAAGTTAGCCGTCGTTGCCGCTGTTGCACGGGCCCCGGTGCCTAAGAAAGGCGTGACCGTGAGTCCCGAACGGGGCGACCTTGTGGTGGTTGCGGGGTCGGTGGCGGGCGTGAAGGAGGAAGTAGATGTCTGGTTTATTGCGGTGGTTGTGGAGTCTGCGGTGGTTGTGGAGTCGATGGCAGGCGTGAAGGGGGAAGTGGAGGTCTGGTTTGTTGCGTTTGGAATTGTGGTAGTGTTGTCTGATGAGGCAGCGCCATCGACAGGGGAAAAGTAAAGGTTGAAGAGAGAGGTCCCAGAGCTCTGGTCCATGCCGCCGCAGAATTCGTCGTCATTGGGGGCTAAACAGTTGTAGTAGCAGTCCGAATTCTTATCATCAGAGTACGACTTCGTGACTGTGGGCGACTTCTTCCAGCATGTGCAAAATCTAAGAGACAGATGAGTTAGACATCCAGTTTCTGGGGAGCGCGAGGACAGAATAGTGGGACATACTGTAATGACAACGCCAAGTATGAATAGCCATGGCTGTTACAGTATTTAGCGCATAGCTCAGGAGAGTTGGGATCGAGTGCGTTGTTGTCGTCTGCTGTCGTTACGTCGAGGGCAACGCAACCCTGTGCCTGGAGCTGTGCGCTAGCTCTGGTCAGGAGCAGAGCCGTGGCGACGGCAAGATGTGAGATGTTTCTTCGTGTCATATTGATCGAATGTGGAGGACCCTGTTCTTGTCCCCGAGCTGTGAAGTCGGGATATTGATGGGAGTTGCGTGAAGAGATTTGCCTTAATATTCGTTTTCTTTGAAGTCAAATGTGCTTGAAGTCGAATATACTTCCAGGCAGTTGTCCAAACGATGCTGGTACGGCGCTATTTAAACAAAGTTCACGGTCATCGAGCTTGGGTATACCAGGCCTTACTTTGAAATGTAGATCGGGAAGTAAACCCACAAGCAGCATGGTCTCAGCCTCCCCGGGGTTGGGCAGATGATCCGCAACCTGTGCACGCAAGTGATGCACCTGATCAAGATACAGCATTGGGAGCGCCATCTCTAGAATATGTTAGGGCGGGATGAGACAAGTGAGGTAGGAAGGATTCCGGTAGAAGGCGGCTACCAAGGAGGTGTATGTTCTGTGGGGGTGGTGAAGAGACTTTCAGGGTGCATGATCACATCTGGGGTTGTCTCGGCAGCCACGCCGACATTTTCTGAAAATTTCGAACCACCTTGAGGAATGTTGAGGTATGTAGATGGCTGGCTCTGCCTGCAAAATTCAAATGGCGTGGGCGCAAAGGAACGTAACGGGTCTGGTGGCTGCGATCCCAAGAGGTCGGGAAAGTGGTGAGACATTGGGATTCCAGGGCCCATTAAGTACGTGGCTGTAAGACACGCCCACTAGAAAGCACTTGCGATTAGGCAACTTGACATATCCCTCAACAAGGAAGCCTGAAAAGCACAACTCCATTTCCCATTGGTATTACGCTCCCTTGCGAAACATATCTGGGGGTAGCCATCTTAGAACCGAATAAAGAACGAGGCTCCATCGATAACCGAACTCCCACATCGTACATCGTGGCCGGGTAAGGGCCTTAGCCCCAATTGCCATGATGGCAAATGCCAAACTGGACAAAAAAACCCAAAGGGGTTGGTAAGAAAACAAAAAAAGGTCAGTCATCGTAGTCGACAAGAGCAAAAAAGGGGTCTAAACTCTGCGGGAAATGCACCGAAGGAAATCATGGGAACAAAATTCCAAACGCCTGGAAACTCCAGCCTCCGGCCCCAACCTATGGCTTTTTCTTTCACTTCCGATCCTCAAAGTAGAAGCGGCCAAGTCTCTCATCACCTTTGGGACTGCCGAGGGCCGAAGTCCCAACCCTAGCCTCCCCATCATCCAGCCTCTCCCTAACAATCCTCTCGGCGGCTTCCATGCCGGCCCTCGCCTGGGCCTGCTGTTGGTGCGAGTGTGGTTGCTGCGTCTCCCGGATGGCGCTCGTGTTCGCCCTGACTGGCACGGGACCCCTGGTCGTGGTATCAACATATGGATCATCGTCGGCGCCTCTAGGCGGCACCGACTCTACACCAGCGCCATCGGTAGCGACGCCGTCGACCATTCGCGCATTGCGCCGCTCCAGTGCCGCTGACGACGTGCTCAAGGGTGTTTCGCCGCCGCCGCCGCCGCCGTCCTGGCTCGTCGGCCCGCGGACGGTCTCTCTCCGCGCGGCTATGATACCCGCGGCCGGCTCGCTTAGGCCCGAAGCGCTCCGCTCGAGGCCCCACACGCCGGCGGCGGGGGAGCTGCCGGCCCCCACTTGTTGTGGGGGCAGTCTGCGGTGGTAGATGGGGCCCGAGACGGTGCTGCCGGCGCCCTCGCCAAAGCCGACGAGGCTGGCGTTGCCGTCGTCGGACATGTGGTCCTCGAATCCGCTGACGCTCCGGTTGGCAAGGTCCTCATCCATGGGGTCGATGTCGCCGCCGCCGCCGCCGCCCCTGTCGCCAAAGTAGCCGCTGACGGAGTCGGCCTCGGTCTCGCGGTAGTTCGTGTCGGTGGACGCCATATCCTCTTCGGCGTCGGCGTCGCCCATGTCGTGGTCCTCGCCGATGCCGGTCTCGGTTGTCGTCCTGCCGCCCACGCTTTCCGTCGCGGAGGCGGTGCCGACGGTGCTCATCTTGGTGACGGCGACGGGCTGGCCGGCGGCGTCAAAGTAGGCCGGGGTGAGCCCCGCCGCGTTGGCCTGGGCGAGCACGCCTGCGGGGAAGCCGCTCGAGGTTGGGGTCGTCTGCGGGGAGGCGTGGGAAGGGGAGCCGGGGAGGCCGGCGCCGCGCAGGGTGGATACGGACGAGAGGCCGGTGAGGCGGGAGATGCGGTCGGCGCGCTCGGCTTCAAGACTGTTGGTAGACGAGTTGTGGTGGTGGCCGCGAGGGAATGCGCTGGACAGGGGTTGACCCCGTTGGCCATCTTTGGTGGCGGTGGTGGATAGCGCGGAGAGGGATGTTGTGGTGCTGGTTGGTGTGCCACTTCGAATAGGAGGAGGGATGGTTAGTTCTATCTCTAAGTTGTGGAAATGGTGATGGCTGTCGCGGGATTGGATTTTAGACAGGGGGCAGCGGGCATTCAAGGAGGGGCTTGGCGGGGTTGGAAAGGGAGAAACGGGGAGTACCTACGGCATCTCAGAGGGAGTGCCTGGGCGAGATTGTGGCTGTGGTTGATCCATGACAGTGGGATGTGACGACATGGCGATATCTGGGATATTTGTTGCCATCGGTGGATAACTTTCTGGTCGAGGCTGGAGAGCCTTTGCGACGCTTTTGGTGAACGGAGATTGGCCCTTGGCGGGGTGGTTTAATCGGCGCTGCAGTTTCAGGCAGCAAGAAAGGTGAGGGCAGGATCTCGGGCGGGATACAGGAGGGTTTGTCGAAGGGGTAACAACCGAGGATATGATACATAGATTGGAAAGCTCATCTCTTTGTATCTCTCATGTTCTCGATGCGCCAAACCTCCGATGCTGTGATTTAGCGATCGGTGGTTGAGGTCCGTGATGGTGAGGCAGGTTTGGTGGTAAATTATTGGGTGGGTGTTCTGGCCCCCTTGAATGTCTGACCTGTTATTGGCTACTGGTCTCTTTGTGGAGTAATGACGTCGGGAAAAGTGACGCGACGCGATGTAGGGAAGAATGTGGGGGCAGCTCTGCCTCGTATGTTTGTATGTTGATATCAGCCCTGAAAAGGTCTGGATTTCCAAGGACTGCTGCAAAATAATGGGATGTATTACGGAATGTGCTAAGCTGTTTCCTAATATGACATTTTCCGTGCCAATTACCCAAATCCCACAGCAACCCAGACCTGGGGCCTCCAGCCTTTGACAGGCGTGAGAGAATCTTGTTCCTGTGCATTTTCTTTTACCGTGTTGGTGCTCCTGCTGGTGTCAAACAACGCCGGTTACCCCGCAGAGCTACCATGGCGGGGCCTCAAGAAAACACCGGGCATAAAGTCGACGACCTGCCCAACGGCAACAATGCCGGCAATATTCTCAATAAACGCCTTGTGGGCTGGATCCTTGTGGAGGTAATATTCTCGGTCTTCCTCGTTGTCAAACTCACTCATGAAGACATGCGTAATGCCATTCTGTCAAGAAGTAACTGTTAAAAAGGGCGTACTTGGAGAAGGATAGATTGGAGAAAGATATATGGGTCAAAGATGCTCACCTGCTTGCCCTCTGGACTGTTCTCTAGGCCGCCCCTAGCCAGCCGTACGTACGGTTTCTTTGTTTGGGGATGCATGCAGTTATCCTTGAGCGCCAACATCTGATCGCATACCTGAGGTGCCGCTGTCAGCTTCGTATCCATGCCTGCCGCACCGAACTGCACAAGGGTGGATAACTCGCCATCTGGACCTCCTCTGGGGTTGCCAGTGGTTTGAACTCGAACATAACAATGTGAACGATGGTCATATTCAAGGATTAAATTGTCCAAGATTTTGCTGTTAATTAGATTTAAGGAGAATAAGGAGCGTTGCTTGGAAATGGGCAAAGAGTGATCATGATGTAAGTCCGTGGGTGGCACCGGGGCACCGGCTACTGTGTGCATGGGCGCGTTTCCTCAAATGACACTGTGCACAAGTTGCCCCTGGTGACCCGTGTCAACGGTCTTTCCCGACCACTTCTTCCAACTCCTTCAGAATCGAGGGCACGTCATGATTGTCCCTCTTGCTAATCTGTTGATTAGAATATGACCCTAACAGTCCACCCAAGGAGCTTACTAGATGCCCATCACTTTAGATTGCCAGGTATCAGAGATGCAAGTCAGCTGAACTAAAGAACTAACTGGGAGTTCTCGTTGTTGGCCTAATTGGGTGACTCCTGGTTGGACGCCGATAAACATCCAATACCAAGGTACCACATGGTGCTTGTTAGGTTGTGGGAAACTGTGATGTATTCTGGTCATGAGTGTAGGGTGGATGGCCCGGGATGGTTGGCTAGCTCGTCCAAACACCCCCCAAGTCGATCATAGTCGGCTATAATCATTTCATGTCAATAATAAAGGAAAAGTAGACAGAGATAGGTGTCTTGTCTACGCGTGGAAAGGAACGGTAGTTTCGCCGTAAGGGTGTGCGAGTGTTGGAGACACCAAGGCCGGGGAGGAACAGCCACTATGCCCCTCCCTGATCCTGGTGTCTCTTAGGCTCACACACTGCCAAATACGGGATAATTAATCGGCCTGGGACGTGACCGGGAATAATAATATGGCCACACCCTGCGGGCCTTGTAGCGTCTTGCCTTGGACAACGCCCTGTGGGCAGATAGGCCTTTTTATGTCGTATGCTTAGGACAAATCAAAACGCCCCGGTCTTGCTTAGGACCGACCATGCGGATATATCAGATGGCGCCAAGACTTGAACTCTCGTGCCATTGCTGTTAGACTGAGGTTTTTGGCTGGGTCACTGGCCGTGCCAGAGTCATGTCTACCAGTCTTGAGATATTGTACCTGTAAAGATTCTTGTTTCGACAAACGGTGGTAGCTCGGTGAGGTGGAGTTGGACCCTAAAACCCTTGGATGAGTTTGATGGAGTAGTTTCCTAACTCAACAATTGGCTGTCGGGGCAGGATCCTGGGATCGAGTCAGCGACACCGCTATATTTCCCAAGCTTGGACCAGACAGGTGACGAAAGAGTAGCGGCATAGAATCAGTCCCGAGAAAAGCAAGGGAAATATTCGATAAGGCGAGACTTGCACTGATCACCGAAACCAACCATGTTGGCAGCCTGACCCGTTCCCCACGGTCAGACCCGCTAGCTTTTATATTGATGCTTAACAACCCCCTGGGCAACAGAAAACCAGGTGCACTTTCTTACTGGTTATTTGATCGAGGGTGAATCTTAGTCTGAGAAATAAGCTGCGCATTAGCCTCTTCTCTACCCCTGAGTTTTCCGCGGGAATCTTGCCCCATTATAACTTCCTAGGGTGTTGATGCTGTGGGGTCCGAGGAGACTCCGTTACCTTGCAATGCTGATGTACGAAAGGGGTTGAGCAGACGACGCCGCCTTGAAGCTACATACAGATCTGGGCCAACGGACCAAATCCAGGCCTCACATCCATTATGCGGGCCGAGATGCATTTGGCTTCTGTCAGCATACGATACGCTTGTGAGGACAGGTGGTATAGAATACCCCCTTGGCTAAGGTGGGACTGGCGTGATCGGTTCTCCGGAATTTCAAGAAGAACCCCTGTTAAAGTTGTTCCATCTAGTTAGGCCTTGCTAAGTTAAACACAAACCGTTTGGGCGTTATACAGCAATGCGGCGAATCATGTTATAATTTGGTCCTAGGTTGAATCTTTCGCCGCACAGATGCTGGCCAGCATCGAAGGAGGCAGTGACAGTACAAAAAGTCCCTTCCATCAATCCGATCCTTGTTTACCATCCCCAAGTTCTAGGACCGGATACTCCGTCAACCTCCATGCTACGCTTAACAGCAGTTGTCCTCGCAATACCCCAGGCTATGCAGAAGATTCCAGTCAGCTCTTTTAGCCAATATCTGAGTGATATAATGTGTAGTTCAACATGCAGACGTACCAAGCAGCGCAGGATATGGGACCCGCTCCATTGTCGCAGGCAACGCAGTATTGGAACTTATCATAGCAGGCATCGCAGTCATCGTAGTTGCAGCCGCGCTTGTCAAGACCGGAAGTGCCCAAGTTCATGGATGAGCAGGCTTCCTTGAGAGCAGCACCGGTCTCGTGGTCAGCCGACAACTGGAGGGTCGCGTGAGTTGAGGCTACGGCGAGTGAGAATATGGCGAAGACGTTGGAAAGTTGCATGGTGAAAAGGTTAGATGGAGTAGTTGCAAAAAAGTGACGTGTGATTCTATTGCTGCTGTGTCTGGTGTGTTTTGATGGTGATCACGACTTGGTGTTCTTCAGGGAGGGAAATAGAAGCAATTTATACTTATTATTCTCAAGAGCGAGTCTGGGGTCCGAGTAAGTGAAAAGTCGGAAAGGCCTACGAAGTATAGAACTTCATCCCGGCTCTTGACTTCAGCCAAGCCTCCATCGCATCCTTCCTGAGAAGGACTTGTGCAATAGCATCGCTCTGTTGACTTTGGAAGACAATCATTCTCCTCTTCCAACGTTGATCAAAGCAGTGTCAGTAGCATTACGGGTGTATCGCCATTGTGAATGCGGTTGTTAACTCGAATTTATGATGCAATCTCTTCTAAGACGCTGATCCAGTGTCCGCTACTCTACCCTCCATGCGTGTAGATCCTCCTACGCATATTCGGCGGCTCAGCAGGCAGCTGCCGGCGGCGGCCAAAGTGGCAAAGATGGGCTGGATTCGGTTGCGTACAAACTAAACGCGTATTGCCTTACGGAGTGGAGTTAGAGTAACTCCGTACGAAAACGAGTGGTCAATCAGTGCTCACCTGCGAAATCCTACCAGCCACAGGCCCTGTTTACTTTGGGCCGAGGCAGTGTAGCATACACAAATAGCTACGATCTACGTTATTTCGTGAAGTATAGCCAATCATTGTTTGTGCAGGCCCCGGAAGTACGTTCACAAAAGAGGTCACGAGCATCCACCGTTTCGTCTAAGCGGTTGACAGTGCGGTACGCCTGAGGATTCGGGAATATCAAAGGTACGGTTTCAACAAGCTGCACGCGCCTCCAGGCCTCTAATTTGGACCCAGTGAATTGGAGGAAGAATGTGTGGGACCACAATTTGGCGGTTTGGGGATTATTACGGTCCGCGACGCTAGCTTTGTTACGACATGACAACACCAGTATCCCGCACATGGTAGACCAACGGCCTGGAGAGGAGCGATTGGGAGGTATCAAGGAGGAGCCCTGGACATGTACTTCCCGAGCTATGGCAGTGCCGACCCGAAGTCAATGTTTGGGCTGCCACCGTGTGAAGCACAGGTACATCGTAGTACCTCCCCATGAATTAGATGAGTTGTCCAGTTTTCACCTTAGCACCAAACCCTTCGCGGTCGCAAGTAACAGCCTCGGAATATATTTTGCTAGGTCTGCCTCTGCCCACCCTGAAGAAACCGCATCTAGATATCCATAACGATTCTCCCGACGGGTTAATTGAGATGCAACGTGGCTGCCCGACATTAGGTACGCTGTTGTGGATTTTAAGTGGCTTTTAGCTTTCCATGGTATCCTGGCAAGCCTGGGTAACAGGTAACGGCCTTTTTGGTGGGATCCTGAAGTTGGGATTACCGCAACAGTGACGTTGTGACGTTGCCGATGGAGCTTGGATCTTGGCTGGTGCTATCTGGCCTGGTGTTGTTCAAAGCCCCCAAGGCCCCCCATTCTCCAATCCCAATTCAGGTGGGATTGCTGTGCCGAAAGAATGCCGTTGAGGCCAGGAAAGAAAGTCGGGGATAGGGGTCGATCAGTAACCAGGGGAATAGGT
>Ga0164242_10009287_pt1 | contig 10617 bp, 10 predicted proteins | sample OricomgcompostMG_FD_108783 | JGI IMG/M metagenome (GOLD analysis project Ga0164242, IMG submission 108783) | Miracle-Growth compost microbial communities from Emeryville, California, USA - Original compost - Miracle growth compost (MG) ... | reverse complement strand
GCCTGCTCCGCCTGACCGGCGCGACCAGCATCGCCGCCGCCCTCCGCCATCACGCCAGAGCCCCCGACCGAGCCATCACCTGCCTACTGGAAAACCGATGAACCGACTTTTCCGGAGCCCTGGGGCCGCATCCACGTCGTCGAACGGCTCGCGGGATCCGAGGATCTGGAAGTTCAGAACTGGCTGCTGCGCGGTGGCTTTCGGAACTCGATCATGAACGAGTACCTCGCCTACATCGCCGCGACGACCGGCAAACTAGCCGACGCCCTCGCATCTGAGGACGTCGACGAGGAACTGATCGACTCTGCCGGAGAACTGATCAGCGCGCTCGTGAACGGCGGCCCCGCAGAGGACATTGATAGTTACAGCGAAGGCGCCACAGCGGTCGAGCACTTCATAGACATCGTCGAGCGGCGCGAGATGAAGCTCTCGCACTTCATCACGGTCGACGATCTATCCCAATTCCTTGCGCGCGAGGATGGATGGGACCACCGAGCCGACGAGGGATGGAGCGTCGAGCTGCGAACAAGCCTGGCCAACCGATGCAACGCAATCAAGGCATCACCGGGCTGGGCGGACCTTGTCGCCGTTGGCCTGGCGTCAGACGACGCGGGCATCTTCTACGACGCCGATCGAACAGCACGCTCACTCGGCATCAACACCTTCCCTGCCCATTGGAAACGACTCCAAGCTGATCCGCTCGGGGGAAACTGGTTCTCTGTCATGCAAGGGATCGATGACCGTCGGCTGTCCGAAGTACTCGACTTCGCGCGTGAAGTCCTACCACTGGAGCGACTCGGGTCGGGACCCAACAGCTCCGCATCCGACGAGTTCCGTGTTCACATGGCACTTGAGTTCGTGGTCACGCAGTTGTCCCGGTTCCCTGGTCAGGGCTGGGATCTCCTCGCGATTTGTCTGCGCAGCCCGGTAATCCGCAGCCGCAACATGGCCATCAACACCTTGGAGTCATGGCCCCAGCCAGCCTGGCCGCCGGAGGCTCGGACAGCAGTAGCTGACGCGCTTGCCGCCGAGCCAGAGGAGAAGGTGCGGGAGCGGCTTGCGTCCCTCAGTCACCTTGAGGCCAAGCCATGATGTCGAATCGAGCAGCTCCGTCGTCGACGCCTGCCGGGATCGGGATCTGCGAGCCGAGATCAGATCGTTCGAGTGGGAGCACCAGAGCGATGATCAACCTGTTGGCCTGGTCCTGCACGCTGGACCCATCGGAGGTCCTGGCGACGAGACATCCCACGTGTCTGTCTCCACGCCCGCGGCGTTGAACGTCCTCCTCGCACGTGATGGCATCGTTATCGGCCGCCACCTGCTTCTCGTCAAGCGCGTCGACCGCACCCGCATCGAGGCCTTCCTTGCCGACCGCCTCCGCCGCATCGACGGCGACAGCTGGGACGTGGTGGCAGAGAAGATCAGCCGCATTGGCTACTGGGAGTTCGAGGACTACACGCCACACCGTCACTGACTCGGCGGACGCACAACATGCTGTTGCGCGCGAAGATTCGAGACCCGCCTGATCTGACTCTCGGTCGCGAGGCTTGCGGTCGTGGCAAGAAGCGAAAGCAGCCGAAGAGGTCGCCCGGTGGCCGCCGCAGCCTCCATTTTGTGGTGGCCGTCGAGCAAGAAGTGAGTCAGGCCCCAGTGCTCGAAGTAGTCGGTCCCGTTATCCATCGCGGGTTGGCACACATCGAGGATCGTGACGGCGACGGCCGTCGGCGCCGACGACGTCGCCAACCGAGCGGCACTGCGCTCTACTGACGCTCGGTCGTTCCAGGTCGGAGGCACCATCGGGACCACGAACTCGAACATATGGGCGGACGAGTCGACGGCGGTCTGCCAGGTTCGGTAATATGAGGTCTGCGGATATTCGGGCAGGCCCCAAAAGCTGGATAGCCCCCACGTCGCGACTTGTTCCTCGCTGAAGTAGTCACCGGAATGCCCCGGCGTGACCAGCTCAGGGCGGACCTCCAGGAGCATTGGGATATACACGTCCTCGGACAACAACCCGGCGAACTGACCGACAACAACGTCGTCAATTCGATCGAGACCACCGGCCAACCGCTGCTCGACATCGGGAAGCGAGAGTGTTTCGTTGGCCCCCTCGAGCCGCTTGAACAGCAACTGGCAGGTCCCGCACCAGAACGACAGCTCGAAAGCCGCATCCTGCCCCAGCCACATCAGACGGCGGCCGGCCCAGGCACCCTCCGGCTTCGCTTGCTCGCCGAAGCGGACGACTGCGGAGTCGCTCGCTGCAACGCTGAGCGGCTCACCGATCTCGATCAACACGTCAAGACAGTAGCGCCGATGGCCCGCCAACCCGACGCAACTTGATGCTGTCGAACATGACGCTCCACCACTAAACGGATGGATGGCCGACGTCAACGACTCGAACGTCATGGTCGGGCGAAGTCCTGCGGCGATGAATCGGTGGACGGAGCGCTCGGACATCCATGAGCCGAAATGTCAGGCGCCTCCCCGGGGAAATGGTCGCGGATCCGGCCTCGGGAGCGACCATTTCCCCGGGGAGGCGGGCGCACTCAGCAGCGCTCAGCGCGCGACCGAGTGCTCAGCGCCCCGGTCCCCGGCGTACAAGCGCCGAAGCCTTCTGCTTGACATAACGTGTGCCAGTTCGACAGTCCGGTCAGGCGTTGGGGCCGATGTCGAGCAGTTGCTCGAAGAATCCACCGAAGCCGGCGGCACGATCGGCGAGATGGATCTCGAGGATCCAGTGGCACGGCAGGCCTGCGGCGTCGTTCCGGCGCATCGGCCGGTCGGAGCCGGGCATGATGTGCTCCTGCGGGCCGTCGCCGGAGATGCTGTCATGCGGGAACTGCCCGACCAGGTGACCTGCGATGTGCCCGGCGAACTCCCAGCCGATAGCGACGGCGAGGTCGTACACGTGGCCGTACAGTTGCTCGCCGGTGACGTCCGGTGTGGCGGCGAAGAAGTCGCGCCCGGCGTCCCACACTGTGGACAGAGCTCCGGTCAGCGCGTGCTTGCGCGGATCATCGCCCAGGACGTAAGTGCGACCGAAGTCGGCCTCCCACTGTTCGAAGATCGGCCCGAAGTCGAGGAACGCGATGTCGTCGTCGGTCAGCACGCGATCCGGCGGGTTTTCCCGGTACGGCAGCAAGGTGTTCTCGCCGGCCCGCACGATCCGCTTGTGCCACCAGCGGTCGACGCCGAACATGTCGGCGGCCAGGTCGCGCACGGAGTCGCTGACTGCCCGCTCCCCCAGCCCCGGACGGATCAGCCCCGCCTGCACCACCGCGTCGAAAAGCTGGCCGGCCCGCGTCTCGGCGTCGACCAGACGCGCCACCCGGGTGGTCTCGTCCTCCTCGACCGCGTATCGCACTCACCCACTTCAGCAAAGCTGACACAGCCATGTCAACATCGACGTCGGCGGGGTGCGCGGAGTGGGTAGCACGGCGCCGAGCGGGCTGCGGGGCCGTCCCGGCCACGCTCGGCGGGCGCGAGTAGGTAGGTTCTAGGCACCGAGGACCACGGTGACAGAGCGGGAGGACCAGTGCCGGACGGCGCAAGCATCGTCGAGCGCCTCGCGGGCGCCGACGTCCTGGTCACCGGCGTCACCGGGTTCGTCGGCGAGGCACTGCTGCACCGGCTCCTGACACAGGTGCCCGATGCCAGGGTGACGGCGCTGGTGCGGCCGCGTGGCTCGGCCAGCGCCGACGACCGCATCCGCAGCGTGCTGAAGAAGCGCATCTTCGCCGACGTCGTCGAGCAGGCCGGCGGCGTCGACGCCCTGCTGGGTACGCGCATCCGCGTGCTCGAAGGCGATATGTCCGCCGTCCCCGCGCTGCCGCCGGAGATCACCGCGGTGGTGCACTGCGCCGGCGACGTCTCCTTCGACCCGCCCGTCGACGGCGCGTTCACCACCAACGTCGTGGGCACCCGCGACCTGCTTGCGCGCACGGCCGAGGTGGGCCGGCACGTCCACTACGTGCACATCTCTACCGCCTACGTGGCTGGGCGGCGCCGCGGCACCGTGCCCGAGGGGCCCGTCGAGCACGATGTGGACGTCGACGCCGAGCTCGTGTGGGGCCTCGCGCAGCGGCAGGCCGTCGAGGCGCGGTCGCGCGACGCCGAGCGGCTGCGCGAGTTCCGCCGCGCCGACGAGCGCGAGCACCGCCGCGCAGGCCTGCTGACCGCGGCGGCCGCGTCCGAGGACAAGCGCAAGGAGTGGGTGCGCACCGAGCTCGTCCGGCTGGGCACCGAGCGCGCGCGCAGCGTCGGCTGGACCGACTGCTACACGTTCACCAAGGCACTCGGCGAGCGGGTGGTCGAGCGCTACGCCGCGGACGCACCCGTGTCGATCGTCCGGCCGAGCATCATCGAGTCCGCCGTCGCCGTGCCGCACCCGGGCTGGATCGAGGGTTTCAAGATGGCCGAGCCGCTGATCCTGGCCTACGGCCGCGGCGAGCTGCCCGAGTTCCCCGCACCCGCCGACACCGCGATCGACATCGTGCCGATCGACCACGTCGTCGCCGCCATCGTCGCCGTGCTCGCCACTCCCCCGCAGCCCGGACAGCCCGACTACTTCCACGTCTCCTCCGGGGCGCGGAACCCCCTGCGCTTCGGCCGCTTCTACGAGACGGTCCGCAAGCACTTCGTCGAGCACCCGTTCGTCACCGGTAAGCAGGGTGCGGCCCAGCTGCCCGAGTGGCGCTTCCCCGGCGCGGAGACGGTCGAGCGACGGCTGCGCGCCGGCGAACGCGCGCACAAGGCCGCCGACCGCGTGCTGTCCTTCGCGCCCCGCAGCGACCGCGTACGCGACCTCACCCGCCGGCTCGACCAGCAGGGCCGGCGCCTGGAGTTCCTGCGGCGCTACCTCGACCTCTACGGCGAGTACGTGGTGGCCGACCTGCGCTTCGACGACGCCAACACGCTGGCGCTGTTCCACTCCCTCGACCCGGCCGACCGCGCCGACTTCGCCTTCGACACCGCCGTCGTCGACTGGGAGCACTACATCACCGACGTGCACTGCCCGGCGGTGACTGCGTCCATCCGCCGCATCGACGCGGCCCGCGCGCGCCGCACGAGCGACTCCGCCCCACGCATGCGCCCGGCCAGCGCCGCCGACGGTGCCCGCGCCGCGGCCTTCTTCGACCTCGACGGCACGCTGCTGTCGTCCAACGTCGTCGAGACGTTCCTGTGGTCGCGGCTGCCCGGGCTGGCGCCGGCCGACCAGCTCGGCGAGGTCGGCCGCACCGCCGCACGGCTGCCCGCGTTCCTGCGCGCGGAGCGGCACGGCCGTGAGACGTTCCTGCGCGCGGTGTACCGGAGCTACGAAGGCGCTCGGCTGGCCGACATCGAGGCGCTCGTCGACGACGCGCTGCGCGATCACCTGCTCTCCCGCCTGGCGCCGGCCGCCATCCGCCGGGTCCGCGAGCACCGCGCGGCCGGGCAACCCACCGTGCTCATCACCGGCGCCATCCGCCCGCTGACCCAGCCGCTGGCGCCGCTGTTCGACCACATCGAGGCCGTCGATCTCGCGGTGGACGCCCGCGGCGTGTGCACCGGCGAACTCGTCGCTCCCCCGCTGGTCGGCGAGTCCCGCGCCGCGTGGATCCGCGCCTGGGCACGGCGCAACGACGTCGACCTCGCCGAGTCGGCCGGCTACGCCGACAGCTACTCCGACCTGCCGCTGCTCAGCGTCGTCGGGCATCCGGTGGCCGTGCGCCCGGACGTCAGCCTGTACCGCCACGCCCGCCGGCGGAACTGGCCGATCGTCGACTGGGCCAGCGCGGCCACGGCCGGTCGCGGCCTCAACCCGGCGGGAGCCGATGCATGAGCGTCTTGGCCCTGGAGATGTACCGGTCGCTGCCGCGGCACGTGGTCGGCCGCACGCTGACCGGCCGCCTGCCCGGCAACCTGACGCCCCGCGTCGCGCCGCTGCGACTGATCACCCGCGACGAGCCGCGCACCCAGCGGCCGGGGTGGGCGCGGCTGCGGACGATCCTGTCCGGCATCTGCGGCTCCGACCTCGGCGCGCTGTCCGGCCAGACCAGCCTGTACTTCTCTGCGCTGGTGTCGATGCCGTTCGTGCCCGGGCACGAGGTCGTGGCCGAGCTGCTCGACGACTGCGAGGACCTGCCGGCAGGAACCCGCGTCGTCGTCGATCCGATCCTCACGTGCGCGGCGCGCGGCCTGACGCCGTGCGAGTCGTGCGAGCAGGGGCGCACCAACCACTGCGAACGCATCACCGTCGGGCACCTCAAGCCCGGCCTGCAGACCGGTTTCTGCGCCGATACCGGCGGCGGCTGGGGGCAGCGGCTTGCGGCCCACCGCTCACAGCTGCACCCGGTGCCCGACGACGTGCCGGACGAGCAGGCGGTGCTGATCGAGCCGATGGCCTGCGCCGTGCACACCGCGTTGCGCGCACGCGTGCCGCAGAACGCGCGGGTGCTCGTCTCCGGCGCCGGGTCGGTCGGCCTGCTCGCCACCGCTGCGCTGCGCGCACTGACCGGCGCCGGCGAGATCACCGTGGTCGCCAAGCACGCGCATCAGCGCGAGCTCGCGCTCGTGTGCGGCGCCAGCGAGGTCGTCACCCCGGCCGAGGTGCTGCGCCGGGTCCGCCGTGCCACCGGAGCCTTCCAGGTACGGCCCGAGTACGGCGCCGCATACCTGCTCGGCGGCGTGGATGTCGCAGTCGACGCCGTTGGCAGCAAGGCCTCGCTGGAGACCGCCCTGCACGCCACCCGGGCCGGTGGCCGCGTCGTGCTGTCCGGCATGCCGTCCGCAGCTGACCTGTCCGCCGCGTGGTTCCGCGAGTTGGAGGTCGTCGGCTCCTACGCCTCCGCCCAGCGCGAGGAGCTGGCCGGCGGCCGCGGCGCGTTCGACCTCGCCGGTGAGCTGGTGCGCGGTGACGCCGGCAAGGCGCTCGCCGCCGGGCTGGCCAGCTACCCGCTGCACCGCTGGCGCGAGGCACTCGACCACGCCGGCAGCGCCGGCAGCCTGGGCACCGTCAAGGTCGCCTTCGATCCGAGGAGTACACGATGAGCGACGCAAGCGGTGCGAATCAATTGAGCATGCGTAGCCCTTCGGTGGCCCGACCGAGCGCAGCGAGGGTAGGCCGATGAGTAAGGCGAAGGGCCGGCCGGGGTTCGTCCTGGAGGTCGACGACCGCACTCCCCCGCTGCTCGTGCACGAGGGCGAGGGCTTCCGGCTGGAGAACTTCCCGCTGGGCACGCGCGTCGTCTACCCGCCGGAGTCGCTGCCCACCGTCCCCGACGTCGACGCCGCCATCTCCGAGGCGCTGCTGCACCCGGTCGACGCCGACCCGCTGCCGGCCCAGCTGCGACCAGGCATGAAGCTGACGATCGCCTTCGACGACGTGTCGCTGCCACTGCCGCCGATGCGCTCGCCGGACATCCGCTCGCGGATCATCGAGGCGGTCCTGCAGATGGCGGCGGATGCCGGTGTCGACGACGTGGTGCTCATCGCCGCCAACGCCCTGCACCGGCGGATGACCGACGCCGAGCTCAAGCACATCGTCGGCGAGCGGGTGTTCCGCTCGTTCCACCCGTACGGGCTGCTCTACAACCACGATGCCGAGGACCCCGACAACCTCGCGCACATCGGGGTCACCGACCGTGGCGAGGACGTCGAGATCAACCGCCGCGCTGCCGAGTCGGACCTGCTCGTCTACGTCAACGTCAACCTGGTCGCCATGGACGGCGGGCACAAGTCGGTGCCGATCGGCCTCGCGTCCTACAAGTCGCTGCGGCACCACCACAACGCCAAGACGATGACGGCGTCGCACTCGTTCATGGACCACACCAAGTCGCACCTGCACCACGCGGCGTGGCGGATGGGCCGGCTGCTCAAGGACCACCTCAACGTGTTCCAGATCGAGACGACCCTGGACAACGAGGTGTTCGGCGCACCGTACAACTTCCTGCAGAAGCGTGAGTGGGAGTGGACGCTGCGTGACCAGGCGTCCGTGCTCGCGGCTCGGCGCGGGCTGGCTGTCGCACCGAATCGCCTGCGGCACAAGATGTTCCACGACCTGCGCTCCACCTACGGCCTGACCGGTGTCAACGCCGGCGAGGTGGAGGCGGTGCACGAGCGCACGATCGCGATGGTGCACCGGCAGCAGCTCGTCGAACTCGACGGGCAGAGCGACGTGCTGGTGATGGGCCTGCCGTTCCTCGGCCCGTACAACGTCAACTCGACGATGAACCCGATCCTCGCCACCTGCATGGGCCTGGGCTACTACTTCAACTCCTACCGCGGCATGCCGGTGGTGCGGCGCGGCGGCGCGGTGATCATCTACCACCCGCTGCAGGAGAAGTTCAACCAGCTGCACCACCCCAGCTACGTCGACTTCTACGAGGAGATCCTCACCGAGTCCACCGACCCGGCGGTGATCGAGGCGAAGTACGAGAAGCAGTTCGCCACCGACCCCTGGTACATCCACCTGTACCGGACGTCGCACGCGTATCACGGCGTGCACCCGTTCTACATGTGGTACTGGGCGGCGCACGCGATGGACCACGTCGGTGACGTCATCTGGGTCGGGGCGAACCGGCGGGTGGCCGCCCGGCTCGGGTTCCGCGCGGCGTCCACGCTGCAGGACGCGCTGGAGATGGCGTCGTCCACCGTCGGCCCGTCGCCGTCGATCACCTACCTGCGCAACCCGCCGCACCTGATCGCGGACGTGCGATGAGCCGGGCGGGCCGATGAGCTTCATACGCGACGGCGTCGACGACGTCCGCAGGGTCGCCCGCGGCTGGCGGTGGGGGCGGCGCCAGCTGGTGCCGCGCTCGGCCGAGCAGTTCGTGCCGGCGGCGACGCCCAGCGTCTTCGAGACGGCGTGGTCGCGCACGCGGGCAGGACGGGCGGCCCGGGAGGTCGCGCAGAAGGCGGCACTGGAGCCGGTGTTCCGCTCGCAGGTGCGCAGCCGGGTCGAGGGCCTGGACGCGCTGACCGGCCTCGACGGCCCGGTGATCTTCGTCGCCAACCACGCTTCGCACCTCGACACGCCGCTGATCCTGCTGTCGCTGCCCCACCAGTGGCGTCGCCGCACGGCGGTGGCGGCGGCCGCCGACTACTTCTTCGACACGTGGTGGCGGGCGGTCAGCGCGTCGGTCGTGTTCAACGCGGTGCCGATCGACCGGCGCGGCGGCTCGCTGGCGTCGACGCCCGGCGAGCTGCTCGACGACGGCTGGAGCCTGGTGATCTTCCCCGAGGGCACCCGCACGCATGACGGGTGGGTCGGCCGCTTCCAGAGCGGCGCGGCCTACCTCGCTGTCCGGCACGGCGTGCCCGTCGTGCCGATCGCGCACCGCGGCACGTTCGTGGCGATGCCCCGCGGGCAGGGCTGGCCGGGCCGCGGCCGGCGGCACCTGACCATCCGGTTCGGTGATCCGCTGCGCCCGAGCGCCGAGGACACCGCGCGCACGTTCGCCCCGCGTATCCGCGACGCCGTCGCCGCCCTGCTGGACGAGGACAGCTCCACATGGTGGGAAGCGCGACGGCGCCGGGCCACGGGCACCACACCCGATCCGGCCGGCCCGCAGGTAGCGCCGTGGCGTCGGGTCTGGGAGCAGACCGAGCCGGTGCCCCCCGCCGGCCGCCGCAACGCCTGGGAGTAACGCGGCCCGGCGTCCTGGCGCGTCCCGAGAAGGCTCGAAGCTAGCGCTTTGCGCGCTCGATCGACTCGGCCAGCGCCTTGATGCGCTGGAGCCGGGCGTCCCACGCACGCTGCACGGAGGCAAGCTGGTGCACCGCGCGGGCCAACTGCGCCGCGTCGATCCGGTAACGCTTCTCGCGTCCGACCTGGGTGCCGTGCACGAGCGCCACCCGGTCGAGCACGGCGAGGTGCTTGGCAACCGCCTGGCGGGTCACGGGCAGCTGCTCGCTGAGCGTCGTGGCGGTGGCGTCGCCGGCGAGCAGGAGGTCGAGCAGCCGCCTGCGTGTCGGGTCACCGATGGCCGACCAGACGTCGTCGTCGACAACCGCTGCCGTCACCGCAGCGTCCCGACCTGCGCCGCGTAGGCCTCCAGCCGGGGGAGGTAGAAGTTCCACCCGCTGACGTGGTCGTTGTACTGCTGCTCGAGCAGCGCTGCCTCCCAGCCCATCTCGCGGAAGCCCGTCTCGGTCATCCGCAGCAGCGTGCCGCCCCTGGCGGCCGTCAGCTCGAAGGTGACCAGCAGCGAGTTCCCCTCGACCGCAGGCTCCCCCGGGGGCTGCGTCCAGCGGAAGACGAACCGGTGTGGGGGCGCGACCTCCACGACGGTGAACCCGACCGTGGTCTCCCCCGTGCCGGGCTTGCCGAACACGATGGTGCCGGTCGCGCCGGCGCGGACGTCGTAGTGCGCCTCGTCCGGCCACCACCGCCGCACGTGCTCGGGGTTGCTGACGACGTCGAAGACGACGTCCGGTGTGGCGTCGACGAAGACCTCGCGCTCGATCGTTCCCAGTTCCATGATTCCTCCTGCAACTTGTGGTTGCGGGTAACCATAGGCGTCGCCGACGCAATATGCAACCATTGGTTGCGGTGCCGTCAGTGCCAGCCGAGCTCCGGAGCGACGTGGGTCAGCAGCGACTCCAGCACGTGCGCGCAGTAGTCGACACCCAGCTGGT
>Ga0164242_10009286_pt1 | contig 10617 bp, 8 predicted proteins | sample OricomgcompostMG_FD_108783 | JGI IMG/M metagenome (GOLD analysis project Ga0164242, IMG submission 108783) | Miracle-Growth compost microbial communities from Emeryville, California, USA - Original compost - Miracle growth compost (MG) ... | reverse complement strand
CCCGGATGCACGTCCGGCGAGAGCCCACCGGCCACGCCGGCCAACAGGATCGGCCGCCCGCCTTCGACACTCGTGGACGGCCCGCGCCCGGCCAGGTGCACCGGTGACGAGAGCCGGCGCGACAGCGCCTGCTGCTCGATGCGCAGCGGTGTGTAGATCAAACCACTCATCACGTGCCCCTTTGCAGGTAACGGCCGAGTGCCCAGATGGGGAAGATCAGCCGGTAGAGGTGATAACTGATGTAGAAGTCGCCGGGGAACCCGGTGCCCGTGAACATGTCCTCGTCCCAGCCACCGTCATCTCGCTGGGACCGGGCGAGGTAGGACACGCCGCGTTGTACGGCATCGCTCGCCGGCCCGGCGGCCGAGCCCTCGCCGGCGGCCACGAGCGCCATGAGCGCCCAGCCGGTCTGGGACGGTGTGGAGATGCCGCGACCGATCCAAGTGGGGTCGTCGTACGACCGCAGGTCCTCGCCCCAGCCGCCGTCGTCGTTCTGGTGGGACTCCAGCCATCGGACCGCGGCGCGGATCGCGGTGTGGTCGGTGGAGACTCCAGCTGCCGTCAGCGCCGGGACGACCGCGCCCGTGCCGTAGACGTGGTTCGCGCCCCAGCGGCCGAACCACGACCCGTCGTCCTCCTGGTGGTCGAGCAGCCATTGGACGCCGCGCTTGCAGCGCTCCCCGCGGGCTCGCCCCTCGACGGCGAGCATCTCGACGACGTGCGCCGTGACGTCGGCGGACGGGGGGTCGATGACAGCGCCGAAGTCGCAGAAGGGCAGCTCGTTGGCCAGGGTGTGAGTGTTGTTCGCGTCGAACGCGCCCCAACCGCCGTCACGTGACTGCATTCCGGCGGTCCAGGCGATACCGCGGTCGACGGCCTTGCGCAAGAGGGTCGGCTTGTTGCTGCCCACCCGGCGGAGGGCCATGACGATGAGGGCGCTGTCGTCGGTGTCGGGGTAGTTGTCGTTGGCGAACTCGAAGGCCCAACCACCGGGCGGCAGGTGAGGCACGCGGACGCTCCAGTCGCCGTCTGCCGTGATCTGCTCGTGCAGCAGCCATTCGGACGCCTTGCGGATGGCCGGGTCGTCGCAGTCCACGCCGGAGTCCAGCATCGCGTTGAGGATCAGTGCGGTGTCCCAGAGCGGTGACTGGCAGGCTTCCAGCTGACGCATGGGCCCGTCCGGGGTCTCCTTGGTGAGGACGAATCCCTCGAGGCCGTCGATGCCGGCCTTCATCGCCGGGTGGTCCAGCGGGTAGCCGAGCAGGTGCAGCGCGAGCAACGAGTACACCCACGGTGGCTGGATGCCGCCCCAACCGCCATCTGCCTCCTGGCGTGCGAGGATCCACTCGCCGGCCTGGCGCATGGCGAGAGTTCGTACGGGCCGGATGGGCCGCTTGGCATAGGCGTGAAGGGCGACGTCCAGGCGCTCGAACGCCCCGCCCACGCTCCGCCACGACTGCTTCGCGGCGGGTGGCGCTCCCGTGCGCAGCTCGTCCACGCCGAAGGACAGCGGGCGGCGGGGCCGCAGCGTGCACACGACGGTCAGCGGCACGATGGTCTGCCTGGCCCAGCATCCCCAGTTGTAGATGTTGAGGGGGAACCACTTGGGCAGGAACATGAGCTCCGGGGGCATGTTGGGCAGGTCGTCCCAGTCCCAGAGACCGAACAGTGCCAACCAGATACGGGTGAACACCCGTGACTTCTCGATACCGCCCTCGGCCTGCACGAAGTCCTGGGCGCGGCGCATGTGGTCTGCCTTGGGCTTGTCTCCCGCGATGCGCAGGGCCACCCATGCCTCGATGGTCGTCGAGAGGTCGCCGGGGCCCCCGGCGAACGTCGCCCACGTGCCGTCCTCTCGTTGCTGCGATCGAATCCAACGCGCCGACTGCTCGCGGGTGTCGGGTGTGGCGATGTGCAGGAACTCCCGCAGCATCATGTCCTCGGCATCCATCGTGACGTTGGTCTCGAGGTCGCCCTTCCACCAGCCACCTTCGTCCTGCAGCGAGCGAAGGTAGGTCAGCGCACCGTCCAGGGTGCGTTGTGCCGTGTCGGTGGTGGATCCCGAGTCCGCAGTCTCGGTGGCGATGTCTGCCATGCCCTATGCCTTTCTGCCGCAGATGAAGTCGGCGAGCTCGCACAACTCGTCGACAGCGTCGTCGACGAGCGGCCCGCCTTGCAGGTCTTGCTTCGCTGCCTCGACCAGCTCGGTGGCGCGCCCCTGCGCCCACGCCTTGGCCCCCATGCGATCGATCGCGTCGAACGCAGACGCGATCTCGAGGTCGGTCGTCCCGCCGGACGCCATCCAGTGCTGCAGCAGCCGGGCGTCGGCGGTGTCCTGGCCGAGCGCCCACGTCATCGGCAACGACTTCTTCTTGGCGTGGAGATCGGAGTGGTTGGACTTGCCCGTCACCTTCGGGTCGCCCCAGATGCCGAGCACGTCGTCGATCAGCTGGAAGGCGAGACCGACGTGCATGCCGTAGGACCACAGCGGTCTCACGGCATCGTCGCCGACGCCGGCCAGCAGAGCGCCGATCACCGTGCCGGCGGCCAGTAGCGACGATGTCTTGCGGTTCGACATCGACTCGCACTCCTGAAGCGGCACCGCCGAGCGCTCCTCGAAGTCCATGTCCTGCACCTGTCCGTGGATGAGTGCCCGGGTCGCGCGTTCCAGCATCAGCGCTGCCCGGCTCGCACCCGGACTGGGGTCCTCGAGGAGGACTTCCCGTGCGAGCGAGGCCATCGCGTCACCGGCGAGTATGGCCGTCGCCTCACCCCATACGGACCAGACGGTGGGGCGGTGCCGGCGCGTCTCGTCGCGGTCCATGATGTCGTCGTGCACGAGCGAGAAGTTGTGCACCAGCTCGACCGCCACCGCGCCGGACACGACGGATGACGGATCTGCGCCCACGGCACGGGCCCCGGCGAGCGCCAGTGTCGGCCGCACCGCCTTGCCGCCGTCCTCCCGCGTGGGATGGCCGTGCTCGTCGAGCCACCCCAGGTGATAGGAGACGACCTTGCGCATCTGCGGGTCGAGCCGGTCCACCGCCTTCCGCAGTGCCGGGCCCACCAGCGACCGGGTCTCGTCGAACCAGCGAGTCGATTCCTTCATGCTGCCACCTCGTCTCGTCGTGCGGGAGCCTGTCGGCGCAGAGCGGCGGCAGCTGAATGGCCGCTGCGCACCGCGCCTTCCATCGTTGCGGGCCACCCGGTTGCGGTCCACGCACCGGCGACGGCAAGGTTGGGCAGCGCGGTGTGCGGACCGGGTCGCAGAGCAGCGGTCCCCGGCGCCGGCCGGAAGGTGGCGTGCGGCTCACGGGTGACGAAGAAGTCGCGCACCTCGGCCGCGGCCATGTCGGGCAGCAGACGCAGCAGCTCCGGCAGCACGAGATCGCGCAGCTTCGCGACCGGCTGTGAGATGAGTGAGTCCGCGGCCGACAGGCTGATCACGAGATATTGCCCCTGCGCCAACCCGGACGACTCGGTGCGGTCGAAGACCCACTGCAGCGGGCTGTCGATCGCGGCGACGAACGCATCGTGCAGCACTGTCCGGTCCAAGAGGACATGCACGTTGATGATCGGGGAGCTCCCGAGACGAGCAGCGAAGTCTCCTGCAATGCCCAATGATTCGGCGTCGACCAGGCGGGATGCCGCATCGGGTGGAACAGCGAGGACGACCTGGTCGACCGCGAGCGACTGCGCGTCGAGCTCGATCTGCCAGGTTTCGTCCGCGTACGTCAACGCCCGCACGCGCGAACGGGTCCGCACGTCCGCGCCGGCCGCGGTGAGGGCCGTCAGCGCTGCGTCGCCGTGCAGCTGCTGCAGCGGGACCGTCGACCAGCCGATGTCGGCACCACCCTTGTCCCCGAGCAGACCGAGCTGGAAGACCGTCGCAGCCAGCGCGAGCGAGGCATCGTCGGCGTGTGCGTTCAACGTCGCGACTCCGACCAGGTCCCAGAGGGTCTCGAGTGCACGGGGACTGCAGTGCCGCTGCCGTAGCCATGTCCCGAAGCTGATCTCATCGGTCGACGGGTCCTCGCGATCGACCTTGCCGAGGGAGAGCGCGACGCGCGCAGCACGCACCCGTTCGAGCGGCGGTATCCACCGGTGCCCCCACAGCGCACCGGCGAGATGAAGAGGTGGGGGCAGCTCGGTTCGGTGCATCCGTGTCGAGCGACCCGTCTCGCCACTGCGCACCGTGATGCTGAGTCGAGGCTGCAGCTGCACGAGGTCGGCCACCTCGAGGCGTTGCAGAAGCCCTTGGTAGCTGGTGCAGCAGCGCAGAAAGACATGTTGTCCGTTGTCGACCCAGTGTCCATCACGACGGAAGGAGTGCGTCAGCCCGCCAAGCCGAGCGCGTGACTCCAGCAGCACGACCTCGTGGCCCGCGTCAACGAGGTCGAGCGCGGCCGTGATGCCGGCCAAGCCGCCCCCGATGACGCCGATGGTTGCCATGTCAGATCACCGTCCGAGTCAGAGCGGCGATTGCGACCCGGCCCTTCTCCCAGGGAGGCAGTGACATCCGACGGTCGTACACCGATGTCGGGTGCTGCCGGATGCGTTGCAGCAGGTGGTGGTAGATCCCTGCCATGGCGGCGCAGCAGGCCGCACTACGGCCGTCGAGCTCCGGCACGAGGCGCAGCCCGAGGTCGTACCAGTGCTCGGCACGAGCGGCTGCGAACTCGATGTAGCCGGCGAGGTGCGCCTCCGGGTCGCTGAGCGAGCCCCGCTCGTCGAGCTCGAGCGTCACACCGAACTGATCGAGCTCCTGGGCTGGAAGATAGACGCGGCCATTCATGAGGTCTTCACGGATGTCGCGCAAGATGTTGGTCTGCTGCAACGCAATTCCGAGCTGGTCGGCAAAGCGTGGGGCACGCGGATCGTTCCCGGTGCCGAAGATGGCCAGACAGAGACGCCCGATGGAGCCGGCGACTCGGCGGCAGTAGATCGTCAGATCCTGAAAGTCGTGGTAGCGCACGCCGGCGAGATCCATCTCGACGCCGTCGACGAGCTCGTAGAACGCGTCGAGGGGCACGGGAAAGGTGCGCGCGGTCTCCGCGACGGCAGCGAGCACGGGGTCGGTGGACTCGTCGATGCTGCCGAGTGACTTGCGCAGAGAGGCCAGCCGGTCGGAGCGCTCTGCGACGGGAGCATCGCAGTCACCGATGTCGTCGATGCGGCGCGCGAGCGCATACAGCGAGCACAGCGCCACGCGTTTGGGGGCGGGGAGCAGGCGGATCCCGTAGTAGAAGTTCTTGGCCTCGGTGCGCGTGATGCTCTCGCACGTGCTGTAGGCCTGGTCGGTGGTGGAGGTGCTCATGACGGCCTCTCGGCGGACAGCAGCAGCCCCGCGAGATGACGCAGGACGTCGACTCGGCGAGGCCGCGGGGTCGATCGCACCACGTCTCCGCGTGCCCGTTCGAGGGCATCCGCCGTGGCGAGACCACCGGCGAGATACCCGGCGACTGCGACGCGTGCCCACCCGTCGAGCTCCGTGATCAAGGACTGTCCCGCCTGCATCAGCTGTCGTGCTCGCCTCACCTGGACGAGAACGACTGCGCGAAGGGCAGATGCATGGCGCACCTCCAGCAGCTCCTCGCTCGGGCAGCCCGCGTTGGACAGGTCTTCGCGCGGAAGGTAGACGCGGCCGGCACGAAAGTCCTCGACGACGTCCTGGCAGTGCTCGAGCACCTGCAGCGCACTGCAGATCTTGTCGGACGGTGCGAAGAGCTCGTCGGATGAACGACCGAACACCGCGAGCACCATGCGTCCGACGGGGTCCGCAGACAGGCGGCAGTAGTCGAGCAGGTCGGCGAAACTCGCATACTCATGGACTCGTTGGTCCTGCAGATTGGCATCGACGAGATGATGCAGCCACTCGCGGTCGATGCTGCACTCCTCGACCGTGGGGGCCAGCTGTCGCAGGCATGGTGTCTCAGGTGTGCCACCGGCGAACAGCACGTCGACATCCTGGCGGAACTCCTGCAGCCGTCGGACCCGATCGCCTGCCGCCTCGTCGCCGAGGTCGTCGATGTGGCGCGCGACCACGTAGATGCGACGCAGGTGCTCGCGCGTCACCGACGGCAGCAACCGCATCGCGACCGGAAAGTTCTCGCTCCGCTCGCGATCGTCGTACTCGACGGACTGCGGGTGTGCAGGAGCCGGTGACGTCGCTGTCATAACTCCAGGGTGGCCGATGAGCGCGTGTCGAGTCTCGACCTGCCGGTGTGGCAATTGAGCCGTGAAGTTGTCACTCGGTGATAGACAAGAGATGCTGAGGACGAACACGCGGCGACAGGATGGTCGAACTTGAGTGTTTCCTGGAAGCCGGTCGATACGAGGGGAAACGGTGCGGATGAAGCCACCTGCCGCGGATGCTGAACCCTCGGATGCCGCCGGGGTGGAAGCGCTGCGCAAGGCACTGACCGAGGGTTTCCCACAGCTGCTGGTGCGCGTGGGGGACGCCCTGGCGGGCAGCTGGCCCGACTACGCCGAGTACATCGAGGAGCATCTCGACCAGCTGTCACCCGCGGCGGACCTCGTGGTGCCGCGGCTGCTGTCCAGCATCCCGCCATATGCCACCGGGTCGCCCGTGAGCGACGGTGCGGACGGTCATACCGAGATCGATGTGATCGATCGTGATCCGATGATTGCCAACCTGTTCGAGCAGGTCGGCCGTATGCACTTCCTGCGGGGCCAGGATCTCACCAGTCTCCTCACGGCATACCAGAGTGGAGCACAGGTCGCGTGGGACCACCTGGCTCGCGCGGCGATGTCCGCGGGTCTCGAGACGCGGCACGTCAGTGCCCTGGCGGAGACGCTGTTCCTGCTCGTGCACGACATCTCGGTGTGCACGTCGCGGGGATACGTGAGCGAGCAGTCCGACTCCGCCATGGCGAGTCAGCGCGCCCGCGCCGAGCTGGTGGGCGCACTGATGTCGACCGTCGCGGACGTCTTCAGCATCGACCAGGCCGCCGAGCGTGCGTCCTGGGCGGTGCCCGAGTCGGCGGCCTTTGTGATCGTCGGTCTGGACAGCGACGACCACGCGGGCCACGGCATGCGCAGTGATCCCGAGTGGCTCTTCGCGCGAGTCGAGGGGGTCGTCGGACTGATCGTGCCGTGGGTGACCGGTGTGCGCCGTCGCCTGGCACGGGTGCTGGAGGGCCAGGGAGTGGTCGTCGGTCCACCGATGCCGATCGTGCGGCTGCATGCGAGTCTGCGCGTTGCGCGAAGCGTTCTGCGGCTCAAGCGGGCCGGACTGATCGACGGTGACGTGACGTTTGCGGACGATCACCTCGACGTCCTGCTGATTCACCGGCAGCCCCAGGTGCTCGAGGCACTTCGCGAACGGGTGCTGGCACCGCTGGACGACCTGCCGGAGGCGACACGCGGACGGTTGCTGGAGACGCTGACCTCCTGGCTGCTGCACATGGGATCACGTGCGGCCGTCGCGGAGGAGCTGCACATCCATCCGCAGACGGTGCGCTATCGCCTCGACCAGCTGCGCGAGGCCTTCGGCGACGCTCTGGACTCCCCGAACGATCGCGCGCAACTGTTCCTGGCCCTGGTGTGGGGCGCTCCGCGCGACGTCGACGACGAGGTCTGACAGAGCCCGGTCGCCGTCAGACGGCCGGTGCGTCCTGGGCGCTCGACGAGTCCGTGAGCGCGGCGCAGTAGATCGCACGCATGCGCTCGGCGACGTCACGTGCGTCCACCACGTCCGGATCCGTCGTGATGCCGATGCCGAACTGTCGTCCCCAGGTGAGAGCACCGATGGTGACCGGCGCTCCGGGGGCCGGTGGAAGCAGCGGGTAGACCTCGGCCATGTCCTCGTCGGCAAGGGTGAAGCTGTCGCCGGGCGGTCCGGGGATGTTCGACACGATGGCGTTGAAGAACTTGCGACCGTAGACGGTGTGGGCGAAGGCCCGGCGTGCCGCCGACGGAGCGATGCGCAGCGCAGACGACATGACCCACCGCGAGGCGAGCGCGCGGGTGGGGGAGCGCAGCGCGCGTGACGACGAGATCACTTCTGGCAGCAGCTCGTCCAGAGGTGCCGCTCGCAGGGGGGTGTCGATGATGACCGCGGCGGTGGAGTTGCCCTCGTCCTCGGCCCCGGGCAGCCCGAGCATGACCGGCACCGAGACCCGCAACCGATGCTTGCAACGCAGTGCCAGCTCCGGGTCCACGGTGGCGACCGCGGCTCCGACGAGCGCAAGGACGAGCTGGGTGACCGTCGACCCGTGGTGGCGAGCGAGCGCGCGCACCTCGCTGAACTCGAGCTGAACGGTGCTGAGGGTGATGCGGCCGGTGCCGGCGTCGAGAACGGCCGCCGGTGTGCCGTCGGTCGCGAGCTGTCCGAGGCCGGCCGCGATCGCGAGGCCCGACTGCAGCCGACTCGGTGGGCGGCGATCAGGAGTCGGCAGCTCCACGGTGGGCCGCACCAGCGCGAGGATCTGAGCGATCCCGCCTATTCCGTCGGCCATGCAGTGGTGCAGCAGAATGACGAAGGCAGCCTGCCCGCGCGGCAGCCCGTGGATGATCGCGATTCGCCACAGCGGCCGGTCACGCGGAAGCCGTTCCGCGTGCAGCCGCGCGGCGGCCTCGTCCACAGCGGCATGGTCGCTGCCGGGCGGCAGATCGATCTGGGTGACGTGTGCGTCCCAGTCGACGTCGTCGACGCGGACCCAGCGTGGATGCCTGCCGTCGAAGTCGAGGCGGGACATGAAGCGGGGGTGCCGGGACAGGTTGTCGCGCGCCAGGTCCCGGATCTGCTCCCATGACGGAGGAGTCTCGCCGCGCAGGCCGAGGATGACGTAGCCACCGACATTCTGGGCATGGGGCCCGTTCTCCACGTTGAGGAAGAACTCGTCGGCGGTGGCCAGGCGACCGGGCTCCGTCGTCCATGCCTCGGCAGCCACGACGGCGGCTCCGACCAGGACTGCGGCTCCGACGGCATCGAGCACGTAATGGTTCGCAGTGGACAGCACGACAACCAAGGTAACCGCCACATGGATCGCGCTGGCCACCTGTAGCCAACGAGCATGGGACAGCCGTGCGAGCATGACGCTCACCCAGAGGGCCCAGGCGATGTGCAGGGACGGCATCGCGGCCAGCTGATTGGCCTGCGAGACCAGCGGCGAGCCCCAGGACCCCACGGTGCCGCCCTGCTCGACCGTGTCGACGAAGCCACTCTGGAGCATTCGTGGCGGCATCAGGGGGAAGAGGATGAAGCACGCGAACGCGAGGAGGTTGAGGATCACGAAGCTGTTGCGTGCCAGTCGGTAGACCGCGGGTGTCTTCCAGTACGCCAGCACCAGCATGAGGAGTGCGCTGATGACGTAGGTCGTGGCGTACTCGTAGTTTGCCGCGATCGTCAGCGTGTGGTGCGGCACGAGCGCATTGTTGAACCACTGCTCGACGTCGAGGTGCATGGCCTGCTCGGCGTCCATGATCCACCGCGCATGCCGCTCGGCGGCGTGTGTGCGGCGACTGCCGCCGAGCTGGTCGATGAGCAGGTACAGCGCGAACAGCACCATCGCCAGGACGAATTCGCGCCACACCGGCGGGCGTCTGGACGAAGGTGCAGTGCGCGGCTCCACACCTTCGTCCTAGCACATGCTGGACAGAACGTCAGGTGCTGATGACGGCCCGCGTGTCAGTCGGCATCTCGTGTCAGCCGGGTCGACCCGCCGAACTGTGCAGCGAGCGCGCGGTAGAACCCCGGTGCCATGTGCCGCACCACGCTTGCGGCGCGAAGCCAGCGCGGCACCCATACCTCTGCGGTGCCATGCTCGATCATCTGCACGACGGCGTCGGCCACGTCGGCCGGCGGCAGCGGCCGGGGTCGAGCCCGCTCGTAGCCGCGTCCCCGATGGGCGAAGAACGGTGTGTCGATCACGCCGGGGACGGCGACACTGACGCCTACCCCGGTGCCGGTCGTCTCCAGTCGCAAGGAGTCGGCGAACGCGTCGAGCCCGGCCTTCGTTGCGGCATACACGGACTCTCCCGCCACGCTCGTGCGGCCGGCGATCGAGCTCACGAAGCAGATGTGGCCGGAACGTCGCCGAAGCATCTGCGGGAGCAGTGCGCGGGTGAGGAGTATCGGGGCGCGCAGATTGAGTGAGATCAGCCGGTCGACCTCCGGGGCGGACATGTCGGGGAACGGCCCGGCCCACCCGCGCCCCGCATTGTTGATCAGGAGGTCGATGTGTCCGTGCGCGGCGACAGCTCGTCGCGCGAGGTCGTCGATTCGTGGCGGATCCTCCAGGTCCGCGAGCAGTGCGACACCGCCGATCTCCTCGGCCAGCGCGGTTGTGCGTGCCTCGTCCCTGCCGTGCACGAGGACACGCGTGCCCTGCGAGGAGAGAGCGGTCGCCAGCGCGGCCCCCAGACCCGACGAGCCGCCGGTGACCAGCGCAACAGCACCCGACAGCTGCATGGCCACTCCTCACGGCTCGACTGGTACGCAGCCTACTGACGTGCCTCCTGGGTGAACCAGACTGCCGTGTCGCGTGGGACGGCCAGGTCGTCGACCGGGCCGCTCGAGGCCAGCACGACGGCATTCTCCGGGAGCCCGATCGCCGTGTCACCGAGGTTGAGAACTGCCCTGGTGCGACCGTG
>Ga0164242_10009285_pt1 | contig 10617 bp, 8 predicted proteins | sample OricomgcompostMG_FD_108783 | JGI IMG/M metagenome (GOLD analysis project Ga0164242, IMG submission 108783) | Miracle-Growth compost microbial communities from Emeryville, California, USA - Original compost - Miracle growth compost (MG) ... | reverse complement strand
CCGATCATGACGATCGCCTTCGTCTCGGGGTCGGCCTCGAACGCGGCGAGCGCGTCGATGTGCGTCGTGCCGATGATCGGGTCGCCGCCGATGCCGATGGCGGTCGAGAAACCGAGGTCGCGCAGCTCGAACATCATCTGGTAGGTCAGCGTGCCCGACTTCGAGACCAGGCCGATCGGGCCCTTGCCGGTGATGTTCGCGGGGGTGATGCCGACGAGCGACTCGCCGGGCGTGATGATGCCGGGGCAGTTCGGGCCGATGATGCGGGTCTTGTTGCCCTTCGCCTTGGCGTGCGCCCAGGCCTCGGCCGAGTCGCCCACCGGGATGCCCTCGGTGATCACGACGAGCAGCGGGATCTCGGCGTCGATGGCCTCGATGATCGCGTCCTTGGCGAAGGCCGGCGGCACGAAGGCGATCGACACGTCGGCGCCCGTGGTGGCCATCGCCTCGGCGACGGTCGCGAAGACCGGCAGGGAGACGGCCGAGCCGTCGGCCGCGGTGTGCTCGACCACGGTGCCGGCCTTGCGCGCGTTCACGCCGCCGACGACCTGGGTGCCCGCCTTGAGCATGAGCGCCGTGTGCTTCGTGCCCTCGCCGCCGGTGATGCCCTGGACGATGACCTTGGAGTCCTTGTTGAGGAAGATCGACATCTCTCTAGTCCTTACTTCGCAGCCAGCGCGGCGGCCTTGTCGGCGCCGTCGTCCATCGTGAGGGCGAGGGTCACCAGCGGGTGGTTCGCGGCGGTGAGGATGGCGCGGCCTTCCTCGACCTGGTTGCCGTCGAGGCGCACGACGAGCGGCTTGGTGGCCGCGTCGCCGAGGATGCCGAGGGCCGCGACGATGCCGTTCGCGACGGCGACGCACGACGTGATGCCGCCGAACACGTTGACGAAGACCGACTTGACCTGCGGGTCGCCGAGGATCACGTCGAGGCCTGCGGCCATGACCTCTGCGGATGCCCCGCCGCCGATGTCGAGGAAGTTCGCCGGCTTCACGCCGCCGTGCGCCTCGCCCGCGTAGGCGACGACGTCGAGCGTCGACATGACCAGGCCCGCGCCGTTGCCGATGATGCCGACCTCGCCGTCGAGCTTCACGTAGTTGAGGTCGTTCTGCTTGGCCTTCGCCTCGAGCGGGTCGGCGGCGGCCTTGTCCTCGAGCGCTTCGTGCTCGGGGTGGCGGAACGCGGCGTTGTCGTCGAGCGAGACCTTGCCATCGAGGGCGACGATGTCGCCGGCGCCGGTGAGGACGAGCGGGTTGACCTCGACGAGCGTCGCGTCCTCGCCCTTGTAGACCTCGTAGAGCTTCACGAAGACCGGGGCGACCTTGTCGACGAGCTCGGCCGGGAACTTCGCGGCGACCGCGATCTCCTTCGCCTTCTCGAGCGTGACGCCCTGGGCCGGGTCGACCTCGACGCGGGCGAGGGCGTCGGGGCGCTCCTCGGCGAGCTGCTCGATCTCCATGCCGCCCTCGAACGACGAGAGCGACAGGTACGAGCGGTTGGCCCGGTCGAGCAGGATCGAGAAGTAGTACTCCTGCTTGATGTCGGCGCCCTGCGCGACCATGACGCGCTTCACGACGTGGCCCTTGATGTCGAGGCCGAGGATCGCCTGCGCCGCGGCGAACGCGTCGTCGGGGGTCTTCGCGACCTTGACGCCGCCCGCCTTGCCACGGCCGCCGACCTTGACCTGGGCCTTGACGACGGTGACACCGCCCAGCGTCTCGGACGCGGCGCGCACCTCATCCGGAGTGTCGGCGACGATGCCCTTCAGAACGGGCACGTCGTACTTCTCGAACAGATCTCGGGCCTGGTACTCGTACAGATCCACTGTGTTCCATTTCTCTCGACATCGAGACAATTCCGTCGGCCAGCCTACCCGCTTCGGGGGAACGGGACGGGTGCCCGACCGACGCCTATTCCTCCTGCGGAATGGGGTGCTTGGGCAGCTTCTTCACGCGCGGGCGGCGCTTGGGCCGCTCGGGGATCATCGAGCGCATCTCCTCGACGCGGCCCCAGCACAGCATGCGGTCGCCAGCCTCGAGCCGGTGCGAGAAGGCCGGGTTGGGGATGACGACGGGGCCGCGGTGCAGGGTGAGCACGGTGATGTCGCGCTCGCGCAGGCCCGACTCCCCCAGCGACTTGCCGACCAGGTCGGCGTCGCCGTGCACGACGAGCTCGGCGACGCCGTAGCCGGTCGAGACCGAGAGCCGCTCGCGCACGTCGATCTGCGGGAACGCGACCTGGTTCGCGATGTAGTCGATGATCGCGCCCGCGACGTCGAGCTTCGTCGCGGTCTCGATGCCCTCGAGGCCCGGCGAGGAGTTGACCTCCATCACGAGCGGACCGTCGTCGCTCTCGAGCATGTCGACGCCGGCGACCTTGAGGCCCATGATCTGCGCGGCGCGCACGGCCACGCGGGCGTAGTCGTCGTCGAGGTCGACCTTCTCGACCGAGCCGCCGCGGTGCACGTTCGAGCGGAACTCGCCGCCCTTGGCGGTGCGGCGCATGGCCGCGACGACGCGGTCGCCCACGACCAGCGCACGGACATCCCGCCCGCGCGATTCGCGGATGTAGCGCTGGATCAGCACGTTCTGGCGCGCCGACTGCAGCGTCTCGATGATCGCCTCCGCGACCTTCAGCTCGGGCGCGAGGATCACGCCGATGCCCTGCGTGCCCTCGAGCAGCTTGAGCACGACCGGGGCGCCGCCGACGCGCTCGATCGCCGCGACGACGTCGCCGCGATCGCGCACGAAGGCGGTGGGCGGCATGGCGATGTCGTGCCGCGACAGGATCTGGTTCGCGCGCAGCTTGTCGCGCGAGTTCGAGATGCCGTTCGCGGTGTTCGGCGTGTAGACGTCCATCTGCTCGAACTGGCGCACGACGGCCGTGCCGTAGTACGTGATCGAGTTGCCGATGCGCGGGATGATCGCGTCGTAGTCGGACAGCTGGCGGCCACGGAAGAGCAGATCGGGCTCGTCGCCGGCGAGGTCGATCGCGAAGCGCAAGGTGTTCAGGACCTTGACATCATGACCGCGATCGGATGCCGCGGCGCGGAGTCGTTGGGTGCTGTAACTGCGCGGCGCGCGCGACAAGATGGCGATCTTCACTCAGGTTCCTGTTTTGATAGACGACATGTCCGCCCGCCATTCAACCCCACAGATCGTCGGTTGGCGAGAATGGGTCGGCCTGCCGGACCTGCCGGTTCCCTGGGTGAAGGCGAAGATCGACACCGGAGCCCAGACATCCGCGCTGCACGCCTTCGGCCTGCGCGAGTTCACGCGCCGCGGCGACCGCTGGGTGCGCTTCGAAGTGCACCCGTGGCAGCGCAGCTCGCGCGACGGCATCAAGGTCGAGCTGCCCGTGCACGACCGCCGTCAGATCCGCAGCTCGACGGGCCACATCCAGGAGCGGGTCGTGGTGCTCGTGGAGCTGCGGATGCTGGACCGCACGTTCCCGATCGAGATGACGCTCACGCGCCGCGACACCATGGGCTTCCGCCTGCTCGTCGGCCGCGAGGCGCTGCGCAACGGCTTCGTCGTCGACCCCTCGGCCTCGTACCTCGGCGGGAAGCCGCCGCGCCAGGTGCGCAGGGCGAACCGCGAGGTCTCGCTCGACCAGCTGCCCTGACGGGCTCCGGCGCTTCGCCCGCGCGCGTTATCGTCGGCTCGTGAGCACGAGCCAGTGGACCAGCAGCGACGAGGCATCCGAGTACGGCGGCCGACTCCTCAGCGACGGGCGGGTGGCGCTCCGCGCCCTCGAGGAGGCGGATCTCAACCAGCTCGTCGCGTGGTGGAACTCGCCCGACTTCGCCGCGCTGCAGCAGCGCGTCGTCAAGCCGCGGCCGGTGCTTTCGCTCGCCGCGATGTTCCGCGACTGGAGTTCCAACCCGCCCGTCGGCAACACCGGCTTCAGCATCGTCGCCGCCGATTCGGGCGAGCTGCTCGGCCATCTCACGATCCACGGCGCCGACGCCCGCGACCGCTGCGCCGACTTCGCGATCATCCTGGGCCCGGACCAGGTGGGCCGCGGCATCGGGCCGCGCGCGACCCGGCTCGCGCTCGCCTACGCGTTCCGCGAGCTCGGGCTCAACCGGGTGCAGCTGCACGCGTGGGCGTTCAACACCCGCGCGGTGCGCGCATATGAGAAGGCGGGCTTCGTCGTCGAGGGGCGGCGCCGCGAGGCGGTGTTCCACGACGGCCGCTTCCACGACGAGCTGCTGATGGGCGTCATCGCCCGTGACTTCTTCGCCGCGGCCGAGGCGCCCGCGGCCTCCTAGCGGCAGGGCGGGGCCGGCCGCGCCGCGACGGCGCAGCCGGCCCCGTGGGCGTCAGCGGCCGAGGACGTCGGCCTTGAGCTTCTCGTACTCGGCAGCCGTGATCGCGCCCGCATCGAGCAGCTGCTTGCCCTTCGCGATCTGGTCGGCCGCGCCGGCGCCCGAGCCCGCGGCGCCCGTGCCTGCGACCGAGCGGATGTAGTCCTCGGCCGCGGCCTGAGCCTGGTGCCGCGCCTGGATCTGGCGCTCGCCCATGCCGCGGCCGCGCGCGATCAGGTACACGATCGCGGTGATGAGCGGGACGATCACGAGGAAGAGGATCCAGATCGCGCGCGCCCAGCCGCTCAGGCTCCGATCGCGGAACAGGTCGCCGACGATCTGGAACAGCACCATCAGGTACGCGATGAAGAGGAAGATCTCGAAGACGATCCAGATGGATTGGATGAAGTTCATGGTTTCTCCTGGTGGGGTGAGGCGGCTCCGGCCGGAGCCGCGGGGGTGCGGTGCGAGGTGAAGCGGTTCCAGCCCAGCCAGACGGCGGCGAGCACGACGGCCGAGCCGAGGCCGGTGATGGCCCAGTCCCGGATGACCGGCCAGAGCGGCGCGGCGAGCGCGTCGAACACCGCGCGGGCGGCCGGGGCGGAGACATCCGCAGGCAGCTCGGCCAGGTACCGCGCCCGCACGACGGCGAGCAGGGCGGCGAGCAGCCCCATCCCCACGGCGACGCAGGCGGCGGCGATCACCGCGGTTCCGAGTCGCCGCCGGGCGACGGCGATCGCGCCCGCGAGCACCAGCACCGCGGCGATCGGCAGGATCGTGGCGGCCCGGTCGAGCAGGCGGAACGCCCGCTGCGCCGGCTGGAGGCGGTCGGACTCGAAGACCGTGACCGAGATGTCCACCTCGGGGATGAGCGCCGCTGCGCCGACGCCGTTGTCGAGCAGGCGCTGCCTGACGCCGGCGACCATGCCGCCCACGTCGAGGCTCACGGTGCCGCCGTCGACCGCGAGCTGGTCCGTGCCCTCGCCCGTGAAGACGCCGACGACCTGCCGGTGCGCCTCGCGGTTGGCCGCGACCCACAGGGTGGCGAACGCGTCGCTCTCGACGAACTGGCGGGTCGCGCCGCGGACGACCGCGCCGACCCCGGGCACGTCGAGCCGCTCGGTCACCGCGGCCGCCGCCCTGTCCGCGATCGCGGTGTGGATGTCGGCGTTCTGCGCGAGAGGCGTCACGGTCGCGATGTAGCCGTCGGCATCGCTCACATCGGTGTGGAACCAGCGCGCGACGACCGAGAGCGGGGCGAGCAGCACCGCGAGGACGAGCAGCACCGCGGCCGCGGTGGGGCGAAGCCACCCTCGACGCGCCGCTCCGGGATCAGACATCCGCATGCCCGCTCAGAACGAGTCCAGCTGGCGGTCGATCTCGTCGAACCGCGAGACCGCCGGCCGTTCGATCACGTGCCCGCGGGCGCAGACCAGCTCGATGTCGGCGAAGGCGCGGAAGCCCTCGAGCGGGTTGCTGCGCAGCACGACGAAGTCGGCGGCCTTGCCGGGCTCGATCGCGCCGGTGACGTCGGCGATGCCGAGGATCTCGGCGTTCGCCCCGGTCGCCGCGTGCAGCGCCTGAGCGGGGGTGAGGCCGCCGTAGCGCGAGGCCAGGTCGAGCTCGCGCCACGTGTTGTAGTGCGTGACGTAGGTGAGGCCCGAATCGGAGCCGAAGCCGATGCGGATGCCGTGCGCCACCGCGCCCTGGACGCCCGCGATCATCCGCTCGACCACGATCTCGGCGTTCGCGCGCACGACGTCGTCGATGCCGGTCACGCTCTGGCCGAGCTTCACGAGCGGCAGCGCCGGCTGGAAGGTCGGCACGAGCGCCGACCAGCCGCGCAGCGCGCGCGGATTGTCGTGGAAGAGGGCGATCAGCTCCTCGTCGAGCTCGCAGCCGTGCTCGATGGTGTCGACGCCGGCGCGCAGCGCGCGCTTCGCGCCCTCGACGCTCTGGGCGTGGGCTGCGACGACGATGTCCGCGTTGTGCGCCTCCTCGCAGATCGCCGCCATCTCGGCCTCGGTCATCTGCGGGCGCCCGGCCTCGCCGACCGCCCGCGCGTCGGTCACCCCGCCGGTCGCCGAGATCTTGATCGCGTTGACGCCCTTGCGCAGGTTGAGCCGCACGTTGCGGCGGGCGCCCCACGGGTCGTCGCTCACGAGGGCGATGAGCGGGGCGCCGTGGCCTCCGCTGGCGGCGAGCAGCGGGCCCGACGCGAGGACGCGCGGCCCCGGCATCCGCCCCGCCTCGATCTCGTCGCGCACCGCGACGACCTCGTAGCGGACGTCGCCGACGCTGCGCAGGGTGGTGACGCCGCCCGCCAGTTGCGCCTGCACGTTCGCGCGGGTGCGCCTGCGCAGCATCGCCGCGCCGGCCGGGCTGTGGAAGAACGCCGTCACAGCGCCCTCGACCGACTTCTTCGTGAGCGCGGGCGGAAGCGGCTTGCCGTCGGAGAACAGGTGCGCGTGCGCGTTGATGAGGCCCGGCACGAGGTACTTGCCGCTCAGGTCGATCACCCGCGCGCCGGGCGCGGGGCGCGCGTCGGCCGAGGGTGCGACCGAGCTGATCAGGCCGTCGGAGCCGACCTCGACCGTGCGGTCGAGCAGGACGGTTCCGGCCGCGTCGCCGGTGACGATCGTCGCGTGGGTGAGTGCGGATGCCTCGGCCAATCGATCCTCCTGTGGGGGATCAGCCGGCCTCGATGCCGGGCGGCTGATCGCTGGCCTCAGCCTGTCGCCCGGTACAAAGCGCGGCGGCAAACTTCACCCGCAGTTTCACCCGCCCATCACCCGTCCCTGTGGGTGCTCGCCATGCGGCGGCTCACCTCGATCGCGTCGGCCCGGTTGCCGACCCCGATCTTCTGGTACAGCGAGCGCAGCTGCGTCTTGATGGTGTTGGGCGAGACGTGCAGCGCCGCGGCGATGTCGGCGACGGTCTCGTGCCGCGGCAGCGCCTCGAGCACCCGCCGCTCGCCGTCGGTCAGCGCGCGGGACACGCTGCCGGACGAGTCGGCGAAGATCAGATCAGCCGTGGCGGCGCCGAAGGCTCGCGCCGAGTCGGGGCTGAGCCGGGCGCGCACGAGCGGCACGACGGTGGCGGGCATCGTGGTCGCGAGCCGCCGGTAGCCCTGCCGTGTGACGGCGCGGGCGAACTCCTCGGCGAGGTGCGAGGTCACCTGCCCGCCCCGCAGCGCGTCCAGCCGGATGGCGAACATGGCGGCCTGCGCGCGCTGCAGCGGCGAGAGCGCCATCCGGGCGCCGAGGTAGCGCAGCTCCTCGTGCGCCTGCGCCGAGTCGCCGCGGTGGATCGCCGCCTGGATCACGGCCAGCCGCGTCATCGGGCCGCGCGACCTGCTCGTGTGCACCGCGTGCTCGGCGGCGGTGAGGTCGCCGAGCGCGAGCAGCGCCTCGATGTTGGTGGCCTCGATCAGGTCGGCGCCGAACGAGCCGGCCTGCACGCGGTGCGTCGCCGCGGCCATGTTGGCGTGCTCGAGGGCCGCGCTCGGGTCGTGCCGGCCGAAGGCGAGCCGGGCCTTCGCCAGCAGCTCGAAGGGCCAGATGATCTCGAAGTTGTCGATCGCGCGCAGCTCGGCGATGCGCTGGTCCGCGTCGTCGGCGAGCAGTTCGACACTGAGCAGCGCCGCGGTGGCGCGCTCGGTGCCGTGCGCCGCGGTCGCATAGGCGGCGGTCGGCTCAGGTAGGGCGAGCGCCTCCCCGAGCGAGCGCTCGGCCTCGCCGAGCGAGCCGCGGATCGCGTGGACGAGTGCGACGCGGCCCGCGGCGCTGCGCTCGGCGTCGGCGGAGCCGGAGGGGATGCCGATCTGCCGCGCGGCGCCGAAGTGCCGCAGCGCCGCGACGGTGTCGCCCGCGACGAGGTAGGTCGAGCCGATCTGGTGGTGGAACAGCCACAGCGGGCCGCCGCCGTGCGCGCTCGCGGCGAACTCGTGGCTGCCCATCCATTCCTCGAGGCGCTGGGCCGAGCGCATCGCTGCGGCGATGTCGCCGCTCACGCGCGTCGCGATGCCCTGCAGCATCAGGATCAGCCCCACCGTCGCGGGGTCGCCCTCCTCCAGCAGGCTCTCGAACTCCTCCGACCCGAAAGGCCGGCCGGTCTGTGCGAGCACCCCGCCAAGCGGGTGCACGAGGCGCAGCACGGGGTGCTTCGCGAGGACCTCGTCGGTCAGCAGCGCGACGGCCGACTGCAGCGTGGCGTAGTCGCGGTTGTAGAAGAACCACATGTTGCCCATGAGGATGCGGGCGATGCCGTCCGCATCGCCGTCGCGCATGGCGCGGTCGAGGGCCTCACCCGGGTCGCGGCTCTCGTTCATGGGCTCATGCCGGCCTGCTAGAGCTTCTCGATGGGGGCGATCTTGATCAGCAGCTTCTTCGCGCCGGCGGCGTCGAACTGCACGTGCGCGATGCGCTTCGCCCCCTCGCCGGTGACCTGCTGCACCCGGCCCTCGCCGAAGTCGACGTGCCGGATGCGGTCGCCGGGCGCGAGCTCGAGCGCGCTGTTGTCGCGCACCTGGCCGGTCACCTTGTTCGCCCACTCGGTCTTGGGGCGCGAGAGCGCGGATGCCGTCGCGATGGCGCGGTCGGAGCCGAAGCCCGGGCGCTTCGCGTTGAGCGCGCGCGACATCGTGCCGTCGCGGCCGTTCGCGGCCGAGGGCGAGCGGCGCCAGTCGATCAGGTCGGCCGGGATCTCCTGCAGGTACCGGCTCGGCATCGCGACGTTCACGTCGCCGAACTGCGCGCGGGTCATCGCAAGCGACAGGTACAGGCGCTTGCGGGCGCGGGTGATGCCGACGTAGAACAGGCGGCGCTCCTCCGCGAGGCCGCCGGGCTCGTTCGCCGACATGCGGTGCGGGATGAGGTCCTCTTCGACGCCGGTGAGGAACACGGCGTCGAACTCGAGGCCCTTGGCCGTGTGCAGCGTCATCAGCGAGACCGTGCCCGACGCGTCGTCGAGGTCGTCGGCGGCGGCCACGAGCTGCACCTCGGTCAGGAAGTCGGTCAGGGTGCCGCCGGGGTTGTTGCGCGCGAACTCCTTCGTCACGGCGACGAGCTCGTCGACGTTCTCGGCGCGCGCCTCGTCCTGCGGGTCGCGGGAGTTGCGCAGCGTGTCGAGCAGAGACGAGCCCGCGAGCAGGTGGGTCAGGACATCCGCGACGGGCCGCACGCCGGCCGGGTTGTCGGGGTCGATCATCGCGGCCGACTCGTCGAGCAGATCGGACAGGCGCGTGATCGCCGCGGTCACCTTGGGGCCGAGGCCGAGGTCGGATGCCGCGCGCAGGGCGTCGCGGAAGGTGATGCCGTTGTCGTCGGCGAAGGCGCGCAGCTGCGTCTCGGTCGCGGGGCCGATGCCGCGCTTCGGCGTGTTCAGGATGCGCCGCACCGCGAGCTCGTCGGCGGGGTTGGCGACGGACACGAGGTAGGCCATCGCGTCCTTGATCTCGGCGCGCTCGTAGAACTTCGTGCCGCCCATGATCTTGTACGGCACCGCCGAGCGGATCAGGATCTCTTCCAACGCGCGCGTCTGCGAGTTGGTGCGGTAGAACACGGCCATGTCGCTGTAGGCCGTGCCCGCGCGGCGCAGCGCGTCGATCTCGTCGGCGACGAACTGCGCCTCGTCGTGGCCCGAGTAGCCCGTGTAGCCGACGATCTTCTCGCCGTCGCCCGAGTCGGTCCAGAGGTTCTTCGCCTTGCGGTCGAAGTTGTTCGCGATGACCGCGTTGGCGGCCGAGAGGATGTTCTGGGTCGAGCGGTAGTTCTGCTCGAGCAGCACCACCTTCGCGCCGGGGAAGTCGTGCTCGAACTCGGTGATGTTGCGGATGTCCGCGCCGCGGAACGCGTAGATCGACTGGTCCGAGTCGCCGACGACCGTGAGCGAGGCTCCCGGGATCTCGCCGGAGGCGTCGGCGAGCCCGTCGACGTAGAGGCCCTCGAGCTTGAGCTCGGCGACCAGGTGGGCCGGCACGGGCTTGGTCAGCTCGCGGATGAGCGAGTACTGCGCGTGGTTCGTGTCCTGGTACTCGTCGACGAGCACGTGGCGGAAGCGGCGCTGGTAGCCCGCGGCGATGCGCGGGAAGGCGCGGAACAGGTAGACCGTCTGCCCGATCAGGTCGTCGAAGTCGAAGGCGTTGGCCGCGCGCAGCGCCCGCGTGTACTCGCGGAAGATCTGCAGGAACACCTGCTCTGCGGGGTCGTCGCGGTTCGCGCTGCGGGCGTAGGACTCGTAGTCCTCGAGCTCGTTCTTGAGCTTCGAGATCTTGGCGCCCGCGCTGGCCGGGGTGAAGCCGAAGGTGT
>Ga0164242_10009284_pt1 | contig 10617 bp, 11 predicted proteins | sample OricomgcompostMG_FD_108783 | JGI IMG/M metagenome (GOLD analysis project Ga0164242, IMG submission 108783) | Miracle-Growth compost microbial communities from Emeryville, California, USA - Original compost - Miracle growth compost (MG) ... | reverse complement strand
GGTGACCGCGACGTAGTCCTCGCCGAGCGGTGTGGTGAACCGGATCTCGAACGTCGAGTCGGCCGGCAGGGCGAACTTTCGGGACACGTCTATCGCGACGGCGGCGTCGTAGTTCTTGGTCGTGATCGCCTCCACCTGCCCGATCACGACGCCCTGCAGCTTCACCTTCGCGCCCACGGTCAGGTCCGAGACGTCGTCGAAGTGCGCAGTCAGCCGGTACGTCGGGCCGGAGACGCCACCGGTCGACGGCAGCTGGTTGAGGCTGAAGCCGCAGCCGGCCGCGAGCGGCGCGGTCGCGGCGAGGACGGCGGCGAGGGCCGCGTGACGGCGCCTCATCGCGTCCCCCGCGCAGCCGGGAGGTAGTGGCCGAGGTCGAGATCCGGCGACTGCGGTGCCTGCGGCGCCCCCGGCTGGTTCTGCAGCAGGCCGATCTCGGCACCGCACAGGGTGTCGATCGGGTCGCCCTTCTCGAGGCCCGCCGAGTACGCCATGATCGGCAACATGCTGTAGACGATGCTGTTCCCGCAGTAGCGCTTGACGATTTCGGCCGCGTCCTTGGTGAGGTCGAGCCGGCCGAACAGCGCGGGGCACGTCCCCGACTTGTCGACGCACGGCACGTCCGGGTCGACGGCGTTGTTGAAGTTCTGGAAGCCGAGCGCCGCGGTGTCGAACGTCTTGATCAGGTAGTCCTGCTCCTGCATGACCGCGGACACGGTCGTGGTCAGGTTCTTGACCGTCGAACCGATCCGTCCCTGGTTCGTGCGCAGGAAGCCGGCGACCTCGGCCAGCCCGCTCTGCAGGTTGCTCACCGCGCTGGCGAGCGTCGCCCGCTCGGCGGCGAGCTCGCTGGTGGCCCGGCTCAGGTTGCCGTAGAGCGCGTTGATCGTGTCGTTGTGCGAGGCGAGCGTGCTGGTCAGCCGGTCGATGCCGTTGATCAGGTCCTTCAGCTGGTCAGGATGTTTCGTGAGCGCGGGCAGCGCGGCGGCGATGGTGCTGATGGCCTGGTGGACACTGTGCCCGTTGCCGTTCGCGAGCTGCGCCAGCGCGTGCAGCGCGGCCGACAGCGCGCCGCCGGAGTTGGCGCCGCCGGGTCCGAGCGCCTTCGCGAGGTTGTCGACGCTCGAGTACACCTGGTCGAGTTCGAGCGGGACGGCGGTGCGCGACAGCGGGATCGTGCTGCCGTGCGCGAGCGTCGCGCCGCCGGTGTACGCGGGCGCGAGCTCGATCGTCCGGTCGCTGACCGGGTTCGGGTTGACCAGCACGGCCTTCACGCCGGCCGGCAACCGGACGTCGTCCGGGATCGACAGCACGACCTCGACGTAGCCCTGCTTCGGTGTCACCGAGCGGACGGTTCCGGTGGGTACGCCGAGGATGTCCACGCGGTTGTGCGCGTACAGCCCCGGTGCCTGCACGAACCGCGCGGTGACCGTGTACGAGCCCGGCCCGCCGAGCAGCACGATCGCGACCGATACCGACGCGGCGATGAGCAGCGCGAGGATCAGCGCCGCCGCGAGCACGCGGCGGTTCAGGAAGGCGGCCGCGCGTGTCATTGGCACGGCCCCGACTTCGAGTCCGGTTGCGGGCCGCAGCCGACGATCACGTTGTCCGGCGTGACGGCGACCGGCGACAGCAGGTCCAGCCACGGCCCGGAGCCCGTCGCGTTCGCGATGTTGACCGAGAAGCTGCCGAGGTTGACGACGGCCTGCTGCAGCTGCTGCTTGTCCGCGGCGAGCACCTGGCCGACCTTGTCCAGGTTGCTCAGCAGCGGCTGCAGCTGCGCGCCGTTGCGGTCGATCAGCTCGCGCAGCTGGCGGCCGAGTTGCACGGTGTGTCGCAGCAGGCTGTCGATCACCTGCTGGCGCCGGCGCAGCAGGGCGAGGAACTCGTTGCTCTGGCCGAGTACCTGCACCAGCGCGGCAGAGTTGTTGTTCAGCGTGTCGGTGATGCTCGCCGCCGCGGTGAGGATGCGGCTGATCTGCTGCTGCTTGCCGGCGAGCGTCTGGGACACGTCCGCCAGTCCGTTGAGCGCGGCGCGGGCGTCGTCCGGTGCGATGCCCTGCAGGGTCGCGGCGACCGTCCTGAGCGAGGTGCGCAGCGCGGGCAGGTCGGTCTGGTCGCCGAACTCGCCAACCTGGTCGAACGCGTCGAGCAACGTGTACGGGACGGTGGTCCGGCTGACCGGGATCGTCCCGCCGGACGGCAGCGTGCCCGGGCCGCCGGACACCACCTGCATGAACAGGTCGCCGAGCACCGTGGCCACCTCGATGCTCGCGGAGCTCGCGCCGCCCAGGTGCAGTCCGGAGCGCACGGTGAAGTCGACGCGCACGTGCGAGCCCTCGACCTTGACCGCGTTCACCTTGCCGACGCTGATGCCCTCGACCCGGACGTCGTCACCCGGGCGCAGTCCGTCCGCGTTGGCGAACTGCGCGTGATACGTCACCGTGCGGTGCACGAACGGGAGCTTGTCGAGGTTCAGCGACGCCAGCACGACCGCGGCGACCAGCACGGTGCCGACGAGCGCCACCAGCAACTGGTTGCGCTCGCGCAGCGGCTTCAGCTCGGGGAGTCTCGATCCGGGGCCCCCGCGACGTTGTCGAGTGTTCTTTGCGAGAGAACTTCGTGGGATGGTCATCGACAGACTCCGGTCTGCTGCGTGGACGTGCCCGCGCGGCCGTTCGGGAACTTGAACGGCAGCGGCAGGGCGAGCGCGGCGAGCGACGACGTGCCCAGGCCCAGGCTGTTCAGCAGGCCGCCGAGCGACGGGCCGAGGAAGTCGGTGAGCGCGGCCAGCCCGTCGGCCATGCTGATGCGCGTCGAGCCGTACGTGACCGTGGACACCTGGCAGGGGTAGACGTTCGTCCAGTTGCCGTTCTGGCTGATCCGCGAGAAGTCCCCGAACGCGGTCACGAACCCGTTCACGAGCCGGTTGAGCGCGTCCGTGTTCGACGCGAGCGTGCCGGTGTACGAGTTCAGGTCCGCGATGTCGCCGGGCAGGTTGTGGTCCTCGAGCTTGCCGAACAGCCCGGCCACCGTTCCGATCAGCGAGTCGACGGAGTCGAGTGAGTCGAGGATGCCGGGGCCGTCCGCGTGCAGCACGCCGGTCAGCCGGTGCAGCGAGGTCACGGTCGCCGCCAGCGCGTCGTCGTGCTGCGCGACGGTGTCCAGCAGCGAGCTGAGGCTGTCGACGACGCGGTTGAACGTGTCGTCGCGCTGCGCGAGGTTCGCGGTGAGGTCCGCGGTCCGCTTGATCAGGTCGTCGATGCCGGCCCCCTGTCCCTGCAGCACGCCGACGATCTCGGTCGACAGCTCGTTGACCTGCTGCGGGGACAGTCCGTTGAACAGCGGGCGGAAACCGTTGAACAGCGCGGTCAGGCTGAGCGCAGGCTGCGTGCGGTTCTGCGGGATCGTCGCGCCGTGCGCCAGCGGCGTCCCGCCCGCAGCGCTCTGGGTCAGCGCGAGGAAGCGCTGGCCGAGCAGGTTGGCGTAGCGGACGACCGCCCAGGTGTGGCTGGTCAGCTGCTGGTTCTCGTTCGCGGTGAACGTGACGTCGACGTGCGAGGCGTCGACCAGCTTCTCGCTGACCACCTTGCCCACCGGGACGCCCGCGGCCCGCACGCTGTCACCCACCTGCAGGCCCGAGACACCGTCGGTGCCGCCGAAGATCGCGTGGTAGCGGTGCGCGGTGCCGACGTGCGGCTCGGTCAGCGTGTTGACCTCCATCACGCCGAGGGTGACGGCGACCGCGACGAAGATCGCGAGCTTGACGACGAGGGACCGCTTCACATGATCACCGTCGGGGTGCCACGCAGCAGCGGGCCGAGCACGAGGTCGACCGCCGCGGGGATCTTGGCCGCGGGCACGCCGGTGATCGCGCTGGCCGCGCCGCGCACCGCGCGCACCTCGCGCGGGCTGCCGACGGACGACGCCGTCCCGCCGTATCCGGCGCTGTCGCCCGAGGTCAGCACGGACGCGCCCGCGTCGGACGGACGGGTGTCGGTCGACGCGGTGCAGCTGGGCGAGCTCGCGCCCGGGTACCGCGGGCAGTTCGCGGCCGTGTACTCCTGCGGGTCGGATACCGAGCGGAACACCTCGCCCTTCTTGCCGATCGCCACGTTCAGCAGCGCGGCCAGGTTGACGCCGGTCAGGATGATGTTGGCCTTCAGGTACGGGCCCTGCTCGAGCGCGCCCGAGAACGTGTCGGCGAACGACTTGAAGCCGTGGACGACCTTCGGCAGCGCGTCAGGGTCGGCGCCGAACGCGTCGATCACCGGGCCTTCGTCGCGCAGGATCGTCACCGTGTGGTCGACGTTCTCCGGGCTGAGCAGCAGCTGCGCGTCGGCGACGGCGGTGGGTGCGACGTCCAGCAGCTGCGCGACCGCCTGCTTCGACTGCTGGATGCCCTTGGCGGCGACGAGCAGGTTCCCGACCGAGGTCAGCAGCGACGGCGCGTTCGCCGCCAGTTCGTCCGTCACGTCCGCCAGGCTGCTGATCACGGTGTTCAGCGCGGGCAGGCTCGGCGCGAGCTTCTTCAGGTACGCGTCGGCCTGCTCGACCAGGTGGCCGAGATGTTCGCCCTGCCCGCGCAACGCGTCCGCGAGGGCCGACAGCGCCGCGTCCAACTGCGCCGGGTGCACGGCGGTGAGCAGCGTGTACGCGTTCGCCAGCGCGGTCTGCAGGCTCTGCGCCGTGGGAGTCGTGTCGGCCGCGATCACGTCGCCGCTGGCGAGCCGGCTGCCGGTGTCTTGCGACGGAGGAAGCAACATCACCTTGGTGGCGCCGAACAGCGACGCGGGCACGGCGACCGCCGTGACGTCCGCGGGGATCACCTTCGCGTCGTCGCGATGGATCTTCAGGCCCAGCAAGGCCGTTCCGTCCAGGCTGCCGGTCGCGGTGGTCACCCGGCCGACGATCATGTCGCGGTAGGTCACGATGTCGCCGGGCTCGAGCGCGTCACCGACCTTGGACAGGTGCGCCGACACCGTGACGTCGTCGCCGAAGTCCCCGCTGAACGACTTGTAGATCACCAGCACGGACGCGACGAGCGCGGCGACCAGGCCGAGACCCAGGACGGTCTCCAGCCAGCGGCGCCGCGTCCGTTCCATCAGCCGCCGCCCAGCCGCGCGCCCTGCAGACCCCAGAACAGCATCGTCATCAGCACGTCCGAGACCGCGATCATGACGGTCGTGGCCCGGATCGCGCGCGCCACCGCCTTGCCGACGCCGGCCGGTCCGCCCGCAGCGTGATAGCCGTAGAACGTGTGGATCACCGTGATGAACGCGGTGAACACGATGACCTTGATAACCGAGTACAGGATGTCCTCGGGCCGCAGGAACTGATGGAAGTAGTGCTCGTACGTGCCCAGCGACTGGCCGAAGAAGATCGTGACCGTGACCTGCGTGGCGATGTAGGACCCGAACAGGCCGACGAGGTACAGCGGGATCAGCACGGTGAACGCGGCGATGAGACGCGTGGTGACCAGGTACGGGATGGACGGAATCGCCATCACCTCGAGCGCGTCGATCTCCTCGCTGATCCGCTGCGCGCCGAGCTGGCTGGTGAACTTGCAGCCGATCTGTGCCGCGATCGCTACGGCGGCGATCAGCGGCGCGATCTCGCGCGTGTTCCCGTAGGCGGACACGAAGCCGGTCAGCGGCGCGATGCCGATCAGGTTCAGGCTCTGGAAGCCCTCGACGCCGACCTCGACGCCGATGAACAGCGACTCGGCCAGCACGACGCCCAGCGTCCCGGTGAACGTGATGAACACGCCGGTGCCCAGGGTGAGTTCGCCCATCTGGCGCGCGATCTCCGCGCGGTAGTGCGCGAGCACCATCGGGATCGCGCGGACGGCCTGCGCGGTGAACAGCACCAGACGGCCGAGGAACTGCAGCAACGCGGTGCCGCGCCGTCCCACGTCCACCGCCGAGCCGGCCACCCGCTGGGCGGGCGCCGGGACGAAGTCGGCGATGGACGTCGCCATCAGAACGTCCGCTGCGGCACGACCGCGAAGAAGATCTCGGTGATCACCAGGTTGATGCCGAACAGGATGATCCCGGTGATCACCACCGACTGGTTGACCGCCTCACCGACCCCTGTCGGGCCGCGCCGCGTGTTGAGGCCCTTGTACGCCGCGATGAGCACCGCGGTCAGCCCGAACGCGCACGCCTTCAGCTCGCTGGTGACGAAGTCGGCGACGCTCGCGAACTCGGTGAAGGAGGCGAAGAAGCTGCCCTTCGTCCCGTGCAGCACGCCCAGGTCGAACAGGTACGCGCTGAGGATGCTGACGAAGATGACGATCAGGTTCAGCAGCGCGCTGACGAGGATCCCGGCGAGCAGCAGCGGCGCCACCAGCCGGCGCAGCGGGTTCAGCCCGAGCACGACCATCGCATCGATCTCCTCGCGGATGGTCCGCGCGCCCAGCTCGGCGCACACCGCGGAGCCACCAACCCCGGCGAGCAGCAGCGCCGTGACGATCGGCGACGCCTCGCGCAGGATGCCGACCGCGTCCGCTGCGCCGACGAACGACGACGCGCCGATCTGCTTGGCCAGCGCGCCGACCTGCAGCGCGATCGCGATGCCGAGCGGCGTCGCGACGAGCACGACCGGCAGCAGCGTGACGCTGACGAGGAACCAGGACCGTTCCAGGAACTCGGCGAACTGGAAGCGGCGCCGCACCAGGTCGTCGACCAGGCCCCACAGCGCGGCGGCCCCCATCGAGTACATCCCGCCGAGCGCGATCAACCCGTTGCGCAGCGGTCCTGGCAGCGCCTGCTCGATCGCGACGACCCCACGCGCGCTCCCGGGACCGGGATCGACGCGTTCGGTCATGCCCGAGCTCCTCTGCGAGTGGCCGCCAGGCTCAGTGGTCGCGTAGCTTATCTGTGACTCGACGTACCTGCATCTTCACGGGAGCGCCGGGGTCAACGCAAGACCGCAGAACTTCGACCGAGCCGAGGACGTCCGCATGCCCGAACCGCATCCCAGCCTGCGCGCGCTGCTCGCCGAGGACCCGCCCGCGTCCGTGTCTGCGCTGCCGCCGGACGTCCAGCAGCAGCTGGCCGACGCCATCGCGGACGCGCGGCGCCGGCAGAGCGCGGACCTGCAGCGCTCGTTCGAGGCGACGTTGCGGCACGTGCCGTTCGCGCTGCGCGGCCTCGTGAAGCGGGTCGTGCTGTGACCAGCCCGGAGCTGATCAAGCTCGGCCACATCCTGGGGTTGGCGCCGGAGCGGCTCGCGGCCCTGGACGGCCTGGCGGAGGTCCCGCCGCAGGATCTGCGCACGCTGCGGCGACAGATCGGCGAGGCCCTCTTCCGCGCGGACAAGCAGCACTTCGCCAAGGTCGCCGCGCTGTCCAAGGCGGTGCCGCCCGCGGTGGCCGCCAAGATCACCGAGCACGCGCTGCCGCCGCTGCTCGCCGCGCGCACGGCCGAGCTGCTCGACCCGCAGCGCGCCGGCGAGCTGGTCAGGCGGCTGCCGGACTCGTACGTCGCGGACGTGGCCGTCGCGATGGACCCGGCCCGCTCCCCCGAGGTGATCGCGGGCATCCCCGCCGATCGGGTGGCCCGCGTCGCGGTGGAGCTGGCCCGTCGCCGCGAGTGGGTCGTCATCGGCGGCTTCGTCGCGCAGGTGAGCCACGACGGCCTGGTCGCCTCGGTCCGCGCGTTCGACGGCGAGCAGCTGCTGCGGGTCAGCTTCGTGCTGGACGAGCTGAGCCGGCTGGACGAGATTGCGGCGGCGCTGACCGCCGCCCAGCTCGACCAGCTGGTGACGGCCGCGGCCGAGCACGACCTCTGGACGGAGCTGGCGGCCCTGCTGGCGAACGTCGGCGACACCGCGCGCGAGCGCCTGGCGGAGCGCTGCACTGCTGCCCCACCGGCGCTGGCCGAGGCGGTGCGCGCCGCTCTGTCCGCGAGTGGCCACCTGTAATCCCGGGTGGCCACCTGCGCAGCGAGTGGCCAGTTACAAGTGGCCACTCGGCCCACAAGTGGCCACCCGGGTCGGAAGTGGCCACTCGTCCTGAATCCCACATTCACCGGCCTATACCGCGGTGAATCTGGGACTCAGCGGATGCGAAAGGGCGGCCCCGCTGCTGCGGGACCGCCCTTCGCGGACGAGCTGGTGTTACTTGACCGAGACGGTGGCGCCGGCGGCCTCGAGGGCCTCCTTGGCCTTGTCGGCGGTCTCCTTGTTGACCTTCTCCAGGAGCGGCTTGGGCGCGCCGTCGACCAGGTCCTTGGCCTCCTTCAGGCCCAGGTTGGTGAGGGTGCGCACCTCCTTGATGACCTGGATCTTCTTGTCGCCGGCCGACTCGAGGACGACGTCGAACTCGTCCTTGTCCTCGGCAGCGGCGCCACCGTCGCCGCCACCGGCGGCCGGGGCGGCGACGCCCGCGACCGCGACGGGCGCGGCGGCGGTGACGTCGAAGGTCTCCTCGAACTGCTTCACGAACTCGCTGAGCTCAAGGAGAGTCATCTCCTTGAAGGACTCGAGCAGCTCGTCGGTGCTGAGCTTCGCCATGATCGGCGTCCTTTCTGTTCAATCGCCGGAAGAGCCGGCTTGGGGGTGGTTACTCCGCCGGCTCGGCGGGAGCTTCGGTGGTGTCGGCCGCAGCGTCCTCGGCGGGAGCCTCGGGAGCTTCGGCGGTCTCGACTGCAGCGGCCGGAGCCTCGGCCTCCTCGGCCGGGGCGGCTGCGGGAGCACCCGCGGCACCGCCCTTGTCCTCCAGCGCCTTGGCCAGGCGGGCCATCTGCGACAGCGGCGCCTGGAACAGGCCTGCGGCCTTGGTCGGCAGCGCCTTGATCGCGCCGGCAAGCTTGGCCAGGAGCACCTCGCGGGACTCCAGATCGGCGATCTTGCTGATCTCGGCGGCCGACAGCGACTTGCCCTCGAGCACGCCGCCCTTGATCACGAGCAGCGGGTTGGCCTTGGCGAAGTCACGCAGACCCTTGGCCGCCTCGACCGGGTCACCGCCGACGAACGCGATCGCGGTCGGGCCGGTGAACAGGCTGTCGTCGATCGACAGGCCGGCGTCGGCCGCCGCGCGCTTGGTCAGCGTGTTCTTGACGACCGCGTAGGTCGTCTGCTTCCCGAGCGAGCGCCGCAGCTGGGAGATCTGCTTGACCGTCAGGCCGCGGTACTCGGTGATGACGGCCGCGGCGGAGTTGGTGAACTGCTCGGTGATCTCTTCGACCGCGCTGAGCTTCTCGGCATTCGGCATGGGTGCTACCTCCTCTCTTACGTATCGGGCTGGTCCCTCGAACGCCCGGCAGAGAGAAGAAACGCCCCGGCGCAGGGCGCACGGGGCGACACGGACGCACGAGTGCGTCGCGGCGAACCGTCCAACCTGCGCGGGCCGCTCCGGCGCTCCGGAGGCTTTCGTTCGCGTGCGCGCACGCGACGACCAGCGGTCTTCGGTGGATCGGGCCTTACGTTACGCGATGCGGGCCGGCGGATCCAAATCGCCGGCCCGGCCGCGGAACGATCAAGCGGTGGGGGCGGTGTCCTCGAGCAGGTTGCGGGTCCGGTTGGCGTCCACCGGGATGCCGGGGCCCATCGTCGTGGTAAAGGTGACCTTCTTGAGGAACTTGCCCTTGGACGAGGACGGCTTGGCGCGCAGCACCTCGTCCAGCGCGGCGGCATAGTTCTCCACCAGCTGCTCGACGGTGAAGGACGCCTTGCCGATGATCAGGTGCAGGTTGGACTGCTTGTCCACCCGGAAGTTGATCTTGCCGCCCTTGATGTCGGTGACGGCCTTCGCGACGTCCGGGGTGACCGTGCCGGTCTTCGGGTTCGGCATCAGGCCGCGCGGGCCGAGCACGCGCGCGATGCGGCCGACCTTGGCCATCTGGTCCGGCGTCGCGATCGCGGCGTCGAAGTCCAGGAAGCCGTCGGTGATCTCCTGGATCAGGTCGTCGCTGCCGACCTTGTCGGCGCCGGCCGCGCGGGCCTCCTCGGCCTTGTCGCCGGTCGCGAACACGATCACGCGGGCCGTCTTGCCGGTGCCGTGCGGCAGGCTGACGGTGCCGCGGACCATCTGGTCGGCCTTGCGCGGGTCGACACCCAGCCGCATGGCGACCTCGACGGTGCCGTCGAACTTGGTCGGGGACGCCTGCTTGGCGATGGTCGCCGCCTCGAGGGGGCTGTAGATCTTGTCCGGCTCGATGAGCTCGGCTGCCTTGCGATATGCCTTGCTGCGCTGCATTGCGTTTCTCTTTCTCTAGTGGTCAGGCGGGCAGCCCTTCAGGCAGCCCTTCCACGCTTGGGATTGTCGGGGTCCCCGCGAAGTTGTTCGAGCGAACTTTTGCGAGAAGAACTTCGTGGGGTTATTCGACTGTGATGCCCATGGAGCGGGCGGTGCCGGCGATGATCTTCGCCGCCTGGTCGATGTCGTTGGCGTTGAGGTCTTCCATCTTGGTCTGCGCGATCTCGCGAACCTGGTCCATCGAGACCTTGGCGACCTTGGTCTTGTGCGGCTCGCCGCTGCCCTTGTCCACGCCGGCGGCCTTCAGCAGCAGGCGCGCGGCCGGCGGCGTCTTGGTGATGAACGTGAACGAGCGGTCCTCGTAGACCGAGATCTCGACCGGGACGATCTGCCCGCGCTGCGACTCGGTGGCCGCGTTG
>Ga0164242_10009283_pt1 | contig 10618 bp, 11 predicted proteins | sample OricomgcompostMG_FD_108783 | JGI IMG/M metagenome (GOLD analysis project Ga0164242, IMG submission 108783) | Miracle-Growth compost microbial communities from Emeryville, California, USA - Original compost - Miracle growth compost (MG) ... | reverse complement strand
GACGGCAAGATCCTCGTCGACGTCACGAACCCCGTCGACTTCCAGACCTTCGACGGCCTCACCGTCCCGGCCGACTCCTCCGCGGCCGCCGAGCTCCAGGCCCGCGTCCCCGGCGCCAAGGTGCTCAAGGCCTTCAACACGAACTTCGCCGGCACCATCGCCGCCGGGACGGTCGGCGACGTGCCGCCGACCGTCCTCATCGCGGGCGACGACGCCGACGCCAAGCAGGCGCTCGTCGACCTCGTGACCGCCGGCGGCGTCGCCGCGGCCGCCGTCGGCAGCCTCAAGCGCGCCCGTGAGCTCGAGGCATTCGGCTTCCTGCAGATCACCCTCGCCGCGCAGGAGATCATCGGCTGGGGCGGCGGCTTCGCGCTGCGGAAGTAGCCCCCGGCGGCGTCGCCGCAGCCGAGTCGGGAGGCACCGCCTAGGCTGGTGCGAGTGCGCCTCCGCCTCGCCCTGCTGACCCTCGCGCTCGGCGGCTTCGGCATCGGCGCGACCGAGTTCGCCGCCATGGGCGTGCTGCCGGACATCGCCCGCGACCTGCTGCCCGACGTGTGGGCGACGAGCCACGACGCGGCGATCGCGCAGTCCGGCATCATGATCAGCGCCTACGCGGCCGGCGTCGTCGTCGGGGCGCCGCTGCTGTCCGGGACGCTCGCCCGCTTCCCTCGGAAGGCGCTGCTCGTCGGCTTCGCCATCGCGTTCACCGTCGGCACGCTGCTGTCCGCGGTCGCGCCGGACTTCTGGACCGCCTGCGCGGCCCGGTTCCTCGCCGCGCTGCCGCACGGCGCCTACTTCGGCGTCGCCTCGCTCGTCGCCGCCGACCTGATGGGTCCCGGCAGTCGCGGCCGCGGCGTCGCCTTCGTGATGTCCGGACTCTCCATCGCGAACATCGTCGGCGTCCCGCTCATCACCTGGCTCGGCCAGGTCACCGGCTGGCGGATCGCCTACCTCCTGATCGCGGGCGTGTTCGGCCTCACGTCGATCGCGATCTCGCTCGCGGTGCCGCATCAGCCGGGGGATCCGAATGCGACGCTCCGACGCGAGCTCGGAGCGCTGCGGATCGGGCAGGTGTGGTTCGCGCTGGGTCTGGGCGCGGTCGGCTTCGGCGGATTCTTCGCCGTCACCTCCTACATCTCGCCGATGACGACCGAGCTCGCCGGGCTGCCGGACGGCTGGGTGCCGTGGGCGCTCGCGCTGCTCGGCGTCGGCATGCTCATCGGCAACATGATCGGCGGCCGCCTCGCCGACCGGAACGCGATGCGCAGCATCCTGTCGACCTTCCCGCTGTACGCCCTCGTCTTCGTCGGGCTCGCGCTCCTCGGCGCGCTGCCGGTCGCGCTGCTCCTCGGCGTGCTGCTCGTCGGCATGCTCGGCGGCATCGCGGTCCCGGCCATCCAGACCCGGCTGATGGATGTCGCGCACGAATCGCAGACCCTCGCCGCGGCCGCCAACCATTCCGCGCTGAACATCGGCAACAGCCTCGGCGCCGCGCTCGGGGCCGCCGTCATCGCCGCCGGACTCGGCTACCGGGCCCCGAGTCTCGTCGGCGCGGGCCTCGCGGTCGTCGGCTTCCTCATCGCGCTCGCCGCCTGGCTCGTCGAGCGGGCGCGCGGGCGGACGAGCCCGAGCCCTGCCGCGCAGACGGCGCAGAACGCATAGGGCCCTGCCGCGCGCACGCGTCCAGGCCCTCAGAACAGCGTGTTCTCCCGCGTGATCCCGCGCATCGCCTCATAGTCGAGCAGCAGGCAGTGGATGCCGCGGTCCTCCGCGAGCCGCCGCGCCTGCGGCTTGATCTCCTGCGCCGCGAACACGCCCTCGACCGGGGCGAGATGCGGATCCCGGTTCAGCAGCTCCAGGTAGCGGGTCAGCTGCTCGACGCCGTCGATCTCGCCGCGCCGCTTCATCTCGACCGCGATCGTCCGCCCGTCGGCGCCGCGCACCAGCAGATCGACCGGGCCGATCGCCGTCATGTACTCGCGTCGGATCAGCGTCGCGCCCGGCTCGACGAGCTCCACCTGCTCCGCGAGCAGCCGCTGCAGATCCGCCTCGACGCCGTCCTTCTGCAGGCCCGGGTCCGTGCCGAGGTCATGCGTGGAGTCGTGCAGGATCTCGTGAATGGAGATGACGAGCAGATCCGCGGTCTTCGCCTGGGCGACCCGCCACACCTCGACGACGCCGACCTCCGCCTGCTCGGGCTCCGGCTCGGCGACGATGAGGGTCGCCGGCGGGCTCATCCAGTTCAGCGGCTTGTAGCTCAGCGAGTCGGCGTGGACGAGCACCGAGCCGTCCGCCTTCACCACGAGCAGCCGGGTCGCCACCGGCAGGTGCGCGGAGAGCCGCCCCGCGTAGTCGACGGAGCAGCGGGCGATGACGAGACGCACCCGTCCACGGTAGCGGGGGTGCGCGCTCGCCGGGTCCGAGCGTTCGCCACCGTCGCGGCTCGTTCGCCACTGTCGCGGTCGCTGGGCGACTCCTACCATGAGGCGATGAGCATCTACGTGAACGTGCCGGTCGCCGACCTCGAGCGCTCGAAGCGGTTCTTCTCGGCGCTCGGCTGGCGTCTCGACGAGCGCTTCAGCAACGAGCAGGGCGCCGCCTTCCTCATCGCCGAGGGCCAGTACCTCATGGTGGCCGAGCGAGAGTTCTTCGAGGGCATGATCCGCAGCGGGAAGACGCTCGGCGACCCGGCGAAGGTCGCGCTCGCGGCGATCGCCTTCGACCTGCCGAGCCGTGAGGACGTCGACGCGCTCGTCGCCCGCGCGGAGGCCGCCGGGGCGACGCTCGACCCGGCCGACGATTACGGCTTCATGTACCAGCACGGCTTCGACGACCCCGACGGCAACCACTTCGAGCCGTTCTGGGCCGACCCGGCGGGCCCGCCGGCCGACTGAGGCGTCAGTCCTCGCCGCGCGTCGCGATGCCGGGATCGGCGAACGCATTCGTCGCGTGCCGCGCGTGCCGCCCGTGGCGCTCGCGCGCCCACGGGGTGAGCAGGCCCGCGACGACGATGAGGCCGAGGATGAGGTTCAGCGCGGGGAGGATCCCGGTGTGCTGCCCGATGAAGCCGATGACCGCCGGGCCGACCAGGAATGCGGTGTATCCGATGAGCGAGACCGCGCTGACCCGTGCGGTCGCCGTCGCCGGATCGTCGCCCGCCGCCGACATGCCCAGCGGGAAGCCGAGCGAGGTGCCGAGCCCCCACAGCACCACGCAGACCCAGGTCACCTCCGGGACCGGCACGTAGATGACGAGCGCGAGACCGAGCAGCGCGAGCCCCGCCCCGACCGCGAGCACCGGGAAGCGGCCGAAGCGGTCGACGATCCGGGAGCCGACGAGCCGGCCGGTCGTCATCGCGATCATGAACACGCCGAGCAGCGCCGCCGCGCTCGCGTTGTCGAAGCCGCGGCCGTCGACGACGCCGAGCGCCAGCCAGTCCGTCGCCGAGCCCTCCGCGTAGGCGAAGCCGAACACCAGGACCCCGATCGCCCAGGTCCGCGGCTCGCGCCAGATGCGTCGCCGCGCCACCCGGTCCGGGCGTTCCCCGGCGTCGTCCGGCGTCGCGACGGGGAGCCAGTGCGCGGCGAGGAACGGCGTGGCGATGCAGAGCGCGCCGACCACCGAGAAGTGGAGCCAGACCGGCACCCCGACCGCCTCCGCACCCGACGACACCGCGGCGCCGAGCACGTAGCCGATCGAGTAGCCGGCGTGGAAGTACGGCATCACGGTCCGGCCGAGGGCGCGCTCGTTCGCCGCACCCGAGACGTTCGTCGCGACATCGCTCACCGAGACCGTGATGCCGAAGACGAGGATCACCCCGAGGACGATCGGATAGCTGCGGGCGAGCCCCGCGACCAGCCCGGTCGACGCCAGCAGGGCCCCGCCGATCGGCATCGCGATCATGATGATCCGCCGGGTGCCGAGCCGCGCCAGCAGCGGCGAGGCGATCGCGAGGCCGACGAGCGCCCCCACCGAGAACACCGCGATGAAGACGCCGACCTCGCCGGTGTCGATGCCGAGCAGGTCCCGGACGCGTGGCAGCCGGGACAGCTGCGTCGCGACCGAGAAGCCCATCACCGCGAAGACGCCGAGCAGCGCGTTGCGCCAGCTGCGCAGACTGCGGGCGGGCGGGGTGCTCACCGGTTCACGCTAGTGCGCGTCAGTGGATCGTGAGATCGAAGCGGCGGGCGACCGACTGCAGCTCGCGGTCGTCCCGCCGGATCGCCCGCACCTCGTCGCGGACGATCTCCGCCGGGTCGAAGACGGCCCAGCATTCATGCGGCCCCAGCCGTGACTCGTAGCGGATGCCGGCGAAGCGGTAGTCGTCCCCCTCGTCCCGGGCGGTGAATGCGAACAGCGCGACGAGCCGGGTGAGCCGGCGGTCCCGGCCGCGGAGGTCCGAGACGTCCAGATTCCCCAGCCCGAGGTCCTCGAGCGCGGTCGGCAGCATCCGGGTGAGATAGGTATGGGTCTCCGGCGCGTCGACATCGAGGAACGGCAGCGGGTCGTGCAGTCCGAAGGAGACCATCCGGCGCCGCTCCCGCCAGTCGGCGGGGACCGAGCCGACGGCCATCAGGTGCTCGTCGCTCTGCGGCCGGATCCGTCGCATCCGCGCGGTCGGCCGGAATCGGGCGAGCGTCTCGGCATAGGCGCCGTCCGGCTCGGTCGCGGCGTACAGCACCCGGCCGCCGGGCACGTCGAAGCGGTTCCCGCCGTGGACGCTGAGCGAGTCGTCCGGCGTGATCTCGGAGAATCGCAGCGGCGCGCTCGCCCGGCCCACGCGCCAGACGGTCGCGGGGATGCTCGCGAGCCGCGGCTCAGCCACCGGTGACGAATGCGCGGGCCGCGAGCATCACGTCGCGGGCGCGCCCCTCGGCGAGGACCTCGGCGGGGGAGCTGTCGTCGAGCTGCGGATTCATCCCCATGAACCAGGCCCGGATGGTGTGGTCGCCCTCCTCCGTGCGCAGCAGCTCGACGATCTGGTACGTGTCGCGCAGCCGGGCCGCGGTCGCGCCGGTCGGGCTGGAGGCACCGGCGACCCAGCGGCGGACGGTGCGCTCCTCCTTCGCCGCGATGACGCCGAGCAGCTCCCGGCCGAGCACGCTCGCGAGGTCGCGGGCGATGAGCCCGACCGGCAGGGTGACGCCGCTGGTGTGGGCGCGGGCGCGGGCGGTCCGTGCGACGGGCTGCGCCGAGATGGCTGACATGGGAATGCCTCCCCGGGATATCGAAATGTCCGGTTTGTTGTCCTATTGTATGTCCGAAATGCCGTGAATTCCAATCGTCGGCGAAATGCCGGGGCCGCGGGGCTCCGCCGCCTTCGGGAGGGGATCTGGCCTTCAGGAGGGGATTCTGCGGCCGTTCGTCCGCCGTGGGGCCGAATCCCCTCCTGCAGCTTTATCCACAGCGCGGCGCTCTCCACCGATTCCGCCATCTCCGCTCGCGCGATCGGGTCCCGACGCCGACACTGCTCCGATGCAGATCGAGCAATGGGTCGCCGAGCACGGCCGGATCGCGCACCGGGAAGACCTCCTCCGGGCCGGGTTCGGGCGAGATCTCGGGCGACTGGTGCGGGTGAATCGGGCATGGTTCCGCCTCCCCGATGCTCCCGTCGCCCTAGTGGCCGCCGCGCGGCTCGGTGGCCGGATCACCTGCGTGACGGCGGCGAAGCATCGCGGGCTCGCGCTGCTGCGACCGCCCGCGACCGGGCACTTCTGGGTGCCGGAGCATGCGAATGCGCAGGGTGCCGGCCTCCGGCTGCATCGCCGCCGCCCGCTGGCGCCGGTTCCGCGACATGCGCTGGTGCAGGCGACGCCGGACGTCCTGCAGCATGTCGCCGACTGCCTGCCGCATGAGGAGGCCCTCGTGGTCTGGGAGTCGGCGGTGCGCTCCGGCGTCGTGTCGGTCGCGCAGCTGCGACGCCTGCCCTGGCGCGGCGCGGCGCGACGGGTGATGGCCGAGTGCGGTGACCGTTCGGATTCGCTGCTCGAGACCCTCGTCGCGACGCGGCTGCGGGCGGCAGGCATCCCGTTCGTGCAGCAGGCACGGCTGCTCGGCCACCGGGTCGACTTCCTCGTCGCGGACCGTCTGGTGGTGCAGACCGATGGCTTCGCATTCCACCGGGACGCGCGGCAGCGCGAGGAGGACCTACGGCACGACGCTCGACTGCTGCTGGAGGGTACGCCGGTGATGCGCTGCTCCTACCGCGACGTCGTGGACGAATGGGATGCCTCGTTCCAGCGGATCCAGACATTCCTGGCGCAGACTCGAGCGCCCGCCGGGCGGGGCCGTGCGGCTTGAGGAGGGGATTCGGGCTTCGGGAGGGGATCTCGGCGCTGTATCCCCGCTTGAGGGGCGTTTCCCCTCCTGAACGGGAGGGCCGCAGCGGGAGAGAGGGGCCAGAGGGGCGGGCGGGTAGCAGTGCGGGGCAGAGGAAGGCGGGCATGCCGGGGCCGAGGAAGGCGGGCATGCCGGGGCCGCGCAGCCCGCCATAGGCTGGTGCGATGGTGAAGATCGGCATCGACCTCGACGAACTCGACCCGGCGGTGCGGCCGCAGGACGACCTCTTCCGCCACGTGAACGGGAAGTGGATCGCACGCACCGAGCTCCCCGCCGACAAGGCGCGATACGGCAGCTTCAACATCCTGCACGAGGAGGCGGAGGTCGCGATCCGCGGCATCATCGAGGCCGCGCAGGAGGCCCCCGAGGGCAGCGACGCGCGGAAGGCCGGCGACCTCTACCGCAGCTTCATGGACGAGGCCGCGATCGAGGCGAAGGGCGCCGAGCCGCTCGCCCCGCTGCTCGCCGAGGTCGACGCGGTGACGAGCATCGAGGAGCTGCTGGCGACGATCGGCCGGCTGGAGCGCGCCGGCGGCCCCGGATTCCTCCACCTCTACATCGACAACGATCCCGGCGACCCGGAGCGCTACGTCATCCAGGCCTACCAGGGCGGCCTCGGCCTGCCGGACGAGTCGTACTACACGGACGAGAAGTTCGCCGACGTCCGCGCGAAGTACACCCCCTTCGTCGCGACCATGCTCGGTCTCGCCGGCATCGATGCCGAGACCGAGCGTGCCGACCGGATCGTGGCGCTCGAGCACGAGATCGCCGCGCAGCACTGGAACAAGGTCGACAGCCGCGACGCGGAGAAGACCTACAACCTGAAGACCTGGGCCGAGGTCGAGGCGCTCGTCGCCCCCGCCCCCATCACGACCTGGCGGGACGCGATGGGCATCACCGCCGAGCAGGCGGCCGAGGTCGTCATCATGCAGCCGAGCTTCCTGGAGGGCTTCGCGGGTCTGCTCACCGACGACCGGCTGGAGGCCTGGAAGGACTGGCTCCGCTTCCACGTCATCACCTCGCTCGCCGGCTCGCTGTCGAGCGAGTTCGTCGAGACGAACTTCGACTTCTACGGCCGCACCCTCACCGGCACGCCGCAGCTCCGCGACCGCTGGAAGCGCGCCGTCTCGCTCGTCGAGGGCGTGCTCGGCGAGGCGGTCGGTCGCTCCTACGTCGAGCTCCACTTCCCGCCGACCGCGAAGGCGGCGATGGACGAGCTCATCGCCGACCTCATCGAGGCCTACCGGCGGTCCATCACGGATCTGGCATGGATGGGCGCGGAGACCCGCGAGCGGGCCCTCGAGAAGCTCGACAAGTTCACCCCGAAGATCGGCTACCCGGCGAAGTGGCGCGACTACGCGACGCTGACGATCGTCCCCGACGACCTCATCGCGAACGAGCGGGCCGCCGCGGAGTTCGAGTTCCAGCGGGAGCTGGGCAAGATCGGGAAGCCGATCGACCGCGACGAGTGGTTCATGACGCCGCAGACGGTCAACGCGTATTACAACCCCGGCATGAACGAGATCGTGTTCCCCGCGGCGATCCTGCAGTTCCCGTTCTTCGACGCCGAGCGTGACGCCGCGGCGAACTACGGCGCGATCGGCGCCGTGATCGGCCACGAGATCGGCCACGGCTTCGACGACCAGGGCTCGAAGTTCGACGGCGACGGTCGGCTCACCGACTGGTGGACCGAGGACGACCGCGCCGCCTTCGAGCAGCGCACCGGCTCGCTCATCGCGCAGTACGACGCCCTCATCCCGCTGCAGCTCGCCGAGCAGGGCGAGGACGACCATGTCCAGGGCGCCCTCACCATCGGCGAGAACATCGGCGATCTCGGCGGCCTCGGCATCGCCTGGAAGGCCTACGCCATTCACCTCGAGCGCGAGGGCCGGACGATCGACGACGCTCCGGTGCTCGACGGGCTCACCGCCGCGCAGCGCTTCTTCCTCTCCTGGGCGCAGGCCTGGCAGAACAAGGGCCGTGACGAGGAGGTCGTCCGGCTGCTGACCATCGACCCGCATTCGCCGGCCGAGTTCCGGTGCAACCAGATCGTGCGGAACATCGACGCCTTCTATGACGCATTCGGCATGAACGACTCGGATGCGCTGTGGCTGGCGCCGGAGGAGCGCGTCGCCATCTGGTGAGCGCTCGGCCGTGCGGGTCGCATCGGCCCGCCGCAGCCGTATGCCGGAATGGCGATCTGGGGAAATGTCAAGGGTTAGCCGCCTCCCATGCCCCGGGGATAGGGTGAGCGCATGAACGGCAAGCTCGTCATCCTCGCCGTCGGCATCGGCGTCGGCTTCCTCCTCGGCTCCCGGGCCGGACGCGGACCGTACGAGAAGGTCTCGGCCGTGGCCGGAAAGGTCTGGCACGATCCCCGCGTCCAGGAGCAGGTCGATCGCTCGGTGAAGTTCGCGAACGACAAGATCGAGGACGTCGCCGGCATCGTCACCGACGGCACCCGGAACCTCGTGCACCGGATGACCGCCCCGAAGCCGAAGCCCGTCGCGAAGCCGGCCTCGAGGTCGGCCTCGACGTCGAAGGCGAAGCGGCCCGCGGCGTCGACCACGGAGTAGCCCGCGTGGCCGAGCCCCGCCGCTCGATCCTCGAGCTCCTCGCCCAGATCCCGAGCCTCATCGGGGATCTGCTGCGTGCGGAGATCGAGGCGTTCAAGGCCGACCTGCGGCTGCGCGCCAAGCGCGCCGGCATCGGCGCCGGTCTCGTCGTCGTCGCGCTCGTGCTGCTCTGCCTCGCCCTCACCGCGCTCGTCATCGCCGCGATCGCCGGCCTCGCCCTCGTGCTCCCGGTCTGGGCCTCGGCGCTCATCGTGGCCGGCGGACTGCTCGTCATCGCCGGCATCCTCACCTGGATCGCGATCGGCCGCTTCCAGGCGGCGAAGCCCGACATCGGCGGCCGGGTCGAGTCGGTCAAGGCCGACGTGCAGCTCATCCGCGGCGTGCGACGGGAGGAGGACGCATGAGCGAGGCGACCCCGTCGGAGGCCGAGCGCCCCGTGCTGCCGGTCGCGGTGGCCCGCGCGCAGCTCGCCCGTGCGCTGAACGAGCTCGACGACCGGCTCAGCCTCAAGCGCTCCCTCGAGCGTCACCCGGTGGCCTGGGCGGTCGGCGGTGGCGTCGCGCTGCTCGCCATCGCCGGCGCCGTCACCTGGGCGTTCCTCCGCGACGACTGACCCGCGCTCCGGCCCGTCGCCTGCCGCACCGCCCGTTCGTCCGACTCGTGGTGCGAATCCATGGGTACGGGCCGCTGGGACCCGCAGATTCGCACCACAAGAGTGGGTGCGAGGCGGGGGCGGCAGACCGTGCGGCAGGGCGAGGTGCGGCGCGGGGGACGCGCTCCTCGCGCCGACGCTGACCGTCCCCCTGACTTGTGGTGCGAATCGGCGGGTCGGGGACGCCGCGACCCGCCGATTCGCAACACAAGTGGGAGAGCAGGAGGGCGTGGGGCAGCGCGGCTCAGCCGAAGAGCAGCGCCGCCTCCTCGTAGCGCGACGGGGGCACCGAGTTCAGCCGGCCGATCGCCTCGGAGATCGGGACCTCGGTGATGTCGGTGCCGCGCAGCGACACCATGCGCCCGAAGCGGCCCGCGACCGCGGCGTCGATCGCGGCGAGGCCGAAGCGAGTCGCGAGCACCCGGTCGTAGGCGGTCGGCGTGCCGCCGCGCTGGATGTGTCCGAGCACCGTGCAGCGCGACTCGATGCCGGTGCGCTGCTCGATCTCGTGCGTGACGAGCTCGCCGACCCCGCCGAGCCGCGGCCGACCGTAGGTGTCGAGCCCCTGGTCGCTGAATGCGGCGTCCGAGCCCTCCGGGATGAAGCCCTCGGAGACGACCACGAGGGGGGCGCGGCCGCGGAGCCGGGCGTGCTCGACCCATTCCGCGAGCTCGTCCCAGCTGGTGCGCTGCTCCGGGATGAGGATGGCGTGCGCGCCGGCGGCGATGCCGGAGTCGAGCGCGATCCAGCCGACATGACGGCCCATCACCTCGGCGACCATGCAGCGGCCGTGCGAGTCGCCGGTGGTGCGCAGCCGGTCGAAGGCGTCGGTCGCGATCTGGATCGCGGTGTCGTAGCCGAAGGTGACGTCGGTGCCGGAGAGGTCGTTGTCGATGGTCTTCGGCACGCCGACGATGTCGACGCCGCAGGCGGCGAGCTCGTTCGCACCCGACAGCGTGCCCTCGCCGCCGATGACGATGAGCGACTCGATCTCGAGCCGCTCGAGCTGCGCGAGCGCCTGGCTCGCGCTCGGATCGCCGTCGAAGACGTT
>Ga0164242_10009282_pt1 | contig 10619 bp, 9 predicted proteins | sample OricomgcompostMG_FD_108783 | JGI IMG/M metagenome (GOLD analysis project Ga0164242, IMG submission 108783) | Miracle-Growth compost microbial communities from Emeryville, California, USA - Original compost - Miracle growth compost (MG) ... | reverse complement strand
TTTCGCGCGAAGCGTCGATAGCCAAGCTGGTGGCGACCGACAACGCAGCAAAGGTGACTAGCGACGCCGTCCAGGTGCTCGGTGGTGCCGGGTACACCAAGGACTTTCCTGTTGAGCGTTACATGCGTGAGACCAAGGTGATGCAGATCTTCGAAGGAACCAATCAGATCCAGCGGCTGGTCATCAGCCGCAGCCTCGCAAGCTGAGACCGCGGACCCCTAGGCAAGCACGACAGGAGAATCATGGAAATTGCAGGCAGCACCGCCATCGTCACTGGTGCGGCATCGGGTTTGGGCGCGGCAACAGTTGCATATCTTGCGTCACAAGGTGCCAGGGTCTACGGGCTTGATCTCCACCCCGAAGCCGCCCCCGAACTCGACGCCGTCACATATCTCGCCACGGACGTGACCGACGCGGATCAGGTACGTGCTGCCGTCGAACGTGCTGCAACGAGCGAACCCCTTCGTATCGTCGTCAACTGCGCCGGCATCGGACCATCCGCTCGAATCGTCGGGAAGCGCGGGGTTCATGATCTCGATCTGTACGCCAAGGTCATCCAGATCAACCTGATCGGAACATTCAACGTTCTTGCACTGGCAGCCGAACAGATCGCAGTGACCGAGCCACTTGAGCATGGTGCACGTGGGATCATCGTGAATACCGCCTCGGTCGCGGCTTACGAGGGCCAGATCGGACAGGCTGCATATTCGTCATCCAAGGCTGGGGTGGTCGGCCTCACCCTTCCCGCCGCTCGCGACCTCGCTCAGCACGGGATCCGGGTCAACGCGGTCGCACCGGGGATTGTCGACACCCCGATGTTGGCGACCGTAAGTGATGACTTCTGCGCTGCACTGGCCGCCGGCGTACCATTTCCGCAACGGCTCTGCCGTCCAGATGAGTTCGCAGAGCTCGTGGGGATGGTCGTCACCCACGACTACCTCAATGGCGAGACGATTCGGATGGATGGCGCGCTCCGCATGGCGCCACGATGATCACGGTACGCAGGCGCCGAGGCGGGACCAAGTGGAACGCGCCGCGACCTGTGCCGTTCCGGCTGCGGCATGATGGTGCGCCGTCGGCCCGGAGGTGAGAGAAGTTGAAGCCCGCATTGGCAGCGGCCCGATCTGTTGCCGTGATCAATCACCTCACGGTCCATCCGCGTGTCGCGTTCACGCTGTCTGAACTCTCGGCTGAATTGCGGGTCAGTCCAGCGTCCCTGTCGGCGGTTCTTCGCGCTCTCACCGACACCGGGTACTTGCTGCGACATCCGCGACTGAAGACGTACTCTCTGGGCCCGGCTCTTGTGGCTGTCGGGCACTCGGCCGCGATGAGCCATCCAGTCGTCGAACTCGCGCGTCCCGAGATGGCAGCCTTGGCCGAACTCGCGTCTGAGTGTGTCGGGAGCGCCGTAGTCGGTGACGAGATCATCATCCTCGCCGTTGAGGGCGGTGTGTCCGCCGTGACGCGCGAGTTGCGGGTCGGCCAGCGCCTTCCGTTGATTCCGCCGTACGGGCCGGTGTTTCTGGCGTGGAGCTCACGTGATCGCGTCGACCAATGGCTGAGCCGGGTGCCTGCGGAAGGTGACGGCTTGCGACCTGCGCTCGAGAGGACGCTGGCGGTGGTTCGAGATCGCGGATATGCCGTGGTCCTCGAGAACGATCAGGTTGCTGCGGTCCAAGCGCTCGCTGATCAGTCTGCTCGCGAACCGTGGAACGAAGAGCTCCGGGACCGCCTACGAGCCGCGATCCCGGAACAGGCAGACGAGTACTCGATCGACGAGATCGACGAGAAAGAGGAGTACGCCGTCAGCATCATCGCGGCGCCGGTCTTCGGAGTGGACTCGAGTGTCGTCTACGCCCTGACGCTTCAGGGATTCACGCGCCTCAGTGGTTCCGAGGTCATCGCGATCGGCAATCGGTTGGCAATGACGTGTCGAGTGCTGACTCGGAGTCTCGGCGGTCGGATGCCGGTCCCTGTGGAGGCTGCCAGCAAGTGATCGCCGCCCCCGAGCTGCGATCTTCATACCAGCCTGAATTGAGTACACCTATTGACAGACGCCGCACCGACTATCCACACTTAGACATACAGAAATCGATTTCGATATATCGAAATGGGAGGAATGTGTGTGTGCTGATCTTGCGAGCCCGCGCATCGCGGTCGTCGGCGCTGGTATGGGCGGCATCGGACTTGCGGTGAGGTTGCTCGAGGCAGGCTTCGACCGGCTCACCTTGTACGAGCGGGGAGGCGGGGTGGGCGGGACGTGGTGGCACAACACCTATCCGGGCGCTGAGGTCGACACCCCCTCGGCGATCTATTCCTACTCGTTCTTCCCGTGGAACTGGAGCCGTACTCACTGCGGACAGGCGGAACTGCAGAACTATCTGCAAGAGGTCGCGAACCGCTTCGGCGTCACCCCGCACATCCGGTTCGGTACGGACGTCAGTCGGGTCGTCTGGGACGACGCCTTGCAGTGTTGGGAGCTTGGCAGTGAGCGTGGAGTACTGGGCCATGCCGACTTCGTCGTCAGTGCGGTCGGGATGCTCAGCGATCCGAAGTACCCGGACTGGCCGGGTCTCGAGGACTTCGAGGGGCCGGCATTTCACACCGCCAGGTGGGAGCACGATCACGATCTCAGTGGGAAGCATGTAGCCGTCGTCGGCTCGGGGTCGAGCGGCGTCCAGATTGTGCCTGCGCTCGCCGAGGTCGCTGGTCGCGTCACGATGTTCCAGCGAGAGCCCGGATGGATAGTCCCGAAGAACTCCCGTGACTTCACCGAAGCAGAACGGCGCGCGCTCGACAACAAGGCAGCGCAGCGTATTTCGCGAGTACTCATGCTCTTGCGCAGGGAGAGGGGATTGGTAGCGGGCAAGATCTTCCGTCCAGGCACCGCCGAGAACAGTGGGGCCGAGCGCATCGCGCGAGATTACATCGCGAGCGTCTTCGCCGATCGCCCGGATCTCCTGGAGGCCGTTACGCCGACGTACAGCTACATGGGTAAGCGACCGATCACGGCGGACAACTTCTATCCCAGTTTGCTCCGCGACAATGTCAGCCTCGTGCCGCGCGCTGTCGAGAAGGTGACCTCGAATGGCCTCATCGACACCGAGGGCGTCGTGCACGAGGTCGACGTCCTCGTGGTCTCCACGGGGTTCCAGGTCAAGTATCTGGCAAGCCTCGACGTCGTTGGTCGCGACGGTGTCGAACTCCACAAGTTCTGGGCGGGGGAGCCGCGTGCCTTCCTTGGGATGATGGTGCCGAACTATCCGAACTTCTTCATGATGTACGGGCCCAACACAAATGGCGGTGCGATCGCGACCAACCTCGAACTTCAGGCCCGGTACATCGTCGCTGCGATCAAGCATGCGCGCCGGCGCCGTGCGTCGAGTATCGAGGTCAAACGCACGGCCTACGACGTCTTCGACGCTTGGCTCATGGGCAGGCTCCGCGGGACGGCGTTCGAGTATCAGAACAACTATTACAAGACGGATTCCGGCAGGATCACGACGCAATGGCCAGACGGAATTCTGCTCTATGGCGCACTCACCAAGGCGCTGAGGTCAGCGGTCTGGGAGACGAAGTCTCGTGCTCCTCGTTCGGCCGTTACGTCGGTCGGGGTATCTCGATGATGACAAGACGAATCGTCGTTGCGGGCCTGGTTTTCGGTGCGGCTGCGCTGAGTATACGCCGCATCCGCGCATTGAAGGCCGATGTCGACGTGCTGCAGCGCGTGGACACCGCAAGTGTGCTCACTCCGGCCGACTCCAAGACCCGCTGAGAGTCATCCGGCCCGGCCACGCTGTGCGCTTGCTCTATCCGCCTCGCACATGACGCCGGGGTCGGCGCAACTCGTTGCGCGCGACCGTACGACGGTGCACCGCGTCAGGCCCATCGACAATGCGCAGCACCCGGGCCCATGCATAAAAATAGGCTAGGGGAGTGTCGTCGCTGACGCCGGCGCCGCCGAAGACCTCGATGGCGCGGTCGATCACCGCGGTGGCGACCGCGGGCGCGGCCACCTTGATGCCGGCAATCTCGCCGCGCGCCTCCCTGGCGCCGCCGCGGTCGATCAGCCAGGCGGTCCGCTGGACGTAGAGGCGTACCTGGTCGATCTCGATCCGGGAGCGCGCGATCAGCTCCTGGACGACGCCCTGGTCGGCGAGGGGTGCTCCGAAGGCGACCCGTTCGTGGGCGCGGGCGACCATCAGTTCCAGCGCCCGTTCGGCCATGCCGATCGCGCGCATGGCGTGGTGGATCCGGCCGGGGCCGAGTCGTGCCTGTGCGATCGCGAAGCCGTCACCCTCGGCGCCGAGCAGGTTCGCGGCGGGCACGCGGGCACCGTCGAAGTGGATCTCGGAGTGCCCGTGCTGGTCCTGGTAGCCGAAGATCGGCAGGTGCCGGACGATCTCCACCCCGGGCGTGTCACGCGGAACCAGCACCATGCTCTGCTGCCGGTGGCTGTCCGCGTCCGGATTGCTGCGCCCCATCACGATGAAGATCTGGCAGCGCTCGTCGGCGACGCCGGTGATCCACCACTTCCGCCCGGTCACGACGTACTCGTCGCCGTCGCGCACGATCGAGGTCTCGATGTTGGTCGCATCGGAGGAGGCGACCTGTGGTTCGGTCATCGCGTACGCCGACCGGATCTCGCCGGCCAGCAGCGGGTCCAGCCAGCGGCTGCGCTGCTCCGGCGTTGCGAACAGGTGCAGCGTCTCCATGTTGCCGGTGTCGGGTGCCTGGCAGTTGATCGCCTCGGGGGCGATGACCGGGGACCAGCCGGTGATCTCGGCGACCGCGGCGTACTCCAGGTTCGACAGGCCGCCGAACTCGGGGTGGAAGAGGTTCCAGAGTCCGCGTCGTCGGGCCGATGCCTTCAACGACTCCATGACGGGTGGGTGGGCGTGTTCGCCGTGCTCGCGGAGTTCGGCCTCCCAGACCGGCTCGGCGGGGAAGACCTCCTCCCGCATGAAGTCCCACATCCGCCCGCAGGCGTCCTCGGCCTTCGGTGAGAGTGCGAAGTCCATGGTCAGTCTCCTTCGTCCAGGGCGGCCACGCCGGCCGCGGCGATTCGTTCGACTTCCAGACCGAGGTCGCCGAAGTCCTGCCCGGCCATCTGTCCCGCCCGGACGCGGGCGAGGATGCCCTGCGCGATGGCGGCGAACTTGAAGTGCGCCAGCGCCACGTAGGCGGAGATGCCGGCAAGATCCGCGCGCGTCGCGTCGGCGTACCGGTCCAGAAGGTGTCCCCGCCCGGGGAAGCCCGGCTCCCGGCTCAGTGCCGGTGTCAGCACCGGACCTTCCTCGTCGGCCTCGATCCAGTAGAAGAGCAGCAGGCCGAGATCGGTCAGGGGATCGCCGAGGGTGGACATCTCCCAGTCGAGTACGGCGGCGAGGCGCCCCGGGTCGGCGGGATCGAAGACGCAGTTGTCCAGCCGGTAGTCGCCGTGGACGATGGTCGCCCGTGCGGGCTCGGTCCAGGCATGTCCGGCGAGACGCGTGCCCAACTCGGTCATGGCGGGTACGTCGACCGTGCGGGTGGCCTCCCACTGACGCGTCCAGGTGCGCACCTGTCGCTGCGCGAAGCCTCCGGTGCGCCCGAAATCGCCCAGCCCGACGGCGACCGGGTCGACGCCGTGGACGGCCACCAGCCCGTCGACCAGCGCGTCCGTCATGGCAGTCCGGCCGGCGCGCAGGTCGGCGTACCCGGGCGGGAGGCTGTCACGGGGGATCACGCCCGCGACCTTCTCCATCACGTAGAAGGGGACGTCGAGGGTGTCCGGCTCGGCCTCGATGAGGACGATGGTCGCGACGGGCACGCCGGTCCCGGCCAGCGCTTGCTGTACTCGAGCCTCGCGCTGCATGTCGTGGGCCCGCGGGAGCAGGTGACCGGTCGGCGGCCGCCGCAGGATCAGTGAGCCGGCCTCCGAGGTCAGCTCGAAGGTCAGATTGGACTTCCCGCCGGTGATCAGCGTGGCGGTGTGCTGCAGCCAGCGCTCGTCGCCGGTGGCTCTCACCAGCGCCGGCCCGAGACGTTCGGGCCTGGTCAGGTCCGTCGTGGGGTTCCCGGTTGTGAACGGTCGTTCCTCATTCATGATGGCGCAAAGATAGGCACCGACGTAGTTCTGGTGCCACACGACAGCAAGGATGTTCAGTTATTCTGAACACATGCTCGATGATCGCGACGCGTCCCCCGGAGCGCTGATCCGCCGGCTCCGTGGCGACCGCGGCTGGTCCCTGCGTGCCCTCGCGGCCGCGATCGAGGTCAGCCCCGCGACCCTGAGCGCGATCGAGAACGGTCATACCGCGCTCACCGTCGACCGCCTGCTCCGGATCGCGACCGCCCTCCGGGCATCGCCCGCCGATCTGCTGCCGGCGGCACGACCCGGCTCGCCGGGGCCCCGACGGCCACGGGCAGCGCCCACCGCGCCGGTACCGGCGACGACGTGGAAGGACTTCCCTGCGCTCGACCTCGACCCGGTGCTCGCCGCGGCGATCAGATGCTTCGTCGCGACGGGCTACCACGGCTCGACCGTGCGCACGATCGCGGCAGCGGCGGGCGTGAGCATTGCCGGCCTCTACCAGCGCTGCGAGGGCAAGCAGGACCTGCTCGTACGGGCCCTCGACCTGACCATGGACGAGCTCGACTGGCGCCTCGCCGATGCCCGCGACTCGGCTCCCGGTGGCAATGGCGGGTCGCTGGTGCGGCTCGCCACCCTGGTCGAGGCGCTGGCGCTCTTCCACACCCGCCGGTCGGACCTCGCCTTCATCGGTGCCACCGAGATGCGCAGCATCAGACCCGCGGACCGGGGCCGCATCGCCAGGAGGCGGTCCACGGTCCAGCGCATGCTCGATCGCGAGATCGCCGACGCGGTCGCGACCGGCCTCGCCACGACCAGGCATCCGCGTGAGGTCGCGCGCGCGATCGCGACCATGTGCACCTCGCTGCCGCAGTGGTTCGACAATGCGGGATCGACCAGCCCCGAGGCGATCGCGCACGAGTATGCCCTCCTCGCACTCCAGATGATCGGGGCGCGCCGCCGACAGTGATCTGTGACACGTTTGGGTGCTCCGCGTCGGTCTTGGGTGGGCTTTGGCGCGCGGTCTGGACGTGTCGGACGGCCGATGCGCCTGAACTGGCCCTTCCGTGTCAAGGGACATCAGGTTCTGCTGGTCCGCGTCGAAAGCAGGTCTCCGTAATGTGACAGACAGGCGCCAGTTTGGCCCTTGGGCGATACGTGGCGTCAAGATGACGAGCTGAGGGGCGGTCCGTCGGCCAAATAGCCGCGCTCGAACAGTCCGGAACTGGCCGACACGACGATGAACTCGGCACTCGAGAACCGTAACCAGACGCTCGCGGCGACGAGCGAGGATCACAAGCGAACTGAGCGCCTTCCGGTCGACGTCGACCAGCGGCGGGTGAAGTCAGGAGGCCGCTGGGGGAGAGATTGAGGGGGAAAATCGACCACCCAGAGTCCAAAGCTGCAGGTCAGGCGCCTAATCGGCGCGGTCTGTAAATCAGCCGTCATCGACTTGAGGGCTTTGAAACACTCTGCCACCAACGCGAGCGCCCCCGGCCACCGAGCCGGGGCGCTCGTCACTTTCCCGGAGCGGCGTAGGTGGCGCTGCGGGCGGCGGGGAAGGGCATCGGCGGGTGTGTCGAAGTGGTCGGGGTGATGTGCAAGGTCTGCTGGAGCGCCGCGCGCTGAAGCGGGTTGCTGAACCTGGTCACCAGCTCGCTGGGAGCGTGCAGGTTGACCAGGTCCGTCAGCGTCGTCTCGATTGGGGAGTGGCGCGTCACACGGCTCGGTCCGTGGCCGCGGTCCGGCTTGGCGTCGATGAGGTGAGTGTCGGATTGCAGCAGCTCGCGCCGCAGCGCCTTGCCGAGGTTGCGGGTGACTTCATGGGTCGCCTTGGCCAGCTCGACCATCTGCGTGGGCTGGAGCCGGATCGCCACGCCCTGGTCTTCCATCCGCACGACCGCGGAGGTGAGCTCGCCCTGCTGCCACGAGCTGCGCTTGTTCGGGTCGCGACCATCGGCGACATCGACGAGATGGGCGATACGAGGCTGCAGCTCCTCGAGCACCTCGGCGCGCTCGATGAAGAACGCCGCCAGACCGCGCGTCTTGGGCGAGGCCTCGGCTGCCTGCGCGAAGGTCCGGCACAGGTAGAGCTGGCTGGCCGTGACCTGGCGGGCGGCGTCGGCGGTGATCTCGGGCTCGTCGTCGAAGAACGCGTCGCCTGCCATCGTCGGCTTCAAGAACCGTGCTAGCCGGCGCTGCGCCGGTGCGAGGTCTTCCGGTCCCCCCACCAGCGCAACCGGTTGCAGCACGGTGCTCGGCTCGACCTGCCCGAGTCGCGGTGTCGCCTCCTCGGGGCTGGCGCTCGTGGCCTGCCAGGTCGCGACCCGCGCCGTCTGGGAGAGCACCATCCGCTTCTCGTCCAACCCCATCGCGTACTCGGGACGTTGAAGGTCATTCAGCAGCCCGACTTCCTCTAGGCGGGAGTCGAGTACCAGCACCGCCTCCAGCGCGACCGCCACATCACGCAGCACCCACCAGCCTGCACCCGGGTCGGTGCGCCACGGCTGCTCGTCAGCTGCCGACAGGGCATGGGAGGCAGCGAGCAGCTCGAGCGCGGCCGCCCGCCATGTCTCCACCGTCGCGTCAGGAGATTCCACGCCGAGGACCTCGCTCGGAGGACGTCGCTCATCAAACGACAGTGACGGCAGGGCGAAGGCGATGTTGTCGACCAAGCTGCCCAGCTTCGCGTCCAACCCCGCCAATCCCGGTTGGGGTGTCCGGGCCGGGAGGTGGTGGGCCGGGGGATACCACGCATCTTGTCCGAGGTCATAAAGCCGCTGCCGCAGCGCGTCGATCACAGCCTCACGACAGTGCAGCATCTGGTCGACCGCATCCGGATCCGCCGCGATCTCATCGGCGCGGATCAAGGCGTTGAGTGCCTGGGCCGCATTCTCGGCGTGCTCGCCGTACGTCGCGACGCTCATCGCTGGCCACCCGCCAACAGCCGGCGAGGTCGAGTCGTGCTCATGTCGGGACAAGCAACCCGCACCACCCCAGATCGGACGCTCCCTGCCGAACCAGTTCGTGCAACAAACGTGGTGCACAACCTCGGCGGCCTCACGGGCTGCCTGCGCAAACGCCGTGCCGCCCGTTCCTTCGTGTCGGTGGAACGCTTCGGACGGACGAGGCGCCGGGGAGTGGTCGGCCGACGCCGGGACGTCGAGTTGCGGCGCGCTCTGCTGCCGGTTCGCCGTCGCATCGAGGACAGTTGCCTGCAGCACCGCGCTGCCACCGGTGCGACATCCGCAGTACCGTGGTGGTGCGGGTCGCCCGGATCGATCAACGTGACCCGACTGCCGAACTCGGCGCACATGCGGCCGATCGAGGCCGCCTTTGGGGAGACGTAGAGGTCATCGAGCCCTCCGACCGCTTGGTGTCCGGTCACCCACCAGTCCGCCGCGTCCGGGCCGCGGGCGGCCATGTAGTCCTCCCGCGTCGCCTCCTGAGGCATCAGCCTCGAAGTGCCGACCGGCTCAGAGTTCGAGGGCTCAGGGGAGGGGCGGGAGGTCGAGCGATCCATGTCGGGACAGGCAACCGACCGCACGACGGATCGGATACCGCACACACTCCGTGGCGCCAAGAACCGTTGCTCGGCGTTGGGTCAGGCAATCACAGCTGCGCCGCGGCGCAGCAGCCGTCGTGCCGAGTCGAGCCGGAGACTGTGCTGCAGAACGGGGGAGTGGTCGAGCAGTGTGGTGATCCGCTGCTCGAGCTCATTGATCCCCGCCCGGAGGTCACCGATCTGGACCGGGACGTACCGCTCGGGGCGACGCTGGCCGAAGTCGGTTAGCTCGGCGCGGGCCATGCCCAGGAGCGGCAGCACCGTCGCGTGGCCTTCCTGCCCGGTCGCCGACTCCAAGGCGGCCAGCAGCGAGACCGCGTACACGAAGTCTGGGGTCGCGTCGTACCCGTCGCGATCAACGGTGGTGGTGGAGATCGGCATCAGCGGTGATCCTTTCGAGACAGACCGGGTCGCGAGACCAGACCCACTAACCAGTGGAACAGATTCGGCCCGCCCGACGCGCCTGGCGCGCCCCGAACCTGGTGGACAACCCCGCAACAGAGCGGGTTGTGGACAACTTCTGCCCACCAGTCTGTTCACCATGGCGACGGGTGGGCGGCTCACCACGACCACCCCAGCTGGGCAGAGGCCGCGGCGACTCCCGGCGGCGGGGCCGCAGGCGAGGACGGTGGGCCAGGAGGCGCGATCGCCGGACGCAGGCTTGCGCCGGATCCGCTAGCCGGCGTACCTGAATGACTCGGCCGCCCACCGGCGTGCCCGGTGGGCGTCTTGGTGGGCGCGGGTGCGGGGTCAGCGGAGGCGTCCCTGGCGTGGATCCGCGGCCGCGGCGCGGACTCGCCACGTGCCTGCCGGGCGCGTTCGGTCATCTGCTGCTTGACCCGGCGCCGGGAGGTGCGAACCGCGCCCATCTCGGCCGGCTTCACGTTCCCCGGCGCATCCAGCCTCGCATCGCGCAGCCCCCGCCACTTCTCGGTCGCGGCGTTGTAGGTGGCCTCGGCCTCCGCCACCAGTGCAGCGTGC
>Ga0164242_10009281_pt1 | contig 10620 bp, 11 predicted proteins | sample OricomgcompostMG_FD_108783 | JGI IMG/M metagenome (GOLD analysis project Ga0164242, IMG submission 108783) | Miracle-Growth compost microbial communities from Emeryville, California, USA - Original compost - Miracle growth compost (MG) ... | reverse complement strand
GGCGAGCTTGCTCGCACGGCGGGCCCGATTGAGTCTCTGAGTGGCCACGCCGCGATAGAGGCGATTGAGGGTCCGACGGGCGAGCTTGCTCGCACGGCGGGCCCGATTGAGTCTCTGAGTGGCAACGCCGCGACAGAGCGTGCCCGCGCCGGGCTCGTGTCACTGCGCGGTCAGACGGCGGTACAGGTCGAGCGTCTGCTCGGCGATCGCGGGCCAGCCGAACTGCGTCTGCGCACGCAGCCGGCCCGCGAGCCCCTGGTCACGGGCGCGGTCTCGGTCCGACACGGTCTCGGTGAGAGCTTCCGCGAGATCGGCGACGAAGCGGTCAGGATCCAACGGCGTGCCTGTGCCGTCGCTGGCCTGGTCGATCGGCACCAGTCGTCCGGTGACGCCGTTCTCCACCACTTCGGGGATGCCACCGGTCGCCGTCGCCACGACCGGGAGTCCGCACGCCATGGCCTCGAGGTTCACGATGCCGAGCGGTTCGTAGATCGAGGGGCAGACGAAGACCGTGGCGGCACTGAGCAGGGCGGAGAGCTCGTTCTGCGGGAGCATCCGGTCGATCCAGACCACGCCGTCGCGCGAACCCTGCAGCTCGCGAACCAGCCCTTCGACCTCGGCCATGATCTCTGCCGTGTCCGGTGCCCCCGCACACAACACGAGCTGCACCTCGGGCGGAAGCGCGGCCACGGCCCGCAGGAAGTACGGAAGGCCCTTCTGGCGGGTTATGCGGCCGACGAAGATCACGGTCGGCCGGTCGGGATCAACCCCGAGCGAACGCACGAGGTCCGGCTCGTCGACGATGCGCCACCGCTCAAGGTCGATGCCGTTGTAGATGACGTGAGTGCGCGCAGGGTCGACGTCGGGATACACGCGCAGGATGTCACGCCGCATGCCCTCGCTCACCGCGATCACGGCATCCGCCGTCTCGTATGCCTCGCGCTCGACCCAGCCGGAGATGCGGTAACCGCCGCCCAGCTGCTCGGCTTTCCACGGACGCAGCGGCTCAAGGCTGTGCGCGGTGACGACGTGCGGGATGCCGTGCAGCATGCTCGCCAGCCGGCCGCCGTGGTTCGCGTACCAGGTGTGCGAGTGCACGAGGTTGGCGCCGGCGGCATCCTGCGCGAACTGCAGATCCACGCCCAGGGTGCCGAGCGCCGCGTTGGCTCCCGCAAGCTCCGCGGGGACACGGTAGCCGGTCGTGTCCGCCTCGTCGCGCGGGCCGCCGAAGCAGCGCACCTGCACCTCGATCGATCTGCGCAGCGCGCGCACCAGCTCGGTCACGTGCACCCCGGCTCCGCCGTAGATGTCAGGCGGATATTCCCTGGTCAAGAGGTCCACGCGCATGTCGTCGACGGTAGCGCGAGTCGTGCTGCGCCGCATCAACTCGACCGGCAACGCGCCCGGAAACCAACCCCTTACGGTCGTTCACCGACGTCGGTCTAGTGTTGTGTCATGACGGGCAAGAAGATCTTCGGCATTGTGCTGGCGGGGGGCGAAGGCAAGCGCCTGATGCCGCTGACCGCAGACCGGGCCAAGCCGGCCGTTCCGTTCGGCGGTCAGTATCGCTTGATCGATTTCGCGCTGTCGAACCTCATCAATTCCGGGCTGAGACAGATCGTCGTGCTCACGCAGTACAAGTCGCACAGCCTCGACCGCCACGTGTCGCAGACGTGGCGCATGTCGGGGCTGCTCGGGTCTTACATCGCCTCGGTGCCCGCCCAGCAGCGGCTGGGGAAGCGGTGGTTCTCCGGCTCGGCCGACGCGATCCTGCAGAGCCTCAATCTCATTCGAGACGAGAAGCCCGACATCGTATTCGTGGTCGGGGCCGACCACGTCTATCGCATGGACTTCGCGCAGATGCTCGACGCGCACATCGAATCAGGTGCGGCCGCCACGGTTGCGGCGATCCGGCAGCCCATCTCGCTGGCGAACCAGTTCGGAGTGATCGAGGTCGACTCGGCACAGCCCGACCGCATCGCCGCGTTCCGGGAGAAGCCGAGCGACCCGGTCGGTCTGCCCGACGCTCCCGATGAGGTGCTGGCATCCATGGGCAACTACGTCTTCGACGCACAGGCGCTGATAGACGGCGTGCAGCGCGACGGCGAGCGGCCGGACTCCAACCACGACATGGGCGGCGACATCATCCCCGACTTCGTCTCGCGCAGCGAGGCCGGGGTGTACGACTTCAAGCGCAACGACGTTCCGGGGTCGACGGAACGCGACCGCTACTACTGGCGCGACGTGGGAACGATCGACTCGTTCTTCGAGGCGCACCAGGACCTCGTCTCCGCCTTGCCCATCTTCAACTTGTACAACGACGACTGGCCCATTTTCAGCCAGCAACTCAACTCGCCTCCGGCGAAGCTCGTCCGCGATGTGCACGGTGCGATCGGAACGACGATCGACTCGATCGTCTCGCTCGGTTCGGTGATCAGCGGCGCACATCTGGAGCGAAGCGTGCTGGGTCCATGGGCGAAGGTGGAGTCGGGTGCTCACGTCGTGGACTCGGTCATCTTCGACCGTGCAGTGATCGAGCCGAATGCGTTCGTCGGCCGGGCTATTCTCGACAAGGACGTCATCGTCAGCGAGGGGGCGAAGATCGGCGTCGACCCGGAGCGCGACCGCGCCCGTGGTTTCACGATCACGCCATCCGGCCTCACGGTCGTCGGCAAGGGAGTGCACGTCGTTCCATGAGCGCAGCAGAGTCCGCGTCCGCCCGCCTTCTCGTGGTGCTCGATGTAGACTCCACCCTCATTCACGACGAGGTCATCGAACTGCTCGCCGAGCATGCCGGCGCCGGTGAGCTGGTCGCCGGCATCACCGAGCGCGCCATGCGGGGTGAGCTCGACTTCGAACAGAGCCTCCGGGAGCGTGTCGCGACATTGCGGGGGCTCAGGGAGGACGTCTTCACGGATGTCGCGCGCCGCATCCGGATCACCGACGGCGTACCCGAGCTCCTGGATGCCGTGCACTCGGCGGGCGGCCTGGTCGGCGTCGTCTCCGGTGGTTTCCACGAGCTCGTCGACGGCCTGGCCGAGCGGCTCGGCATCGACAGATGGCGGGCGAATCGGCTCGAGGTGGTCGACGGCGTTCTCACCGGCGCCGTGGACGGACCCGTTGTGGACGCAGCGGCGAAGGAGGCGGCGCTCACCGAGTGGGCGCAGGATGCACGCGTGCCGGCAACCAGGACGGTCGCGATCGGGGACGGCGCGAACGACTTGCGCATGATGGGGGCCGCCGCCCTTTCGGTGGCCTTCTGCGCGAAGCCCGCCGTGCGGGCCGCGGCGAATTTGGCCGTCGATAGCCGCGACCTTTCCCAGGTGCTGCCGCTACTGGGCCTTCGCGGGTAGGAGTCTTCGCGAGGGTAGGGGTCGGCGCGGGCCTTCGACAGCAGGGGCCAGCGGGGTTCTTCGCCGCGCGTAGGAGTCCGCGGTCTAGGAGTTCGTCGGCCGATCGCCCTGGTCTTCGGCTGACGACTCATCCGCCTCGTCGGCGGCGCCGTCGTGGTTCGGTGAGTCGGACGTGCCAAGCACCAGCACGCTCCCGTGCTGCGACGGATGCTCCTCGACCGGCTTCCGCTCATCGTCTTCCTCGGTGGTGTCGAACGGGATCGGCGTTCCCGTGAGGGCCGGCTTCGGCGCGGCGCCCGGCTCGACGGCGATACCCGATCGGCCCATCCATCTGCTCAGCGGCACGTAGCCATCGAGTGACTCGTCTTCGACTTCCTCGTCGGTGAACGCCTTGCGGGCCCGCTTGCGCACCCGTTCCGCTTCGCGCCGCTGCTCCTCGGGGTCGTCGGCGTTGAGCCGGCGGTACTCCCGCACGGCGCCTCGCCACAGGACGAAGAATCCGATCAGCACGAAGAGGAGCCACTGGATCATGTACGAGTAGTGATACCCGACGCCCTCGGCAGGCGGAGTGGCCTGAATGCGCGCGAGCCCTTCCGCCGAGGACCGCGGCGAGACGATCACGCCCCAGGCGGCGGAATACACCCGGCCGCCGACCACGGGGGCGAGCTCCGACAGGTCGACTGACTCGATCTGGTGAGCGTTCACTCCCCCTTCGCCGCGTTTCGCCTGGCTCGCCTGCAGGCGAGCGACGAGGTCCACGGCTCCCGTCGGAGGCTGCGGCCTGGACGCCGGCTCCGCGCCGTTCCCGGATGCCGCGATCCACCCGCGGTCGACGAGGAACGTCGCGCCCGACTCGAGCCGGAACGCGGTGATCACGTCGAACCCGGTCTCGCCGCTGCGCACGCTGTTGCGCAGGTAGTACTGGTGGCCGGCATCCCAGTGGCCGCGCATGCTCACCGCGCGCCACACCTGCTCGGGCGAATACGACGACAGTGCGGGGAGGGCGCTCGTGAGCGGGACCGTCTGCGCTGCGAAGTTGGCCGAGTAGAGGTGGTTGTCGGCGGACGCCTGCCGGCCGCGGTCGTACTGCCACAGCGCAAGTCCGCCGCAGATCAGCGCGAAGACCACGGCAGCGGCGAAGTAGGCGATCCACCGCCCGGTGCGCAGGAACTGCCACCCGGTGAGGCCCTCGGTCACCGTGTCGTAGACGGCGGCGGGCTTGGCGACCGCGCCGGGCGCGACGGTGCGGCGGGTCAGCTCGCTCGCCGTGCGTGCGACGGCGTCACCGGGATGCCTGTCGGTAGACGTGCTCGGTCCTCTCGTTCCCGGTCGACGCTAGTCGGTGTTGCTGTGGGATGCCCTGAGTAGTGGGATGCCCTGCGTAGCGCGGGTGCCCTGTGCCGCAGGCGAGGGAGTGGCTGCCTGCTAGTGGCCCATCCCCATGCCGCCGTCGATGGGGATGACGGCGCCGGTGATGAAGCCCGCGTCATCGGATGCCAACCACGCCACGGCCTTGGCGACCTCGGACGGATGCCCGAAGCGTCCAACCGGAATCGCCTTCTTGTAGGCGTCCTGCTGCTCCTCCGGAAGCGCAGCGGTCATGTCGGTCTCGATGAATCCGGGCGCCACGACGTTGGTGGTGATCCCGCGTCCCGCCAGTTCCCGAGTGAGCGATCGAGCGATGCCGACCAGACCGGCCTTCGAGGCGGCGTAGTTCACCTGGCCCGGAGATCCGTAGAGACCGACCACGCTGGAGATGAGCACGATGCGGCCGAAGCGGGCCTTGAGCATCCCCTTCGACGCGCGCTTGACGACGCGGAAGGCGCCACCGAGATTCGTGTCGACGACCGCGTCGAAGTCGTCGTCGGTCATGCGCATCAGAAGGGTGTCGCGGGTGATGCCGGCATTCGCCACGACCACCTCGACGGGCCCCAGTTCGGCCTCGACGGCGGTGAACGCGGCGTCGACCTGCTCGCTATCGGTGACATCCGCACGAACCGTCAGTGATCCTGCCGGTCCCTCGCCGCTGCGCGCTGTCACCGCGACGCGGTGTCCCAGCGCGATGAATTCCTCCGCGATGGCGCGGCCGATGCCACGGTTCCCTCCGGTGACCAGCACGGTGCGGGGTGTCGTCATGGGGCATTCCTCGTGGTGTCGGGGGTGGATGAGAACGCCGGACCAGTCTATGAGGACGGCGGCAGGCATCCGTTCTTCATGCGCTGGGATCCAGCCGTTCGGGGCGGGGTAAGGCACGTAGGCTGGAGGGGCGGAGCGCGCCGGCGGTCCGCTCCCCCAGGAGCCATGCGATGAAACATCAGTCGATCACGTCGTTGCCGCCGGCACCGGCGGCCGATCGGGGTCACCGCATGCTCGAGTACACGGTGATGATGTCGATCCGCGTGCTCTGTCTGGTCTCCTTGCTCTGGGTGCGTGGCTGGTGGATCCTCATCCCGGCCGCCGGTGCCGTCTTCCTGCCGTACTTCGCGGTCGTGGTGGCCAATGTCGCGCGAACCCGGCCATCGGAACCGGAACGCCCCGGCAGCATCGTGCGCATGGACGGCGTTCCAGGCGCCGCCACCTGGGAGGCGAGCGCCGACCCGGCCGGGACCGCCGCTGACGATGCGGGACAGGCGCCCGCTGACGGCCCGCAACCGAGTGAGCATCCGCAGTCCCCATCGTCGCAGCCAGGTGCCTCGCGGCCGACCGCGAGCGAGTCTGCTGAGCCGGGCGCGTCGGACTCCGATGAGCCGCCCGGCCGGCGTGAGTCGGCATGAGCCTGCTCGACGCGCTCGGCGGCGGCCCGGAGGTTCCCACCTGCTCGCGTGCCGGTTGCCGCGAGCAAGCAGCGTGGCGGATCGACTGGCGCAATCCACGCATCCACACCGAAGATCGCCGCAAGACCTGGCTGGCGTGCGACGAGCACGTCGAGTTCCTGCGCGGATTCCTCGCCTCCCGCGACTTCCCGCTGGCGGTGGAGCCGCTGGACGCCGGAACGCCCTAGCTCACGCCAGCGCGATGAGGTCCGCGTAGTCGGCGTTCCAATGGTCTTCGACGCCGTCGGGGAGGATGAGCACCCGCTCCGGGTTGAGCGCCTCCACGGCTCCGGGATCGTGCGAGACCAGCACCACAGCGCCCTCGTAGTGCGCGAGGGCATCCAGGATCTGCTCGCGGCTCGCCGGGTCGAGGTTGTTGGTCGGCTCGTCGAGCAGCAGCACGTTCGCCCCCGATACGACGATCATCGCGAGCGCCAGTCGCGTCTTCTCGCCTCCGGAGAGCACGCCGGCCGGCTTGTGCACGTCGTCGCCGGTGAAGAGGAACGACCCGAGAACCTTGCGCGCCTCGGTCTCGGTGAGATTCGGCGAGCTGGAGACCATGTTCTGCAGCACCGTGCGACCGACGTCGATGGTCTCGTGCTCCTGCGCGTAGTAGCCGATGCGCAGCCCGTGTCCCGGCTCGATCGAGCCCGTGTCGGGCACATCGATGCCGCCCAGGATGCGCAGCAGCGTCGTCTTGCCGGCGCCGTTCAGCCCGATCACGACGACCTTCGACCCGCGGTCGATAGCGAGGTCCACCGCGGTGAAGATCTCCAGCGAGCCGTAGCTCTTCGAGAGATCGGATGCCATCAGCGGGGTTCGTCCGCAGGCTGCGGGTGTCGGGAAGCGCAGCTTGGCGACGCGGTCCGCCTGACGCACCTCATCGAGGCCGTTCAGCAGGCGTTCCGCGCGCGCCACCATCTGGTGCGCTGCGGCGGCCTTGGTGGCCTTGGCGCCGAACTTCGCCGCCTGGGCCTGCAACGCCGAGGCCTTCTTCTCCGCGTTCGCCCGCTCCTTCTTGCGACGCTCCTCATCCGCAGCCCGCTGCGCGAGATACGCCCTCCACCCCATGTTGTAGATGTCGATGACCTGGCGGTTGGCATCCAGGTAGAACACCTTGTTCACCGTCTCCCCAACGAGCTCGACGTCGTGGCTGATCACGATCAGGCCGCCCTTGTAGCTCTTCAGGAACTCGCGCAACCAGACCACGGAGTCGGCGTCGAGGTGGTTGGTGGGCTCGTCGAGAATCATGGTGTCGGCGTCGGAGAACAGGATGCGCGCCAGCTCGATGCGGCGGCGCTGGCCGCCTGACAGGGTGCGCAACGGCTGGTCGAGGATGCGGTCCGGCAGCGACAGGTTGTGCGCGATCGACGCCGCCTCCGCCTCGGCCGCATAGCCGCCCTGCGCCTCGAACCGCTCGGTGAGGCTCGCGTAGCGTCGCATCGCCTTGTCGGCGGCGGCCGGATCGTCGGATGCCATGCTCATCGACGCCTCGTGCATTCCGAGCGCGAGCGTGCCGAGGCCCCGGGCGTCGAGGATGCGTGTGCGGGCGAGCATTTCAGGATCCCCGGTGCGTGGATCCTGAGGGAGGTAGCCGATGTCATCGGACCGGTCGACGCGGCCGTCGGTGGGCAGCAGATCACCGGCGAGCACCTTGGTCAGCGTCGTCTTGCCCGCACCGTTGCGTCCGACCAGGCCGATCTTGTCGCCCGCAGCCACCCGGAACGTCACGCCCGACATCAGGGTGCGCGCGCCGACGCGGATCTCGAGGTCGTGCACGGCGAGCACAGGCGTGGTCCAGTTCTGTTCGAGGTGAAGGATGATGCGCGAAAGCGCCATACAAGGTTAGCGGAGGGTGCCGAGCAGGAGTTTCTGTCGAATCCGGTTCTCATCGGCTGCGACCGGCTTCGCACACAGACAAGCCGAAAACTCGCGAACGCGACACGCTCTACAAGGCGGCGGCCTTGACGCCGCCGAACGCGACCACGCAATCTGCCGACCGCGGCACGCCGCCGCTTGCGCGGCGTGCAGGACAACTCAGATCGCGAAGCCCAACGCCCGCATCATGTCGCGGCCGTCTTCGGTGATGCGCTCAGGGCCCCACGGCGGCATCCACACCCAGTTGATGCGGAAGCGTTCGACGACGCCGTCCAGGGACTCGGCGGTCTGCTCCTCGAGCACATCGGTGAGCGGGCATCCTGCGCTGGTCAGCGTCATGGAGATGACGAGCGCGTCGTTCTCGTCATCCCAGGAGAGGTCGTAGATGAGACCGAGGTCGACGACGTTCACGCCGAGCTCCGGGTCCATCACGTCCTTCAGCGCCTCTTCGACCTGGTCGTAGAGGTCGGGAGCGAGGGTGGAGGGCATGATGCTCAGCCTACGCTCGCGGCCTGATCGTCGGTCAGGACGGCATCGGTGTCTTCCTCGCCGTCGGAGACGAAGCGCACGTAGCCCTCCTCCTCCAGCTGCTCTGCGAGCTCAGGGCCACCCTCTTCGGCGACGCGTCCCGCGACGAAAACGTGCACGAAGTCCGGCTTGATGTAGCGCAGGATGCGCGTGTAGTGCGTGATCAGCAGCACACCGAGGTTGGTGTTGTCGTGTGCCCGGTTCACGCCCTCGGAGACGATCTTCAGCGCGTCGATGTCGAGGCCGGAGTCGGTCTCGTCGAGCACGGCGAACTTCGGCTTCAGAAGCTCGAGCTGCAGGATCTCGTTGCGCTTCTTCTCACCGCCGGAGAAGCCCTCGTTGACGTTGCGGGAGGCGAACGAGGCATCCATCTTGAGGTTGGACATGGCCGTCTTGACGTCCTTGGTCCACGTGCGGATGCTCGGTGCTTCACCGTCGATCGCGGTCTTCGCAGTGCGCAGGAAGTTGGTGTTCGTCACACCGGGGATCTCCACGGGGTACTGCATCGCGAGGAAGAGACCGGCCCGTGCGCGCTCGTCGGCCGTCATCGAGAGCACGTCGACGCCGTCGAGCTCGATGCTGCCCCGGGTGACGGTGTACTTCGGGTGGCCGGCGATGGTGTAGGCAAGGGTCGACTTGCCGGAGCCGTTGGGGCCCATGATGGCGTGGATCTCACCGGTGTTGATGGTGAGGTCGACGCCGCGGAGGATCTCCTTGGTGCCCTGGTCGGTCTCGACGGTGACGTGCAGGTCGCGGATGGCGAGTGTTGACATGGATCAGATGGCTTTCGTGATGGTCGGGTCGATGAAGATGTCTCCGTCGGTGATCTCGACGGTGAAAACGGGGACCGGCTCGTAGGCCGGCAGGTTCAGCGGCTGCCCGGTGAGCAGGGAGAACTGCGAGCCGTGCGCCCAGCACTCGATGGCCTCGCCCTCGATGAACCCCTCGGACAGCGAGATGTCCCCGTGCGTGCAGGTGTCGCCGATGGCGTGGATGTCGCCGGCCGAGTCCTTCACGAGCGCGATCGGCACACCGCCGACCACAACCCGCTTGGCCTGATTCTCGACGAGTTCGGATGCCGGGCAGACGCGTTCAGCGCTCATCGGGCGTCACCCTGCACGGGCGCGCCGCCGGTGAGCTCGGCCTCGATCGCGGCCTGAAGGTGCTCCTCGAGCTCCGGCGAACCGATCTGCTGCACGATCTCGACGAGGAATCCGCGAACGACGAGGCGACGTGCCTCGTCTTCGGTGATTCCGCGCGATTGCAGGTAGAACAGCTGCTCGTCGTCGAACCGGCCGGTCGCGCTGGCGTGGCCGGCTCCGACGATGTCGCCGATCTCGATCTCGAGGTTGGGCACTGAGTCGGCGCGCGCTCCCTCGGTGAGCACGAGGTTGCGGTTCTGCTCGTAGCTGTCGGTGCCGACCGCTTTCTGGCCGATCAGCACGTCGCCGATCCACACGGTCTGGGCGGATGCGCCCTGCAGTGCGCCCTTGTACGTCACGCGGCTGCGCTGGTGCTGCTCGTCGTGGAACACGTACACCTGGTGCTCGATGTACTGACCGGCATCCGCGAAGTAGGCGCCGTACGCCTCGATCTCCGCTCCCGGACCGGTGAGGTGCACGGCCGGATTCAGGCGGATGAACGCGCCACCGAGCGAGATGACGACGTGCTTGAGCAGCGCATCGCGGCCGACCGACGCGAAGTGCGTCGAGACGTGCCTGGAAGCATCCGTCCATTCCTGCACGCTCACCAGGGTGAGCCTGGCGCCCTGGTCGAGGATCACCTCGACGTTCTCGGTGAGACTGGCGTCTCCCGTGTTGCGCAGCAGAAGGGTGGCGGTGCTGCCTGCGGTGGCGTGGATGACGGTGTGCGCGGCACGATCGGAAGTGCCGAGCGCCGAGCGTGTCAGGCTCGCCTCCCCGGCGTTCCCGGAGACTGTGACGAGCAGCGCCTCGCCGAACGACGTCCACGCCGCCGCGGATGCCTTCTCCTCCGGAACTCCCGCCGCGCCGACGAGCGCATGGTCGCGGGCGACCCACTCGGCGGTC
>Ga0164242_10009280_pt1 | contig 10620 bp, 10 predicted proteins | sample OricomgcompostMG_FD_108783 | JGI IMG/M metagenome (GOLD analysis project Ga0164242, IMG submission 108783) | Miracle-Growth compost microbial communities from Emeryville, California, USA - Original compost - Miracle growth compost (MG) ... | reverse complement strand
GGTCGAGGTCGTCGCCGGGACCTACGCGCTCGCGGAGTCGGGCGGCCCGGCCGGCTACACGTCGCAGGGGTGGAGCTGCACGTCCGGGCTCGCGGGGTCGACGGTGACGGTCGGCGACGGCGACGACGTCACGTGCACCGTGACCAACGCGGACGAGGCCGCGCACCTCACGCTCGTCAAGCGCCTGGACCCGTTGCGCGCCGACGGCGCGGAGCCCACCGACTTCACGCTCACCGCGACCGACGGCACCACGACGATCACCGGCACGACGGGCGACTCGTCCGTGACGCGCGTCGCCGTGCCCGCCGGCAGCTACACGCTCACCGAGACCGGGCCCGGCGGGTACCGGTCCGTGTGGGCGTGCCTCGGCGCCCGGAGCCAGCGCGCGGCGGGCAACGTCATCGGGGCGCCCGGCAACGTCGTCGTCGGGCTGGGGCAGAGCGTGCGCTGCACCGTGGTCAACGCGGTGCCGGGAGCGATCCCGACGCCGAGCCCGACCCCCACCCCGTCGACGACCACGCCCACGGCGTCGTCCTCGACGCCCGCGCCGGGGACCGGCACGACGACGCCGGGCCAGGGCGGTACGTCGACTCCCCCGCCCGCGGCCGGCGGGAACGGCGGGCCCGGCGGGCTCGCGACGACGGGCGCTCCGTTCGCCGCGATCGGCGGTGCCGCGCTGCTGCTGGTCGCCGCCGGGCTCGGCGCCCGACGGTGGGCGACGCGCCGCCGGGCCTGACGCGGGCTGTCAACGCGCCACGGCGCCGGGGCCCTGCCGAGCACGTACTCAGGGGCCGAGCAACGCGGCGGGGACGACGGCGATCCCGTCGGAACGGCGGTATGCCTCCGGCCCTGTGGTGACGACGACGGCGTCAAGGAGGTCATCGCCGAGCTGCTCGCGTAGCCATCGCAGGTGCTTGACGTCGGCGTCCTGCGCCGTCCGGGCCAGCTTCACCTCGATGGCGAGCGCGCGTCCGTCGCTCCGCTGTACGACGAGATCCACCTCATGATCGCCTCGTCGGGTCCGGAAGTGCGAGACCCGATCGCCCCTCACGTCTGCGGCGACCCGGACTCCCAGAGTGACGAGAGACTCGAACAAAGCCCCCACGAGGAGCCCGTCACGGGGCACCGGCGCCGGCCCTGCGCCCTCGGCGAGCGCGTCCGCACCAACCCCGAGAAGGCCCGCAACGAGAGCGGGGTCGGCCAGGTGGTGCTTCGGCACCTGTCCCAGGCTGAGAAGATGGTTCGGCGACCCGGTCCAGGCCGGTAGCTCGTCGAGCAGCCAGAGCCGCGCGAGCGTGTCCCGGTACGCGATCGACGTCGTCTTGGCGGGCTTGTCCGACTCACCAGCGGTCGCAGCGTCGAGGATGGCGTTGTACGACGCCGTGGTCGAGGTCGCGGCGGCGAACGCCGCCAACCAGCGCCGGAGTGCCTCGGGTCGGCGAACCACGTGGCCAAGCTCCTCGAAATCGTGCTCGACGACGGCGTCGAGGTACCCGGTGATGGCGTCCGCACGACGGCGCTCGGGGAGCCCTCGAATCCCAGGAAACCCGGACCGGACGATCTCCTCCGCGTACTCGCGCAGCCCGAAGGTCGTGGAACCACGGACCTCCGGACGTTCTCCTGACATGAGGGAGGCGAGCGACACGGTCGGTTCGACGACACCTCGCTCGGCGAGTCCCATCGGCCGCATCCGCACCCGGACGATCCGACCGGCGCCGGAGTGCACGCTCGCACGAGGGCTCGCCGAGCCGGTCAGGAGGAACGCGCCGGCGCGCGCGCCGTCGTCGACCGCCCGCCGGACCAGGTCCCAGCTGCGGGGATAGCGCTGCCACTCGTCGACCAGGACGGGCGCCGGAAGGCGCGCGAGCCTGCCTGGGTCCGCACTGGTGAGCTCGATCTCGTCGGGGTCGTCGAATGAGACCACCGTCGCCACCCGGCGACGGGCCGTGCTCGTCTTGCCCACTCCCTTCGCGCCGTCGATCGCGACAGCGGGAAGTCCGTCAAGGAGCTCGTCGAGACGCTGGTCCACGGCACGCACCTGGTAGGTCACCTGGCGTACACTACCGTTGTACGGCCTCAAACACTACCGTTGTACGTCCCCAAACACTACCGTTGTACGGGTTGAAACACGACCGTTGTCTGCTTGCTCGACGGGCCTTCCGCCTGCTCGACGTCGAACGGCTCACCCCTCCCGACGGCGGCCCCGGCAACGGCAACCCCCAGCGTGACGGCGCGCAGCGGACGGCGCGCCCTCGCACAGCGGCGGTCGCCCAGCCTGCTGCCAGCGGCATGAATCGAAAGGTGACCCATCTCATCCCCCCGCGCACGAGTGTGGCCCGGGGCCGTCCGGTGCGCGACCGGACGGCCCCAGGGCGAGCGCGCCTGTCAGCGCACGACGAGCTTCGGCGGCTGCGCGGGCAGCGGGTCGAACGCGCCGAAGAACTGCCGCACGACGGCCTCGTCGGACACTTCCGACGCCCGCTGGAGCACGTCGTCGACGGCGCCGATGTCGCCCGCGAGCGCCCGCACGTCCTCGGCCGAGATCGTGATCGTCGCGTCGACGTGCTGCGGTGCCTCGTCGTGGATGACGGCGACGCCGCCACGGAGCTGGACGGTCACGGCGTCGTCGACGTCGGGGAAGCGCCAGGTCACGGTGAGGTCCGTGCCGATGGCCTTGTCGGGGTCGAGCCGGACCCGCAGGCCGGCGACGATCTGGCGCGGCGGGATCGCGGCGAGCACGTCGGGCGGCTGGAACTCGTAGGTCTGCGAGTAGTCGATCGTGTCGTCGAGCTCGTTGGCCCCGCCGATCGCGAGCGTGCGCCAGTAGATGTTCTTCTGGCCGTAGCCCCACTGCCGCAGCGCCTCGGCCTTGGCGTGCCGGGCCTCGGCGTCGCTCGTGTCGACGCGGACGAGGTGCGTGAGGAGCTCCGCGGCCCAGCCGAAGTCGCCTGCCTCGTGCGCGGTCTTCGCCTGCGCGAGCACCTGCTCACGGCCGCCGAGCGCCTCCACGTAGCGCTGCGCCCGCTCGACGTGGAGCGGCGCGGCGAGCTCGGTCGCGTCCGCGTTGTACCAGCCGAGCGTGCCGTCGTAGATCGCGCGGACGCAGTGCTCGGGCGCGCCGTAGTACGGCTGGAGCCACGGGTCCTGACGCAGGTGGTCGGGCAGGCGCTTCGCGACGAGGTCGACGAGCTCCTCGCCCGCGGCCCCGAGGTTGATGTGCCGGATCGACTGGTCGTGGAGGAACTGGATGGCGTCGCGGTAGTGGGTGATCCGCTCGACGATGAAGTCGTTCCCGACCCACGGGCGCATGTGCGAGCCGGAGTACGAGTCCGCGCCCTGCGCGTACGACAGCAGCGCGTCGACGCCGGCCCGCCACTGCTCGACGTCGCGGTACGCGGTGCCGCGGAGCGTGTAGAGGTTGGGGAACGTCTCGCCCTGGATCGTCTCGGACCCGTGCACGTGCTTGAGGTCCGGGAACCACAGGTCGATCTCGTCCTGGGCGTCGCCGTAGGCGTGGAACGCCACGAAGCGGATCCCGGCGACCTCGAGCTCGTCGCGGTCGCCCACGGTCCGCGTCGGCATGTGCGTCGACTTCTTCCCGGGAGGGGCGACCGGACCGAGGCCGCCCTGGATGACGCCCTCCGGGCCGAAGCCCGCGAAGGTCACGAGGCTGGTCCGGGCCGTGAGGATCGGGCCGACGAGGCCGGCGTCGTTGATGAGCCACTGCTCGAAGGTCTCGTGCGCGATGATCTCGACCTTGCCCGAGTCGACGTCCTCGCGCGTGACCCCGAGGCCGTTCAGCGCGTAGCAGTGGTCGGGGTGGCGGTGCGTGAAGACGACGGCCTTGATCGGCAGGTCGGAGAACCGCCGGAAGTCCTGGAGCAGCTCGGCGGACGCGACGTCCGACTCGCCCGGGTCGATGATGATGACGCCGTCGTCGCCGACGACCATGGTCGTCGAGCACAGCTGGTAGCTGTGGGCCACGTAGACGCGGCCCTTGACGGGCTCGTAGATCCGTCGCGGCATCTGGCGGGCCCAGGCCGTCTGCTCGGGGTGGACCGTCGGCGCCTCGTCGACCACCGAGATGCTCGGGCCGGCCTCCAGCGCGACCGGGGCCAGGTTGCCCTTGAAGGAGTCGAAGTACTCCTCCCAGTCCGCGACCGTGGACAGCTCGTCGTAGCTCTTCACTTCGTCTCCTCCGTCGATCTCCGCCCGGTCCTACCCGCCGGACGGTCGTTGCAGGTGGGTGGGTCTCAGATCGCGGTGATGCCGTCGCCGATCATCTTCATGCCGATGACCAGCAGGAGGACGGCCATGATGACCGCGTTGTTGTGGATCATCCAGGTCTTGAGCTCGTCGAGGATGGTGGCGGCGCGCTTGCCCATCGCGAGGTACACGACGATCGGCGTGGCCACCCCCAGCGCGGCCACGACGGTGAAGACGACCAGGGCGACCAGCTGCGTGCCCGTGTCGCCCGGCGCCGCCGCGGCGATCGCCGCGGCCCCAGAGACGACGAGCAGCAGGTTCTTCGGGTTGACCGCGCCGAGGAGCACGGCGAGGCCGAACGCGGCCGGCGGCTTGAACGTGTCGATCGCGCTCATCCACTTCGGGGTGGGCGGCTCGGCGTCACCCCTCGGGCGCCCGCGCCACTGCCGGACCGCGACGAGCAGCAGGAGCACGCCGAGGACGATCTTGACCCACGCGACCCAGGCGGGCTTGTCGTCGCTCGGCGTCGCGGCGCCCGCCACGAGGATGACGATCGCGCCGAGCACGTAGATCCCGACGAGCCACCCGAGCAGGAACGACAGCGCGTTCGCCTTCGCCCGGGGCGTGACGAGCATGAGGACCACGGCCACGATGGGCAGCGGGCTGACCAGCACACCGACCGCCACCGGCAGGGACTGACCGATCGCTGCGCCCACGGGACCTCCTCGGCTGACGCGGGCGACCGGTGCCGCCCGACGACGTCCCCTCCACCGTGCCGGGCGCCCTCGCGTCCCGCCTCATCCCCGAGGGATGAGTCGCCACGCCGCCACGGGCAGCAGGCTGGGGGGCGAGACGAGGACGACGAGAGGACGAGCGACATGACCGCTCCCGCCAGCACTTCTGCCGGGCAGAAGATCACCGCGACGTACGCCGCATCGGTGGGCCGGACGGCCTACCTGTGGGGCTGGCCGCTGGTGAACATGCACAACCGCCGCACCCTCATGGAACAGCTGCCGGAGCCGGGCCTCCTCGCGGGCATCGTCCCCGCGGCCCCTCCCGGTCGTCTGGGGATGCTGCACGACTACATCAAGCCCGAGGAACGCCTCGTCGCGTGCCCCAACCAGGACGTCGCCTACGGCTTCGGGACCCTCGACGCCGAGCGCGGGCCCTCCGTGGTCCAGGTCCCGGACTTCGGCGACCGGTTCTGGGTCTACCAGGTGGTGGACCAGCGCACCGACTCGTTCGTCGAGCTCGGCAAGATGTACGGGACGGCACCCGGGCACTACCTGCTCGCGCCCGCGAGCTGGGACGGCGAGGTCCCCGACGGGATCGCGGGCGTGTTCCGCTTCGACACGCGCGTGGGCGTGGTGATCCCCCGCGTCTTCCTCGACGACACCGACGAGGACCGCGCCGAGGTCCAGGCGCTCGTCAACCAGATCAGCATGTACCCGCTCGAGGAGTTCGACGGCACGCTCAAGGTCGTCGACTGGGCCGCGGCGCCGAGCTTCGGCGGCGGGTCGTCGTCGACGGGCGACAGCGAGACGCAGTGGGTCGACCCGGACGCCTTCTTCGACGCGCTGCCGGCGGTCCTCGACGAGGTCCCGCCGCTGCCCGGCGAGCAGGGCCTGTACGACTGGTTCCGCGCGCTCCTCGAGGCGGCGGCTCGGGACGAGTCCGTGGCGGACGCGCTCCGGCAGTCCGCACGCGACGCGGACCAGGTGGTCGCCGAGCTGTTCGAGTTCCGCAACTACGGTCTGCCCGTCGCCGACCACTGGACGACGCAGCGCTCCGGCGCACGGTTCGGGACCGACTACCTCATGCGCACCGCCGTGGGGAAGTCGAACATCTTCGTCAACACGCCCAACGAGACCACGTACTTCTACCAGGATCTCGACGCCGAGGGGCAGCGGCTCGACGGGTCGCGCACCTACACGGTGACCTTCGCCGCCGGGAGCCTGCCGCCCGTCCGAGGCTTCTGGTCCTTGACCGTCTACAACAAGCACCACTTCTTCCACCCGAACGAGCTCGACCGGTACTCGCTCGGGACCAAGAACCAGCACCTCGTCCTCGCCGACGACGGTTCCCTCACCCTGACCGTGGGCGGCCCGCGCCCGACCGACGAGGCGACGCTCGCGAACTGGCTGCCCGCCCCCGCGGACGAGTTCACGCTCTACCTCCGCGCCTACTGGCCCGACCCCGCGGTGCTCGACGGCAGCTGGACCCCGCCCGCGGTGCTCCGCGACTGACCGCGGGTCTCAGGCACGTGCCGCGTCGTCGGGCAGGCCGGCGGCGCGGCACAGCGCCGCGCACCCGTCGGGCGTCCCGGGCCAGCGCTCGCGGAGCGGCTCGAGCCCGACGCGCCGCACGACGGCGCGCAGCACCGCGACGACGACGATCGCGTCGTCCGCGTACCCGAGCACGGGCACGAAGTCGGGGATCAGGTCGATCGGCAGCGCGAGGTAGGCCATGAGGAGCCAGAGCCGCACGCGCACGCCCCGCGGCAGCGTCCGGTCCGTGGCGAGGTTCTTCAGCAGGCGGACCAGGTCCGGGAGCAGCCGCAGCGCCTCGCGCAGCACGCTCCCCCGCGGCCGCGCGATCACCAGCGCGACGACGAGCGCCAGCCACGCCACCACGACGGCGACCGCGAGCCCGATCAGCCAGTCGGTCCAGGTCACGGGGCGCCCTCGACCGACCTCGCCCGCGAGCGTGCGATCTCCTCGTGGTGCTCGACGGCCCAGTCGGCCACCGCCGACAGGGGCCCGAGCAGCGACCGTCCGAGGTCGGTGAGCGCGTACTCGACCGACGGCGGCACCGTCGGGAGCACGGTGCGTGAGACGAGCCCGTCCTGCTCGAGGCCCCGCAGGGTGCGGGTCAGCATGCGCTGGCTGATGCCGTCGATCGCGCGGCCCAGCTCGTTGAACCGGTAGGGGCGCCGACCGAGCATCACGACGACCAGCACGGTCCACTTGTCGCCAACGCGCCGCAGGACGTCGGTCACGGGGCACAGCTCGTAGTCGTCCGCGCGCACGGGGACCGCGAGCGGCGTCGCGACCATGGAGGGCACACGCGTGTCCGTACCGGACATCGAACTCCCTTCTACCGCGCTCGGGGAGGACCGCCCACGATGGGTACGCACTGATGGTAACTACCCTAGGAGGAACGATGGGCGCGGACATTCGCACGGTCGTGGTGAGCGGCGGCACCGACGGCATGGGACGGGCCCTGGCCCTCGCCCGCGCGGCCCGGGGCGACCGGGTCCTCGCGATCGGCAGCAACCCGGCAAAGGGGACCGCGCTCGTCGCGGACGCCGCACGCGACGGGCTGCCGGGGAGCGTCGAGTTCCTCCGCGCGGACCTCACGACCGTGCACGACGCCGACGCCGCGGTCCGCGCGGTGCTGGAGCGGACGGAGCGCGTCGACGCGCTCGCGCTCCTCGCCAACCGCCAGGCGCCCCACCGGGTCGAGACCGTGGAGCACCTCGAGGCGACGTTCGCGCTGTACTACCTGAGCCGCGCCGTCCTGGGGGGCGGGCTGATGCCCGCGCTCCGGCGCAGCCCCGCCCCCGTGATCCTCAACGTGGCCGGCGTGGGCATCACGAAGGGCCGCGTGCACTGGGACGACCCCCAGCTCTCGACGCACTACGGGATGGTCGAGGCGCAGCTCCAGGCAGCGCGCGCCAACGACCTCCTGGGGGTGCGGCACGCCGAGCGGAGTCCCGAGGTGCCGTACGTCCTGTACCACCCGGGCTTCACCCGCAGCGGCGACCTGAGCGTGCTCCCGGCTGCGATGCGGGCGGCGATCCGCGCCGCGGCCCGCGTGTCGGCGCGGCCGGTCGAGGAGTCGGTCGCGCCCTTGGTGGAGTACGTCGACGCGCCCCCGGCCGCACCGCTGACGGCCCGCGACCGCGACGAGATCCTGCCCCTCACGCTGCCGACGCTCGACCCCGGCGACGCGCGGCGGCTCGGCGAGCTCACCGACGCGATCCTCGAGCGGGCCCGCGCCGACCGCCCCGCCGCGCGCTGACCGTCAGCGGGCGACGGCCACGGACCGGAGCGCGTCGGCCGCCCGGTCGAGGGCGCCGTCCACCAGCGCGTAGTACGACCAGCGCCCCCGCTGGTCCCGCGTGAGGAAACCGGCGTCCACGAGGACCTTGAGGTGGTGGCTGACGGTCGCCTGGGCGAGCCCGACGGGGCCGGTGAGGTCGCACACGCACGCCTCTCCGCCGTCCTGCGCGGCGACGATCGACAGCAGCTGGACGCGGGTCGGGTCGCCGAGGGCCTTGAAGGTCAGCGCCAGGTCCCGGGCGGCCTCCGGGGCGATCCCGGCCCCGCCCGTGCCGCACCCGCAGCCCGAGGTGGTGGCGGCCGGGGTGAGGGAGAGCTCGGCGAGCGACGTCATCTCTCCATCTTGCCATCCATCGAGAAGCATCGATACGTTGGTCCTGCGATTGATCGACATCCTTCGATGGGAGTGGTGATGGGCGACGTCCCGAGGTCGGAGCTGCCCGTGGTGGTGATCGGCGCAGGCCCGGTGGGCCTGGCCGCCGCGGCCCACCTGCTGGAACGCGGGCTCGAGCCGCTGGTGCTCGAGGCGGGCGACCGCGTCGGCGCCGCGGTCGCGTCGTGGGGGCACGTGCGTCTGTTCTCCCCGTGGCGCTACGACGTCGACGCCGCGGCACGCCGCCTGCTCGAGCCCACGGGCTGGACCGCGCCCGCCGCGGACGCGCTCCCGACCGGGCGCGAGCTCGTCGAGCACTACCTCGAGCCGCTCGCCGCCACCCCCGGGCTCGCGCCGCGCCTCCGCCTCGGGACGCGCGTGGTCGCCGTCGCCCGCGACGGGGCCGACAAGACGCGGTCGCTCGGCCGGGAACGTCGCGGCTACGTCGTGCGGACGGTCGACAGCGGCGGCCAGGTCGCCGACCTGCGGGCCCGCGCGGTCCTCGACGCCTCGGGCACGCTCGGGACGCCGAACCCCCTCGGGGGCTCGGGCCTGCCCGCCGCGGGCGAGGCCGAGGCGGCACCGTTCGTCGCGGGTCCCCTGCCCGACGTGCTCGGCGCGGGCCGCGACCGGTTCGCCGGACGCCACACGCTCGTCGTCGGGATGGGGCACTCGGCCGCGAACGCCCTCCTGAGCCTCGTCGAGCTGGCGGAGACCGAGCCCGGCACGCGGATCACCTGGGCGATCCGGGGCGGCTCCGCGCGGCGACTGTTCGGCGGCGGTGCCGACGACGAGCTGCCCGCCCGCGGGCTGCTCGGCACCCGCCTGAAGGCCTCGCTCGACGCCGGACGCCTCACTCTCGTGACGTGGACGACGATCGAGCGGCTCGTGCCCGGCGAGGACACGGTCCGCGTGCTCGGCACGCGCCGCGACGACCCGTTCGCCGTCGACGTGCACCAGATCGTCGACGCGACCGGGTTCCGACCCGACCTGGGCATCCTGCGCGAGCTGCGCCTCGACCTCGACCCGGTGGTGGAGGCACCGAGCGCGCTCGCGCCACTGATCGACCCGAACGAGCACTCGTGCGGGACGGTGCCGCCGCACGGCGAGGCCGTGCTCGCCCACCCGGACGACGGCTTCTACCTCGTCGGCATGAAGTCCTACGGCCGGGCGCCGACCTTCCTGCTCGCGACCGGCTACGAGCAGGTCCGCTCGATCGCGGCCGCGCTCGCGGGCGACCGAGCGGCCGCCGACGAGGTCCGGCTGAACCTGCCCGCGACCGGGGTCTGCTCGAGCGACCTGGCGCTGGGCACCGACGGCGGGTCGTGCTGCGGGACCGCGCCCGCCGGGCCGCAGGTCGTCGAGCTCGGACGACGCCCGCCGCTGCCGGTCGGCGTCGGGTTCGCGACCGGCGTCGCCCACGGCCGGTCGGGCGACGCCGGGGCGTAGCGAGACGAGGGTGCCGAGGGCCCGGGACCTCCTGGGTCCCGGACCTTCGCCCGGTCCGGATGTCAGGACGCGGTGGCGACGGGGGCGACGCCCAGCTCTCCCAGCAGCACGAGCACGCGTGCGCGGATCTCGTCGCGGATCGGGCGCACGGCGTCGATGCCCTGCCCGGCCGGGTCGTCCAGGTCCCAGTCCTCGTAGCGCTTGCCGGGGAAGATCGGGCACGCGTCGCCGCAGCCCATCGTGATCACGACGTCGGAGGCCTTGACGGCGTCCGCGGTGAGGACCTTCGGCCGCTCGGCACGGATGTCGATGCCCTCCTCGAGCATCGCCTCGACGGCGACGGGGTTGATCTGCTCGGCGGGCATCGACCCGGCCGAGCGGACCTCGACGGCCCCGCCGGACAGTGCCCGCAGGTAGCCCGCGGCCATCTGCGAGCGGCCGGCGTTGTGGACGCAGACGAAGAGGGCGGACGGCGTGGTCGCGGTGTCGCTCATGGGCGGTCTCCGGTGGTGAGATCGGGGCGGCGCG